>Ga0075432_10000567_pt1 | contig 11155 bp, 5 predicted proteins | sample RhiMethybrSRZTD1_FD_72781 | JGI IMG/M metagenome (GOLD analysis project Ga0075432, IMG submission 72781) | Populus rhizosphere microbial communities from Tennessee, USA - Rhizosphere MetaG P. TD hybrid SRZTD1 | ecosystem: Host-associated > Plants > Roots > Rhizosphere > Soil | place: USA... | reverse complement strand
TGCGGCAGGGCCTTGCGGTCGAGCTTGCCGTTGGGGCTCAACGGCATGGCGGCCAGTACCAGCAGATGACTGGGCACCATGTAGTCGGGCAGATTGGCCTTGAGCTCAGCCTTGAGGGTTTCGCGCAGGTCGAGTTGCTGCTGCTCGCTCAGCGAGTCGCTTTGGGCCACGACATAGCCGACCAGTTGCAAACCCACCGCGCCTTCCCGGGCAACCACCAACGCCTCGCGGACCTGCGGCGATTGCAGCAGGCATGACTCGATTTCCCCGAGTTCGATGCGGAAGCCGCGAATCTTCACCTGGTGATCCAGCCGGCCTGCATACTCGATCACACCGTCGGCGCGATAGCGCGCCAGATCGCCGGTGCGGTAGAGACGACCGCCGCCCTGAACATCGAACGGGTCGGGGATGAAGCGCTCGGCCGTAAGCTCAGGTCGCTTGAAGTAGCCGCGTGCGAGCAGGTCGCCGGCAATCATCAGTTCACCGACGACACCCACTGGCACTGGCTGGCCGCCGGCATCGAGCAGGTAAATCGCCCGTCCGGCCAGAGGCTGGCCGATCGGCATGCTTTTGGGGAGGGCGATTTGCCCTGTCACGTAGTCGCTGCAATCCAGCACCGTGGCGCTGACTGTCGTTTCTGTCGGCCCGTAGGTGTTCAGCAGCTTCACGTGCCCGAGGCCGGCCTTGCCCCAGGCCGCCACGCCCTCCGGTGGCATCGCTTCGCCACCGACGATCACTTGCCGCAGTGTACCGTAGTCGCGCTGACCGGCTGCGGCGAAGTCCTTGGCCAGCATGTTCCAGTAGGTGGTGGTCAGGTCGCTGACGCTGAACTGTTTGTCGAGCAGTTCGCGGTACCAGGTTTCACTGTCCCAGATATCCGGCCCGCGCAGCACCACCGAGGCGCCGCAGATCAACGCCGGGTAAAGCTGCTCGACAAAGGCATCGAAGTTGAACGTGGCGAACTGCAGGGACCGGTCCTGTGCGGTCAGGCCGAGAAACTCCAGCGCCACCTGGGCGTGACGGGTTAACGCCGCCTGGGTGATGCCGACCCCTTTGGGGCGACCGGTGGAACCGGACGTGAACATCACATAGGCGAGGTTTTGGCCGGTGGTGCGGCAGGGCGGGTCATGTGCGGGCAGCGTCCCCCGGACATCGATGTCGTCGACGCAGCGTCGCTGGACGCCGGGCATCGAGGGCAGCCGATCCAGCAGCGAACGCTGGCTCAGCAACACGCTCAGGCCACTGTCTTCAATCATCCAGGCCAAGCGTTCCTGCGGATAATCGGGGTCCAGTGGCACATAAGCGCCGCCGGCCTTGAGCACCGCCAACAGGCTGATGATCATGTGCGCCGAACGCTCCACGGCAATGCCCACCAGCACTTCCGGTCCGACACCCTGTGCAATCAACGAGTGGGCCAGGCCATTGGCGGCGGCGTTGAGCTGGGCATAGCTGAGCTCAAGGTCGTTGAAGATCAGGGCTACCGAGTCGGGGGTTGCCAGCGTCTGGCGTTCGAACAATTGATGCACGCCGTCCTCAGGCATGGCCGACGCGGGCGGATTCCACTGCTGCAACTGAACCTGGCGTTCGTCTCTTGCCAGCAGCGGCAATTCGCCGAGCGCACGCAGCGGATCTTCCGTGAGTGCATGGAGCAGGTTCAGCCAGTGCCGGGCCAGGCGTTCGAGGGTGGCGGGGGCGTAGAGGTCCCGGCTGTATTCGAGACTCGCGTTGATGCCATCGAGCGAATAGCCGACGTCCAGGGACAGATCGAATTTGGCCTGGCCGGGACCCGCGCCGAGGAACTCCAGCGCCAGCCCGTCCAGGTCGATCCGGTCCGGTTGCGCGGCTTCAGTGCGCCAGTTGAACAGCACCTGGAACAACGGATTGGCGTGTTCGCTGGCGTGCAATTGCAATGCGTCGAAACTCAATTCCAGCGGGTAATCGCCATGGTCCAGCGCCGCCAGCGATTCGCGCCGCAGCCGCTGGAGAAAGTCTGCGCAGGACAGCAGCGGATCAATGCGCGCCCGATACACCTGGGCGCTGACGAAAAAGCCGACCAGATCCTGGGTTTCGCTGCGATTGCGGGTGGCGTTGGGTACGCCGACGGTAAAGTCGTATTGGCCACTGTAGCGGCTCAATAACAATTGCCAGGCCCCGAGGGTCACGACGAAAGGCGTCAGTTTTTGCTGCTGGCAGAAGCGGTTCAGGGCTTGCGCGAGGGGCGCTGGCACACTGAAGTCATACTGCCCGGCAGGGTGGCTGTGCTGGGCATTTCGTGGGAAGTCCACCGGCAGATCGAGGGCCGGCAATGTTTGCCCCAGATACTCTTGCCAGTATTCGGCGCTGCTGGCGCAGGTTGCGCTGTGCAGGTATTCGCCACGCTGCCAGGCGGCATAGTCGGCGTACTGGATGGCCGGGCGGGGCAAGGGTGATGTATCGCCGCTGCCGGCCTGGGCAAAGGCCCGTGTCAGGTCTTGCATCAGAATGGCATTGGACCAGGCATCGGAAACGATGTGGTGCATGTTCATCAGCAACAGATGCTCGTCGGCCGAAATCTGCAGCAGTGTCGCCCGCATCAGCGGCGCCTGACGCAGATCGAACGGCGTGCCGGCCTGGGCCTCGATACGTAGCGCGATCCGGTTGGCGCGGGCCTCGTCCGACAAACCCGACAGGTCTTCATGGCCGAGCACCAGTGTTGCCTGCGCATCGACCACCTGCATTGCGCAACCATCGATTTCGACGAAGGCACTGCGCAAGATATCGTGACGCTCAAGCACCTTGTTCAGGGCTGTTTCCAGCCGCCGGGGCGCCAGGGGGCCGGTGATGCGCATGACACGGGGCAGGTTGTAGGCGGCGTTGTCCGGTGACAGTTGCTGGAGAAACCACAGCCGCTGCTGGGCGAAAGACAGCGGCGCCGGGCGCTGGTTGGCGCGGGCGGTTATCCCTTGGGGTTGATCACCGGCATCGGCCAGCAACAGCGCCAGTACATCATCATCGATCAAATCGTTCATCGGGGCTCTCGTAGTCGGCGGTGGATCGTTCAGGCGGTCGCCAACGGTTTTTTTTGCGCGACGACCTTGCCGCCTTCCATTCGCACCAATTGGTCAGCGACATCGAAGTAACGGTCGTCGTGGGAAATGACGATGATGGTCTTGCCCAGGTATTTGAGTTCCGGCAACAGCTCGGTGTAGAAGATGCGCCGGAAGGCCGGGTCCTGGTCGGCCGCCCACTCGTCGAACACCAGCACCGGGCGTTCTTCCAGCCAGGCGTTCAACAGGGCCAGGCGTTTGCGCTGGCCGGTGGACAGGTCGGTGGTGCTGAAGGCGCCATCGCGGATGCTGACCTTGTGCGAGATTTCCAGGCGTTCCAGGTAACGGTTGGCGTCTTCGGGAACGTTCTGCTCGCCTTGCACCAATTCGTCGAACAGGTAGTAGTCGGCGAAAATCGTGGTGAACAACTGGCGATAGTCGTCGCGGTTATGCGCCAGGACCGGCTTACCGTTAAGGATGATTTCCCCGCCCTGGGGCGCATACAGCCCCAGCAACAGTTTGATCAGCGTGGTCTTGCCGCCGCCATTCTCGCCAACGATAAACACGATCTCGCCCTGGGCGATGGACAGGTTGACTGGCCCGAGGGCGAAGGGCTTGCTGCCGTCCACCGCCGGGAAGGCGAAATGCACGTCGCGCATTTCAAGGTGTTCGACCACCGGTTTCGGCGCGTCTTTGTCACTGAGCAGCAGGTGCGGTTCCGGCGAGGAAAACTGCTCCGCCAGGTCGGCAATGCGCTTGAACGCAATGTTGGCGCGGCTAACCACCGGCAGGGTGGTGACCAGGTATTCCATCGGGCCTTTCATGTACAGCAGCACCAGCACGAACCCGCTGAGCACCGCTTTATCAGTGCCCAGCCACAGCGATTGCAGGGCCAGCGCCAGGCCGATCACCACGAAAAACAGCATCGAGCCAAGGGTCTTGGCCACCACGAAGGTGTTGACCGCGCGGATGTGCGTGTTGCAGATGAAATCAGCGGTGCCTTCGATGCGTTGGCTGAACATGCGTTGGCGGCGCGGACGATGGATGCGCAGTTCCTTGGCGCCGGCGGCAATCGCGCTGTAGTGCTTTTGCAGTTCGTCCTCGGCTTCGCGAGCCGCCTGGAAACCCTTGATGCCCTTGGCCCGGGCCACGTATTGCAGCGCGGTGCCGATCACCAGGGCCACCAGCAGCAAGGCAAACATCGGCAACGACAGGTAGGCCAGGTAGCTCAGGCAGCCCAGGGTGACGGTGAATGCAATGGCCAGCGGCGCGAAGGAAAAGGCGAAATCACTGACGGTGTCGACGTCATGGGTCAGCACCGGAATCAGTCGATAACTGCGGAAGCGCTCGATCTGTTCGATCGGTGCCAACAGGACTTTTTCCCCCAGGGATTTACGCAGCCCGGCAATGATGTGCTGCCCGACATGGTTGGTGCCGATGTCCGACAGGATCGATGTCAGCAACGCCACTGCGCACAGGCCGATAAACGTTGCCAACACTCGGGTCGACGGGGTGTCGGCGGCGTTCAGCGCGTCATTGATGGTCGCCAGTAACGCGGTGATGCTGAGGCCACCGAGCATGCCGAGCATGATCGACACCACAACGATGACCCGGAAAGGCCTGAGCAGGCCGAGGACTTCACTGAAGGCTCCGCGGGATTTTGAGGTCATGGAAGTTTCCGCTTCAAGTGCCGCTAAAGGGCAAAGGTTCAAGAGTTTGGCTGCTTGAAAGACGAAACCCGTGGGCGGCGATTTAGCCGCGCACGGGTTTGTTGCAGGTCATGCGACAGGAGGTGGGAGCCTCAAAGATCCCGCGCGACGCGAAAACCGAGCCAGTCGCCACGGGTGTCGGGGTAGGTGGCATTGCGGTTGCCCGAACGCGAGAACACCGGAGCTTCGCCCCAGTCATTGCCGCGAATGCGCCGGGCCGTGCATTCGCCGGTTAACCACGCGCTGCCATCGCTCGGTGCGCCGACGTAGTTGTCGTTGTAGCAATCGGCGGTCCACTCATAGACGTTGCCGTGCATGTCGTACACGCCGAAGGCGTTGGCCGGGAAACTGCCCGCCGGTGAGGTGAAGTTGTAGCCATCGGCGGCGCCGTAGGTGTTGGCGTGTTTGGCGATGCTGTATTCCTTGCCTTCATCGAACGGGAAGGGGAACGGGCCGCTGCTGCCCGCGCGGGCGGCATACTCACGCAGCGATTCGCTGACCAGTCGATAGTGCTTGCCGGTCTTCTTCGAGAGCCAGGCCACATAGGCATTGACCTCGGGGAAGTTCATGCACACCGCCGGATGCCTGGCCGTGCGTTCATAGCGCGGCACGCCAGCCTTGCACTCGCGGCCCGGCCGGGTGTCACCGTCGGGCATGAGGTAACCGCTGTCGCGCAGGTACGCGTCCCACTCGCCGGCCAGCACCTGAAAGCGGCTGATGGCCAGCGGTTTGGCGAAGGTCACCGGGTGCAACGGACCTTCGTCGGGCTCGCGGCCCACCTCATTGTCCGGAGTGCCCATGGTGAAGGTCCCAGTGGGCAGCACGACCATTTCCGGGCAGTCCTTGCAGTCCTTGAACACTTTGCCGGGCTGGGCGGCGGCGGCCTGAGCGGCGCCCGGCAGCAGGCCTGCAACCACGGCGGCGAAGGCCAGTGCGGGAAGCGTCATCTGGGGAAAACTACGCAGCTCACTGTTCATCATTGCTCTCGATAAAAAGTTGAAAGGAATATGGGGGCTGATGCCAGTCAGTTAAGTGAAGGCCAGACCTGTGGCGAGGGGGCTTGTCGGAACGCCGCATCGCCCCGTTCGGCTGCGAAGCAGTCGCAAATCCGGCATATGCGGTGTGCCTGGCAGAACGAGGTTGCAGGTTTCAGGACTGCTTCGCAGTCCAACGGGGGCAAGCCCCCTCGCCACGGGTCTGCACTTGGCGCAGGCTTTTCTTAACTGACTGACATTAACCATGGGGCTGGTGATCAGAGCTGTTTGCCGAGCAACGCGATGAAGCTGTCGACTTCAGCTTCGGTGTTGAGTAGCCCCGGCGCCGTGCGGATCACCGGGCCCACGTCACGCTCCACGGCATCGGCGATCACCCGGTTTTGCATCAGCCAGGCGGCGATCTTGTCGCAGCTTTTGCCCTTGACCCGGAAGAAGCTGAAGCCGGACGACAGCTCGGGGCTCAGGGGCGTGACCAGTTCGATTTGCGGGTGCGTTTGCAGGCGTTTTTTCATGTAGCTGTTCAGCGCATGGATACGCGCCTGAATATCGGCCTTGCCCAATTGCAAATGCAGCTGGAAGGCTTCGTTCAGTGCCCAACGGTGCTCGAACGAGTGGTAGCCGCCCGGGGTCATGGTGGTGGAGAACGCCGTGGCTTCGGAGAAGGTCGGGATGATCGGCGTGACGTATTTGACCTGTTCACTGCGGCTGCAAACGATGCCGGTGCCACGGGGGCCGAACATCCATTTGTGGGTGCCGGCGATGAAGAAGTCGCAGTTCATGGCGGGAAAACTCAAGTCCTCGACACCAAAACCGTGCACGCCGTCGACCAGGTAAATAATACGGTCCTGGTCGGCGCGGCCGCGGTTGTGCTTGTCCACCAGCGCGCCGATGTCAGCGATCGGCAGTTTCACGCCACTGCCGGAGTGCACCCAGGTTATGCCGAGTACACGGGTTTGCGGTTTGATGTTCTGCTCGATCGAGGCAAGGATCTCCGCTTTGGAGACCGTCTGCGGATCCTTGAACAACCTGATCTTGCGCACCCGGGTGCCGTCCCGTTGGGTGCGCAGATCGAGAATGGTGTGGGTCGCGTAATGCTCGTGGGCCGTGGTGAGGATTTCCTGGTCGGGGCGTACATGAACGCCGCCGTAAATCATCGCCAGGCCTTCGGTGGTGCTGCCGGTCAAGGCGATCTGTCTGGCATTGGCTTGCAGGTAACGACCGGCCCAGACACGCACCTCTTCTTCACGCTGCTCGATCACGCCCAAGTCCCAGTCCATCGCCAGTCCGGGGTTTTTATCGAGGGCGGCACGGTGCATCTCGATCGCTTCACGCACAGGTTTTGGGTGCGAGGTGATCAGGAAATTGGAGAAATGCAGGTAATCCGGATCCTGGTCGAACAGCTGCCGCAGCTGTGCCCATTTGTCCCCAGGCGGCGAGGGCACTGGCGTGGCGTTGGCGACGTTGTTCAGGCCGGCAGTCAACGGCAGGCCGGCGGCGAGGATCCCGGCCTGTTTCAGAAAAGTGCGACGATCGCTCATGGTGTGCTCGTGCCTTGTTGTGAAATCAGCGCTGGCTTGGCGGCTTTCTGCACCTGATCCCAGACCCGCAGGAAGTTGCCGCCCCAGAGCTTGGCAATGTCTGCTTCGGAGTAGCCGCGCGAGATCAGTTCCGCCGTGACATTGCGAATGTCACCGACGTTTTCCCAGCCTTTGACGCCGCCCCCTTCGTTGAAGTCGGAGCTGATGCCGACATGGTCAATGCCGATTTTTCGCACCGTGTAATCGATGGCGTCGCCGAGGTCCTTGAGGCTGGCTTTGGGTTCTTCTTCGAGAATCGCGTAGAGACGGCTGGCGTACTGGCCGAATTTTTTCTCCGACCAGGCAGCGATGACCGGGTCGCCCGGCATCAATGCCACGGCGAGGTTCGGCAGGGGCGGCAGGTCGAACTCTTTGCGCAGTTCGTTGAGCTTGTCCTGGGTGGTCTGGGTCAGCGGGCGCAGGTATTGGGAGAAACCGACCACCTGCACCACGCCGCCGCTGTTCTTGATCAGCTGCATTTCCTTGTCGCTGAGATTGCGCGGGATATCGACCATCGCTCGCGGCGCCGAGTGCGAGGCGACCATCGGTGTGCGGCTCAATTGCGCGACTTGCTCCAGGGCCTTGGTCGACATTTGCGACACATCGATGATCACACCCAGGTCATTCAAGCGATGCACCGCTTGCTTGCCCAGGTCCGAGAGGCCGTCTAGGGCATCCGGCGAATCGTTGAAAAACGGCAAGGGGCGCGAAGAGTCGGCCCAGTCGTTATTGCCGATGTAGCTGAAGCCGAACATGCGCATGCCGCGTGCTGTCCACAGGTCCAGCAGCTTCAGGTCGTGGCCCAGCGGGTAGGCGTTGAGCATGCTGATGAAAATCGCGAACTTGCCTTCGCCGTGCAAACGACGGAAGTCGTCGGGGGTGTAGGCAATGGCGACCTGATTGGGAAAGTCGCGGACCATCCCGGAAATAATCTTGTAGCGAATCTCCTGCTGGTTGCGTGCCTCTTCGACAAAACCGGCGGTGGGCTTGTGCGGCGCGTTGGCGCCATTCCACAGTTCCGGCCAGCCGAAAATCGTCAGGGCCGCGCCGGACAGGCGTCCACGGTTGGCCTTGACCAGGTCGAACTGGCCCTCGCCATCCTTGTCGGCTTCGTTGCCCTGGGTGCCGAAGTTCTGCATCAGGCTGATGTGGCTGTCGAAGGAGAGCATGCGCTCGTGCAACTCGTCGGCCTGTTGCATGACCTTGATCGGGTAACCGGGGTTGTCCTTGAACCCGTAATACCAGACTGCGAAGCCAGCGCCGGCGCTGATCGCCAGGGCCAGCGGCAGGCCGATGTAAAGAGCCTTTTTCGAACGTGGTTTTGTCATTGCCATCTCTGTCAGGTTCGCCGCCCCGGTGCAGGCGCAGGGGCCTTTGCTATCTGGGAGGAACGAGTGGCTGGCTGGGAAATTTAGGTGAGCTTGCGGGAGCGGGCTTGCCCGCGATGCTTTTAAATTTTCGGGAGTAACAAACGTTCTAGCTTGGATAAAGCCTGCTTCATGGCTGACACAGGTAGGGCAATGACGATTTCTCGACGATGGTTCATGGCAGGCCTGGCGCTGACTGGCGCTGCCGTGCCTGCGGCTTATTATGGGCATCGCGAATGGACGAAGCCGGACCCGACGATCACCCCCGGCGAAGCGACGGTCGAACTCGCGGACACCGCGGGTCAGCAGTTGGCCAACTCGCTGCGAGGCATCTGGGATATCCGCTTCGAAGGTTCGCAAGCGGGCCTCGACGGTTTACCGCAGCACGGGCTGGAGCTGTTTCTCGACATCGCCCAGCGCGGCCGCGGCCTGCGTGGCTGCCTCGATACCGCGCAGCAGTTACGCGGCGAAGCCGAGCCGCGTTACCGGGTGATCGGCGACCTGGTGTCGCCTGACGCCAGCCAACTGTACTGGCGCCTGATCGATCGGCAATCGGCCAACGGCGCACCGACTTATGAGCTGGCGGTCACGCTCGATGAGGTCTGGGCCGATTTCGGCAATGCCGGCAGTGGCACGCTCAGCGGGCGGATTCTGCGTCTGGATCGCCCGCTTGGTTTGCCGGAACTGGACAATCGCTTTGTCGCGCGCAAACGGCTGTTTCCCGAAGCCCGTGAGCGTGTCGGTCTGAATCCGCCGTTGCTGGCGTGGCTGATATCCGCCGAACACCGCTTGTTCCACCAGCTCTGGCACGCCTCGCGGGACAAATGGCACAAACTCTCCAAGGACCAACAGGGTGCCTTGCGCGGCATCGGCTGGCAGCCGGGCCCGCGAGGCAATGAGCGCGATGCCCGGGGGCCGCGCAAAGACCGTAATGGCTCGGGGATCGACTTTTTCTTCATGCACCGGCACATGCTCGGCACGGCGCGTTCGATGCAGGACCTGCCGTCCTGGTCGAGCTTCCCGATGCCGCAGCCGGAGCTTGAACGCGACCGTCAGGGCTTCGCCCGCTATTTCGACAATCACGATGGCACGGCGCTGCCGCCCACCTGGCTGGCCGCCGAAGACACCGAGTACACCCAGTGGGTCAGCGACATCAAGACCGCCGAAACCTTCCACAGCAATTTTCAGGTGTGGGAATCCCGCTACCGCGACCCGCGTTATCTGTCGAAGCTGACCCTGGGGCAGTTCGGTTCGGAGGTCGAGCTGGGGCTGCACGACTGGCTGCACATGCGCTGGGCCTCGGTGCCACGCGATCCTTCCAACGGTCAGCCGGTGCCTTTCGCCAGGGATCCGGCGGACTTTGCCGCACGCTGGTATGCGCCGGAAAACGACTTCCTCGGTGACCCGTTTTCATCCCACGTGAACCCGGTGTTCTGGCATTTCCATGGCTGGATCGATGATCGGCTGGAAGACTGGTTCCGCGCCCACGAGCGTTTCCATCCGGGGGAACTCAGTCGGCTTGAGGTCAATGGCGTGCCCTGGTTCGCCCCTGGGCGCTGGGTTGAAGTCGATGATCCATGGCTCGGCCCGAGCACCCACGGTTGCAGCATCACGCCGGGATTGCAGGTCGGCAAGTCGGTGGAAATGGACCCGGAAACCATGAAGCTGGCGCTGCGCATCACCTTTGGCACTGATGAAAAGAAACTCGCGGATTTGTTCCGGCGAGTGCCGCAACGGCCATGGTATGCGCGGAATCTGAAGGTCAAGCCGCTGAGGTCGTAAGTCAGGCACTTGTGGCAAGGGAGCAAGCTCCCTCGCCACATAGTTTTTGGTGACAGATAACCTCGATCAAAGCACCTGCCACCCTCCACCCAACGCCTTGTACAGTGCAATGCTCGCCTGCACCCTCGACAACCGCAGTTGCACATTCGTATCCTGCGCCGCATACAGCGTGCGCTGCGTTTCCAGCACCGTCAGCCAATCCTCGGCCCCGGCCTGATAGCGGCTTTGCGCAATGTTGAACGCGGTTTGGGCCTGGTTCAGTTCTTCGCGTTGCCACTGCCGCTGCTCATCCAGGCCGCGAATGCTGTTGAGGGCTTTTTCGACGTCGGCAAACGCATTGATGATCGCGCCTCGGTAGGCTTCCAGCAGTTCTTGTTGGCGGGCCGTGGCCTTGTCGCGCTCGGCACCGAGGCGGCCGTTGTTGAAGATCGGTGCGACCAGCCCGGCGGTGAGGTTGTAGAACGGGCTGCGCAGAATTTCGCTGGCCGTGTTGGCGCCCGAGCCGATGTTGGCGCTGAGGGTCACGGCGGGCAACATGGCCGCGCGTGCGACCGCGACGTTGGCCTGGGCGGCGGCCAGTTGCGCTTCGGCGCGGGCGATGTCCGGGCGGCGGCTGAGCAGTTCGCTGGGCAACCCGGCGTCGATGGCAGGCCACTGCAGTTGTTCGAAGGATTCCTGGCTGCTCGGCAATTGCTGAAC
>Ga0075432_10000566_pt1 | contig 11160 bp, 11 predicted proteins | sample RhiMethybrSRZTD1_FD_72781 | JGI IMG/M metagenome (GOLD analysis project Ga0075432, IMG submission 72781) | Populus rhizosphere microbial communities from Tennessee, USA - Rhizosphere MetaG P. TD hybrid SRZTD1 | ecosystem: Host-associated > Plants > Roots > Rhizosphere > Soil | place: USA... | reverse complement strand
TGATGTGCGACCGCGTTCACTGGCCCTCGCGGAGTGTGGACGTGGACATCGGCCAACCGCAGCAGTCGTTGCAACGGCCCCTGCTCGACGTGTACGGACTGCGTCTTGGCATGCGGCACGACGTCACGCGCGTGGGTGAGCCAGCCCTGCTCGGTGATCAGTATGCGGTCGTCCCAGCCGTAACGGAGGGTCCAGAAGTCGAACCACCGCAGCCAGCGCGCACGTTTCGGTGAAGGATGCAGCTCAATCCGATCAAGATCAAATCCTGGTAGTACCCGCCTCAGGGCCAGCTCGACCTCGTCGGGGTCGGCGACTGGCAGCAGCACGCTGGACGCCGTTGACTCATTGCTCTCGCCGTCGCCGTGGGCGTATCCGAGGATGTCGATGTCCACCCGATACCACCCGAGTGCTCTCCAAAGCAGCGGCTGGCTGGTCTTGACGCCCTGGACGCGATTGATTGGCACCGACTGGCTTGTCAGATTGGTCAGGCCGCGGGTGATCCGCAGCCCCCGCGACGACTCGGCCAGGGTGAAGTTGAACATTCCGATCACGCGCCGCCAGATCAGCGACAGCATGCCGATGAGCAGCGGAATCAGGGCGCCAAGCGCCAACGGAACCACCCCGAAGGTTGCTGTGACGACCAGAATGATGATCGAGATGGCGGTCGGGATCAACCACTCTGTGGAAAGCAGGAAACTGACGATGAGGCGCTGCGGCGAGACTTGGACGAGTGGCTGATCGGCTACTCCGAGATCGGTGAAGACGCTTGCCACCGATTGTTGATCAAGATCCTGGATGCTGGCCTGGTGACCCTGTGCCCGGGCGAGCAAATAGTCGCGGAACCGAGACGCCCTGCTCCGGGTTAGATAGCGCAGCTTGGTAGTGCTGTTGCCCACGTCGAGACGCAGTTCGGCGAGGCCGAACATCCGAGCTGCGAGCGGCTGGATGATGTCAACCGACTGCAGCCGTTCGAACGGGATCTTCGTGGACTTCTTGAAGATCGCGCCGGTCTCGATGCGTAGTTCTTCGTCATCGATGACAAATCGGGTGAAGTACCAGCTAATGAAACCGGTGACCGCGGCGAGCAACACAACGACGCCGAGGATCGGCAGGATCCAGCTCAGGCCACCAGGCTCGAACTGATTTTCGCCCGCGCTGGTGACGATCTCCCGACCCCAGCCGATGGCGATCGCAACAAAGACGAGCCATCCGCGGACGAAGGGCGTCAGCGGATGCGGTCGCTCGGTTTGCTTGACCGGTGCTGGGGAAGCTGTGGTCGGAGTCGCCGAGCCTGGTGTCGTGCTGACCTCTGGGTCGGCGGGCGAGGTGGGCTGGGGAGCCTGCGAGGATGTCATAGCCCCGAGGCGTGAGCTTCGCCGAGTTCGGTGAGACGATCCCGCAGCCGCGTTGCCTCCTCCGGGGTGAGGCCAGGAATGCGAGCACCGGTCTCGGGGCTGGCGGTCTTCAGGGTGACCGAAGCCAGGCCGAAGGCGCGTTCCAGCGGGCCGGACTCGACCTCAACCAACTGCATCCGCCCGTACGGCACCGCAACCAGGTTTCGGAACATGACGCCGTGCGTGATGTAGAGGTCGTCGTCGCGCTCCACGTACCCCCAGGATCGCCAGCTGCGAATGACGAAGGGGACCCGGATGATCACGATGACTATCGCCGCCGCCCAGATCACGCCTGAGATCCACCACCTGCCTGAGCTGACTCCCACGATCAACGCCGCAATCGTGAAGATGACAGGCGTAACGGTCAAGCTGGTCAGTATCCGCATCGAACGGAACTTGGGGGAGAGCCGCTTCCACTCGTACGCCGGCGGCGCGAACAGTTCTTCCATAACAGGTTCAGGCTACGTGCCAGCTACGCAGCAGCGGCGGAACGGCCGCGTACGGGGAAGATGCGCGGCCGCTCATTTCCGCTTTTTACTTGGCTTTGGACCTCGTACCGATACACCGCCGAACAAGGTGACGCCCTTGATCACCAGGGTTGGCGCACCGGGAACGGGATCGCCGATGTCGCGAACATCGGTCCCGCCGAAGATCCCCGCAGTCTGATCCTGCACCTCGATGCCTACTGGCACCTTGATGTCGAGCCCGCCGAAGCACCAGAAGCCTGAGATCTCCACCACTGGGGCCTCGAAGATCGCATCGCGAAGATCAAGATCCATCCCGCCGAAGAGCGCAAACGCCTGCGTGTTCCTGCGCACCCGCCATCTCCCGCCGCGGTTGACGCCGCCAAAGATCGCGATCATCTTGTCGGTTTCGGGATTCTGCCTGCTGGTGTCGATCGCGAAGCTGGTCCCGGACTGCCGGGCTGCGACTTGGCCCGGCTTGCCGACAACGACGAGATCGCGCGTGATCGAGACGAGATCGTCGAAGGTCTTAGCCGCCAGCAGCTGGTCGGTGCGCTCGTCGTGCTCCTCCCGGGTCAGCCTGCCCTCGGCGTACGCGGTGCTGAGCACGGTTGCCACCTGCTCGCGGTCGGCGTCGGAGGCGCGTAGGTTGCCGCCGGCAATAGGGCCAACATTCATGGGTTCGGGGACGCGCTCTGTCATCCTCTCAAGCTAGCCCCGGCTCGATGGCGCCGCCGAGAGCTCGGCGACGCTTCCAGGGCCGCCTCAGGTGATCTCAGGGCATACCCTGACTGACTGCTCGCCTGGCTAGCTGACGGCCTCCTCCGCGGATGAGCCAACTCCGATATCGAAAACGTTGCCTTCGGGATCTGTCAGGGTCACCCATCTCGTCCCGTACTCGTCGAACTCGGCGACCTTGGTCGCGCCGAGGCCGACCGCCCGATCAACCTCGGCAGAGAGGTCTGTCGCGACGAGGTCGAGATGAAGACGGTTCTTGCCCTGGCGCGGTTCGGGTACGGCGAGGAACATCATTGCGGGGAAACTAGCGTCCTCGGACGCTGGGATCATCGCGAAGAACTGGTTGGCACCCTCTGTGACTGGGCGCTCGAGAAGGGCCGACCAGAATGCAGCGATGTCGTCAGCCCGCTGTGAGTCGATGACGACGTGGCCAAATCCGAGTGTCATGTTGGTCCTTTCCTTACTTGGTCTGCGTGCTGAGCCACCATCTATCTCCCGAGCACTTGTTCACTGGCTCACTCCGGCGACCGTCGCTTGCTGTTGATCATCTGCACGATGCACGGCACACTGCGGCGAGCACAACTAGCGCAGGCGCCACGGAAGCCCATGGGGCCGGACCCATAAACGATATCCGTCAGCTGACCGACGTCTCTCAGTTATAACTTGCAGCATCATTTGGTGCGCAAACCTGCGCGGCCTGCTTTGCAGCTAGCAGCAATGGTCTCGCGCGATGGCCGGGGGCGTGAGGATGCTTAACGGTTAGCCGGTCCTGAGCCGAGGACCTGTAGGGATCGCCCTTGCCGAATTCAGGCCACAGGGTCAGGCTGCGGCCCGCTGGATCGGTGTCCGGTCAACGCTGAGCGGGACCGGGATGTTGCCGCGCGTGGCGTTGGAGTAGGGGCAATGCTCATCCGCGCGGGTCATTAATCTGCGGCCTCGGCCCAGGAAAGGTGCGGGGCGTGCAGATCCAGAGTCACCTGCAATCCGAGTCACATTAGTTGTGCCTGGCCCTCAGGGCAGGGAAGGCGAAGCTGATTTGCCAGGCAATCAGCGCACGACAGCGACGGGGCAGTGGGCGTGTGCCACAACGTGCTGACTGACCGAGCCCAGCAGCATTCCGGCAAAGCCATCTCGGCCACGGGACCCGACAACAATCAAGTCGGCCCCCTTCGACCGTTCGATCAGCACCTTCGCGGGATTTCCTTGCTCGACCGAGGTCTGGAGCTCAACCGGCGGCGTTCGGGTCTCGAGGTCAGCGACTAATTGCTCAAGCATGGCCATCGCGTCACTGGCTGGTTGCGAGGTGTAGCCCTCTGGAGGTAGCGAGCCGTATGGCGGTTGTTGCGGTAAGACCGGAGCGTGCCATGCCGCGAGCACGTTCAGAGAGGCACCGTGATGGGCGGCTTCCTCGTATGCCCAGTTCAAAGCGGCTCGACTGTTGTCGGACCCGTCAACTCCGACGATGATGACTTTGATCTCGGTCATGGAGTCACTCTAGCGTTCTAGCTGTGGGACGGTCAGAGCCTAAAGGCCGTTATTTTCCTTGGGTATCTCGCCTTGATCAACATAACGTCCTGTGATGAAGTCCCAGGTCGCCTAATCGCATAGCGTCCGGTGCGAGCTTCGGCCGCGGCAAGCGATCGACCATGATCATCAGCCGTCGGCCGGACGCGATCTCAGGCTGTGTCTTTCAGCTTGCCTGGCGATTTCGAACCCGCGCCGAAGGCATAACTGGACCCTTGTGGGGTATTTAGGCACTGCCCTAGTGTGACAGTCAAGCGTGACGTAGATCACGTACGCGGGTGAAGCAGCGGGAACTCGCCAAAGGAGTGATCGAGATGGCTGCGACTGATCTGGCCGATGTGAGTGATGCGACGGAGCTCATGGAGCGATCCAGCTCGGAGCCTGAGGGACACAGGCCGCTTCTAACGCGGGGATCGATCCTGATGATGAACGTCGGTTTTTTCGGCGTTCAATACAGTTTCGGTTTGACGCAAACTGCTGTAAATCCCCTCTTTACTCTCATCGGCGCCACGCCGGATGAACTACCAATCCTGAACTTGGCGGGGCCGGTGACAGGCCTGCTAATCCAGCCGTTGATCGGCGCAGCGAGCGACAGACACTGGAGTCCCAGGTGGGGGCGGCGGCGTCCGTTTATCATATCAGGCGCCATCCTGTGCGCGATCATCTTGCTGCTGTTTCCGTTCGTCTCGGCTCTGTGGCTAGGTGTGATATGCCTCTGGCTACTGGACGCCGGCAATAACACATCCATGGAGCCTTACCGCGCATTGATCTCCGACAAGCTGCCGCATTCCCAGCTAGCTCGCGGTTTTCTGACCCAAAGTATGTTCACTGGTGCCGGCGCCGTGTTGGCGAACTTGTCCTTGTTTGTGTTCCAGAAGGTATTGGGCGGCACCGCCGGAAACGGTGTGCCGTACTGGGTTTACACCTGCTTCTGGCTGGGCGCCGTATGTATTCTCGCGACGGTGCTCGTTGCGATGCTGCGTACGAAAGAGATCCCGCCAACGAGCGAAGAGCTTGAAAAGCTTCGCGCAGCGCCCAAAGGCCTGCGGCACGCCGTCGGCGATATCGCCGCGGCGGTGCGCGAAATGCCGGAAAGCATGCACAAGATCGGCCTGGTGTTCTGTTTCCAGTGGTACGCAATGTTCATCTATTGGCAGTTCGTGGCCCTCAGCGTCGGCGAATCGGTGTTTAACACTGCCCCCGAACAGCCGGGCTGGGAAGAGGCTATTAGTTGGTCTGGTCTGATGAATGCCACCTACAACTTTTTCACCCTGCTCACCGCTCTGTTCTTGGTGGGGTTCTGCCAGCGTTACGGCGGCAAATATGTGCACGCGGTCTGCCTGGGAATCGCGGCGGTGTCGCTGGCTGCACTGTCACAGATCTCAATTCAGTGGCTCTCACTGATTCCGATGATTGGCCTAGGTATCTGCTGGGCCAGTATGGTCGGCGTACCTTATCTCATGGTGGCGAGCATGGTGCCACGAGAGCGCACTGGCGTTTATATGGGCATTCTCAACATGATGATTGTTGTTCCGATGCTCGTCGAAACGGTCACGTTTGGCTGGATTTTTAAGCATTTGTTGGGTGGAAAGGCTACTAGCGCGATGTTGGTCGCTGGTGTCTTGCTCGCGTTGGCTGCGGTGTCAATGCTCTGGGTGAATCCCCCGCATACCAGCGAAGAGTCTGATTTCATGCCTCTTGGACGGCACCACCTCAGCGTTTATCGTGATGTGGTCGTTGGTACCGACGGGACTGACGCTTCGATGTTCGCCGTCGACCGCGCCCACGCGGTGGCGGCCGAGGCCGATGCTCATGTCCTGGTGGTATCCGCGTACAACCCTGGACCGCCACCCACGGGTGAGGCTGAAGCTGGCGCTCGACGAGAGATTTACGGCAAGGAGGCTGCTCTGACTGCACTGCAGCGCGCCGTTAAGCATCTGACAACCGATCGCGTGCGTAATATTTCTACTCGAATGGAGGCGGGTGACCCTGCGGAAGTCCTCTTGGACGCCGCCGGCCCAGATCACCGGAGTCTTATTGTGGTCGGGAACCGCGGACTGGGCGCGAAGGAGGGTCATGAACTCGGCTCCGTTCCAGCTGAGGTCGTGCGCAGAGCCACGAGCGACGTGCTCATCGTGCAAGTCCCGGAGGAAGCCGAGAGCGAGTTCACGTAAAACCCGATGCGCCTTCTGACGGCGCAGTTCTGTGGAATCAGCCTCACCGTCGGCATAGTCATGCGGGCCGAGTAGATGGCAGGTCCCGCTGCCAAGATTGCAAGCTGGACGGCGGTGACCATTTCCGTTTGCTGTAGATCCAGAGCCCCCGATCGCAGGCTTAGCGCCCGCGAGGAACCAGAGGAGCAGCGCATTCGGCAGGCTCGAGTTCTCTACGGGCAGCAGGTATGTCCCTGGGAGGCAAGCCGCTAATTTTGCCCGTGATTCTTTATGGCTCGATTTTATGATCCACATCTTTTGTTTGTCATGACCTGTCTTGCTCTTCCCAATGCATTGTTATGCTCTTTCAGGGCATTGGCGCGGTATCTTTGATGCCCAGAAAGTGTTCGTGGCGCCGTATTCGCGGCAAAGATTCCACCATATCTCACGCGCGAGATGCAGAGTGGTCCGCCTCCCGCTTGAGATATCAGGTGGCACATTTATTGCTGAATCATCCAATGTGATCAAGGGGGTGGTAACCTCACACTCCCAGGGACGTTAGTTGGGAATCACGCCCCTTCGGCGTAGTAGAGTCATTAAGCTGCAGCTCTAGGCGTTCGGCTATCTCAGCCTGCACTGCTTCGATGAAATGCTCAGCGTCTGCGATCTGCGCAGCGATGTGCATCTCCAGGTTGCGTAGATGGTTATCTGTGCAGGTGGAGAGGTTGTACTTAATGCCCATATGTCGCCGTACGTTAGCCATCAGATAACTCCTTTCAGGTGTCGGTGGACCAATCTCCTTACGGCGGCTTGACGGTCAAGCGGCCGGGCCGGTTGAGGCCCCAGCAAGTCGCTGTCGACAGCTGGACCGCTTAGCTGAACGCCCTGGTCGAGCACTTCAATCCACCTCTTTCGACACAGGATCGCGCGTAGGCGATCCTGTGGCATCGTGGCCAGCGCCAATCCACGATGGCGGCTGGCAGGTACCGCAGGATTGCTGCCGGCTACGATGCGCCGGAATCGCCGGCACGCGAGGCTTTCCGGCGACCGGCCAAGGCCGCCGTCACGAGCGACGGGCTCACCCCGACCCAGCCGTTGCGGCCGAGGTCAGTCCGGACGGATCCGACGTGCGGCCGTCTGGAGGAGCACCGCCACAGAGCGTCCCAAGGGTGGGAACGCCCGGTACGAGATCGTCAGAGCTATCCGTGGCAGATCCTGCGCATGATCGAGCGCCTCTCGGGTAGCTCCGGCTTGGAAGGCTGATGCTCTTGATCGAAATAGGTCCCCCGCGCGTCGGCCCGGGGCGTCTCGCCATGGTCGACACGTCCTGGATCTCGACGGGACTTGCAGGTAGTCGGTACCACAAGATTCCAGCCGACCGGGGGCCCAGATGGATGCTGGCGTTGAGGACGCACGACCGTCCGAAGGCTAGGTTCAAACGCGGGGAACGGTTGTTGCGGCGCGCCAACGCCCAAGGAGACCTCCATAGGGACGAGACATTCACTGCGTGAAGGAAAGGAAGGGTTGAGAGATGGCAGCCAAGCCGCTGAGTAAGGTTCTCTACACCGCCGAGGCGACCGTGGAGGGCGGCCGGTCTGGCCACGGCCGCACCGCCGACGGCCGCCTGGACGTCGAGCTGTCGGTGCCCGAGGACATGGGCGGCCAAGGCGGCCCCGGTACCAACCCCGAGCAGCTGTTCGCGGTGGGCTACGCGGCCTGCTTCCAATCGGCGCTGCTGGGCGTGGCGCGGGGCCGCCAGCTTGATGCCAGCGACTCCCTGATCAGATCCCGAGTCGGCATCGGCCCGACCGGCCACGGCGGCTTCGGCCTGCAAGTCGCTCTGGACCTGCACGCCCCGCATCTCTCGCCTGCCGAGGCCGCGGACCTGATGGCCCGCGCGGACCAGCGGTGCCCGTACTCCAACGCCACCCGCGGCAACATCCAGGTCACCCTCAGCGTCGACGGGAGGTCGATCGAGCGGGCCGCCGCCTGAACGGGGCTGGATCCATGACCGGCGCTCGCGTCAGGAAGGCACGGCCGCGATCAAGAGGAAACAAGGAAGATAGGAGGTCCCCAAGATGGCGCGCATCGAACTGGACCACGTGACAAAGGTCTACCCGGGCGGGGTGCCGGCGGTCAACGACCTGTCGTTGGATATCGGCGATGGCGACTTCATGGTGCTGGTGGGCCCGTCAGGGTCGGGCAAGTCGACCGCGCTGCGGATGGTGGCGGGGCTGGAGGATGTCACCTCCGGGGACATCCGGATTGGCGACCGGGTGGTCAACGACCTGCCGGCCCGCGACCGCGATATCGCCATGGTGTTCCAGAACTACGCCTTGTACCCCAACATGACCGTGGAGGAGAACCTTGCCTTCGGCCTGCGGCTGCACAAGACCCCGCAGGACGAGCAGCGCAGGCGGGTCGCCGAGGCAGCCCGGATACTGAGTTTGGAGCCGTTCCTCAAGCGCAAGCCGGCCGCACTATCCGGCGGGCAGCGGCAGCGGGTGGCGATGGGGCGGGCGATCGTCCGCGACCCCCAGGCATTCCTGATGGACGAGCCCCTCAGCAGCCTGGACGCCAAGCTGCGGGTGTCGACGCGGGCGGAGCTGGCCGCCCTGCACGGCCGCCTGGGCACTACTACGATCTACGTGACCCATGATCAGATCGAGGCGATGACCCTCGGCGACCGGGTGGCGGTACTCAAGGATGGGGAGTTGCAGCAGGCCGACACGCCCCAGAAGCTGTTCGACGCCCCGGTCAACCTGTTTGTCGCCACCTTCATCGGGTCGCCGGCGATGAACCTGAGCGAGGGCCGGCTGATCCGCGACGACGGTGGCCTGGCGGTAGTTTTCTCCGGCCACAAGGTCCCCGTGCCCGACCAGGCCATCGCCGAGCATCCGGGGCTGGAGCGGTTTCGGGACCGGCAAGTCATCATCGGCGTGCGCCCCTCCAGCCTGGAGGATGCGGCGTTCGCGCCCCGCGGTTGGCCACAGATCAAGGCCGAGGCCAGGGTGACCGAGAAGCTGGGCTCGGAGGTCGACGTGATCTTTCCCATTAAGAGCCCGCCGGTGCAGCACGAGGTCATGGTCGCCCAGTTCGACAACGCCGCCAAGGACTCGCCGCCTGCCGGGGAGCCGGGCCAGCCCGGCGCCCTGGTCGGTGCCGGTGAGAGCCTGTGGACCGCGAGGGTCAACCCCAAGACCAGTGCCCGACCGGGCAGCGCCATCGAGCTGGCCGTGGACACCTCGGCCTTGTACTGGTTCGACCCCCAGAGCGGTCAGGCCATTGCTCGGCAGGCTGCCGGTGACCGGCCTGGCAGCCTCCAGGACGCCACGCCATCGGCAGCCGTCGCCTGAATGCACCGATTCATCCTGTCGTGCTTGCCATGGCGGCGTGCATTCCTTCCAGCAAGGGCGTGTTGGCCGCAGCAGACGTCCTGGTCGATCCCGCAGACCCGGTGACTCGCCGCGGTGAACGCGTTACAGGACCGGCCAGGCATCCGCGCCGGCCAGCGGCGGCCCGTGGTCGTCGCCGCCGCCCTCAGCGTCCCGCATGTCGACTGGTTTATAGGTCGACTGGTTCACCTGGCCGTGCGGCAAGCCCTACACCGACGTGAACTCGGCGCCATATCACCTCTCCAAGAGCAATCAGCAGCGTCAGCAACATAAATGCACACGTGCCCAGCAGGGCATCTGACACCGCCGCCTGATAATCATGACCGGTTTGGTTCAGAACGTGGTAAAAGATCGTGGCGAGCGTAGCGGTGCCGATTGCCGCCCCGATCCGTTGCACGGTCTGCAGCGCGCCACCGGCGGCACCGGCCATTCGCACCGGCACATTCTCCAAGGTCAGCGTGACGTTTGGTGAGGTGACCATGCCGCCGCCGAGTCCGGCCACGAGCAGCGGCCCGATCATGACCCATTGCGCCGACCCTGCGGCGGTGTGTCGCAGCAGCAAGGCTGTGGTGAGCAGCCCGACCACCATCGCGGCGAGCCCGAACAGGGTCAGCCAGCGTCCGAACCGCGGCACCAGTCGACCCGCTATGACGGCCGAAGAGGCCACACCGATTGCAAATGGGGTGACGGACAGCCCCGAGCGCAGCGGCGAGTACCCCAAGCCGTCCTGCATGAACAGCGCAAGCACCAGCCACACTCCGGTGAACCCAATGAAGTAGACGAGTCCGATGACGGATCCGGCAACGTAGCCGGGAGTGTGTCTCAGCCGCGGGTCGAGCAGCGGCTGCCGGCCACGCGCGGCTGTGCGCGTCTCCCACCAGGAGAACAGCGCAAACAGCAACGCACCCACCACCCAGAGCCACCACAGTCGGCTCAGCCCGCCGCCGGCTGCGTCGACTACCGGGATCAGTACGGCGAGGACGCCACCGCCGAGCAGCAGCGAACCCAGCAGATCAAGGTCCATACCGCGCCAACCCGTCCCCGTGGTGGTAGGCAGGAGCCGGGCCGCCAGCAGCAACGCGGTGATGCCGATTGGCACATTCACGTAGAACACCCAGCGCCACGCGTCTGGGCCGGGAATTCCCAGGATCAGCCCGCCGATCACTGGCCCGGCCGCCGTGGCGACACCAATAGTGGAACCCAGGATTCCGAACGCGCGGCCGCGTTCTGCGCCCTGGAACAACTCCTGGATCAGCCCGGAGTTCTGCGGTATCAGCATGCCGCCGGCTACACCTTGAGCCAGCCGAGCAGCTATCAGCAGGCCAGCACTCGGCGCCGCGCCTGTCAATGCACTGGACAGCACAAACGCTGACAGTGCGATGAGAAACATGCGCCGCCGGCCAAGGGAATCACCAAGCCGACCCGCCGGCACTAACGCCAACCCCACGGCCAGGCCATAACCCGATATGACCCACTGCGCGGTCATGGTCGA
>Ga0075432_10000564_pt1 | contig 11189 bp, 14 predicted proteins | sample RhiMethybrSRZTD1_FD_72781 | JGI IMG/M metagenome (GOLD analysis project Ga0075432, IMG submission 72781) | Populus rhizosphere microbial communities from Tennessee, USA - Rhizosphere MetaG P. TD hybrid SRZTD1 | ecosystem: Host-associated > Plants > Roots > Rhizosphere > Soil | place: USA... | reverse complement strand
AACGACCCCCACCATGTCAATGTCTGCTTGAGCAAGCTGCAAGCCCTGCTGCTCTTGGTTTTCACAGAACGCCCATTCACATCATGAGGCGTCAACAATGGCCAATATTCGCTCCCTTCCGTCCGGCAACTGGAACGCTCAAGTACGGATAAAAGGTAAATCTCCACAGTCGAAAACCTTCAGCACCAAGGCTGAAGCAGAGTCATGGGCGAAGCAGATCGAAGCCGTGACGATGGATCGCAAGCATCACACCATTTATACGTTGGGTATGACCTACTGTGAAACGATGCTAAAGGGAAAAGGCAGCTACGACCACGCACTGAAAATCGTGGAGCATCTGGGCAGGCACTTCACTCAGCCCATTCATGAAATCACGCCGCAGATGATCAATGACTTCAAGATCATGCGATTGAAGAAGGTCAAGCCGTCTACGTGCAGAACGCAGCTCGCATTCATGTCGCGGTTCTACCGGTTCGCCAAACGTGGGTTGTTGATCGACATTCATAACCCTGTCAGTGACATTGCACTTCCCAAACCTGATCGCTCTTCAGACAAGGTAATCCGTGCAAGTGAGCTTGAGCGGCTGCTGGCGAAGCTCTCTCCAACCATGAAGCTCATTGTTGAACTGGCATACGAAACTGCGATGCGGCGATCCGAAATCCTGAAGCTGACCAAAGACTGCCTGCACCTTAATGACCGCATTGCCGATGTGATCGACGGGAAGAACGGCACACGGTCAGTCCCCCTCACCCACCGTGCTGTTGAAATTCTCCAACTTGCCCAACTGTGGGCCACTGTGGGACGCCACCCGAACGGCCAAGTGTTTACGGTTACACCGCACGCCGTAACTCAGGCTGTGCGTTTGGCACGCGTGAAGGCTGGCTTAGACAGCAGCGTTCGACTTCACCAACTCAGGCACACCAGAATCACGAACGTCGCGAAAAAGGGATTCAACAACGCACAGATCATGATTGTCTCGGGGCACCGAGATACCCGATCCGTAGCTCGCTACTCTCACCTAAATGTCAGGGACGTGCTGCACCTGATCGACTGATCGAATTACTCAACCGTCAGATTCGTAATGGTGTCGATTCCTGACTGCACTACAGATCGACTTGCAAGTCAGGAATTGTCACACCCAACTTATGTCGCTGGTAGTCACCTGCTGCCTGTACGAAATTTGACCAATTTACATTTCTTGGCGTACCACAAAGAAACGTTTGACATTTCTACTAGAAACGTAACATACTGCTCGCCATCAACAACGCCACATCGAGCGTGGCCCACATGGAGGAACAAAAATGAAGGTTGTCAGTTATCTGCGCGTGGGCACATCCCATGAGGACTACAGTGGCCTGGGCTTCGATGCCCAGCGTGAATTCATCGCCCGAGCAGCCGAGCAAAATGGCTGGGAGATTGTGGCCGAGTTTGCTGATGAAATTTCGAGCAAAGTAGCTATCGAAAAACGTCCTGAAGGTGCAAAAGCTTTGGACCTGTGTAAGCAATTGGGAGCACAGTTGGTAGTAGCCAAGCTCGACAAGCTTTCTCGTTCGGCTCACCACATAGCCCGATTGATTAAAGAGATTGGTATAGAGTTCAAGGTGGCAACCATGTCGCATGCTACGACCGCTGAGCTAAATCTATACGCAGGACTAGCGGAGAAGGAGCGAAAGTTCATAAGCCAACTCAAAAAAGATGCGATGCCGCCCTTGGTGCGGAGCGTTAATATCCGCGATGCCGCTGCCTCGTTCGACCCACTGATGTTTGGTCCAACAGCAGAGAACAGAAAGCTGGCAGCGGTCGCGGTTTCCAATCGCGTTCAAACGTTTCATCTTGAAGTGCGACCACATATTCAAGACTGCCTAAACACTGGGCTGACAACTCTTGCTCAGATTGCGGACAGCCTCAACAGCAAAGGCATTAAGACGTCCCGTGGCGGTATATGGTCAGCTACACAAGTGAAACGAGTAATGGACTCACTTGAGCTGAAACTTTGAGATAATCAGTTAACTTTGTTCCCGCCTCATCAATACCGTGCGAACAGCCAACGAGGAAATGCAGATGTTCACACCTCATCGTTGCAAGGCTTCTCATCGCCTGGGAAGTGGCTACACCGCTCTTTAACAACTTATGAACACCGTCGCAGGTATAGAGCAGGCACACTACAATGAGCTTGCGTGGGTAGACTGCCTGATAAGGAACTGCACGAGACTATCAAAGACTGTCTAAGCACTGGAGTGAGCATTCGTAAACTGCTCAATTTGTTGACTGTGCAGTATCGACTGTTCAACGCGTTAAAGCTGAAAACTCGCTACCGCTCTAACCGAATACTATCGCAACACTGAAATAGCTGTCCGTAAACGAGGCAATACTACACTAACTGAACCGAGGAGAAACTTATGATCAGCATCCGTAAAAACGCCACCAAGACCACCATCGCAGAGTTCCGTGCAGTACGTGCTGCACTGGAATACTTCTACCATGCCGTCATTGTTCCTGACTGCAAGGCTGAAGGGACTGACCCCGTGAAAACTCTGAACGCTGTAGTTCGTCATACAGTTTGCTTTGCCGAGCAAGCCCAGCTTGACGCTAACCGCAGTGCCTATTTCACACTGCCTGCATCAGGATCACCATACGAATACACCAATCGACTCAGCATAGTTTCGATCCACTGAGCTCCGAGCTCTGCGTACAGACTTCCCCAACCACACAAGCATCAATATTAATTTCGTTACAAATAGTCGAATCTAACTGACTCTCCCGCACTACTGCGGAGGCTGCTGGCTGGCTATCGTTTCAAAAACCAATCAGGCACAACCCGAGAGGACTACGCCTATTCATTGATCTAAACAAGGAGAAACATAATGCAAAAATTCAACATCGCTGCATCAGAAGTAAACACCACCGCCGATCTGATCGCCTATTTCCGTGCTAATGGAAATCACGATATCGCCGATAACCTCCTCATTGAAAGTGGCTCATTGGAGCTCCGCTCTGATCAAAGTTATCACTACTCAGATGAGCGCCCCTCCATCTTCGAAATGGAAAACGAGCTGGCATTCATTCGCCAGCATATGATCGAGCTGAAGACCTATCCCGAGAAGGTCACACCAGAACGCTCAGATGCCGTTATCCGAGCTCTTTATGCTCTGGCATACGACGCCTTGGAACAAAGGGCCGACGGCTAGCAATTAGCCTATCGACTTTAGTTTTCGAATCGTACAGGCACGCTGAAGTAATAAAACCTTAGAACTCTGATCATCCTAGCGGGGGTACTCCGCTGGGTGTGATTCGTCATACCCCGGCAATAACGCCAATGGCAAAACCAATATCCAGAGGTATACGCCAACCAAAAACAACACAGGAGAAATATAAGAATGTCGAACTACATCGTTATAGATAAAGAATCAAATCTGATCGTCAAGGTGATCACCTCATACATCAAGCTGAGAGAAACTGCAAAGTATCGAATGGTACGAGTGTCCGAAGCCATTTTGGCTAAGTACTATAAGCGGGCCAGGTTGAAGTCCAGAAACGGCACACTGGTAGACGCCGGAGAGTTAGCAAACGTGAGCCCTGCGTTTTTGGAACTTTTACAGGTTCGTAGCTAACGATACTGTTTACTGACGCAAATCCATGTAAAAGAGCCTACCCCTACCTACCCTATAGGCTGGGTGTTTTTACATGGGTTTCAGCCAGTGGATACGGGGGTGTAATGGCCGAAATCAGGCCAAGCACACCCTCAACAGTATTGAGATAAATAAATCGGCAATACCAGAGGTAACGCCTATGAAATGAACTTGAACAGGAGAACTATCCATGCAGCACGCATTCGCCTTGAATTTGATTACCGAAACAACCGATCTTCCAGTTACCTCCAACCACCTCGATCTCCCCAAACAATGCCGCACCAGTATTATCGATGGCTTCAGGATCGATAAGCACACTGGCGAAATCTATGGGCAGCTTGTCATTTCACTACTCCAGGCCAACATCGAAAAGTACCGAAGTGGAATTCCACGACTACCGGCCAGCCCGAGTCAGCACCTGCATCTGATGGATATCAGGAAAAGCGACAATGTGGTGTACGCAGATTTCGGTGAGCCAGTGCCAGCTAAGCCAACAACCGTCATCGATGTTCTCAGCACCAAGCCGAGGCGCGGTCCTAAGCCGAAGGTATGCTTAAATCCCTTTGCCGCGATCACCAAGGTGGCGATTGCAGAGAGTGCCCACTGGGTCGAAGACGCTGTAATGGCGGGAATGTACATCGCAGTTGAGAGCAGTAATGGCAAACTGAACATCAGGCCGGGCTATGTCCGGAAGGTACTCACGATGGCGGTGATTTCGACCGAGGCGATTAGTTGCAGCTCTGCCTTCCGCAACCACGACTTGGAGCCAGTCAGTGGGCGGTATGCTCGTTATCTTGCAGCTGCCGGTCGTGTTGCTCTACGTAACGTCGAACGGTACTTGGACACCCATCCTGCCGTGTTGCAGCGGCTGGAAGCCAAGGCACTAGCGCCAACAGTCTGGGGCGAGGAGTTCGACTTGGATGAAGCCGATTACGTCGAAGGCCCATATGGCACAGCAACGTAATTACGGCAGGATATAATAAGAGAGCGAAGCGAACGCCGCTGTTGACGTTGCCTTGCACGGGTAAACGGAGTTTACAGCGGTATCTCCAGTGAAGGGACTTCACGACTGTATACCCTGTAGAGAAGGGATATCCTGAAGATGTAGCTGGGATATTGATACATATGTATCCCCAGCAAGTTAGAATGTAAGCTTCCGCTTGAATAGCTACTATCGTCAGCGTCGCTGACAGGGAATTACTCTGAATGCTCACGCATTCGTCTTGCACTGTAAAGAAGATCAAGGGCAACAGCGAAGCTGGATTGTGGTTGTCTTTTATTGTGTATGTACAAGACCGGAAGGTCTACGGTGTTTCCTACAGTGAACGGTAGTTCATGGGTGTGGGCGGATTGATATATATCAATATATCCGCCAGCTAACTGGAGTGGTTGAGCTTCAAGCTGACGCTTGTTTGTGCACTAGCGGCGAGCGATGCTCGAAGTGGACATGCCGTAAGCTCCGCTTACCAGTGCTGCTGGATAGACTGACTGTGCAGGAACGTTGAGTAAGCCCACAGCGGACGCTGTGAGCAGTGTTGCCTGTGAACGGAAGTTCACAACAGTGGCGATGAAAGAGTTTCAACCCTTCTTGGGGCGGAAGCCTCGGTATACCCACCCAACTAGCCACCCAGCGATGTACAGCCCCACACTAATCCTGCCCAGAGGCCAAGCCCAGTAGTTACAAACTCCCGTCTTTTCTTGGGGGCTTCTGCAAGTTCTTTCGGGAAATCTTCATTCTCTTTTCGAATGCTTTCCCGAAGACTGTCGATGAACTCATTCGAATAGTCGGAATTGATCGCGCTTCTCAAATAGCCGGTCAACTGTTCGACCCTGGATTCGTGGTAGTACGTGAGTCTCGCATTAGTAGGCAGTATCAAGAACGTATACCAGCCGATCAGGATCGCCAGAATCAGACTAGCCACTGCCCATAACCGCTGCCATCCGTTCATGCTCATTTTCTTATCATTGTTCATGTCACTATCTTTCACTTCTCTGCGTCGATGGAGCCAACGTAGAGTTTCACATCGCCAGCGTTCCGTCCCGGCTGCCAGAACACTTCACCATGTATCTCATCAGGGATACGGTAAACAAGTTTTGTCTTCATGGTGATCAGTGGGTTAATGCTACGGAACCAGATGTTGTAGCCTTCCAGCATTATCGGTTCTACGGTATCGAACTCGTAGTCCTTGCCGTTGTAGTTGATGAACAAACTTCCCGAGGCAGGTAGACGAGACTCGGTGTCCAAGTTCTTGAACGATGCGTATACAGTCAGGAATCGAGAGCCTTCCCACTGCTTGGGCTCTGCATACTTGTTACCCGTACCAACAGTCTTGCCGTATGTGGCCTTGTCGGCTTTGATTTCAAAGTGACCAACCCTTGCCTTCTTGGGCCTCTCAGCGACATACATTCCGTATTGCTCGCCAAACATAGCATTGTCGCCAAGTCCCGCAGCAACAGTTGCGGTTCTACACATCATGTATTTGTCGATGTCTTCTTTCTGAGCTTGTGTTCGACTACCAGCTTTCTTGGCGTTCACCCAAGTGTCAATCGCTTCCTTCTGGGCTCCGGCAGGGTACGTTTCATCAGAGTATGATTCTGAGTACGGAGGGAAGTCTTTCAGGGCAGTTTGCATCTTATCTAGTAGCTTATTGAACACCAGTCCAGAGTTCTTAAACTGTTTCTGGACATCACCCATGATGGAATCTTTGCTGGAGATGTATCGCATTGACTCGTATTTTTCCAGAACGTTTGAAGCGTTGACCAACCGTTCCTTCTCTTCAGGCGTTGTTTGTGACAAGTAGTCGTCACACTTGAGTGACAGGAAATATTGGTCTTTCATGACAGCGGCTAACGTTACATCTTCTTTGGCGAATGCACTTGTGCAACTCAGCATAGCGATTAGCGGAAGTAGCACTTGTCTCATGACTGACCAATCCTTTTGATATCAGATAGCCGCAGTATCGCTGGTATTTTCCGTAGAATCCATGAGCAATTGCCCTAGTTGAAAACCCCTCAGAAACCCTCGGTTAACCTGCCAAAACCTCTAGCCCCATCACACTGTTGACCTGGGGCAAAGAGGGTGCCCATGGCTACAGCCTGCATTCCATAAGGGTTGTGGTTACAAATTGCTAAGCGTGGTTCGTTTGTTGCGTTCAATCCTGAGTTTCTGCACGAAAATGGAATATTTGACCTGTAACAGCGGAGTTTGTGCAAGGTGACAGCGGCCCAAGGCCCTGAGCACTCCCCGGCACGCAGATGTCAGCGGATGCTCTGAACTGGACTAGGCTGCTGGTTCCAGCCCTCAAGGAAGATCGCCATGTCAGACCAGAACGAAGCCGTAGCCAACGCCCTTGAGTTGCTGGTGATCAGCCAGAACGGGATTGGTGCTGCCATCGAAGAACTCGCCAAATGGGTGGCTGAACGTGGCTCTGTGGATGTGGCAGACAACGCGGTGACAGCCTTACAGGTGCTCGACTCGAATGCCGAAGGGATCGCCAGTGCGATCAGGGTACTACGGGGAGAGTAGCCACCCACCCTCCGAATCACCCTGTAACCACTATCAAAGAAGTAGACGTATCTGGTAGCGCGACAGCCGCAACGAAATCACTATCAATAGACTATTGCGGAAAGCTATATGATTCTTTTATCATTTGACTATCAAATCTAATGACAAAGGATAGAAAGCCATGAATGCCCACCTTTACCTCCGTGCATCGACCAAAGACCAAGACGCCAACCGTGCAAAACTCGCCCTGGAGTTGTTCGCTGTCGAGAAGGAATTGAGCATCATTGGCGTGTACGCCGAGAACATCAGCGGAACCAAACTCAACCGCCCCCAACTGCTCTCCCTGCTCGATACTGCCAAGTCTGGAGACGTACTACTGGTCGAGTCCGTGGATCGCCTCAGCCGTCTCTCACAGGCTGATTGGGACACTCTCAAAGGCACCATCAAGACCAAGGGGTTGCGTCTGGTAGTGGCTGATCTGCCCACCAGTCACATGCTGGTTGAAGCAAAGGGAATCACCGGTCAAATCATGGACGTGATCAACAACATGCTGATCGACCTGATGGCCACAATGGCAAGACTGGATCAAGAGAAGCGTGTGGAACGCATCAAGCAGGGCTTGGAGAACAAGAAGGCTGCTGATCCAGAATGGAAGCCAGCAGGCAAAGGACGGAACGCTGTCAAGTGGGAAAAGGTACAGTCCTTGATGCGGGAGCACCCAACCATGTCTGCTGACAAGATCGCCAAGCTGGCCGACTGTGGCGTTGCCACGGTGTACAGGATCAAGAAGGAATCAACAGCAGCGTGATGGATGCTTGCCCTGTGTCTGTTGGTGCGGTAAGCAAATGCAAGTCAAGCCGGAACTTATTTCCATATTTTGGCGGCGCTCATTTCACCACCTCGCACTTGACTAAGCACCTCGGATGGGTCGCCAGCTTATTTTTGCCAGTGACAAACCAAACCGATATTGAAATGCATCGGAAATTTTGGGGCGGGTGTGGATAACGTGCTCGGAGTGCATGGTACGCTCTTGCCACTTCACTCACGTGCATGGAGAGCTGATCGGATGGAACAACCTGCTGACTGGATAAGCAACATCATCGCTATTGGCGGTGTTCTCGGGACACTGGTCACAGCAATCGCAACAATTTTTCTATGGCGAGTAACCAAAGTATTGGCGAATGAGACAACTCGAATGGTGCAGGCCGCCTCGCAGCCGCACGTCGTAGTAACGATTGAACCAAACCGCTGGTCACTGCGCCATTTCGACCTCAAGGTCGATAACACAGGTAACGCTACTGCATACGACATATCAATTGACTTTGATCCTCCGCTAGAAAATGGGGAGGCTCGAGGCGGTCAACTGGAAATTCCGTTGAACGCAATTAGCGTACTCAAGCCCGGCCAAGGGATGTCCAGTTACCTGTCTGAGTACGCACCATTAAAAAACAAGGCTTACACCATCAGCGTAAGTTGGCGTCGAGACCCGCAGAGTCAAGCCAGAGAGAACAATACCTATAAATTAGACATGGCAAACGTCGAAGGCATTAGTCAGCTCGGTAGCGATCCAATGGTGCAAATTGCAGAGCACATTAAAAAAATGCAAGAAAGCCTGAAGCCAATCGCAAGTGGCTCGAAGCGAATCAAGGTTGATACGTTCAGTTTTGGTGATCGCCTTCACGAGCGTCGCGTTTTCGAGCGACAGCGTCGTCGCCAGCAAGCACTACGGAAAAACCAACAGGCACCCGAACATACCGAAACTGCGGAGTGACTGGGCGTGGGAGGTGAGTCACACGGAAAGAGCAGGAACCGGGCGTTCCTCCCATCGCAACATCTCTTCACCATCCTGCACCTCGACCCGAACATTGCTGACCAGTCGACCGAACAGAAATGGATTATCCCCGCAGGAAATGCTCCCCATCCATGGAACACCATTGATCGTAAAATATGAGGCGGGATAAGGAATCGCTTTCCTGTCTTTTGCATAGGCAAGCTTTTCGGAAAAAGATGAGGTTTTTTCGATATACAGATTTTCCATCAAGTCCTTGATGTATGGACCTGAACGGCGATAGCTGACGATTGCAACCACCTCATCTTCTACAGCAGCATGATCGCCGAACCATTTCCACGTGATAAGCCATGCAGTTTTCATCCACCAACCTCTACGCTGGAAAGCACACAGCGTGGAAGCCTAGCTCCTGCTCACTCACTTCATGAAAAAGATTGCTTGCATAGCTAATCATTTATCTATGTGATTTTGAGTGAGCCTGCGAGAGGGACAATGACTGGTATTTCGGCCTCCACTGGAGATAGTTCGGCGAGCGATGCAGCCCAAATGCTTAATTTTTCAAGACAAGAGTTAGCATAAGTCAACGAATCTAGGGCTGAAACCGCATCGTCTTTTTCGATGATGTTATGGAAGCGTGCCAGTCGGAGTGAAGGATCGTCAAAATGCTTACCTGAATTACGGTCATCTTTTAATTTTCCCGGGTCAGACGGCAACGGCAACTTGACGAAAGGTAAAGACTCCGAGTTAGACAGTTTGACGATTCCTGTAATGGCAAAGAGCGTTGCTCCCGCCGTTGCTAATGGCGCTGCGTGAATTATCAAATTCCGGTAACTACCAAGGATATCTAGCCAGTTTCCCGGAGAGGATATCTTTTGAATTTCCACTCCGTGCGGGTCAGTCGGCGGGGACTTTCTCCAATGACTACACAGTGATCCAATGCTTGTAATGTTTGCTGAGCCTGTAGGCTTAACATGCCAGTAAAATTCGATCAGGTAATCTCGGAGAGTGCAAGCGTCAATAAGAAAGGTTTGGGCGGCCAAGTAACAGAGCTCTGTAAATCCGTCAAGGAAACGCTGGCCATCCTTGAAGTCTCCCGATTGCAATTTGGCGTTCAACTGATCCATATAGGATTCCGATAGCTGTCGGACTCGCCACTCACAACTCCTGAGCTGATGAGATATACGAGTGGCTATATCATAAAGTTTGCTATCGCCCTTTTTAAACGCACCATTTGCAATAAAGGACCAATCTCTACCTTGATCCCATGTGAGCCAGCCTGAGCCTGATGACGGTTTGATGCGCCATTCAGGTCGTGCGTGTGAGTGTGCTCCCGTGAAGAAATCGCATCCTACGACCTCCAATCCGAGCCTTCTAATGTCTGAGAATAGCGAGGTGTAGTTTTGTACTTCAATAGCTGTCCTCTCGCCGGTCATATCGCCCGGATAGAGAAAATTACACGACCTGTCATAACTCAGAACTCTGATGCCTCCACTGATATGAACCTCGCGTACCGATAACCATTCCATGAATCCCCTCCTTGATACTGTTGGCTTTTATCGCCACTCAGTGCAATCCGTGGAACCCCGTGGGCAAATCCAGTGTTGGTTTTCGGTGACCGCTACGCCAGCACCGCGCCATCACGTCACACGCTCACCCGGGGCTCAGGATTTCTCACTACGACTAGCCATTTACCACCCATCTCGATGATAGCAAAATGACAACAACTCAAACCACGCAGGAAGCAAAGACAATGAAAGACATCGTGATCACCGTAGTGAATTTCTTCGCCTGGATAGGGATCCATCGTGGCAACAGCTGTGGGATATTTTGTAATGAAGGGCAATTACGAGTACATCGGTGCCCTGATTGGCTTCGCCGTTGGGTGCCTAGGCTCTGGTGTGTGGTTTGTACTCTCGGCAATCCACCAGAATATCCAGACCATCCGGGACATCGCAGTCAGGCAGTCGCAAGGCTGATCACAACCTTCAACATCCGATTCAACCCCCACCGGTCCGAGCAGAATCCCATCCGTGAATGAACTGATATCGGCGTTCACATTGCCCAGTGTGAACGAACCCGATATTTTGTGAACGTTCTGAAGAAATCCTGGACAACAAAAAAGGGCCCACCTTTCGGTGAGCCCTTTCAGACCGCCCAGCAGAGCGGATTTTGTTTGGTAGGCGCGATTGGACTCGAACCAACGACCCCCACCATGTCAAGGTGGTGCTCTAACCAACTGAGCTACGTGCCTGCTGTGAGGCGGCAT
>Ga0075432_10000563_pt1 | contig 11194 bp, 12 predicted proteins | sample RhiMethybrSRZTD1_FD_72781 | JGI IMG/M metagenome (GOLD analysis project Ga0075432, IMG submission 72781) | Populus rhizosphere microbial communities from Tennessee, USA - Rhizosphere MetaG P. TD hybrid SRZTD1 | ecosystem: Host-associated > Plants > Roots > Rhizosphere > Soil | place: USA... | reverse complement strand
TCGCCGAACAGGGAACGCGGGCAATCATGCACTTCGCCGGGTCCATCGTGGTCCCCGAATCGGTCTCCGATCCGCTGGGATATTATCACAACAACACAGCCAAAAGCCGGGCGCTGCTCGCCTCGGCGGTTGCCGCGGGGGTGCCTCACTTCATCTTCAGTTCCACCGCTGCCACCTATGGCGAACCTGAAGTGTCTCCGGTCAGCGAAGATTGTCCGCGCCGCCCGATCAACCCCTACGGCATGTCGAAGCTGATGACCGAGCATATGCTCGCCGACACCGCCTTCGCCCATCCGATCAACTATTGCGCGCTGCGTTATTTCAACGTCGCCGGGGCCGATCCGCAGGCCCGCTCGGGCCAATCGACCGCCGGTGCCACCCACCTGATCAAGGTTGCGGTCGAAGCCGCGCTGGGCAAACGCAGCCACGTCGGCGTGTTCGGGACGGACTTCGACACTCCCGACGGCACCGGGGTTCGTGACTATATCCACGTCTCCGACCTTGCCGCGGCGCACGTCCTCGCCCTGGAAGCCCTGATCCAGCAGCCGACCCGTTCGCTCACCATGAACTGCGGCTACGGGCGCGGTTTTTCGGTGCTCGAAGTGCTCGACGCGGTGGACCGGGTGACCAACCGGAAGATCGAACGCCAGCTCCAGCCGCGCCGCGCGGGCGATGCGGGCAGCCTGGTGTCTGACAACCGCCTGATTCGCGCCACCCTGCCGTGGGAGCCGCGCTTCGCCGATCTCGATACCATCGTTGCCCACGCCCTCGCATGGGAACGGCGGCTTTCCGACATCCGGGGCTAGGCGAAGGGAGAGAGTTTGTTGTTTCGTGCGCAAAGGGCCTCCGCCCAAGCCCTTCACGGATGTGAAGGGCGCACCCCGGCAAAGGTTCGCCGCAAGCTTCCTGCGGATGCAGGAGGCGCACCCAACGAAAGACTTCCCCCGCTCGCCCCCGGTGCTTGACTTTGCCGCTGGCCAACCGTAACGGCCCACTTCCAGTTTTCAGCGGCCCTTCGCCGCATGAGGTTTGACATGAAGATTCGCAACAGCCTGAAGTCGCTCAAGGACCGTCACCGGGATAACCGCGTGATCCGCCGTCGCGGCCGGACCTACGTCATCAACAAGACCAACCGCCGCTTCAAGGCGCGCCAGGGCTGATTCAGCCCGGCGGCGGCGGGATCAATCCCGCTGGCGATAGTTCGGCCCGCCTCCAGACCGGAGTGCGGGCCGGTCTTGTTTCAATGGCCCACGTCCCGGGGGACCGCATGACCAGTTCAGCCATCGAAGCAGTCGTGTTCGACGTTGGCCGGGTGCTGTTCCAGTGGGACCTGCGCCACCTCTACGCCCCGCTGATCGGCGATTCGGCCGAACTCGACTGGTTCCTCGCCAACGTCGTCACCGAAAGCTGGCACTTCCAGCACGACGAAGGCCGCGCCGTTGCCGACATGCTGGCCGAACGGCAGGCGCAATTCCCCGATCATGCCCATCTGATCGAAGCCTGGGCCACCCGCTTCAATGAATCGATTCCCGGCCCGGTTCCCGGCAGCTTTGCACTGGTCGAAGACCTCGACCGCCGCGGTGTCCCGCTCTACGCGATCACCAACTTCGGCGCGGAATTCTGGGCCGGCTTCCGCCCCCATCACCCGATCTTTGACCGCTTCCGCGACATCGTCGTCTCCGGCGTGGAAAAGATCGCCAAGCCCGACCCGCGCATCTACGAAATCGCTCAAGGCCGCTTCGGCCACGCCCCCGCGGCCATGCTGTTCGTCGATGACAACCCGGCCAACATCGCCGCCGTCCGCGCTGCCGGCTGGCAGGGGCACTTGTTCACCGATGCCGCGAATCTGGCGGAAGACCTGCGCGGGCGCGGCCTGATCGGCTGACCCCTTTCGCTTGGCCCCCTTTCGCTTGGCCCCCTTCCGCTTGACCGACGCGAAGGCCATGTATTGCCGATGCAACGCCGATTCGCCCTTGTTGTAGTTCCGCTGCTGTTCGCCGCGCTGACTGCTGCCACCCCGCCCAAGCGCCGCGCGCCGCCGCCGCCTCCGGCCCCGCTGGGCGATACCGTCCGCGTGGCAATCACCACCGAGGTCGGCACGATCGAGGTTGAACTCGACCACGCCCATGCGCCAAAAACTGTCGAGAATTTCGTGCGTTACGTAGATCTCAAGCGTCTCGACGGCATGACCTTCTACCGTGCGATGCACCTCGCCTGGGGGGATCAGCCCAACGGGTTGATCCAGGCCGGCCTCGTCGGCGATCCGCGCAAGGTGCTGCCCCCCGTCATCCATGAACCGACCAGCCAGACCGGCATCCTCCACAAGGCCGGCACCCTCTCGATGGCCCGTTTCGCCCCCGGTACGGCGACGTCGGACTTCTCGATCCTGCTGGCCGACCTGCCGCAACTCGACGCCAATCCTGCCGCCGCCGATCCCGACGGACAGGCCGGTTTCGCAGCCTTCGGCCATGTCGTCGCGGGCATGGACGTGGTCCGCCGCATCTGGGATTCGCCGTTGTCGCCCACCAAGGGCGATGGCCCGCTCAAGGGCCAGCTGCTCGAACCGCCGATCAAGGTGCTGACCGTCCGCCGCGCCCCTCAGATTCCCTGAGGCGGTAGCCCGGCGCAGCGCCGCCGGTGCATTTCTGCCAGCGCATCCTGCAAAGCCCGCACATGGCCCGGCGTATCGAACGGCGCCGCGCTTTGCCGCGAATCGGCAAGCTTCGCCTTCGCCGCGTCCAGCCGCCGGGCCGAGCGCGCGAGACCAAGCGCGGTGGACGCGTAGCTGTCCGGCGTCTCCGCCACCAGTTCACCCAGTCCGCACCCTTCCAGCAGGCTCGCCGCCACCCGCGCGGCAAAGCTGCGCCCGGCCAGAGTCACCACCGGCAGCCCGGCCCACAGCGCGTCGCTGGTCGTGGTGTGGCCGTTGTACCCGGCGGTATCCAGCGCCAGATCGGCCAGCCGGTGGCGTGCCAGATGCTGGTCCAGCGGCAAGGGCGGGGCAAACACCAGCCGATCCGCCGCAATGCCCGCAGCCCGCGCCGCGCTCCGCAGGTTCGCGCTGGCCTGGGGCAGGGCGTCGATCAGCCAGAGCACGCTTCCCGGCAAAGCGCCCAGCAATTGCATCCAGATTTCAAACAGTTCCGGCGAAATCTTGTAAGGCTGGTTGAAGCAGGCAAAGACAAACCCGTCATGCGGCAATCCCGCCTCGGCCCGCGACATTGGCGCATCGGCCATTGTCCGCTGCCGGTCGTTAGGCTGAAAGCATCCGGGCAGCCGCACCACTGCCTCAGTGAAGAACTCGTCCGAACCGCGCGGCACAACCGCCTCGTCCGCCACGATATAGTCGGTCCACGGTGCACCCATGCTGGCCGGATAGGCAAGCCAGTTCACTTGCACCGGCGCCGCCCGCGCCGCGAAGATGCCCGGCCGTGCCCAGCGGGTGTAGCCCGCCATGTCGAGCGCGATGTCGATCCCTTCGCTGCGGGCGAGCGCCGCCACCGCGCCGTCGTCCAGTCCGCCAACCTCGTGAAAGCGCGCAAAGGACGCTTCGATCCGGCTGCGCATCGGTCCCTCGCGCGGCGGGCCCCAGCCAAAGCAGACCAGCTCGAACCGCGCCGGGTCGATCCGCTCGATTGCCTCGACCGCCAGCCGCCAGACCGCAGTGTCGCCGCACTCGCCGGAAAATACGCCGAGCCTGATGATCGCGCCCGTTTCGCCCGCCGGAAACAGAGGAGAGGGCAGCGACGGCGGCGCGAGCAGTGCGCCCATCCGCCGCTGCAGTGCCGGATCGTCGATCAAGGCCAGAACCACCAGCGCCGAAGGGGGCATCCGCCCCGCCTCGATGCTGCTGCGGACTGCGGCGATGTCTGCCTTGCGCCGGGTCCAGTCGCAGATCCGCGCGCGGTCTGCTGCGGGCTGGCCCGGCGGCAGCACCCCGTCGCGGTCAAACGCCAGCGCCGCTTCGGCATCCTTCGCCGCCCCGGCAAAATCGCCCAGATCGCGCCGGGTAGCCGCGCGGTGGGCGAGGGCCGAAAAGTGTGCAGGTTGCAGGGCCATCGCCCGGTCGTAGGCCTGGACGGCCGCTTCCGGGCGGCCCAGCGCGCGCAGGGCGTTGCCGAGATTGGCCTGGGCATCGGCAAAGCCGGGGTTGGCCGCCACCGCCCGGCCAATCAGTTCCGCCGCCCGCGCCGCATCGCCGCGTTGCAAGGCGATCACCCCGGCAAGGTGCAGCGCATCGGCGTTGCCGGGCCGCAATTCCAGCACCCGGGCATAGCGCGCGCCGGCCTCGTCCAGCCGCCCGGCGCGGTGCAGGGCGGCGCCTTCGGCCAGCAGGCCCATGATGTCACCGGAAGGCGGCTGGGAAGTCATCGCGCCGGCATCGGCATTGCGCCCTGCTTACCAGCGGGTCATTCCGGCGCGCTGGCCGGCCAGTCCGATGTGCGGACCCAGCGATCGCGCGCGAGGCGCCGGATCCTTGTGCCGCAATGGGCGCAGTACCCGTAATAGACGTCGTTGCTCACCTTCTTGACCCGCCGCCGATCGGGCTGGTGAGGCAGGATCAGGCAACGGAAAAACCCCCATATCATTGTACTTGTTCCCCCGGTGCGACGGTGCGCATTGTGTACGTGCCGTGCGGCAATGGCAATGTTGCCGCGCCCATCGGACCGGTCATGCGCGCGCGGCCTGCCGGCGGTAACTGAGGGCTTCCGCCACGTGGATGCGGCCGACCGTCTCGGCGCCGGCCAGGTCCGCCACGGTCCGCGCCACGCGCAGCATCCGGGTATAGCCGCGCGCCGAAAGCCGCATCGCCTCTGCCGCCTGGAGCAGCAGCTTGCGCCCGGCTTCGTCCGGGGTGGCGAAAGCCTCAAGCGCATCGCCGTCGAGCTCGGCATTGGTCCGGCACCCCGTCCCCGCCAGCCGCTGCGTCTGGACCGCCCGCGCCGCAGCAACCCGCGCGGAAACCTCGACCGAACCTTCAGCTGGCGGCGGCAAGGCAAGATCAACCGCGCGCACCGGATCGACGTCGACGTGAAGATCGATCCGGTCGAGCAGCGGCCCGGAGACGCGCGACTGGTAATCGGCCGCGCATTTCGGCGCGCGCGAACAGCCGAGCGCCGGATCGCCCAGATGGCCGCAGCGGCACGGGTTCATCGCCGCCACCAGCTGGACCCGCGCCGGGAAAGTCACATGGGCATTGGCCCGCGCCACGCTGACCGAGCCGGTTTCCAGCGGCTGGCGCAGCGAATCGAGCACCGCGCGCTGGAATTCGGGCAGTTCGTCGAGGAACAGCACGCCCAGATGGGCCAGGCTCACCTCTCCGGGGCGGACTTTCAGCCCGCCGCCCGTCAGCGCCGCCATCGAGGCGCTGTGATGCGGGCTGCGAAACGGCCGCGTGCGGCTGATCCGGCCGTCTTCGAGAATGCCGGCAACCGAGGCCACCATCGAAACCTCCAGCGCCTCGGCCGGGGTCAAGTCTGGCAGGATGCCGGGCAAACAGGCGGCAAGCAGCGACTTGCCCGCGCCCGGCGGGCCGCACATCAAGAGGTTGTGCCCGCCCGCCGCAGCAATTTCCAGCGCGCGCTTGGCCGTTTCCTGCCCCTTGACCTGCTTCAGGTCCGGGCCCTTCGCGGCTTCCAGCACCTTGCCCGGCGCCGGCACGTCGAGCACGGTGTTGCCCTTGAGGTGGTTGAGCAGCGAGATCAGGTCAGGCGCGGCCAGCACCGGGATCTGGCTGGCCCAGCGCGCCTCGGCCCCTTGCGCGGCGGGGCAGATCAGCCCCTTGTCCAGCCCGCTCGCATGGATCGCCGCCAGCAGCACGCCCGGCGTCGCCACCACCCGCCCGTCCAGCGCGAGTTCGCCCACGGCGACATAATCGGCCAGTTGTTCGGCATCGGTCACGCCCATCGCGGCCAGCAGGGCCAGCGCGATCGGCAGGTCATAGTGCGAGCCTTCCTTGGGCAGATCCGCCGGAGAAAGGTTCACCGTGATCCGCTTGGGCGGCAGCGAAAGCCCGAGCGAGGCGAGCGTCGCCTGCACCCGCTGGCGGCTTTCGTTCACGGCCTTGTCCGGCAGACCGACAAGGTGAAACCCCGGCATGCCCGGTGCAACCTGGCACTGCACTTCGACGCTGCGGGCCTCAAGCCCGAGATAGGCAACAGTCTGTACCAGCGCGACCACGCGCTATTCCCCCGTAATGACCCCTAACAAGGGTGATGGCCGAGGCATTGCGCGCTGTCGAGGGCGCCGCCCGGGCCTTGGCTCCGGTTTGGCCGTAATTAATTGTTTGGAAGGGAATCTTAACTGTTCCCTTCAGCATCCCGGCAAGGGACACCGGCGCACGATGGCTCTATCATGCGCCGTTCAACCGCCTTTGCCCTTGGGCTTCTTGCCCAGTTTGCCGCCTTCGGCGCGCTGGCCGCGCCGACGCGCGCGCAGCAGGTCACGGTGGTCGAGGAAGTGACGGAGGAGAGCGTCGAGGTCGAACCTGGCGCCGGCCGATTCGTTGCCCCGGCCAGCCCGGCGCGCGTTCCGAAGGGCATGGCGGCCTACGGCCCATTCCGGGTGATCGACGGGAGCCACGCGGCGCTGGTCGATATCACCGACGAACGCAGCCCCGCCGCCTTTGCCGCCATGCTCGCCGCGCATCCGGGCATTGCCGTGCTCGAACTGGTCGAATGCCCGGGCACCGACGATGACCGTGCGAACCTCGCGCTCGGCCGGATGATCCGGGCGAGGGGCCTTGCCACCCATGTTCCCGATGGCGGTTCGGTCCGTTCGGGCGCGGTCGAACTGTTCCTGGCGGGCGTCCGCCACAGCGCCGAACATGGCGCCGAATTCGCAGTCCACGCCTGGGCCGACGAGGATGGCCGAGAGCCCGGGGATTATGGCGCAAATGCCCCCGAAAACCGCGCCTACCTTGATTACTACCGCGAAATGGGGATGAGCGGTATCGAAGCGCGCGCCTTCTATGATATGACCAATGCTGTGCCCAATGCGTCGGCCCGCTGGCTGAATGCGGCGCAGATGGCGCAGTGGGTGCGCTATAATTGACGAAATTTCTCGCCGGAACCGCGCCACAAGGCCCGCTCCAGCCTTGACTCGCCGGACGCGCTCGCTTAACGGCCCGCTTCCAATTCCTGCGTGCCGAGCCCGGCACCAGCACCGTTACGTACCAGAGGTTTCACGATGAAGCGCACTTTTCAGCCCAGCCGGCTCGTCCGCAAGCGTCGCCACGGCTTCCGCGCCCGCGGCGCGACCGTCGGTGGCCGCAAGGTTCTTGCCGCCCGCCGTGCGCGCGGCCGCAAGAAGCTCTCGGCCTGATCGAACGTTCCGTCCCTGACTGCGGTCAGGGTCTGGCGGCTCCGGCCCGCTCCTCCGTTCCAACCACCCCGGCTAAGGCTGGCGGCGATGGACCGGAGGAGCGGGCCGGAGCCGTTTCCGCTTCCCGGCGAATCGGTCTAGAGACGCTTTCATGTCGCAACTGACGGTCATCTCGCGGCGCGCGGATTTTCTCGCCGCCAATCGCGGCACGCGGGTCGCCCGACCGGGCTTTGTCCTGCTGACCCGTCCGAACGAGACCGGCACGCTGCGCTTCGGCATTACCGTCACCAAGAAGATCGGCAACGCGGTTGTCCGCAACCGGATGAAGCGGCGCTTCCGCGCCTTGCTGCGCGAACTGCTGCCGGTTCAGGGCCTGCCCGGTGCGGACCACGTCCTCATCGGCCGTGAAGGCGGGATCGAGCGGGATTTCGCCGCGCTGCGCGAGGAACTGGTTGCGGCGCTGGCCCGCGCTGCGGCGGGGAAGGGCGATCCGCCCCGCAAGCGGCGGCCCGGCGACAAGGGCCCGCGCAGCGAATGAAACGCCTGCTCATTCTCATCGCCCGCGGCTGGCAGCTGGGCCCTTCGCGGGTCCTGCCGCCCACCTGCCGCTATGCGCCGTCCTGCTCGGAATACGCGATTCAGGCGCTCGAAAAGCATGGTGCGATTAAGGGTGGCTGGCTGGCGTTGAAGCGTCTATTGCGCTGCCACCCTTGGGGCGGGCACGGCTACGATCCGGTGCCATAACTGGCTCCAGCACTTTTTGAAGAAAGACTTCGGGGACCCTCGTGGACAACCAGCGTAATTTGATCCTGGCAGTATTGCTGACCATCCTGCTCATCTTCGGTTGGGACAGGGGCATGCAGTACCTCTACCCGAACGCCAACAAGGCCGCGCCCGTTGCGGCCCAATCGGCCGCGCCCGATCCGGCTGCGCCCGCCAAGCCGACGCGCGAGGGCGGCCTTGCCAGCGCAGCCGACCAGGCGCTCGAAGCGCGTGATCTTGCCGCCGCGCTGAACACGCCCGCGCGCGTGCCGATCGCCGCGCCGGGCCTGTCAGGTTCGATCAACCTTGCAGGCGCCGTGGTCGACGATCTCGTCACCAACCGCCACACAGCCGCGTCTGATCCGAAGAGCGGGCCGAACCGGGTATTCTCGCCCGCGGGCACCCCGGCGCAGCATTACGCGCAGCTGGGCTGGTCCGGGGCCAATAACGGCCAGGCGGGCATCAACCTCCCCGGCGCGCAGACCCTGTGGTCCGCGCCCGTCGGCGCGAAGCTGACCCCCCAGACCCCGGTCACGCTGACCTGGAACAACGGCGCCGGGCAGACCTTCGCGATCACCTACGCGATCGACCAGGACTACCTGATCACCGCGAAGCAGACCGTCGCCAACGCCGGCCCCGCCGCGATCAGCCTGACCCCGGTGGCCCAGCTGAGCCGCACCGACAAGACCGCCAGCGTCTCGACCTGGACGCTCCATTCGGGGCCGTTCGGCGCCTACGACGGCTCGGTCAGCTTCAAGCCCGACTACAAGAAGGTGCTCGAAGCCCAGTTGATCCCCAGCGAGGGCAAGCCCGACTGGGTCGGCTTTACCGACATCTACTGGATGACCGTGCTGGTCCCCGGCGCGGGCGTCCAGAAGTCGGACTTCATGGCCAAGGGCAACGGGATCTACCTTGCCAACGTCTATTACCAGCCGGTCACCGTCGCCCCCGGCGCGCAGGCCAGCACCGAAACCCGCCTGTTCGCCGGCGCCAAGGAAAGCGACGTGCTTGACCGCTATGAGACGGCGGGCATCTCCAACTTCGGCCACGCGATCGACTGGGGCTGGTTCTTCTGGTTCGAAAAGCCGATCTTCTGGCTGCTGAAGGCCCTGTTCAAGACCGTTGGCAACTTCGGCGTCGCCATCATCCTGCTCACCCTGATCGTGCGCGGCGTGATGTTCCCGGTGGCCCAGCGCCAGTTCGCCTCGATGGCCTCGATGCGCGCGATCCAGCCCAAGCTGAAGGTGCTCCAGGAACGCTACAAGGAAGACAAGCAGAAGCTTCAGGAAGAGACGATGAAGCTCTACAAGGAGGAAGGCGTCAATCCGCTCGCGGGCTGCCTGCCGATCTTCCTGCAGATCCCGGTGTTCTTCGCGCTCTACAAGGTGCTCACCCTCGCGGTTGAAATGCGTCACCAGCCCTTCGCGCTGTGGATCCACGATCTGTCCGCGCCCGATCCGCTGCACATTCTCAACCTGTTCGGCCTGCTGTCCTTCACGCCGCCCAGCTTCCTCGGCATTGGCATCCTTGCCCTGCTGCTCGGTTTCACCATGTGGCTGCAGTTCAAGCTGAACCCGGCCGCGCCCGATCCCGTCCAGCAGCAGGTCTTCTCGATCATGCCGTGGATGATGATGTTCGTGATGGCGCCGTTTGCGGCCGGGCTCCTGATCTACTGGATCACCTCGAACGTCCTCACCATCGCCCAGCAGAAGTACCTCTACGCGCGGCATCCGCAGTTGAAGGCGATGGTCGACAAGGAGCGTTCTGACGTCTTCAATGCCACGAAGAACGCGAAGTAAGTGGACGAGCTCAATCCCGAAGACCGCGCGGCACTCGCCGAACAGGCCCGGAAACTGTTTTCCGGGCGGGTCGAGTTCCTGCTCTCGGCGCCTGCGCTCAAGTTCCTGCCCGAGCCCCAGGTGCCCGAGATCGCGTTTGCCGGGCGCTCGAACGTCGGAAAATCGTCGCTGCTCAATGCGCTGACCGGCCGCAAGTCGATCGCGCGCACCTCGGTCACCCCGGGCCGGACGCAGGAATTGAACTTCTTCGAGGTGGGTGAGCCCGAAGGCAACCGCCCCAGCATGTTCCGCCTTGTCGACATGCCTGGTTACGGTTTCGCCAAGGCGCCCCCGGCCGTGGTCGAAAAGTGGCGGCGGCTCGTGCGCGATTTCCTGCGCGGCCGGGTCGTGCTGAAGCGCACGCTGGTGCTGGTCGATGCCCGCCACGGGATCAAGCCGGTCGACCACGAGATGATGAAGATGCTCGACGAGGCCGCCGTGGGCTACCGCGTGGTCCTCACCAAGGCGGACAAGATCAAGGCCAGCGAACTCGCCGCCGTGATCGCCAGCACCCAGGCCGAAGCCCGCAAACACGTCGCCGCCCACCCCGAGGTGCTGGTCACCTCGTCAGAGGTGAAAATGGGCATCGACGAACTGCGCGCCGCCGTCATGGAAGATGCTCTGTTATAAGTTGCGGGAAAGCCATCCGGCTTTCCCTTGCGGCACCAGCCCGCTCTCCCTCCCGGCAATTTCCCTCGTCATCCTGAACCTGTTTCAGGATCCATCGGGCAGCCGGCACGGATCACGCAGATTGGCGCAACCGGGCGGCATGCCTTATTTCAAACTTTCGCACAGCGCACTCAGGCCGCAGCACCCGAAACCCGGTCCGTCGTCCCAGCGAAGGCTGGGGCCGCAGGCCGACACACTCAGGACCACCGCGTTCATCCCCCCATTCATCCTCGACACCGCCCCGCTGAACGCATAGCCTTGCGCCCATGAAGCTCATCATCGGCAACAAGAACTATTCCTCGTGGTCCCTGCGCGGCTGGCTGGCGGCCAAGCAGTCGGGCCTCCACTTCGACGAAATCACCATTCCGATGTACGGCGAGGCGTGGGATGCGGCCAAGGGCGACACCGGCGAGATCGCCCCCTCGCATGGCCGGGTGCCAGTGCTGTGGGACGGCGACGCCGTGGTGTGGGATAGCCTCGCTATCCTGGAATACCTGGCAGACAAGGTCGGGCGCGACCGGTTCTGGCCCAAGGCCGACGATGCCCGCGCCATGGCCCGCTCGATGGTCGCGGAAATGCATTCCAGCTTCGCGGCCTTGCGC
>Ga0075432_10000560_pt1 | contig 11216 bp, 10 predicted proteins | sample RhiMethybrSRZTD1_FD_72781 | JGI IMG/M metagenome (GOLD analysis project Ga0075432, IMG submission 72781) | Populus rhizosphere microbial communities from Tennessee, USA - Rhizosphere MetaG P. TD hybrid SRZTD1 | ecosystem: Host-associated > Plants > Roots > Rhizosphere > Soil | place: USA... | reverse complement strand
TTTGGACAGCAGCCCGAACCGCACCGCCACGGAGAGGCCACCGGCCGGAAGGCCGGCGTCGTTATTGCCTCCAACCGGGCCGCTGCGGGCATCTACCGCGACGAAACCGGTCCGGTGATCACCGACTGGCTGACGGAGCACGGCTTCGAAACGTTCCCGGCCATGGTGGTGCCCGACGGCGAGCCTGTGGGCGCCGCGCTGCGCGCCCTCCTCACGCAGCACCCCGCGGTCATCATCACCAGCGGCGGGACCGGACTCAGCCCCGATGACCTGACCCCTGAGATGACGGTGCCCCTGCTGGACCGCGAGATTCCGGGGATCATGGAGGGTATCCGGCAGGCCGGCCTGGCGAAGACGCCCATGGCGATGCTGAGCCGCGGACACGCGGGCGCGGCGGGTCGGACGTTCATCGTCAATCTTCCCGGATCACCCAAGGGCGTCATGGACGGCCTGGGCGTGCTTGATCCGGTCATCACCCACCTGTGCGACCAACTGGAAGGCAGCCATGAGCACTGAAACCGGATTCGAGATCGTGAACGCCGTGTTGAGCGCGGAGCCCATCTCCGTGGCGCAGGCTATCGCCGCTGTGGAATCGGACACGGCGGGCGCCGTGGTCAGCTTCAGCGGAGTGGTCAGGAACCACGACGGCGGCAAGCCCGTTGAGCGGCTCAGCTACAGTGCGCATCCCACCGCCCACCAGGTGATGGCCGACGTCGTTGCCCGGCTGGTGGCCGAACATGCGGGCGACGGCGGCGAAACAGTGCGGATCTGGGCCGCGCACCGGGTGGGCATGCTGGAAATCGGCGACCCCGCACTGGTGTGCGCCGTGTCCGCCTCGCACCGCGGCCAGGCGTTCGACGTGTGCTCGGAGCTCGTTGACCGGATCAAGGCGGAGGTGCCCATCTGGAAGGAACAGTTCTTCAGCGACGGGACCGTCGAATGGGTCGGGGCCGGGGCCTAGTAACCTCCCGTCCCGGTTCATCCGGGCGGCGGGCCCGACGGTAGGGTTAAGTCCATGACCGAACAACTTGCCGTCGCCGTCCTGGGCGCGAACGGGCGCATGGGCGCCGAGGCCGTGAAAGCCGTGGAAGCGGCCCCCGACATGAAGCTCGTAGTGGCCCTTGGACGCGGTGATTCCCTGGAGCAGCTGGTGGACGCCGGCGCCCGCGTTGTGGTGGACCTGACGGTCCCGGAAAGCACCGAAGCGAACGTCCGCTTCGCCGTCGAACACGGCATGCACGCCGTCGTCGGCACCACCGGCTGGGACGCCGGCAGGCTCGGCGAACTGGAGGACCTGCTGGGCCGGAGCGCCGGCGTGGGCGTCCTCATTGCCCCGAACTTTGCGCTCGGTTCCGTGCTGGCATCGGCGTTTGCCGCCAAAGCCGCCAAGTACTTCGAATCCGTGGAAGTCATCGAGCTGCACCACCCGGACAAGGTTGACGCGCCCTCCGGCACCGCGGTCCGCACCGCACAGCTGATCGCGGCCGAACGCGCCGCCGCCGGCATCGGCGCCAGCCCGGACGCCACCACCACCGAACTGGCCGGTGCCCGCGGCTGCGATGTGGACGGCATCCGCGTCCACAGCGTGCGCCTCCGCGGCCTGGTGGCCCACCAGGAAGTCCTCCTCGGCGGGCCGGGGGAGCAGCTGACCCTGCGCCACGACTCCTTCGACCGGGCTTCGTTCATGCCGGGTGTGCTGCTGGGCGTGCGGAACGTGGCCGGCCACCCCGGACTGACCGTGGGCCTGGACGGCTACCTGGACCTCGGGGTCTGACGGCAATGGGCAACGTCCTCGCCGGACTGAAGAAGAACCGCACCAAGATCTGGGTCGGCGCGGTGACGCTCCTGCTGGTCTTCTATTTGGTGGTGTCCTTCCAGCGGTCCGTGCTGCTCCTCACCGACCCCAACCCCGTGGCAAAAGCCATTGGCGCCGCCTACCTGGTCCTGCCGGCCATTGGCGCCTGGGCGCTGGTCCGTGAACTGCTTTTCGGCGCCCGGACGGAACAGATGGCCAAGGTTCTTGAAGCCGAAGGCGGCCTGCCGGTCGACAACCTGCAGCGCACACCCGCCGGCAGGATCGTGCGGGAATCGGCAGACGCCGAGTTTGAGAAGTACCGCACCGAAGCCGAAGAAGCGCCGGAGGACTGGCGCTCCTGGTTCCGGCTGAGCTGCGCCTATGACGCCGCCGGAGACCGCAAACGCGCCCGGGCGTCCATGCGGGACGCCCTGAGGCTGTTCCGCGGGGGCAACAAGCCCGCCTAGCGGATTCCCGCCCGCTGGTACCGGCCCACCTCGCTGGCGGCGTGGGCCACCCATTCCAGCGGGCCCCGCCAGTTCAGTGCCGCCAGCGAGCCTCCGATGAGGACGGCGGTCAGCGCCTGTGCCGCATAGACACCTTCCGGTGTCCATCCCGCCGGCAGCGGCTGCAGGTACATTGCCGCCACCAGGCACACATGCGCCGTGTACAGGCTGAGGGTCATGGCCCCTGCACCCCGCAGGGGGAGCAGGAGGTCCAATGCGAGCCACTCGCCCAGCCGGCCCAGCAGCAGGCAGGCGCCCACTACGGCGGCGGCGACTGCTGACGTGTGGAGCAGGTCCAGCGTTGTGCCCGAATGCGGTGCGCTGCTGGCCAGCCACCACCAGGAGCCCGATTGCTCCACCCCGGCAAGGTTCACCTGCAAAAGGCTGTCCAACGGGTAGCGGGGGTCCGCGAGCTGGGCCTGCAGCGCCTCCTTGCCGCCCCACGCATCCATCGTCAGCACTCCCAGCCACTTGGCCAGCACGGCCACCACGGTGCCGCCGGCCAGCAGCAGCACCTGGACGGCCATCCTGGTCAGTGCCAGCCGGCCGATCACCAGCCCGATCAGCAGGTAGCTCAGCCATTGCAGGACCGGGTAGTAGCCGGTCAGGAAGATGTCCCCCAGCAGGCGCCCGGGAGTGGTGAGATCGTCCCAGTTGGGGTTGTGGCCGAGCTGGAGCGGCGGGGTAGGGGCCAGCAGCCACGGCCGCAGCAGGTAGGCCAGCACGGGCGAGCCCAGCACCCAGCCGGCAGCCAGGGCGCAGAGCGGCTTGATGCTGAGCCCGATGAACGGGAGGACGCACAGGAACAGCACGGCGTAGTGGACCAGGATCACCGCGACGTTCACTTCCAGCCCGCCGAGGAAGAGCCCGACGACGGCGATCACCAGGGCGCGCAACGCTATGCCTCGGCGTGCGCCGCTCAGCTCCGGGCCCTGGGGCGGACGCTGCTTTCCGGTGGACAGGGCGAGGCCGATCCCGGCCAGGACGGCAAACAAAGCGGCTGCCCGCCCCGAGAACGCCAGGCCGATCCACGTGGGCGTCAGCTGCGCATTGGCTTCGAACGTGGGAAGCAGGTGCGTGGCCATCATGCCGAGCAGCGCCAGCCCCCGGGCAGCATCGATTCCGGTGAGTCGGGTCGTCTTGGTGGTGCCTTTGGCAGTCCGCGAGGGTGAAGCAGTGCCACGGGAGGTCATGAGCCGATCGTCTCATATCCGGCTGGAAGCCCTTGCGTTCGAATATATGTTCGAATACCATCGATCCATGAACAACGCACCGGAACGCCAAGCGCATGAAGGCAGGGCGCCTCAAAGCAGTGCGCGTCAAGGCAGGGCACCTCAAAGCAGGGCGCATCAGGACGCTGCTGCGGGCCCGCTCAAGGCGATGAGCCCGGGTGTGGTGGACTATCTCTTCCGCCAGCTTGTGGCGGGAGAACCCGCCGAGGATGTCCAGTGGGGCAGTGAAGGTGTCGCACTCTCGGCCCAGCCGCCCGGCGCCGAACTGGCGCGCAGGCTCTCCGAATGTGACGTTGATGCCCTCACGCCCACGGAACTCTTCCACTACGTCCGCGCCGCCCAGCGGCTGGCTACGTGGGCAGAGTCGCTCCGGGAAGACGCCGTGGGCCGCTACTGCGGCGCACCCCGGCAGGGGCCCGTCCGCAGCCCCCAAGAGTGACCCGCCCGGGCCGAATTTGACGATCGTCACGCCGCCGCCATTGTCCTAACAAGGCGGGGACAGGGTAACGTTTTTCCTATGGCTGAGACTTCCGCGAATAACCCTGCATTTGGCACCCTCCTGACCGCAATGGTCACGCCGTTTACTGAGGACGGCAAAGTGGACTACCAGCAGGCGGCGGAACTGGCCGTGAAGCTTGTCGATGACGGCTGCGACGGACTGGTCGTCACGGGAACCACGGGCGAAACCTCCACCCTCACCGACGAGGAGAACGTAGGCATGTTCCGTGCGGTCAAGGACGCTGTCGGCGGCCGCGCCGCGATCATCGCCGGCACCGGAACCAACGACACCGCACACTCCGTCCACCTGTCCAAGCAGGCAGCCGAGGTCGGCGTCGACGGACTGTTGATCGTCACCCCGTACTACAACAAGCCCAGCCAGGCCGGTGTGCGCGCCCACTTTGAGACGATCGCCTCCGCCACCGACGTTCCCGTGATGCTCTATGACATCCCCGGCCGTTCCTCCATCCAGATTGCTCCGGAGACGATGATCCGCCTCTCCGAGCACCCGAACATCGTTGCCGTCAAAGATGCCAAGGCCGACTTCGCCGCCGCCACCCGCGTCATGGCGAACACCGACCTCCTCTTCTACTCCGGGGACGACGGACTGACCCTGCAGTGGATGGCGCTGGGCGCCGTCGGGCTCGTGGGCGTCACCACGCACGTTGCCACCCGCCGGTTCCGCGAGCTGATCGACGCCGTCAACGCGAACGACCTCGGCACCGCGCGGAAGATCAATTTTGAACTTGAACCTGTTATCCGGGCCACGATGACCCGCGTGCAGGGGGCCGTAGCGGCCAAGCAGATTCTTAAATGGCAGGGAGTCCTGCCCAACTCGGTTGTCCGTTTGCCCCTCGTGGAGCCGGACGAAGCCGAGATCGCAATCATCCGCGAGGATTTGGCGGAAGCAGGAATGGTCTTTTCCTGATCGGCAAAGACCATCCCTGCTTTCGCCCGGAAAGTAGAGCACTATGACCCAAACCGCCCTTCCCGGCCTTGTTACGCCGCCGAAACTGCCCAAGGACACCCTGCGGATCGTTCCGCTCGGCGGCCTGGGGGAGATCGGCCGCAACATGACCGTCTTCGAAATCGACGGCAAGCTGCTCATCGTCGACTGCGGCGTCCTCTTCCCGGAGGAAACCCAGCCCGGCGTCGACCTGATCCTGCCCGATTTCTCCTACATCGAGAACCGCCTCAATGACATCGTTGCCGTCGTCCTGACCCACGGCCACGAGGACCACATCGGCGCCGTTCCCTACCTGCTGCGCCTGCGCGCCGACATTCCCCTGATTGGCTCCCGGCTGACGCTGGCACTCATCGAGGCGAAGCTGCAGGAACACCGGATCAAGCCGGTCACCCAGATCGTCACCGAGGGACAGGTGCAGAAGTTCGGCCCGTTCGAATGCGAATTCGTGGCCGTCAACCACTCGATCCCCGACGCCCTCGCCGTGTTCCTCCGTACCTCCGGCGGCACCGTGCTGCACACCGGCGACTTCAAGATGGACCAGCTGCCGCTGGATGGCCGCATCACCGACCTTCGCCACTTCGCCAAGCTGGGCGAAGAGGGCGTGGACCTCTTCATGTCGGACTCCACGAACGCCGACGTGCCGGGGTTCACCACCGCCGAGAAGGAAATCGGCCCCACCCTGGACCGTCTCTTCGGCCAGGCCTCCAAGCGCCTGATCGTCGCCTCCTTCTCCTCGCACGTGCACCGGGTCCAGCAGGTCCTCGACGCCGCAGCCAACCACAACCGCAAGGTTGCCTTCGTGGGCCGCTCGATGGTCCGCAACATGGCCATCGCCGAGAAGCTTGGCTACCTCGACGTGCCGCCGGGCATCCTCGTCGACATCAAGAACATCGACAACCTGCCGGACAACCGCGTGGTGCTGATGTCCACCGGGTCCCAGGGTGAGCCGATGGCGGCACTGTCCCGCATGGCCAACGGTGACCACCGCGTCGTCGTCGGCCAGGGCGATACCGTCATCCTCGCCTCCAGCCTGATCCCGGGCAACGAGAATGCCGTCTTCCGGATCATCAACGGCCTGCTCAAGCTGGGCGCCGATGTCATCCACAAGGGCAACGCCAAGGTCCACGTCTCCGGCCACGCCGCGGCCGGGGAACTGCTGTACTGCTACAACATCCTCGAACCGCTGAACGCCATGCCGGTGCACGGCGAGACGCGGCACCTGATTGCCAACGGCAAGATCGCCCTCGAGTCCGGCGTGCCGGACGAAAGCATCCTGCTGGCGGACAACGGCACCGTCATCGACCTCCGTGACCACCAGGCCGACGTCGTAGGCCAGGTTGAAGTGGGCTTCGTCTACGTTGACGGCTCCAGTGTTGGCGAAGTCACCGAAGCTGACTTGAAGGACCGCCAGACCCTCGGCGATGAAGGCTTCATCTCCATTATCACCGTGATCCACCGCGCCACCGGCAAGGTGGTCTCCGGACCGGAAATCCACGCCCGCGGCGTGGCTGAGGACGATTCCGTCTTTGACGAAATCATTCCCAAGATCAATGCTGCCCTGGAAGAGGCCGTGCTTAACCACACGGACCACACCACACACCAGCTCCAGCAGGTTGTCCGCCGCGTTGTCGGCACCTGGGTCAACCGCAAGCTTCGCCGCAAGCCCATGATCATTCCGGTGGTGCTTGAGGCGTAAGCGCCCGGGATTGTTCGACGGGGCCCTCCCCGCAGGAAAGTGAGCCTTCGGGCCGCCGCCTGCGGGGGAGGGCCCCGTCGTTTAAGCCGGGTGGGTGCGGCCCGACGACACCGTGCTGCCGCCTTCCCCTCCGCAACATGCATCCCGGAACGCCCCGGAAATCCGCGGTTTTTGGCCCGGCTTCGGGTACCGTGGCGGGTATGGCGACACGTACCTCCTCCGCGCCTAGAGGCAACTCAAGCGGCAAGTCAGGCAGCTCAGCGGGCAGGGGCTCCGGCTCCGCTGCGTCCAAAACCAGCCGGACCGGAGGATCGTCGGGCACGGCACGGACCCGCCAGATGGCAGCCGTCGAGCCCCGTCAGCCGTGGCTCGTGCGGGTGGCCGCAGGTGCGTGGCTCGGCATCGGGCACGTCGTCGGAGGCGGCGTCCGGCGGATCGGCCATGATGTCAGCGACCTCGCCCCCGAGGACCGCCGGGACGGGGCAGCCCTCTTCAACCTTGCCCTGGGCGTATTCGTGGCGACCTTCGCCTGGTGGGGCTTCAAGGGATGGTTCCCGGACACCGTGTTCGCGATCGTCAACGGCACCTTCGGCTGGATGTCCCTGCTGCTGCCGCTCATGCTGTTCGTCTGCGCCTTCCGGTTGTTCCGCCAGCCTTCGGACGGGCGCGGCAACAACAGGATCGGCATCGGATTCCTCATCATGACCTTCGCCGGCTGCGGCCTGGCCCACGTCATTGGCGGACAGCCCACGGTGACGGACGGTTTCGACGGCCTGCGCCAGGCCGGCGGCATGCTCGGCTTCCTGGCCGCCTCGCCGCTGGCAGCCCTGCACACGGCCGTGCCCGTGGCCGTCTACAGCCTGCTCGCCTTCACGTCCGTCCTGATTGTGACCGCCACCCCGTTCGGCGCGATTCCCCGCCGGATCAGGGACGCCTACGAGCACCTGATGGGCATCGACCTGCAGGAACCCGGCGATGGCCACGACCGCAGTTACCTCTACGAAAACGAGGGCCAGGCAGCGCCGAAGAAGAAGCGGCGCAGCCGGCTGTTCGGCAGGGACCCCGAGACTGACCCCCGCCTCGAAGGGTATGTGGGCGACGAGGCCTTCGAACATGCCGTCATTGACGACGACGACCCGGCCGGAACCGCCGACGGCACCAAGGCAGGTGGCAAGGCTCCCCGCCCGGCACCCGGCGTGCGCCGGCCCACGCAGGCTGAAATCGCCGTCGAAAAGATCAAAGCGGCCCAGGGTCTGGGCACCAGGGATGCCAACGGCGAGCATGCCACCGAGGCCATCCCGCTTGTCACCCCGGGCATGGTCGCCGCCGGGTCCCTCAATCCCGCCGCACCCGCGGGTGCAGCCGGCGCCGCAGCCGTTGCCGCGGCCGCGCAGGTCCCCTCGCGTCCGGTCGCCCCTGCGCCGCTGCCCACGCCGATACCGCAGCGCACGGAGCAGCTCTCCCTGGCCGGCGATGTGACCTACACCCTGCCGTCGTCGGATGTGCTGACCCCGGGCTCCATCCCCAAGGAGCGCACGGAAGCGAACGACGCCATCGTGGCGTCCCTTACCGACACCCTGAACCAGTTCAACGTTGACGCGCAGGTCACCGGTTTCAGCCGCGGGCCGACTGTCACACGGTACGAAATCGAACTGTCCGCAGGCACCAAGGTGGAGCGCGTCACCGCGCTGTCCAAAAACATCTCCTACGCCGTCGCGTCCAGCGACGTCCGCATCCTCAGCCCCATTCCCGGCAAGTCCGCCATCGGCATCGAGATCCCCAACACGGACCGCGAGACCGTCTCCCTTGGCGATGTGCTCCGCAGCCAGAACGCCCGCCGGACGGACCACCCGATGGTGATGGGTGTGGGCAAGGACGTCGAGGGCGGCTACGTCGTGGCGAACCTCGCCAAGATGCCCCACCTGCTCGTGGCCGGTGCCACCGGTGCCGGTAAGTCCTCCTTCGTGAACTCCATGATCACCTCCATCCTCATGCGGGCCACCCCGGACGAGGTCCGAATGGTCATGGTGGACCCGAAGCGCGTGGAACTCACGGCGTACGAAGGCGTGCCGCACCTGATCACACCCATCATCACCAACCCCAAGAAAGCCGCCGAGGCGCTGCAATGGGTGGTCCGCGAGATGGACGCCCGCTACGACGACCTCGCGAACTACGGCTTCAAGCACATCGACGACTTCAACAAGGCCGTCCGCGCCGGGAAAGTCCACCCGCCCGTCGATTCCAAGCGCGTCATCAAGCCGTACCCCTACCTGCTGGTGATCGTGGACGAGCTCGCCGACCTCATGATGGTGGCCCCGCGCGACGTCGAAGATTCCATCGTCCGCATCACCCAGCTGGCCCGTGCCGCAGGCATCCACCTGGTCCTGGCCACCCAGCGGCCCTCCGTTGACGTTGTTACCGGCCTGATCAAGGCCAACGTGCCGTCCCGGATGGCGTTCGCGACCTCCTCCGTCACCGACTCCCGCGTGGTGCTGGACCAGCCCGGCGCCGAAAAGCTGATCGGCCAGGGTGACGCGCTCTTCCTGCCGATGGGCGCCTCCAAGGCAATGCGTGTGCAGGGCGCGTGGGTCACGGAGTCCGAAATCCACAAGGTGGTCGAGCACGTCAAGGGCCAGCTCAAGGCCGTCTACCGTGATGATGTCGCCCCCGAGGCGGAGAAAAAGCAGATCGACGACGACATTGGAGACGATCTGGAGGTGCTGCTGCAGGCCACCGAGCTGGTGGTCACCACGCAGTTCGGCTCCACCTCCATGCTGCAGCGCAAGCTGCGCGTCGGTTTCGCCAAGGCCGGCCGCCTGATGGACCTTCTCGAGTCCAGGGGAGTGGTGGGCCCCTCCGAGGGCTCAAAGGCGCGCGACGTGCTGGTAAAACCCGACGACCTTGCCGCCGTCCTTGCCGCCATGAAGGGCCAGGAGGCACCGGCGTCGCCCGATTCCCAGACGGCGGCGCTGAGCGACAATGCCAACGCGAACATCGCCCAGGGCGGCTATGCCGAGGACCTTGTGGCGGCTGACCTGGACAACCGCACCCAGAACGTTGAGTACTACGACGGCGCCGACGGCAACTCCGGCGACGACGAAGATGGGTCCGAGGACGCCTGGTCCCTCACCGGACGGTAGCCTAGGAGGGTGACTAGCACTGAAGCCAACAGCTCAGGCTCCGCCTCCGGGATCTGGAACCTTCCGAACATCCTGACGATGCTGCGGATTGTCCTGGTGCCGTTCTTCGTGTGGTTCCTCATCGCGGACGCGCCCGGACTCGACAGCCAGAACGGCCTCTGGCGCTGGGCCGCGGCCCTGACGTTTGCGGTTGCCATTTACACGGACAAGCTCGACGGCGACATCGCCCGCAGCAGGGGACTGATCACCGATTTCGGCAAGATCGCCGATCCGATCGCGGACAAGCTGCTCACCGGCTCCGCCCTGGTGATGCTCTCGCTGCTGAACGAACTGCCGTGGTGGATCACCATCCTGATCCTCACCCGCGAATGGGGAATCACGGCACTGCGGTTCTTCGTCATCCGGTACGGCGTCATCCCGGCGTCGCGGGGAGGCAAGCTGAAGACTGTGGTGCAGACCGTTGCGATCCTGCTGTACGTGGTCCCGCTCGCCTCACTGGCCCCGTGGCTGGGAGTGGTGGCTTTCCTGGTGATGCTGGCGGCCGTGGCCATCACCGTCTGGACAGGCGGCCAGTATGTTGTCGAAGCGCTCAAGCTGCGCGCGAACGGCCGGCGCGCAGCCAGGCAAGGCGTAAAAGGAGAGCTGCCATGAGTAACCTGCACCGCATCGCCGAACAAGCAGTCAACGGTGCCATTGGCCGCGGACTGACCGTGGCTACCGCCGAATCGCTGACTGCCGGGATGGTGGCGGCGGTCCTCGCCGATACCCCCGGCGCCTCGGGCATGCTCCAGGGCGGCGTGGTTTCCTACCAGAACTCAGTCAAGGCGGACGTGCTTGGCGTACCCGCCGAACTGCTCGACGCCGTCGGATCAGTGGACGGCGATGTCGCTAAGGCGATGGCAGCCGGGGCGCGACGGGTCTGCGGAGCGGACATCGGTGTGTCCACGACGGGCGTCGCCGGGCCGGAACCCCACGGCGGCAAGGCCGTGGGGACAGTGTTCGTCGGTGTCGCCACCGCGGACGGCGCGAGGTCGTTCGGCTACGTTTTTGAAGGCAACCGCGCGGACATCCGCGGCCAGGCCTGCGCGGCTGCGTTGGAGCGGCTGCTGGAAGCCCTATCTTCCGAGGCTTACCCGGCGTAAAGTTGCCGGGAACAAAATTTGATTCCTAATAGTTGTTACATTGTGTCGCTTCCGAATATGGGAGGCGCCTAGGATGAGTAAATAATTATGGTTCGCCTGATGAGGGCGGACCTGACGTACGAGGGAGCAAGGCGATACAGATGGTAAAGCAGCCCGTATCCGTAAACGGCGTTGTCCGCTGGAAGGATGTGGGCCTCGCCGATCAGGCAAAGAGCGAACAGAAGGAGCGCAAGATGGTAG
>Ga0075432_10000556_pt1 | contig 11242 bp, 11 predicted proteins | sample RhiMethybrSRZTD1_FD_72781 | JGI IMG/M metagenome (GOLD analysis project Ga0075432, IMG submission 72781) | Populus rhizosphere microbial communities from Tennessee, USA - Rhizosphere MetaG P. TD hybrid SRZTD1 | ecosystem: Host-associated > Plants > Roots > Rhizosphere > Soil | place: USA... | reverse complement strand
GATCCCCCTGGATCTCCCACTCGCCGTCGTGCTCTGCCAGCTGGGCGTTGTTCGCGAAGGTGCCGCCGGCAAGGACAAGGCCCACCTCCAGCAGCACGGCCGGATCGATATCGTCCCTGCCCTCCTGGCGGGCGCGGCCCTCCGGCCGGTAGCCGACGCCCGTTAGTTCCACCTCGCCCGAGGCCGTGACAATCCGGCCCACAGTCATCTCGTTCCGCGTCAGCGTTCCGGTCTTGTCCGAGGCGATCACCGTGGCGGAGCCGAGTGTCTCCACCGAGTGCAACTGCTTCACGACGGCGTTGCGCCGGGCCATGCGCTGCACGCCCAACGCCAGCACAACAGAAAGGATGGCGGGCAGCCCCTCCGGGACAGCCGCCACCGCGAGCGACACACCGAGCAGCAGGACGGTCACAAGGTCGCTCAGTGAGGTGACGCCGTTAACGGCCACTACGGTGACCATAACCACGACGGCGATGACGATCACCGTGGTGCCCAGAAGCCGGCTCACGCCCGCAATTTCCTTCTGCAGCGGCGTCGGCTCGGCGACAGTCCGCTCTAGCATCCCGGCGATGTTGCCGACTTCGGTGTCCATGGCCGTTCCGGTCACCACCGCCCGTCCCACGCCCTGGGCCACGGCAGTGCCCTTGAACACCATATTGAGCCGGTCGCCCAGCGGAACAACACCGGACAAGGTTCCCGGGTTCTTGAAGACCGGCTCGCTCTCTCCGGTCAGCGAGGCTTCGCGGACACGAAGCGACGTGGCGGTGACCAGGCGGGCATCCGCCCCTACGGCATCGCCCTCACCCAGGACAAGGATGTCGCCGCGAACAAGCCCCGCTGAGGGCACCGTCTTCAGCTGACCGTCGCGCAGGACAGTGGAGTTGGCCGCCGTCATGACCTGCAGTGCCGCCACGGCCGTCTCGGCTTTGTTTTCCTGGACGAAGCCCAGCACCGCGTTGAACAGGACTACGGCACTGATCACGACGGCATCGACCGGAACGCCGCCGGCACCCTCCGCTGCCCAGGCAACCACTGAAATGGCGATCGCAGCCAGCAACAGGTAAATCAGCGGATCCTGGAACTGGGAAACGACCCGCCGCCACCAGGGTGCCGGCGGCGCGGACTCGAGTTCGTTGGGCCCATCTCGCTCAAGCCGGCGGGAGGCTTCCGCCGAGGAAAGGCCGGTCGCGGGGTCAACACCGCAGGCGGCCACGGCTTCGGCCGCCTCACGGAGGTGCCAGGGGACGGCATCGGGGGATGCCGCCTGTCGAGGGGCATCCGTCATGGCGCTGTCACCCACATGCCCCCACCCTTGCCCACCGGGCGGGACGGCGCAAGGGGCCTACGGCCCCCTCCGGCGTCGGCTCAGCGGCCCGCCCACACCGACGCGGCCCCGGAGTGGCCCGTGATGATGCTCTGGTAGATCAGGGCTGCGCCCGCCAGGGCCCCCACCGTCATCGCGGCGATCCGAACCGCGCGATTGTCCTGCAGCCGTCCGATGGATCCCAGCCGCCGCGCAAAGGGTTCGTGGGTGACAGCCAGCATCACGGCCATGACCACAAAGAACGCCACGGCAAGGTACTTCAACAGGTCGCCCTGTTCAACGTGCTCGTGGAGGAGATGCGACGCCGGAAGTGTTTTCTCCAACTGTTCGCCTGCCTGTGCGGTGATAAGCGTCAACGGGACCAGACCGAGGGAAAGCACGCCCAGCGGCCACACCAGGTAATCCCGCGCAGCACGCCACACGCCGTAGACGATTGCAGCGATCCCCGCCAGCGGAGACAGTACGACGACGCCGTGGATCAGCAGGATGTGGGCAGGCAGCCCCGCAATTTCGATCATTCGATTTCCTCCACTACAACATCAGGTCACGGATGGATTGACACGCCGACGCAGCTGCGCGTTAACCGGACCCCTATGATGCTCGCATGGGAGAGCAACAATTAGCCGATATTGCCTCCGCGCTTTATCGGTTGCCGCTCGAAGGATTCGTGGCCGCCAGGACCGCGGCGGCCAAAACTGCTGCCGCGGACAGCGGGCGGGATCTCGCCGATTCCGTCCGGTCGCTGCCCAAGCCCTCGGCCGCGGCCTGGGCGGTGAACATGATGGCGGTCCACCGGCCGGACGCGCTCAGTGAGCTGGAGACGCTTGGCGCCGCCATGCGCAGCGCCCAGGAAGAGCTCGACGCCGGCGCCCTCCGCGCGCTCTCGCAGGAGCGCCGGCAGCTGCTCACCCGCGTGATGGGAACAGCACGTGAGGTGGCGGAGCAGCAGGGACGAAAAATAAGTGCCGCCGTGGCAGCCGAAGTTGAAGCCACGTTGCGGGCCGCCACCGTGGACGAAGGTGCGGCGTCAGCCGTGCGGAGCGGCCGTCTGCTCCGGGTACTGTCGGCCGACGGCGTGGACCGCGTGGACCTGCGGGATGCCGTGGCGGTCCCCGGCGCGCCGGCGCAGCCGGCAGTGCCGACGTCGGGCAGTGGCCTGAGTGCGGGAGCGCAGGGGGCGCCCGGGACACCGAAACACGGCCTCCCGAAGGCCGCGCCGCCGGACAGCCCGCCTGTTGTAAGGACGGCCGAAAGACCGCGCTTGAAGGCCGTCGGGACGAAACGGCCGGCTCCCGCGCCGTCGGCGGTCGAGCGCGCCGCGGCCCGCCTGTCCGAGGCGGAAGAAGCCGCCCGGTCGGCGGCGGAGGAAGCCCGGCAACGCACCGCGGACTTCGACGAAGCTGAAACGGCACTGACCCGGCTGGGCGACGAAGCCCGGAGCCTCCGCGCGCGCCTCAAGACGGTGGAAGAGGAGTTCGAGCTTGCACGGCGGCGGCGGGAGTCCGCGGCCGCCCAGATGCAACTGGCCGCCCGCGCCGCGGAAAAGGGACAGCGGGCCGAAGTGCTCGCGAGGGAGAGAGTGCTCCGGCTTCGCAACACGCCGGACTGAGTCGCCTTTACTGTCGGAGGCCGGCTGCACACTGGATTCATGGATACGAACCTCAGCACCAGCCAGGCGGCCACGCGGGGAAACCTCGGCGGCGACGCACCGGAGCCCCGGGAATTCCACGTCACCTATTTTGATACCGACTGCGGCCTGATCCGCACGGAAACGTTCGATTCCCTGCCCGCGGCGGAGCGATTCGCCAACCGGAGCATTTTCGATGAGCAGGGTTGGGCCGTTATCGACGCCGTGCCCGCAGAGCAGGGACGGCTGGCGGCCTGAGAAAACGCCAGAGGCCCCGCACTCTGTGAGTGCGGGGCCTCTGCAGCCGCTTAGGCGAAGTCGGAGACAGCAGGGTCCGGGCCGATGCGGCCGGAGCCTTCCGCCGTCCGGTCCAGCCCGTTGATGGCTGCGATGTCGGCCTCATCCAGCGTCACGTCCAGGGCCGCGTAGTTTTCGCGGATGCGGGACTCTGTGACGGACTTCGGAATCACCACGTTGCCGAGGGCCAGGTGCCAGGCAATGACCACCTGCGCCGGGGTGGCACTGTGCCTGGCCGCGATCTCCGCGACGGCCGGGTGCTCCAGGAGTTCGCCGCCCTGGCCCAGCGGCGACCATGCCTGCGTGAGGATGCCTTTGGAGGCGTTGAATTCGCGCAGTTCAGCCTGGTTGAAGAACGGGTGCAGTTCCACCTGGTTGATGGCCGGGACAACACCGGTCTCATCGATGATCCGCTGGAGTCCCTCGGTGGTGAAGTTGGAGACGCCGATGGACTTGACCCGGCCGCGCTTCTGCAGCTCGATCAGGGCCTTCCAGGTGTCCACGTACTTGTCCTGCTGCGGCTGCTGCCAGTGAATCAGGTACAGGTCCAGGGTTTCGAGGCCCAGGCGCTCCATGGACGCATCAAAGGCCGCCAGGGTGGACTCGTACCCCTGGTCCGCGTTCCACAGCTTGGTGGTGATGAAGATGTCCTCAGGCTTCAATCCGGAGCGCTCGATGGCGCGGCCTACGCCTGCTTCGTTTCCGTAGATCTTGGCGGTGTCGATGTGGCGGAACCCGGCCTCGAAGGCCTGGACCACTACCTTTTCCGCTACGTCGTCCTCAACCTGCCACACTCCGTAGCCGAGCTGGGGAATGGTGTTGCCGTCGTTGAAAGTCAGTTCAGGAGAAAAAGTCATTACTTCATACTGCCAACGCCGGCAGCGCCCGGCCAGCAAAAACAGCCGGCTAAGCTAGGCGCTTAACCGGGAATAGCTAGGAATCCTGCGGCTGTTCGGCAAGGCGGCGTTCGGCGTCGGCGATCTGTTCAAAGACTGACTCGGCCCTGCGGCGGACCGAGGCGGCGCCTACCGGCACCGGCCCGACGGCCAGGCGCAACATCGCGGCCGCCTCCGCGGTGGTGGCCAGGGAGTTGCCCGCTTTGGACAGCGATCGGTGGACGCCGGCCAATGCGCCCGGGATATCCAGGCCGTCACTGGGCGAACGCCGCTGGGCTTCGACGCACACCTGCCGGACCCTGACGGCGAGGCCGGCAAGGTCGTTGGCGATCTCCACCAGTTCGGCATACAGCACGTCGTCCTCCACCCCTTCGAGGACTTGGTGGAACCGGTCAAGCCCGCGAAGGAAACGGTCATGGGCGCGCCGCCACAGCCCTTTGCCGAGCTCGGCGTCGTCTTTTCGCCCCTGGCGGGCGGCTGCGAAGAATGCCACGCCGCCCCTAGAGATACTGGCCGGGACCGTGGTCCGGATCTTCCGCTTCGCCCGGCTTGTCTGAGCCGGGATGCGGCAGCCGGGCGCGCTGCGGCTCGCCGTCCTCGCCGATCACCACACCCGGAGCTATCACTGTCCCCGGCGGCAGCTGGCGCAGCTGCCGCTGTGCCGCCGCGTGTTCGCGGGCGGCATGCTGGGCTGCGATGGCCGTCTGGATGCCGTGGAACAGCCCTTCCAGCCAGCCGACCAGCTGTGCTTGGGCAATCCGGAGTTCCGCGTCGGACGGCGTAGCCTGTGCGGGAAAAGGCAGGCTGATCCGTTCCAGCTCCTCGACGAGTTCGGGAGCCAACCCGTCCTCAAGTTCCTTGATGGAGCGTTCGTGGATCGCAGCCAGGCGCCCGCGTGCGGCGTCATCGAGCGGTGCCGACTTCACTTCGTCCAGCAGCTGCTTGATCATGGTGCCGATCCGCATCACTTTGGCGGGCTCGTCCACCAGGTCCTGGAGGTTACTCCCCTTCGGCCGGGTTCCCGCGCCGTGGTTCGGGGCCGTACCGGAAGAGACCTCGTCGTCGAGGGTGGTGCCCTCTACAGGGGCATCATCAGCTGGCTGAGTGTCGTTCGGATCGCTCATGGCTTCATACTCTCACGGGCTGCGAGCCCGGGCGCGAGTCCGTGAACCCAGTTGACCCCGGCGGGTCCGGCGGTGCCCCGAAAACGCCGGAGGCGCCGTCGGACCCTAAGATCCGACGGCGCCCCCGGCGCAGGTGTTTTCAACGGCCGCGGCCTTTCAGCAGCAGCGGCCTTGGGGATTGTTGTCCTGGCGGTCCGTGTGGTCCCGCCAGAACTCCCGCTCGGTCATGGGCGCTTCCGCATGCCCTGAGGCCTCGTGGTGCTCCAGGTACTTCGCATAGGCGTCCGCTCCCATGACCCCGCCGAAATAGCGGGCGAAGCCACGGAACCCTTCGAGTATCGCGTTCATGACCAGCTCCGCATCAGTGGTGCGCGGACTTTTCGAGGCGCAGGTCGGCGGGGAGTTTGTTCCACTCGGCCACGAGTTCCCGCTCAGCAGGCGTGGGAATGAATCCCGCAGGCGCGTAGGCGCGGGACGGCACGGCCGGGTCCTCGTGATCCGCGTGGGCAACGCCCTGCTTCGCATCCCGGAACGCCTTCACCGTGGCCACCATCGCCGTGATGATCACAATGATGCTCAGCACCACGAAGATCACCGACAGCCACCCCTGGATCATGGTGTTGCGGACCACGGCCTCCATGGCCGCAACGGTCTTGGCAGTGCCGAATTCCGTCTTGCCGTCTGCAAGGGCTTTGGAGAAGGCCGCGTTGTTGGCGAAGTAACCCACTGCCGGAACCGGCGAAAAGATCTTCTGGAAGCTGGCAGTGATGGTGACGACTGCCGCGAAAGCAAGCGGAACGGCCACAATCCAGAGGTACTTGAACGAGGCGCGCCTTGCTGCGATGGCCAGGCAGACCGACAGTGCGATGGCTGCGAGCAGCTGGTTGGCGATTCCGAACAGCGGGAACAGCGTGTTGATGCCGCCCAGCGGGTCCGTGACGCCCATCAGCAGCACGGCTCCCCACGCGAGGACCATAACGGCCGTGCAGAGCCAGGCCCCGGGCCGCCAGGAGTGCTCCTTGAACTTGGGGATGAAGTTGCCGATGGAATCCTGCAGCATGAAGCGTGCCACGCGGGTGCCGGCGTCCACTGCCGTGAGGATGAACAGTGCCTCGAACATGATGGCGAAGTGGTACCAGAACGCCATCATGGCCGTGCCGCCGATGAACTGCTGCATGATGTGGGCAAGGCCGACGGCCAGTGTGGGAGCACCGCCGGTACGGGACACAATGCTTTCCTCGCCGACGTTCCTGGCTGTCTCGGCCAGGAGGTCCGGAGTGATGTTCACCCCGGCAAGTCCCAGGCTGTTGACCCAGGTGGCTGCCGTTTGCACAGTGCCGCCGGTCAGGGCGGCCGGGGAGTTCATGGCGAAGTACAGGCCGCGGTCGATGGAGATGGCTGCCACGAGGGCCATGATGGCCACGAAGGACTCCATCAGCATGCCGCCGTAGCCGATCAGGCGGGCCTGGCGTTCCTTTTCGATCAGCTTCGGCGTGGTTCCGGAGGAGATCAGGGCGTGGAAGCCGGATAGCGCGCCGCAGGCAATGGTGACAAACAGGAACGGGAAGAGCGCTCCGGGGAACACCGGCCCGTTTTCCCTGCTGGCAAATTCGCTGAAGGCCGGCACGGTGATTTCGGGGCGGACCACGATGATGGCCAGCGCCAGCATAACGATCACGCCGATCTTCATGAACGTGGAGAGGTAGTCCCGGGGAGCCAGCAGGAGCCACACCGGAAGGATGGCGGCGATGAAGCCGTACACGATGAGGCCCCAGGCGATGGTGACCTTGTCCAGGTGGAAGAACGCCGCGCCCCACTCGGTCCCGGCCACTGCACCGCCGCCGATGATCGCGGCCATCAGCAGCACGAAGCCGATCAGCGACACTTCCATGACCTTGCCGGGGCGGATGAAGCGGAGGTAAACGCCCATGAAGAGCGCAATGGGGATGGTCATGCCCACGGAGAACACGCCCCAGGGGCTTTCCCCCAGCGCGTTCACGACGACGAGGGCCAGGATCGCGACGATGATCACCATAATGAGCAGGGTGGCAATCAGGGCGGCGGTGCCGCCGATCACGCCGAGTTCCTCACGGGCCATCTGGCCCAGCGAGCGGCCGCCACGGCGCATGGAGAAGAACAGGACGAGGTAGTCCTGCACCGCTCCGGCCAGTACGACGCCGATGATGATCCAGATGGTGCCGGGGAGGTAACCCATCTGGGCCGCAATGACGGGCCCGACCAGGGGGCCTGCGCCGGCGATGGCGGCAAAGTGGTGGCCGAACAGGACGTTGCGGTCGGTGCGGACGTAGTCCTTGCCGTCCGCTTTGTACTCGGCGGGAGTGGCCCGGCGGTCGTTGGGCCTGGTGATGTACCGCTCGATCACCTTGGAGTAAAAGCGGTAGCCGATCAGGTACGTGCAGACCGAGGCGAACACAAACCAGATCGCGTTGACCGTTTCGCCTCGGATGATGGCCAGCATGAACCAGGAGACCCCGCCTAGCAGCGAAATCGCCGCCCAAATGGCGATCTTCGTCGGTGTCCATTTGCGCTCTTCGGCCTCCCGCACCGCGTCGTCCACCGACGTTGGCGGAAGCTTTGGATCAGGCTCTAGCGCGTCCTCCGATAATGCAGTCCGTGCTTTGCCATCCGGCATTTTGCCCATGTCTCCTCCTCGAGAACCCCAGCTGGAAAGTGATCTCCCCTTCGCACCATATCAACGCCCCGGACGCAGGGATACTGCTTTGGGGGCGCCGCTCTTGGGGCCCTCGCTGAACGGTCGGACGGGAGCGTTGAGCGGCAGGCAGCTTAGGGTGCCGGCGTGTTCAACTGCGCCATCCGCGCCTCGCAGAGGTCCAGCCACCGGACTTCCGCTTCGGTCTGGAAAATCAGTGAATCAAGGACGAGCAGCCATGCGGTGTCGGCCCGGCGCAGGCTGGCGGACGCCTCGCGACGGGTTTTGGTGTAGTCCTGGAGCGCTTTCACTGACGCGGTGCGCTGGGCCTGGATGACGGCCGGGACGTCCACTCCGGGGATGGTCACGGCGAGGGCAAGTTTGATGGCGAGTTCGTTCCGGGGTGGATTGCTGCGGGCCACCGGGGCCTGGAACCAGTCCGCGACGTCGCTGCGGCCTGCGTCGGTGATGCTGTAGATGACGTGGCCTTCGCCGTCGCCGCCATCGTTCGTGACGAGTCCGTCCCGTTCCAGCCGGTCCAGGGTGGTGTAGACCTGCCCGATGTTCAGCGGCCAGGCAGAGCCGGTGCGGTCCTCGAACTCGACCCTCAACTGGTACCCGTAACGGGGCTTGTCCTGAAGCAGGGCGAGGAGACTATGGCGAATGGACATACTGCCCCCTGATGTCGCAAAGACGACGGCATACACGCGCCCCCAAGACGCGTGCATACCGCGTATGGAATTACAGTAACGTGATTTCGGCACGAAGGCAATACCGGGTATTCATTCCGACGCCGGTGTCCGGCTACATGACCAGCAGGACTTTCCCCACATGGTCGCCGGAGTCGAAGTATTCATGGGCCGCCCGCACCTGGTCCAGCGGGAACGTCTTGGCCACCAGGGGGCGGATGCGTCCATCCGCCAGGAGCGGCCACACCGCATCCCGGACGGCATTCATGATCACACCCTTCTCCGCCACCGGCCGTGGCCGGAGCGCTGTGCCGATGATGGCGGCCCGCTTGCTGAGGAGCTTTCCCAGGTCAAGCTCCGCCTTGGTGCCGCCCTGGAGTCCGATCACGATCAGCCGGCCGTAGTCCGCGAGGGCGTCAACGTTCTGCCCGAGATATTTGGCGCCTACAACGTCCAGGATGACGTCTGCACCGTGTCCGCCGTTTTGCGCACGGAGGGATTCGGGAAAGTCCTCCTCCATGTAATTGATGGCGATGTCCGCATGGAGGAAGGCTTTGGCGGTGCCCACCTTCTCGGCAGTTCCGGCCGTGGTGGCCACCGTGGCGCCAAAGGCCTTGGCCAGCTGGATGGCCATGGTGCCGATTCCGCCCGTGGCTCCGTGGACCAGCACGGTCTCACCCGGCTGAAGCTGCGCCGTCATGATCAGGTTCGAGTAAACGGTGGCCGCCACTTCGGGGAGGGACGCGGCAGTGACCAGATCCACGCCGTCGGGAACCCTCAGGACCTGTTCGGCAGGGACGGCCACCTGCTGGGCGTAACCGCCCCCCGAAAGCAGGGCCACCACCTTGTCCCCCACCGAAAACGGCTTGGACACGTCGGGGCCGAAGCCCGCTATCCGGCCGGAAACTTCCAGGCCAAGGATGTCCGAGGCCCCGGGCGGCGGCGGGTAGAAACCCCTGCGCTGCTGGACATCGGCCCGGTTGAGTCCCGCGGCGACGACGTCGATCAGCACCTCGCCGGGGCCGGGAACCGGAGCCGGGACCTCGCGCACTTCGAGCACCTCAGGCCCGCCGGCCTCACTAACGTAGACGGCCTTCATGGAAAACTCCCGATTCCTAGCTGCTTCCTGCCACAAAAAATAGTGTGCAGCGGCCGCGCCTGCCCGCAAACACTCCGGACGGTTTTTGTCGCAGCCAACTGCCTATGAAACACTACTCGGTAAGGAAGGTTGTCCGAGCGGCCGAAGGAGCTGGTCTTGAAAACCAGTGTGCGGTAACCCCGTACCAAGAGTTCGAATCTCTTACCTTCCGCGAACAATGTCCGGGTCCTGAGCAATCAGGGCCCGGACATTTTCCGTTAATCCCGGTTAAGGGCCTGTTCGGGCCGGGACCATTGAAACTGTCGGTGCTCCGGAATAGTGTCTGGTTTGTCTTCACTGACCACCCCTCCGCCGCGGTCCGTTGCCGCGGCCACCGACAGGAGCCACAATGCCCAGCCCTGACATCACTCCCGGCGCACCCTGCTGGATCGACCTCATGACATCGGATGCCGCCAAAGCCAAGCAGTTCTATGGAGAACTGTTCGGGTGGGACTTCCAGACCGGCGACGAGGAAAAATACGGCGGTTACATCACAGCCTCGAAAAACGGGAAGTCCGTGGCAGGGCTCATGCAAAAGGATGAAACGATGGCGGGCTTCCCTGACGCCTGGTCCACCTACCTGCGTTCAGACGACGCCGCCGCCACCGCCGAAGCTGTCACGGCGCACGGCGGACAGGTCTTCATGGGGCCGATGGACGTCCCGGAGCAGGGCCACATGGCCATGTTCGGCGACGCCACCGGCGCGGCCATCGGCATCTGGCAGCCCCGCGAAATGACCGGCTTCGAACTGGTGGCCGAGCCCGGCGCCGCGGCCTGGCACGAACTCCACACCAAGGACTACGCCACCGCCGTCAAGTTCTACCAGGACGTCTTCGGCTGGGACACGGACGTCATGAGCGACACGCCCGATTTCCGCTACACCACCCTGGGCAAGGGAGACTCAGCCAAGGCGGGCATCATGGATGCCTCCGCCTACCTCCCGGCGGAAGTCCCGTCCAACTGGCAGGTCTACTTCGCCGTGGAGGACGCCGACGCGTCCATTGAAAAGGCCGTCGGCCTTGGCGCGCGGGTGATCGACGGACCGGACGACACCCCGTTCGGCCGCCTGGCAACCCTGGCCGACCCCACCGGGGCAATGTTCAAGATCGTTGCCGACACCCGCCAGGGCACCGGCGATCCTGCCGACTCAGGAGACACCACCGGGGCCTAACGAGCCGCAGCATGCCATTTAAGTAAATTGATCTAAAAAATACCGGCCAGCCGCTTCCATCGGAGCTACTGGCCGGTATTCTTTTGCCATGTCCGGCACATGGGGTGAGCCGGCACATGCACACAATCAAAGCACTGCCGCAGAACACCGTTGCCGGGACAGGGCCCATGCTGCCCTGTGGCCGGCGGTGAACGTTTCGCTGGGGGACGTCTCGCAGAATGCACGCTGAATCAATCACACGTTCATTCGACTCTGTTTTGCTGTGCCGGAAACTGCTTGACCAGGAGTAAAGTCCGGGCCCTTTT
>Ga0075432_10000552_pt1 | contig 11288 bp, 6 predicted proteins | sample RhiMethybrSRZTD1_FD_72781 | JGI IMG/M metagenome (GOLD analysis project Ga0075432, IMG submission 72781) | Populus rhizosphere microbial communities from Tennessee, USA - Rhizosphere MetaG P. TD hybrid SRZTD1 | ecosystem: Host-associated > Plants > Roots > Rhizosphere > Soil | place: USA... | reverse complement strand
TTCTCATCAGGTCCCACAGCCGGACGCAAGATCCGGGTGTACGTTTTGAAGGCTGGCGCGGTTTACCAAAAATGATCCAAGCCAGTCCCCGAGAAGCCGGCCACAAGCCGGCTTTTTAATTGCCTGAAAACCGTGCAGAAAGCAGGCCCGATACAAAACCCCTTCGTTGACCTTGACCCACACCCAAGCACTGGGTAAGCCGCCCCTCCGTCGTTTCGGTTCCCGCTGCACAGGCGAGCGGTATTGTTGTGTGCGTCTGCCGGACGGCGGAATTCAATGCACAGAGATGCTCTGTAAGACGAAATCCTTCGGCCGATCCCTGCAAGGCCATTCAACTATACTCGGCCGCTGATCCGCGAAAGCGCGGGAATCACAAGGAAGCGTCCATGTCTGTACCCACTTACGATCATTTCATTGAACCTGTCTTGCGCTTTCTTGCCACCAAACCCGACGGTGCGCCGACCCGAGACGCCCAAGACGCCGCCGCCAAGGCCTTGCAACTGACCGAAGAACAACGGCAAGAACTGATCGCCAGCGGTCAGGCCACTTATAAAAACCGGGCGGGATGGGCGCACGATCGGCTCAAGCGTGCCGGCCTGTCCAGCAGTGCCAAGCGTGGCTACTGGAAGCTGACGGACGCGGGTGTGGATTATGAAAAAGAACACCCGGCCCCCATGCCTGCCGATGAAGTGGAGCATTTGGCCATTGGCTACATGAATGTGAAGCTGAAAGTCGCCGCCGATGCCGCCCCGCTGGATGACCAACCTGCCATTGAACCCGACGTGACCTCCGCCACCGCCAGCCCGGATGATCGCCTTGAACAAGCGTTGCAGGAGTTACGCGATGCCACGGCCGCCGATCTCTTGGATAACCTGCTACAGGTCAGCCCTAACCGCTTCGAAGTGATCGTGCTGGATGTGCTTCACCGCTTGGGGTACGGCGCCAGCCGCAATGATCTGCAGCGTGTCGGCGGCTCTGGCGATGCCGGCATCGACGGCATTATATCGCTCGATAAGTTGGGGCTGGAAAAGGTTTACGTGCAAGCCAAGCGCTGGCAGAACACGGTGGGCCGACCTGAACTGCAGGCGTTCTATGGTGCGCTCGCCGGGCAAAAGGCCAAGCGCGGGGTGTTCATTACAACCTCTGGGTTTACCGCTCACGCCATCGACTTCGCCAAATCGGTGGAGGGCATAGTGCTGGTGGATGGTACGCGGCTGGTGCATCTGATGATGGATCATGAGGTGGGTGTTACGTCGCGGTTGTTGCGGCTGGCTGCGCTGGATCGCGATTATTTTGATGAGGAGTGAAGAGTCGTTTTCTGTACATTGAGCTCAACTCACACAGGCAAAATAGTGGCACGCTGAGTCACTCGCCCAGAGTGATCATTGTTGAAACGGAGATAGCTCAGGACTGAGCAAGGCAAATGCAGAGGTCAAGGAGACTGAATATGCCGGACGTCAAAAGCATCAAGGATCAAAAGCTTCTGTACCACCTCACCTCGGTAGAAAACCTGAGTGGCATTTTCCAGGAAGGCTTAAAGCCTCGCGCTGATCTCGCTGTCTTCAAAGACGTGGCAGATGGTGAAATCCTGAAAAAGCGACAAGCCCTTGAGCTTGACCGCTATGTGCCCTTTCACTGGTTTGCTGCAAATCCATTTGATGGAAGCGTGCAACGCAGCAGACCTGGCTCCAAATTCGTTCTGATCTCGATTTATCGAACCGTTGCAAAACAAAACGGCTGGAAAATCATTCCACGCCACCCACTGGCCAGTGATTCGATCCAATTATTGGATTACGACGAGGGTTTCGAAGCCATCGAGTGGGAAGTCATGAGCACACGCGAGTATCAGGATCCTCATTGCAAAAGCATCTGCATGGCGGAATGCCTTGCGCCAGGCGTTGTTAAACCAGATGTATTCTTCAAAGTTTTCACTCCTGATGCAGAGGTAGAAGCACTCTGCGCGGCTAAAATGCGCGAAGCCGGTGTTACTGTACTCACCGGCGTGAATCAGAGAATGTTTTATCAATGAATTACAGCAGACTGAATCCAGGGAAAGCTCTGATTTGGCGCATCGTCCATCGCGATAACTTGCCCTGGATTCTGGACAATGGTCTGCATTGCGCAAACTCGGATGTGCAGGCACCGCAGTACGTGAATATCGGCAACGTCGACTTGATCGACAAGCGCCGAACCCGTCGTGTACCTATCGCGCCAAAAGGGGTTCTAGCTGACTACGTATCCTTCTATTTCACGCCCTTCTCTGTGATGATGAAAAACATCCACTCCGGGTGGAGCGTTCAACAGCGTAGCAATGACGACATCGTGATTCTCGTCTCCAGCTTGTACCGCGTTGCAGAGCTCGGCCTACCGTTTGTCTTCACAAATGCACATGCCTATCCGGATTGGACAGACTATTACAGCGATCTGGCGCATCTTGGCGAAATCGATTGGCCGATCCTTCAACGGCGCGACTTCAAGCGCGACCCTGACGACCCTCGAAAAATGGAGCGTTATCAGGCCGAAGCGCTGGTTCACCATCACCTACCGATTACAGGACTCCTGGGCATCATGTGCTACACCGATGCAATGAAAGAACGCATAGAACAAGAGGTGGCAGCCAGAGGCTTGGCCCTTTCCGTTCATGCACGTCCGGGATGGTATTTCCAATGATCCGATTTACCCAAGGCAACCTGCTGGAAGCCAGGACCGAAGCCCTCGTCAACACAGTGAATACTGTAGGTGTCATGGGCAAAGGCATCGCACTGATGTTCAAGGAGCGCTTTGCGGAGAACTACCGTCTGTACGCGGCGGCTTGCAAAGCAGGTGAAGTCGTTACCGGTAAGGTCCACGTTACTGCAGTTAATGAGCTGGACGGCCCTCGCTGGATCGTCAACTTCCCTACCAAACGTCACTGGCGATCTCCTTCGCAGATGGAATGGGTAACGGAAGGCTTGCATGACTTACGTCGTTTCTTGATCGAAAACCATGTGAAGTCTGTAGCAGTCCCACCGCTAGGCGCGGGTAATGGAGGGTTGAAGTGGCCTGACGTCCGCGAACAGATCGTTGATGTTTTGAGTGATCTGGATGTCGATGTATTGGTATTCGAACCTTCCAATCAATATTTGAATGTCGCTAAACGTAGCGGTGTAGAAAAGCTCACGCCTGCTCGTGCGCTCATTGCAGAATTAGTTAGACGCTACTGGATTCTAGGCATGGAATGTAGCCTGCTTGAGATTCAGAAGCTGGCTTGGTTCCTAGAGCGAGCAATAGAGAGGTTGCCGGGAACTGAGAACCCACTGAACCTAAAATTTGTGGCTCATAAATATGGACCGTATGCCAATCGACTGGAGCACCTGCTCAACAACCTTGATGGCAGCTACCTGCATTGCGATAAACGTATTAGCGATGCAGGTATCAGTGATGTGATTTGGTTTGATCAAGAGCGCAAGACCTTCCTGCAGACCTATCTCAATACAGAGGCCAAAGAGTACTCCGAAGCATTGGAGCGTACTGCCGAGTTGATCGATGGCTTTGAATCACCTTTTGGTATGGAGTTGCTCGCTACAGTGGACTGGCTGCTGAGTCAGGAAGGGGTATCGCCGACTGTTCCTGCGGTGCGTGATGCATTGAAGCATTGGGATGGTGGAACGGGTGCCGCGGCTCGCAAAAGCAACCTGTTCGACAATCAGGCGCTCGACATCGCAATCAAACGCCTTACCTCCAGTAGCTTCAGACCTGAAATGACTGCCTGTTAAGGTGTGTAATTTTCTATGCTCACCGGTAACAGCCGGCCATGATAGAGATGCTCTTGCGTCTGCTAATATGGCTCGGCTTTATCAGACTTCCGCTCAGTAGGCATCACTCGTGCAAGATCGAAAATCGCCTTGGCAAATGCCTCTCCAACACCACTTTGTGAAACTTGCACAACCTCATTCAGGCCTGTCTCGCTAGATAGCTTCAACTCATCGTAAAGACAAATAGGAAGCTCGCGATTGTTTTTGAATCTACGATCAGGGCCGCCCTTCTTGTTAACAAACTGCCATGTCCTATCAACTACCGTGGCGTCCCTGGGAGGCGAAGCGCTCTCAATGAACCGCGTCGCGCTGACCTGCAGTTGCAGCTCTCGATAACTCACCGCACCTACACCTTTCTCGTCATAAATAAGTACACGATCCGGAAAGAAATGCAGTGTCTGCCGCCCAACAACCACGGAAATGGTTTCGATGTTGGTCTTTACATAGGGCGGCGAGGACCGGGCGATAGTGGTTTTTTTCCGACGCACAAGATTGCTCGCGCCCGCGTGATACTTTCGATCATGAACGGCGCCTTCAGCCTCGATATGCCATGCGACATCCGCTGTCGAAACTCGCTGACCGCTACTGTGCAACGCCTCGTACGCCTCCTCCATGTCGGCGTCAAAGTCGTAAAAAAGCACGACTGTCTTTGCAATCGAATCCCGTACCGCGGCGGCAATCGTCAGGACTGAGCCAAGGATAAATGCTCCCCCCACAACCCAACCAGACAAACCATTACCCATAGTAAGAAAGACAACAACGATCCCCAAAGCAAAAATCCATGGCCAAAGCCGCTTACGTACCTGTTTAGCGCTCATTTCTTCGAGCAAATCTCGTGAAGATGAATCGACAATTTCCGACGCGTTCGCAGACTCGATCTCGACTAAAGGTGCGTGAGTCCCCTCAGGTATTACCCCATGCTCGTCCCGGGGTAAAACCGGAGGCTCATTACGCAACTTAGCTACGGTAGCGCGGTAGTACACGCCTCCTCGTCCCATATGAACATAATTTCCGCGCGGCCCAGTGCCGATGCGCAGGCCTTTCATCCCCACCGACACGCCTACACCCTGCTGGGACAAATTGAAACGAAACGGTCCGACCCTGACACTTTTGCGAATATAAAATCCCATCACTGTTCCTTGATATGGTTTTTCAACAGCCCATCAATCACTGCTCGCCAATCACAAGCAATACATCATCGATATATCGCCCCTCTGCGCCGTGGGTGCCGTTACGCAAATAGCCAGGAATCATTTGCTGAAATTCAACGCGGTCGGCTGGAAGGAACTCAAGCAGTGCCTCCAACATCGCAGGCCTCAACAACCGTTGATTAGCTGGGATTTCTGGCAAGTTCGGCCGAATAACGTTTTCCTCCAACCAAATCAACTTCTCTCGCAGGCTGAAATTACCATCAAGGGTAATTCGCTTAGCGTGTTCGCTCTGCTCATCGGCCACTTGCTGGATCGAAACTTCTTCAGACTCCGAGGTTGTCTCCTCAATTTCCTCAACCGGCTCGGTTCGCAACCGCGCAAGTTCCTGAAGAATCGGCTCGATCTGCACGCGAGCGTTACGGAACCAGTCCACTGACCAAATCCGTCGTATATTCCAGCCCAATTGCTCCAACACGCTTTGGCGTAAGCGATCACGGTCACGCGCCGACTTTGCCGAATGGTACGCAGCTCCATCGCACTCGATCCCCATCAGGTAACGGCCTGGTTGCCCAGGATCACGGACGGCCAGATCGATGAAGAAACCAGCCACGCCGACCTGGGGCTCGCACTGATAGCCATGGCGCGCCAACATCTCAATGACTGCCACCTCGAAGTCACTGTCCGGGGCTCGATCATTTTCTTTGATGTGAGGCATCCGACCAGACTCAGCGAAGTGCAGAAAGTCACGCAGTGCCTGCACGCCTCTGCTGGAGGTTCCGGTTACCAGGACATCGGTCGAACCAAACGAGGAGAAAACCTGCATGCGTTTCTTCGAACGGGTATAGAGCACGTTCAAACGCCGCCATCCGCTTGCACCGTTGATTGGGCCGAAACGTTGAGGAACGCTACCACCCACCTCCATTGGACCGTAGGTCCCAGAGATGTAAATGACATCTCGTTCATCACCCTGGACGTTTTCCAGGTTTTTGATGAACAACGGCTCATCCTGACTCTGATTACGATCCAGCGCGACTTGTAGCTGCGGGCTCTGTTTCGCCAGATGTTCAAGCATCCGCTCGATCTGGTCAGCCTGTTTGACGTTCATGGCCACTACACCCAGCGATTCATCAGGACGATGAATAACGTGGTATTCAATGGCTTTAGCGACAACTTCCGCCTCTTCCAGGTTGCGCTGTTCGACAAAACGCCCGCGCGGCACTCTGACAAACTTGACGCCGAACTCTGCGGACTCACGGTGCGGTGACGGGTACACCACCAGATTGCTTTCATAGAAGGCTTTGTTGGAAAAGGCGATCAGGCTCTCGTGGCGAGAACGGTAGTGCCAACGCAGTCGGCGCAGTTTGAACAGCGGCATGGCAGCTTCCAAAATGCTTTCCGAGTCCTCAGCTAACGAAGCATCGGTTTCGTCAGTATCCGAATCGCCGCCATTGCGGGAAAAGAAGTTCGTAGGTGGCAGCTGTTTCGGGTCTCCCACGACCACTAGCTGCTTCCCCCTGGCGATGCTCCCCAATGCTTCTTCAGGGCGCATTTGAGAAGCTTCGTCCATCACAACCAGATCGAAGTCGACATGTCCTGCAGGCAAATATTGAGCAACGGCCATTGGTGACATCATGAAGCAGGGTTTGAGGCCTTGCAGGGCTTCAGCTGCACGATTCATCAAGCTACGGATCGGTACATGGCGAGTCTTTTTCTCGGCTTCACGCTGCAGTAGGGCCAATTGAGTGAAGTCTCTGACCGCTCCATGGCTATTTCCGGCAGGGATATTGTTTTGACTAATACGTGAAGAAACCTGTTCGCGCTGAAGACGCTTGAGCTGCTCATCGATTTCTGCAAAACGAGCACGGATGGCCTCTTGCTCTTTGCCCGAGAACTGGCCTAGGGCGGGGTCTAGCTCAAGGACTTTCAATGCCCAGCTATCAAGAAGCCCTAGCAGGCAGGCATCGACGCAGCGCTCAGATTCCAGTTTTTGCGTCTCGATTGCTTCGACGACTGTCTCAAACCCCAACTCAACCAGATGCAATCGCAAGCGACGGTACTCGAACCAATGGTCGAGCAAATCGGGGTTTTGAGCTGCCCAGACCAGACGACCAGCCATTGGCTCGAAATCTTGTTTCTCGATGGACTGCCACCATAGACCAGCAGTAACTGCAGCACTTTGGAAGAATGATGCGATCGACTGTTCCCAAGTCTCTACAGCGAGCGCGAGCGTTTTAGCCTGTTGATGCCAATGAAGAATTAGGGACTCGGATTCTTTTGACGTGCATGCGGTCAATTGCGGAATGAGAATATCTCGAATCGGCAACGCCAAAATGGGCTGAACGAAGGCAACGGTATGCCGCCAGCTCGTCAAACGAGGTCGTGCCGCGGAAAGATTGTCTATCCGAGGAAGCTCTTCACCTTGTAAACATGTTTGTAGTACAGCGTCGTTCTGCAAGGCTGCCGAGCGGGCCTGCCAACTTTCCACCGACTGAATCAGCTGAAGCATTTGCCCCATGATCGGCTGCTCTTCGCTGATTACGGGTAGCAAAGAACGCAGCGCAGTTCCAACGTCCTTGATCAAGCGAACATATAAACCCTCTGAGGAGAGCAAGTCTTCTGAACGCAAATCATGACTGTCAAAAGGTAACAGCTCTTCCAGATCCAGCCGATGATCCAGAACATCCAGCAAGTAAGATTCAAGCTGCGCACTATCAGTCGCAACTTTGACCAGATGCTCGCTATCGGCCTTGAGCAGGTACTCCGCGATCCAAACCTTTGCACCAAATCCCCGTCCGCACTCGGTACGCAGGAGCTTGTACCACCCCCGAATACGCTTGAGCGCATCGATGGGAGTATCAAGCCCTTTGAAGTGCTCACCCAGCTTCTCGGCGAACACTTTGCTTTCATTGAGTTGATTGTATTTTTTCAGATAAGCGATGACATCTGGCAAGTTCACTAGAAGCTGATTCAGCTTGAGCCCCGGTCGCGCCATCGTCAGAACTTCGGCCTTCGCAGAGCGCCATTGCCCCTTGAACCAACGGAACAGTGATTTGTCCGCCAGAACCCGGCTCAAATCTTCCAGTCGCGTATGGGTGGGCAATCGATCCAAAGTGAAATGATTCGCTGCCTGCTCCTGCAACTGTTTGATGGCCGGAATGTCGCGATCCAGTTCTGCGACCAACTCGTCCAAGCTCTCATCTTCGAAGCGCTTGTGGCGAAGAGGTGCCAAATCCTCGGGCATCGCCGCGAACATTTGCAGAAACAACACCACTTGCTCAATACCGACAAAATCGCTTCGCAAACCCTGAACCGCGGACTCTTCCGATAACAGCCTGATCAGCATTTGGGCGCGCGGTGCCAGCTCCAGTAACTCCTCAGCCTCTTCGATCACATCGAGCAAAGCATTTAGGGACAGGCCCTCATCGCCGTTATGCAAACGAATGGCCGCGCAGGATTTTTTGATTGAAGCTATCGCTTGGCCAGAGCCAATGACATCAGGGCGCAGCGATCGAGCCAGGACAACTTGCTCGTCCAACAAGGAGTCCATACCTTGCAGCCAGAGCTTTAATGCCTCGCAAGACTCGATATCCAGTCGCCCCAACAGATCCCAATCCTCGTCACCTTTAGGTAACGCAAGCACCGGAATTGAAGCGGCCAAACCTCTTAGCTGATCTGGGCCGTAGGTTGCCAGAACGGCTACCTGCAACTGTTCAGCTAATTGAGGTCGAAGAGCGGCAAGACGACTCAGTGCCTGCTGAGCAAGGGAAAGACGCTCTAAAAGTGCAGAACGCTCAGCGCCCGTCACGCCAGTTTTGGCGCTACCAAACCATGGGTGCGTCTCAAGTTTTCCTGCGTGACCAGCTTCTTCAGCCGTCTTGCGATAGATGTGTGCATAGAAGCCGGCCTGTTCTTGCAGATGCCCTTTATCGATTCGCACTTCTGACTGAGGATGGAGATCTGCAGGTTTAATCGACAATGCTTCACGCAATCGAGTTGCTTGCATTAGCACTTCGTGAATGCTCATGCCCGATTCTTCGAACTGGGCATGCAAGTGATGTACGTGCTTATTGAGCTGCTGCTTCAATCGCTCATAGTTGGCGATCAGATCCGTCAATTGCTTGGGCGAGCGATATCCACCACTGTTCTGAATCCGCTGACGAATGCTATCGATAACAGCGCTTTTTTGACTCTTGTGGCTGTGCAACTCCAGACAAAAATCGCCCAGCCCTGCTCTCGTCAGTCGGGTCTTGACCACTTCAAGCGCCGCACGCTTCTCGGCAACGAACAATACTTTTTTACCTTGGGCCAGCGCGGCTGCAATCATGTTGGTGATGGTCTGAGACTTACCTGTGCCTGGTGGGCCCTCGATCACAAGATCATCACCGCGAATGACATCTATCAAGGCACTGTGCTGTGAACTGTCAGCATCATCGATTAGAGGAAACTGCAGGTGCACCTGGTCGATATCGTCAATTGAATGCTCGACACAAAAAGCGCCTTGCTTTCCTGACGAGTCGGCTGGTAAGCCGTCCATCCCTGTAAGCCGTTTGACCAGGCCATGATCCAGCAACGATTGGTCTTTCCAACGACCGGGATCAAGGTCGAGATACATCATCAACTTGCCAAATTCGAACAAGCCAAGCGAAGCGAAGCGATGAACCTTCCAGTCAGGTTTGACCTTCAGCACCGTTTCGACAATACGCTCGAAATACTCCTCTGGCGTGCTGTCGTCGGTTATGCGTGGTAGCGCGATTCCAAAATCGACACGGAGCTTTTCTCGCAATGACAGGTTGGTAAGAATGTCTTCGCCAGTAGGATGAACGCGGTATTCGAAAGTCGCGGTTTGAGGGTTAAGCTTGCCTTTCTCCAGGTTCACTGGCACCAACATCAGGGGCGCGAGACGGGTGCTGTCTTTCCCCGCGACTGACTCATCCCACTCCAGAAACCCGAGCGCAAGATAAAGAATGTTCGCCCCCGTCTCTTCAAGGGCTGATCGCGATTGGGTATACAAAACCTGTAACCGCGACTCCATCTCAGCGGGGTAATAAAGTGTCTGAATCGCATCGTCAGAGTGCTTGGCGGGTTGCCCGATTTCAGGGGCGCGCGGCAGCTCATAGCTGGTCGCCATACCAAGAGTCTGTGCCCAAAGCTCCGCTGTAGGCTGTTTCTTCAACTCGACAACTGCACCAGTCTTCTCGTCCAGTTTTAAAAAACCATGGGTAAGAAGCTGCCTTTCCGTTGGCTCAGGTACGGCAGCAAACCGCATAGCTTTTTCATCTGCCAGAGACTCGAACAGGTGGTCCGGCAGTTCATCAATGATCCGTACGAACCGCTTCGAGCGTGCGTGTGAAAAATTCAGCAGACGGTTGCGGGCACTGAGATCAAGAAGCCTGCTTCTCAGCTTCTCCAGGCTATCCGGTATCTCGCTTGGAGGTGTATCAAGGTCATCCCAATCGGTAAGCGGCTGAAGTTCAACGGACTTCGAATGTTTCTTGCCCTCAGTATCGAACCGATAAACCGATCCGCCACGACCAGCCCCTTTACTGAGTAGTCCCTGGGTAATGAGCTCGTCGCGAAGGCTCCAGTACTCTTCCTCAGAAATAGAAAAACTCTGAAGTTCAGCTCGACGGTCAATCCTGTCACGGAGTGTTTTGTTGCCGACGGCTGTCCCGTCAGCCGGAACCAGTTCCAATATCCACTGCCGAAGAAGTTCATTCCGCTGGATAGCCAAGGATTCAGGGCCTGAGTTCACGTCAATCACCGCTAATTGTTTTGGGCATCTGCCAATTGAGGTTTCTGGGCACGATAAACCCATGCTCAGCTTCAGCAAACCGCGACAAGAAGGGCTTTAAGGGAACGCTGCCAATACTTCGGTGCGCCAGATGCCATCCTTGGGAAACAGCGGCCTGCCTGGAATTTGATGAATGTCACAATATCCAGCACACAGAGCCAGGTAAAGGCAAAGTGCCTTTACACTGCTTAAATCCATGGCCTTGTCGACAATTGGTCAATTAGCTGCTGACAAAATCGAATTGTCTCAGCACTGCTGCGACAAATGAAAAAACAGTTGTGTCAGCACCGCTGTCACATTTATCCCTCACGGATAACTGAACGACTTCACCAACGTCAACTCCCCCACCGCACGCATCGGCACAAGGAACGTCTCCATTTTCTCGCTCGGCGTGCCTTCCTCGGTAATCACCGTCACCTGCGCGGTGGTAAGCGCTTGCCCAGCGTCTTCCTGCCCCTCTTCATCACTGCTGTAGCCGCCGCCAAAGTAGTTCACGTAGACCAGATATTGCCCCTTGATCGGTGCGGGCATGGCGAAGATTTCCGGGCCGTA
>Ga0075432_10000546_pt1 | contig 11319 bp, 24 predicted proteins | sample RhiMethybrSRZTD1_FD_72781 | JGI IMG/M metagenome (GOLD analysis project Ga0075432, IMG submission 72781) | Populus rhizosphere microbial communities from Tennessee, USA - Rhizosphere MetaG P. TD hybrid SRZTD1 | ecosystem: Host-associated > Plants > Roots > Rhizosphere > Soil | place: USA... | reverse complement strand
GTTGTCCACCGATTACCGAGCGCAAGCGGGCGAATAACTAAATGCAACATTAGTGTTGCGATAGCAACATAAGTGTTGCATAATGGCTCTACCGAAACGGACAAGGACTTACAGCAATGAAGTGCAGCGAGTTTCGGCGGTGGTTGATGGCCCAAGGCGTGGAGTTCAAGAGCGCCAAGGGCAGTCACTTCAAGGTCTACTTGAATGGCAAATCAACCGTGTTTGCGGACCACGGCAGCAAGGAAATGCACGAAGGGCTCCGCAAGACGATCATCAAACAGCTCGGCCTCAAGGATTGAGGTTGAGCTGTACCCCCAAGAGGTGAGGCGCCATGTATCAATACCCGCTAGAGCTGCACCCTGAACCCACCGGCGTGTGGTTGTCGTGCCCGGACATTCCGGAAATGAACGCCGCCGGCGACACCCTGCCGGAAGCCATGGCCGAGGCCCTGAACGGCCTGGAGTCGGCGCTGTCGCTGTACGTCGAGCAACGCCGGCCGATTCCGCGCGCCTCGGCGCCGAGTGATCCGACGTTGGTCCTGCACCTGCCGGCGCTGACCGTGGCCAAGATCATGCTGTGGAACGCCATGCAGGACGAGGGCGTGAGCCGCGCCGAGCTGGCCCGGCGCATGGGCTGCACGCGTCAGGTGGTCGATCGCTTGGTGGACTTTATCCATACCTCGAAAATCGAGCAGGTCGAGCGCGCCCTGGCCTTGCTCGGGCGGCGCCTGTCGCTGGTCTTGGAAGCGGCTTAGGTCGCCCGTTACGCGTAACGCACTGTACGGAGCCGGCGGTAATGACTGACACCCCCTTGATCGAGGCCCGGCAGCGACTGGCGCAGATTCGCGCCCAGCTGGCCACCGCCGAAACCCTCTTGGCGCGAATCCGTGCCCAGGGCGACCCCCGGCTGGCCGACACCGAAGCCCGCACGCGGCAGCAGATTGAAACGCTGAGCGCTTGGGCCGAAGCCTTGGCGCAGCAGCTGGGCGACGCGCCCGGCCGGGCGCTGCACTGAGCCGGTACCGGAAAAACTTTGCCCCGAACTGGAATAACTTTTCCGCCTGAAAGGAACCCCCGCCATGCCGACCTATACCGACCAAGAAAAAACGCTGTACCTGAATCAAGCCCGGCGCAAGGTGCTGGCCATCGCCAAGGCGAATCGGCAGTACATCGACCGCACCGAGGAACATGCCCGCGCCTATGCCGAGGCGCTGTATGACGTGGCCGCGATCACCGAAACCGAGCGCCTGACGCTGCTGGACGATGCCCGCGAGGCCGCCGAAGCGCGGGTGCGCGAATTTAGAGCCGCCGAACAGGCGTAAGGAAAGGAACCCCCGCCATGCTTGGACCGGAAAAACACATTCAGCTCCAGGGCGAAGGCTTGAGTTCTGAGCGCCGGCGCGTCGAGGCGGCGATTGATGCCGTGTATGCCGCCGCGACCGTGGATCAGGTGAATAAGCGCGAGCAGGCGGCCAAGGAGGTGATGGCGCTGGCCTTCGACGCGCATCAATACCCTGAGCTGTGGGATGACATCACCCGCGCCGCCCAGGTCATGCGCGCGCGCCGAGCGGAGTAGGCCCGCCGCGTTACGAGTAACGCCGTTTATGTTCAATCGGCCCCCACACTTGTCAGGCGTGTGGGGGCCTTTTTTTGGGCCGGTGGATACCAGACCCCCTAGGGCTGGCGTACCATGCCCCCATGGTCTGGTTTTACGCACAGTCCGCCACTCACTCGAAAAGGAAGCCCCGCACATGCCGCGTTATCACATCCACTTCGGGGCGACCCGCGACCACCACCCGCAAACCACCGAGCATACCCGTGTGATCGAGCTGGAAAACCCGATTGAATACGACAGCGACATCATCGCGGTGCAGGCTTGGGCCGCCGAGGCGGTCGGGGCCAAGGCGGCCATGCTGACCAGTTGGCGCGAACTCAAGGGTCACACGCGCCCGGTCGTATGGCACTGCGCGGCCTGCCGGATGGAGTGGCCAACGGATAGACCGTGTGACCTGTGCGAGCGCCCGGGGCAGCCGGGGGAAATGCCGGCGGTGGCTGCATGACCTTCCCGTATGTCGGCCCGGTCGACGTGGTGTTGATCGATGCCAGCGGCGCCGAACACGTCGAGCGCTTTGCCGCCACGCTCAACGAAACCATGCCCGGGTTGTTTGAGCTGAGTACCCCGCACCAGCTGCCGGCGGCGCGCGGTTCGCACACCATCTGCGTCACCCTGGACGACGGCCGCTCGCTCGGCGGCGATGTCGGTTACGTCGGCGACTACGGCCTGACCTTCAGTCAGCCCCGGGGCGCGGCATGATCGGCGACGGCATTCAGGAAGAGGTGTTGCGCGCCCTGGTGCAACAACACGCCGTCAGGGAATGTCTGGTGGCCAAGGTCGACGGCGGCCCCGACTGGGGCCTGTCGGTGCGCCTCGGCGGCAGCGGCGCGCGCTGGGTGCCGGTGCGCTCGCGGCGCGAGCGGGTGCGCACCTGGGCCAGCCTGACCGCCGTCGGGCGCTTTGCCGATGGCATCGGCCTCAGGGGCTTTAGCGTCGAGCTGTGACGCGTCACGGTGACAAGGCGCAGACGAAAAAAAACCGCCTTAGGAGGCGGTTTTTTCTTGCCAGTCTGGTTAGGGGCCGGACTGGCACGCTCACAGGGAACGCGTGGTGTGTGTGTGAAAGCTTACTAGCGCGCGCCATTGCGCGCAACACAAGATGTAGTACTCGAAAGTCTGGCGCGCCCAGTGGTTACGCGGCTTAGCGCGATCTATCCACAATTAATGCCGCCCCCGCCGCGCGCGCATTTTGCGCCCGACTTGCGCCGCAAGCGCGCAGGGCCGGGCTGTTGCGCGCGCTGACTATATCTTGTGCAAAAAGATTTTTTTCTAATTTTGCCCATTGCGTGATGAAAAAATGGGTAACATACAGACTGTTTCGCGTTCGTCGTCTGGTGCTGTTGGCCAGGGCTGAACGTGAATGCTGGACCTCCCCACACGGCCGTAGGACGCCGTGCCGGATGAAATCGGGAGGCCACAAGCTTAGCCACCTCACAGGAAACGCGTGGTGTGTTTCCAAAGGCTCGCGTGTTCCGGGATAAGCGCGCTGGAGGTCTGGCCCAACTACGGGAGGGCCGAGCATGTTGAAATTTAAACGTGCGTGGGACTTCGTGGTGGTTTGTCTGCGTGTACATCACGTGTTCGAACTGCTGCAAGACCACTTCAACGACCAGTAACCCGGTCGTAAAGATGGGCCGCTTCAACTTCGGTTGAGGCGGTTTTTTTTTGCCCATAAAAAAGCCCCGCCAGATGCGGGGCTTGCTATGTGTGTCGACGGTCACTTGCCGCCTTTAGCTTCCTTGAGCAAGGCAAAGCCCTGGCGCAGTACCTCGACCATGCTCATTTTGTGCATGGTGGCGAACATTTTCAGGTCTTGTTTGAATTGGGCGTCGACCTTGAAATTAGCCGTTACCAGTTCTTCAGGGCCGGCCTGGTGGGTGTGTCCAGCTTTGGCCAGGGCTTCGGTGGCTAGTGGAGAGGCTGGCGCGGTGCCTTTGGTGGATGGCTTGCGCTTAGGTGGTTTCGGGGCGTCAACAGTCATTGCGCGGCTTCCTTTAATTCGTTATTTCGTCAATTCGTTACTTGGATTGTAGCGCAGTCGCGCGCTTGATGATCGCGCTAATTAGCTGTTCGGCCTGGGCGCGCAGCCCTTTGTGTGACACTTCAATCACCGATAGGCCGATGTCCATGGCGCGGCTGTAGCTGACTTTTTGCGCCAGGTAGCCGTCGAGGACGTGATAGGGCTTCTGAGCCAAATACTCTTTGGCTTCCTCCAGTTCGGCCAGGCTGTCACCAACGTGGTTTAAGGCGAAGGCGATGCGATCGACGGGGATGCTGTGTTTGTAATGCAGCGCGTCGGCCAGTTCGACGGCGGGATCGAGGTCGTCCACGGATAGGCCGGTGGGGATCACCAGTAAGTCGCACGCTTCGGCCATGGCAGCGGTGTCCTTACTGGCGCGCGGGGCACCGTCGAAAATCATCACGTCGTAATCGTCGGCGCGGCTGAGTGCGTGCGCCACGGAGCCAAATTGTTCGACCGACACTTCGGGTTGGTGGCCGCGCTGGAGACGGCGCTGGTGCCAGCGGGTGCAGGTGGATTGATTGAGGTCGAAGTCGGCCACCTTCACCGCCCAGCCATTTTGCGCGAGCCCGACAGCGGTGCCGCGTGCGTTGGTGGATTTGCCAGGGCCACCCTTTTGAGTTGCGAAGCCAATTTTCAATGCCACGGTGAGAATCCTTGTTTTCGTTAATTCGTCATTTCGTTAATTCGTTAACGTAGGGCGAGTATAGGCCGCCCCGTTGAGAGGATCAAGAAAATAACGAATTAACGAATTAACGAAAAAGGATCAGACGTAGAGCATTTGCCGGGAGGGCGGGCCGCCGGCGGAAGCTGGTGAGCAGCGCACGGTGCGCGAGTGTTCGGTGAGGGTGCGGCTACGGCGCTGGGAGCGCGGCCGGTTGAAGTCGGTGTCTATTTCCAGCACGGCAATGGCGCAGAGCATAAGGCACAGAGCCTGAGGGGCAAGGACGCCCAGGGTAAAGCCGCGCGTAATCATGTGCGCTTTGTTCTTGGCGCCCAGCTTGCTCAGGATATTGCGCTCGACCATGCGCAAGCTGGTGTCGTCCATGTTCAGTTCTTCGGCGATGACCGGGGTCGGGAAGCCTTCAGCGGTTTTGACCAGCACAAACAATTCATTGTCGGTCAGGTTTTGGCCGGGGTAGCCAATGACTTCGTCGCCGTGGATCTGAATGCAGGCACTCATGGGGGGACGCTTCCTTGCGAGGGGGAGGGGGGTTAGTTGCTGGCCAGCTCGATGCGCAAGGCTTCGACCTGGCGGCGCAGGATGCCCAGGGTGTCGGCCATGCTTTCCATGTGATCAAGCGTGACGTGGTTTTGATCGATGCAGTAGAGCGCCATGTGCTGCATGGTGTGCAAGAGCGAGGACACTTCTTTAACGGCAATCACGCGCTGTTGCTGGATGGCCAGCGCGCGGGAGGTTTCGACCGGGTGTTTGGGGGTGATGTGGGACACTTCGCTACCTTGCTGCATGGAGAACCTGCCTTTCCTGATTTGCGTGCAATGTTACACGTTAAGTGTAAATCTGGACAATAAAAAAGCCCTTGGACTAAGGGCTAATTGGTTAGCGGTCGTGGGCTATTCGGGCGACGCGACCTATAACGTCAATATCCTTGAATTGTTCGGCTGACAGGTTTTGGTCGGCATATTGCGAGTTGTCGGCGGCGGTAATGGTGTAAGTACCATTCATTTCTGGCCGTATAAAACGAATCCAGATATGGCCGGCGACGGCAATGCCAAACAGGTCGGCGCCGCGCACGGCTTGCTGATCGAGGTCGAGTAATACCTCGGCGCCTTCTTCGACGACGCCGTGCATACTTTTGTCAATTTGCCGAATGGATAGCAGTTTGTTGCGATTGAGTCCGCGCGCCGCCAGGTATTCTAGGCTGTACGCCGTAGCATCCGTGGCCTGCGTCACGCTCAGAAAGCCGGATTTGGTCGAAATGTTCGGGCTGTTGGCGGTCACGTATTGGGCTGATACCGCACCCAAACTGTCGTTATCGGTGAAGCCCTGAACCCAAGCTGCCGGCTTTCCAAACAGTTGGCCGAGGTGAATCATTTGCTCGGGTCCAGGCATCCGCAAGCCCAACTCCCAGTTGGAATAACGTGACGGGGACATTTCTTTACCGGCAATGACGGACAAGCGTTTGGCTGTTTCGTCCATGGTCCAGCCGTGGCTGGTGCGACACTGCTTAATCCGTTTGGCGACGGTCGCTTGTAGTTCGGACATGCGCAATCTCTCAATGGGCGCCGTGAGGTTTATAGCCTTGGCAATTAATTGAATATTATATCTATCCCGTAGAAATATACACATTAAGTGTACAGGGGTCGAAAAAAAGCTTGAAGAATGGGAGGTGGTCGAAATAGACTTACACTAATCGTGTAATAGGATGTCGTTTCGTGGAACTGAATCCGTGGATGGAAAGCGTGTCGGGCGTCGAGCCGCCTAGGAAGGCCAGCCGCGCGGCGCTCCGCTCGGTGGCAGCCCTTTTGGGCGAAAAGCCACGCACGGTGTATGCGTGGTATCGCCGCGATCGGATTCCGTCCTTTAACGCCGCGATGAACATCACCATCAAATCCAAAGGTGTCGTCGATTGGAACGGCATCTATGTCCCTTTTGCGCGCTCGGCCATCGAGGTCGGGGGGCGCAATGTCGCTTAGCCTGCCGCCGAACTTTTCCGCGTTGCCCATCGTGCTCAAGATCGAGCAGCGATTTGGCGCGGCTGGGTTTGCCCGCCTGATCAAGCTGTTGGAGCAATTTGCCGCCAGCCCCTCGCGGGGCGCTGGGCTGATTGAGCTGGCCCCCAGCGACTGGCGCGACGTGTTACAGGTCGGCCCGCTGGAGCTGAACGTGTTCCTGGCCTACCTAGCGGCGGACGGCTTTCTGGTTCTGGAGCAGGGCGCGGAATCCGGCTCGCCGTTACGCGTAACGCTCGCGGATTTTTCCGCCTTTCTGCCCTCCCTTCAGTTGCCCCGGGTCGCCAATGAGTGGCGCCTGTGGTTTGCCGCCGAGCTGGGTCTGTCCGAGGACCAAGGGAAAGACCCCTATAACCAATCTTTGTTCCGTCGCTGGTGTGCGACGAACGTCACGATTGACGAAATGAATGCCGCCGTAGAGCTGGCAATTAAGGACGGTGCGGGGCTTGCCCCGGCCAGTCTGCATAACTTTTTGATGACTGTGCGCAAAGAAAAATTAGAGGCGGCCCGCCGTTGATGGTGAGCCCAAGGGGAATTCCTTGTTATTGATTGCACTGGTTGGCGGTCACCCCAGAGAACGATTGGATATCGCCGATCGCCTGGTCACTTCTGGCAAAGCGCGGCTGGCGGCTTTTGCCCAAGCGACCCCGAGCGCGGACTGTGCGCGGCGTCGGGTGGATATTTTGCGGGCCTTCCTTGATGGTCCGGCGGATGCCCGGCGCGGCCCTGCGCCGGTCGACGGGGTGGTGATCGCGCATTGTCTGAGCGAGCTGGAGACGGACGAAATCCGCCGGCGTGGCGGGTTCGTGTGGCACCTCTACAGTCGCCCCTCGGGCACGGTGAGCATTCATCGCGGTGATTTGATGGTCACGGATGGCCATGCTGGTTTTTCCCATGTGCGCGAGCCGCTTGAAGGGCTGTCGGAGGCATGTTTGGCCTACCTGGCGCGTAGTGGCAGCGTGCGCGCCGCGCTCGGGGAATTGGCGAATGCATCCGAGTAGTCGGGCGCTGCCGCGATATGCCTATGGCGATCCGGCGAAGATCGTCGAGGCGCAAGAGTTGCGCACGTTGGGGTGCGCCGTCTGCGTGCGCGCGGACTACATTTTTGGGCTGCCGGTCTGTGCCAGTGGCCTCAAGTTTCCAGCCTGCAAGAGTGGGCAGCGTAATGGCTACAAGCTGACGCCTGAAGCCGGCGGCTAAAGGGGGCGGGGATGGCAAGACGCAAGAGCAATAACCGTCTGGACCACGCCCTGGAGCTGTGGGCTCGCTGGAGCTGGCCCGATAGTGGCGGCTCCAGTGGTAAGTCCATGCTGGCCAAGCTGATCGACAATAAAGGCGAAATCTTTTTCGGTGGCTCCGGTCCGGTCAGCGGTCCGGCGGATGGCCTGGAAAGCATGATCGAGGCGGCCGTGTTGAGCATGTTTGTCGTTGATCCGCTGCGTGCTGACGTGTTGCGCCTGGAGTATGGCGCGAACTGGTGGGCTGTCGCTGAACGGCGAAACATCGCCGGTTATGAACAGGACGGCATCGGTCAGTTTGAAAAGGCCGAAGCCCTGGGTGTGAGCCTGAGAACTTATCGCGGTCGTCTCGCCGAGGCCCGCGCAATCATTGAAGCGTTGTTGGGGATCAAATGACCATGCACCCACTTTTTGCCGGTTTTGAAGGGGCGAACCTGTATGCGGTTGGCCAGGCCTTGGGGTTTGCGGTGCATGCCGAGGCGCACCGTGGCGCGCTGCCGCTCCAGTTGTCGGCCAGGCAGCGGGAGCGCCTGTTACCGGGCGAGGATCTGCACGGCTTCCTGTATGCCGGTGGCTGGCAGGCCCCGGCCGCGCATGGTCTGCTGTTCGTGCGGCCGCTGACCGCCTTTGCCTCGGCCTGTTGGTTGGTGGGCCTTGGCGATTGCCTGCAGGGCCTGCAGGGCACGCGGGCCAGTGACTTCTATACCGGCGCATCTGTCCTCGGGGACCTGGAGGCGGCCGCCTATGCCGCTGGGGGGGAGGCTCTGGCCGGTTGGCCCAAGGTGACGCCGGACGCTTCGCAAGTCTTCGCCGAGGCCTTCGCGCTGTTGGTGGATGGCTTCGCTGTCCAAACCGGCAACGTCCCGATTAAAGACTGGCCACCCGCCCGGGCTATGCCTGCTTAACCCTTCGCAAAAGTAACTCTTAGTGACCTCGGCGCTTTACGCGTCAAGGCGTCGCTTTGCCTGAAGAAAGACAACGCCGCCCGCCGGCTTCGCCCTGGGCGGCCCGTGAGGCCCATACATGGCACAAACCCTTCAAGTCCAGCTCTCTGACGCGGTCATTAAGCGCTATGCCGCTGACCCGGCCATTACCGAGCTGAAAGACCCCCGGCACCCGCTGCGCTTTCGTTACCGTAACGACCGGAGCAAGGGCAGTTGGTACGTTGTCCGGCATAACAAGGGCGACATCTGGAAAAAGGCCGCGAACTGGCCCGACGTGCCGGCGCGGGTGATGCTCGACAGTCTGCCGGCAGTGCAGGCGCGTTTGTTGGCTGATCCGGCGGCACCGGCCACCGTGGATGGCTGGGAGCGAGTCGGCCAGGTGCTGGAGTGGTACGCCGAGCGCCTGGCGACCGATCGAGGCCTGTCGAAGAGCCGGCGCGGGTCGACGCTGTCGGCGATCCGCTGTCAGTTGCTGCCGGCCCTGGGGGATCTGCACCTGAACAAGCTGAATGCCGACACCATCGACGGCCACCTGATCCGGCACATGCAAGCCGAGTACAGCCTGGCCTACATCAAGTCGATGCTGGACGTGTTGAAAGTGGTGTTCGGCACGGCCCTGGTGCTGAAGAAAGTCACCGTCAACCCGTTGCTTGGGGTGTCGTTCAAGCACTTCACGAAAGCCAAGATCAAGCCCAAGGGCGCGCGGTTGCGGCACGTTGCCGTGGTCGACCTGCTGGCCGACTGGACCGAGGCCTTTGCCAGTGATCCGGCCGCCGTGGCGTTGCTGGTGGTGATGCTGACCCATGCCACGCGGATCAGTGAGACGCGCCAGGCCAAGTGGAAAAACATTCATCTGGAGGCGGGGGAGTGGTTCATTCCGGCCGCTGACACCAAATCCCACCGCGACCACCTGTTGCCGCTGACCCCGCAAGCCGTGGCCTTTTTCCAGCGTTACCGCGACAGCCAAAAGGCCCGGGGCTATGTCGGGGCCTACCTGTTCCCCTCAAGCACCCATGCCGGCCGACCGATGTCGCGTAGCCAGGCCTTTGCCGTCTTCACCCGCTACGGCGCCGGCGAATGGACCAGTCACGACCTGCGCAAGCTCGCGCCTTCTATATGGGCCAATCTCGGCGTCGATTCGTTGGTGGGCAAGCTGCTGCTGAACCACGCCCTGTCCGAATTAGAGCGCACCTACTTCCAAGCCCTGGGCGAGTCGGTCAAGCGCAACGCCCTGGAACGCTGGCACGCCTGGCTCGATGCCCAGGGGTTTGACGCGTTGCAGGACAAGACAGGAGCAAGACGCGCGGAAAAGCCGAAAGCCCTGGACCCCTCGGGCTGGCTGGCCTGAAGCCCTATAACCAAATTAATCATACAAGAGGATTTTAAACATGACCCGGAGCGCCCTGGAGCAGTACGAAGAGGCCGAGCGTGTCGCGGCTCGGATCGAGGCCATTGTTCAAGTTGCTGAAGAAAGCGGCCTTGTGACGCGTCACGCTGACGGCCTGAGTCCGGAGGCGCAGCGCAAGCGGGAGCAGCGAGAACGAGACGAGGCGGCCGGGGTTGAGGTGATCGGGGTCAGAATGGGTCCGATTCAGGCGGAGAAATTGGCCAAAGGCCAGCAATTACGGGGCTCAAAAGGCATTCCCTATACAGCAACCGAATACATTTTGACGCTGATCGAGCGGGACCATGAGTTGCTTCAACAACAGCTCGGGGTTGTTGCTGGGCGGATCTGTGAAAACTGCCGAAAGCCTTTGCCACGGGGGTGCGGCGGGGTTTTTCGTCGTGAATTGCCCTGCGCTTTAGCGCAACTTGAGCGGGCCCTGGAGCTGTGAGGCGTGGCTAAAAAACGAAGGGTTGACAGTGCGGCGGTTTTACACGAATAGTGTTTTTTTACACAAATCGATTGACGCCTTTTGCAGTTTCCCCTATCGTTTGCGTCATTGTGGTGTTGTTCCGGCCACGATACTCATCGCGAAACAGTCCATTCAGCCCCCGGCCCTCACAGGTCGGGGGTTTTTTTATTCCTTTCTCCCACCCACGGGAGGCAATCGAGATGCCGAACATGCCGGACAAGCCAGACACCTGGGCCTTTGTGGCCCTGTGGTTGAGTCAGCATTCCTCGACCGTTTGGGCGGGAGTTCTCTCGCTGGTGATGGCGGTCCTGCGGATTTTTTACGCCGGGGGCACGCTGAAAGACGCCCTCATTGAAGGCCCGATGTGCGTTCTGCTGTCGCTGAGCCTGATCTGGCTTCTTTCGTTCTTCGGCTTGCCTGAAGCCTTGGCTCAGCCGATCGGCATTTGGGTCGGCTTCCTGGGTGTGAAGAAGGTGGGCAAGTTGGCCGATCGCTACGCCGATACCAAATTGCCGAAGTCGGAGCCGGGTCAATGATGCCCCGGCCCTGGCTGAGCGTTGTGGTGGTCCTGCTGGCTTACGCCTTTGTGGGGTATGTGGATTGTCGAGAGTCGGAAGCCTGCAAGGCCCCGGCCGTTACGCATAACGAGGTGTTCCGGTGAGCGAGTCTAAACAAGTGGGATCGGTGCTTTTTCGTGTCGTGGATAAGCGCGGCGGCCTTCACAGCGTTGCCGCCGATTGGATGGCCACCGATGGGGATGTGGTGACGTTTCACGTCGTGGATGCCCGGGGCGACGTCGGCAGCTTTCATGATCCGATCGCGGCCATGCGCGACGAAGGTTCAACGTCTGCGCTGTATGCGGATCTGACGCCGGGTGAGGTGTGTGTGACCAGTATTCGATCGCGCTGGCATGCGCTCGATTGGCTGCTGTTTGGTGCGCTGGCTGTAAACGCG
>Ga0075432_10000544_pt1 | contig 11327 bp, 10 predicted proteins | sample RhiMethybrSRZTD1_FD_72781 | JGI IMG/M metagenome (GOLD analysis project Ga0075432, IMG submission 72781) | Populus rhizosphere microbial communities from Tennessee, USA - Rhizosphere MetaG P. TD hybrid SRZTD1 | ecosystem: Host-associated > Plants > Roots > Rhizosphere > Soil | place: USA... | reverse complement strand
TCTTCCACCCGAGAAGTTCGGCAAGGTCACGTTGGGTTAGGTCCTGAACCCACGGTGACGCTTCAAAGGCATACCGCTCGTATTTCTGCTGTTTACGCTGCTTCACGATCAGCGGGCTTCATCTTCTCGAGCAGCTTCAAAACCTTGTCGGCGATGATCAATTGGCCCCGCCTGGCTATAGGTTGCCCCTCGATTTCCTCGGCGAAAAACAGCAACTGAGACATGCGAACGTCAACGGCGGAACTGTACGCCTGCAACAAATCCATCGTTACGTTCTTGCGGCCCGCTTCCACGTCAGACACCATGGACTGAGTGACGGAGAGCCGCTTGGCCATCTCCGCTTGCGAGAAGCCACAATAGAGGCGGAGCAGACGGAGCGCCTCGTTTATCATCGGTCTCTTACTCATTGGTCGGCTGTCCCGAGGTCATCATTCAATCGCGAAGAAAGTGCTTCACGAAGGCCACCACCTGACCAACCGCGATGACTACCTTCATAAGAAGTAGCCATCGCGAAGGCTCCGGGGCGCGATGCCGCTGCGTGCGAGGGTCTTTGCTCATGGGATGCTCTCCTTCCGGCCACACCGGCGGAAAGATGCCGGTGCCCGTAGGCCTGTTTGAGAGCGCTGTTTCGGAGCGTTTGTACCTCGGGTTTGCCGCGCCCGGTCCCGGGCGGGCGCGGCGCGACGCCACCCCCGGCCGAGACGCAGGTGGTAGTCGGGGAGGCAATCTCCCCACAGGGCTTGTGGCCCCAGCTTCTGACGGGTTCAGTATGAGCTACCATCGCCCGACCATAAGATCACAACACGATCCGTCGCGCAAGATGGAATATCACTGTCAGCGATAATTTATCCACAGGTGTCGAGCGCGACAAAAGTCGGGGCGCTCTTACGGCTGTCTTACAAGCAATGCTGCTGACCACAGCGAGCGCTCGCGCTTCTCGCTTAAGTGGCTGTTTTCATTGGCGGAAAGTGGTGGACGCACTAGGGCTCGAACCTAGGACCCGCTGATTAAGAGTCAGCTGCTCTACCAACTGAGCTATGCGTCCACACCGGCGTACCGGGTTCCGCGAGAGGACAGGTCCGCTCGGGAGCGCCCCCTATAACGTCGGATTTTGCGGATGGAAGGCCTTTTTTGCCCGGGGCTGCGCTTTTTTCAGGACAGGGCGCGCGGGCTGGACCGGCTCCAGTTCTGGACGGCCATGATCGTGCCGATGCAGATCATGTTGGTCATCATCGAGGAGCCGCCGTGGCTCATGAACGGAAGCGGGATGCCTACCACCGGGGCGAGGCCCATGACCATCATCAGATTGATGCAGACGTAGAAGAAGATCGTGAAGCACATTCCCGCCGCAAGGAGCTGGGAAAACCGATCTGGCGCGGCCTTGGCCACCTTGAGGCCCCAGTGCAGGATCCAGGCAAAGGTGCCGATCACGAACAGCCCGCCCAGCATTCCCCATTCCTCGGCCATGGTGGCGAAGACGAAGTCGGTGTGGCTTTCGGGGAGATAGTCGAGGTGGCTTTGCGAGCCGTTGCCGAAGCCCTTGCCGGCAAAACCGCCCGAACCGATCGCGATGGTCGATTGGAGGATGTGATAGCCGGTGCCGAGCGGGTCTTTTTCCGGATCAAGGAACACGAAAACGCGCTGGCGCTGATATTCGTGGAGCAGGGTGAAGAAGGCGATCGGGCCCGCAATCATCAGGGCGGCGCCCGCTGAAAGAAACCACCACAGCGGCACGCCCGCAAGGAACACCACGACGGTTGCCCCGATGGTGATCGACAGCCCGGTGCCGAGGTCTGGCTGAATGATGACGAGGCCGGCCGGGACCGCGAGGAGGGCGGCGGCCGGAACCAGCGCGCGCCAGCTTGCTGTCATCGACGGGGGAAGATCGTCGTAGAAGCGGGCGAGAACGAGGACGATGATCGGCTTCATCAGCTCTGAAGGCTGGAGGGTCATGAAGCCGAGGTTGAGCCATCGCTGGCTGCCGCCGCCGATGCCGCCGATCAGCTCGACCAGCACCAGAAGGACGAGGACGATGCCGTAGACCGGGTAGGCGATCTGCTTGAAGGTTTCGCGCCGGACCATCGAGATGATGATGGCCATGGCGAGGAAAACGAAGAAGCGCAGGAAGTGGGTCAGTGCCCAGGGCCGCAGCGAGCCGCCGGCGGCCGAATAGAGCACGGCCGCGCCGAAGGTGACGAGCGCGGTGAGCGGCAGGATGACCTGCCACGGCTGGCGGGCGACGGGTTCCGGCAGGATCGAGCGGAAATCCATCAGTTTGCCGCCGGAGCGGGGTTGTTGGCCGCTGGTGCCGGAGAAGGGGCCGGACCGGCGCCCGGAGCGGGCGATGATTGCGGGCCTGGCGCAGGGCTGGGCGGTTCTTCGTGCACGGTGTCGGGCGTGGTGCCGACGCTGTCGACCGGCGCTTCGGTATTGTCGGCGCTGATGATGGCTTTCTGCACTTCCTGATCGTCACCCACCTTTGGCGCGGAGGTGCCATATTGCGCGGCATAGGCCTGGTACTTGGCGGCCATCCGTTCGCTGGGAGTGCCGCCCCACTCCTTTTCCATGGCGAGCAGGCCGTCCCAGGCCTTGGCCGGGTCGAACAGGTAGGTCAGCACGTCGCGGGCGATCGGCGCGGCGGCGCGGGCGCCGAAGGTGCCATGTTCAACCACCACGGACAGGGCATAGCGCGGCGCATCGGTGGGGGCATAGCCGATGAACAGCGAGTGGTCGCGGGTCTTCCATTCGCCGACGTGGCCGCGCGCGGTGAGGGCGCGAACCTGGGCGGTGCCGGTCTTGCCGGCCATGCGCACGTCGCCGATGACCAGCTTGCTGCCCGCGCCGGTGCCGCCGCCGTTGACCACGGCGAACATCCCGTCATGGGCGACCGCGAGCTGTTCGGGGGTGAAGGGGAGGGCGGTGTTGAACGGCTTGGGCTGGCCGAACATCAACGAGGGCAGAAGATTGCGGCCCGAGGCGATGCGCGAGGTCATCACCGCGAGTTGCAAAGGCGAGACCGAGACATAGCCCTGGCCAATCGAGGCGTTGAGCGAATCAGCCGCCGTCCATTCCTGCTTGTAGCGGCGCATTTTCCAGGCGGCGTCGGGGACGGTGCCGTAGCGCTGGGCGGCGCCCGGAAGGTCGAATTCCTGGCCGAGGCCGAGCAGCTTGGCGACGGGCGCGATGGCATCGTAACCGACGCGGTGGGCCATCGACCAGAAGTAGGTATTGCAGCTGTGTTCAATCGCGCTTCGCATATCGACCGAACCGTGGACGGCATCGCAGCGGAAGAAGCGGCTGCCGAGGCGGTAGCCGCCGGGGCAGTTGATCCGCTCTGCCGGGTCGACGCCGTGCTGCTGGAGGGCGAGGGTTGCCATCGGCTTCATCGTCGAGCCGGGCGGGTAGAGGCCGCGCAGCGCCTTGTTGAGCAAGGGGATGTGATCGTCCTCGTTCAGCATCTTCCATTGCAGGCGGCCGATCCCGCCGACGAAGCTGTTGGGGTCGAAAGCGGGCATCGAGACCAGCGCCAGAATGCCGCCGGTCTGGCAGTCCATCACCACGACCGCAGCCGATTCGAGCCCGATGCGGCGGGCTGCAAAGTCCTGAAGTCCGCCGTCGATGGTGAGCTTGATGGCCTTGCCGGGGACGTCCTCGCGCGTGTCGAGATCGCGCACGATGCGGCCCGATGCGGTGACTTCGACCCGGCGCGCGCCGGGGGTGCCGCGCAGGGTCTGTTCGAACTGCTTTTCGAGGCCGTCCTTGCCGATCTTGTAGCCCGGAGTGATGAGAAGCGGATTGCGGTCCTTCTCGTAGTCGGCAGCAGAGGCGGGGCCGACGTAACCGATCAGGTGGGCGACCGATGGCCCGGTGGGGTATAGCCGGGAGAACCCGCGCTGGGGAACCACGCCGGGCATGTCGGGCAGGCGCACGGACACGGCCGCGAACTTTTCGGGTTCCAGCCGGGAGGCGACCTCGACCGGCTGGAACCCGCGCGACTTGTCGAGCTTGTCGCGCAGGTCCTGAAGCTCGACCGCGGTGAGGCTGAGGAGCTGGCCGAGCTGGCCCAGCGTGCGGTCGGCATCGACCAATCGCTCGGGGATCAGGTCGATCCGGAAATCCGCGCGGTTGGAGGCGAGCGGGTTGCCGCGCCGGTCGAGAATCCAGCCGCGCCGGGGCGGGATCAGCGAAAGGTTGACCCGATTGCTTTCCGAGAGGGTCCGATAGCGTTCGTTCTGAAACAGCGCGATGTAGCCCATGCGCGCGGCAAGAAGCACGCCGACGCCGCCCTGCAGCGCACCGACGATGACTGCGCGGCGTTCGAAGGAGTTGGCAAGGGTGCCGGAGGAGATGTGCCGGCCAATGCTCTGCCGGGTCTTGCTGCGGCGCAGCGGCCAGATCATGGCAGCACCCGGAAGCGCCACAGCCGCAAACGATCACACGCGGCGACGAAGCGTTCGCCGAGCGGGAAGACCAGGATCGACAGGACCAGCTGCGGCATCAGCACGCCGACGAACGGGCCGGAAGCGCCCATATGCGCCACGGCCGAGGCGAACAGGAGGTAGGCGACGATGAAGGCTGCTGCGACGGCCCATTCGAGGAGGTAGGAGCGCCAGGGAAAGCGCTGTTCGATGAGGTCCATCGCGATCATCGTGGCGGACCACAACAGCATCGCGCTGCCCATTGGCTGGCCGCTGAACAGGTCATCGACGAGGCCGAGCGGCAGGCCGGCCCAGACCGGCAGGAGGCCGGGGCGCAACTGGCGCCAGGCGACGAGGAAGAGGAAGCCGAACGGCGGCATCACCGGGGCCGAGGCGATCAGCGGCAGCGTTTGCAGCAGCGAGCCGAACATCACCACCAGCCAGGGCAGGCTGCGCGCGATGAGCGGCGAGGGCGCGCGGTTGATCCGGGGGGTGGCTGCCGCGGGGCCGAGCATCATCAAGGCGCGGCTTTCTTTTTACGCGGGCGGGTGGACGGGGGCGCATCCACCACCGGGACGAGCGCCTCTGGCATGTGCACTGCTTCGGCGAAGACCGGGTCGACCGCGACGAATTCGCTGGCAGTGGGATCGCTCAGGACGCGGGCGTTGGCGCCGTCGCGGGTGAGTTCGGTGACGACGGCCACGGCGGTGTTCGGGTGATAGAGCCCGCCCGAACCCGAAGTGACGAAGACGTCGCCGGGTTTGAGCGGATTGATGCCGAGGCTGATCAGGCGCAGCTGGAGCGTGCCGTCGCCGTGCCCGCTCGCAAAGGCGGCGAGACCATCGCGGGCGCGGCGGACCGGCACGACGCTGTCGGGATCGGTGATGAGCAGGACGCGGGCGGTGGATCCGTTCACTTCGAGCACGCGACCGACGAGGCCGGTGGCCGAGCGGACTGGCATGCCCACGGTGACGCCCTGGTTGCGGCCGGCCGAGATCGTGGCGAAGCGGCGCAGGCTGGATGCGGTTGAATTGATCAGGCGGGCGAAAACCAGCGGCGGGGTGGCGCTGCCGGCAGCCGGTTCGCGCAGGCCGAGCAAGGCCTTGAGGCGGCGGTTTTCCTCGTCCGTGGCGCGGGCTTCGGCAAGGCGGACGCGGGTCAGTTCAAGCTCGCGAGTCATCCGCGCGTTGGTAACGCCCCAGGTGGCCCAGCCATAAAGGGTGGCCCCGAAATCGTGCACCGTGCCGCGGCTGGCGGCCACCGCCGTCCCGGCCGGAGCCGTTACGTCAGCGGCGATGCCGCGCACCCCCGAAAAGGCAGACTTGTCGAGGATCGACACCAGCAGGACCCCGCCGCCCAGCAGGGCGCCGGCGAAGGCCGCGATATAGCCGAAGAACGTCCCGTACTGCGCCCGTTTGGAAAAGCCGGTGCGCCGGGTGCTCGGCGGCGCCATGCCGATACTCCTTCCTTGCGGCGGATAGCCTTCGGATCCCGTTCCGAAGCCGCCGCGAATACCGTCTGGTTCAGGCCGTCATCAGGACGCCGCGATAGATCGGGTCTTCCATGGCCCGGCCCGTCCCCAGCGCAACGCACGACAGCGGATCTTCCGCGATCGAGACCGGCAGGCCGGTTTCCTCGCGCAGGAAATCGTCCAGCCCCTTGATCAGCGCGCCGCCGCCGGTGAGGACGATGCCCTGGTCGACGATGTCGGCGGCCAGTTCGGGCGCGGTGTTTTCGAGCGCGATCCGCACGCCTTCGACGATGGCGCCGATCGGTTCGGACAGCGCCTCGGCGATGTTGGCCTGGGTGATGGTGATTTCCTTGGGCACGCCGTTTACAAGGTCGCGGCCCTTGATGTGGATCGTCTCGCCGATGCCGTCGGCCGGGATCATGGCGATGCCGTAGTCCTTCTTGATCCGCTCCGCCGTGGATTCGCCGATCAGCAGGTTGTGGTGGCGGCGAACATAGGAGACGATGGCTTCGTCCATCTTGTCACCGCCGACGCGGACCGAGGTGGTGTAGGCGAGGCCGCGCAGCGACAGCACGGCGACTTCGGTGGTGCCGCCGCCGATATCGACGACCATGGAGCCGACCGGTTCGGTGACCGGCATGTCGGCGCCAATGGCCGCAGCCATCGGTTCGAGGATCAGGAACACCTGGCTGGCGCCGGCATTGGAGGCCGCATCGCGAATGGCGCGGCGTTCAACCGAGGTTGAGCCCGAGGGAACGCAGATCACGATTTCGGGATAGCGGAACATCGAGCGCTTGCCGTTCACCTTGCGAATGAAGTGCTTGATCATTTCTTCGGCGATTTCGATGTCGGCGATGACGCCGTCGCGCAAGGGGCGTATTGCCTCGATATTGTCCGGGGTCTTGCCCATCATCATCTTGGCATCGTCGCCCACGGCCTTGACGCGTTTGATCCCGTTGATCGTCTCGATCGCGACGACCGAAGGCTCGTTCAGGACGATGCCGCGATCCTGTGCATAGACAAGGGTATTCGCGGTGCCGAGATCGATCGCGAGATTTTGCGAACCGAGCTTGAAGAATCGGGACAACAATGAGGACATCTAGGAAATTTCCGTGGCTTTTTCTTGATCCGGTGACCGATTTCACGGCTGCGAAAACGGGTGGCCGAAGCGGGGGTCGCGGCTCCTTAGCGCAGCCTGTCGGCAAAGGCCAAAATTTTGTCGCGAAAGCGGGTGAAACCCGTTCCCCTCGTCTCGAATTACCCGCGCTTCGTCGTTAAGGGGATGGGTTCATGCCCGTGATCCGCCGCCTTCCCGAAACGCTCGTCAATCGTATCGCTGCGGGCGAGGTGGTCGAGCGGCCGGCTTCCGCGCTGAAAGAGTTGATCGAGAATGCGGTCGATGCGGGTGCGGGGCAGATCGCCGTGCGGATTGCCGGCGGCGGGCTGGACCTGATCGAGGTGACCGACGACGGCTGCGGCATGCGTCCCGAGGAGATCGTGCTGGCGCTTGAGCGGCATGCGACCTCCAAGCTCCCGGATGAGGCGATCGAGCTGGTTTCAACGCTGGGCTTCCGGGGCGAGGCGCTGCCTTCGATCGCTTCGGTGGCGCGGCTGACCATCGAGAGCCGGCCCCACGGCGCGGCGGAGGGCTGGCGCCGGGTGGTGGACCACGGGGCGCTGGCGGGTGAGGGGCCGGCCGCGCTGCCGCCGGGGACGCGGATCAGGGTCGAGGATCTGTTCGGGCGCGTCCCGGCGCGGCGCAAGTTCCTGCGTTCGCCAAGGAGCGAATATGCCGCCTGCCTTGATGTGGTGCGGCGCCTGGCCATGGCGCGGCCCGACGTGGGGTTTACGCTGGAGCATGACGGCCGGCGGGTGCTGGCGGTCCAGGCGGGCGAGGGGCTGGCCAACCGCGTTGCCCGGCTGATCGCGCGCGAACTGGCCGAGGACGGGGTTGCGGTGGAGGCGGAACGCGGCGCCAGTAACGGTTCCTGGGCGCGGCTGACCGGGGTGGCGGGGTTGCCTACCTTCAACCGCGGTGTGGCCGATCACCAGTACCTGTTCGTCAACGGCCGCCCGGTAAAGGACCGGCTGCTGGTGGGCGCGGTGCGCGGGGCCTATGCCGACATGCTGGCGCGCGACCGGCACGCGGTGCTGGCGCTGTTCCTTGAGGTTCCGCCCGAAGAGGTCGATGTCAACGTCCATCCGGCCAAGACCGAGGTGCGGTTTCGCGATCCGGCTTTCGTGCGGGGGTTCATCGTCTCGGGACTGCGGCAGGCGCTGGAAAGCCACGGTGGACGCACCGCGCAGAGCCCGGCGGCTGGCGCAATGGGAAGGTGGCAGTCCGAGCCGATGGCCGAAGCGCCGATTGCGCCTGCGACCGGGCCTGTTCCCGCGCTGACGTCGCTGTTCGCGCCGCGCGTGAGCGATGTCGGGCAGGGTTGGCGCGGATTTGAACCGGCCATGCCGGCACCGGCCGGACGGGCAGAAGCCGCCGAGCCGATCGCCGCGCCGGACCGCGACTATCCGCTGGGCATCGCGCGGGGACAGGTCGCCAACACCTATATCGTGGCCGAGGCGGCGGACGGCCTTGTCATTGTTGACCAGCACGCGGCACATGAGCGGCTGGTGCTCGAACGGCTGAAGGCGGCAGGCGCAGGTGACGCCGTTGCGGCGGCGCAGGCATTGCTGCTGCCCGAAGTGGTCGAACTGGACGAGCCGGCCTGTGACAGGCTGGAAGAAAACATCGCCGCGCTTGGCCGGTTCGGACTGGCGCTTGAGCGGTTCGGCCCGGCGGCGATGCTGGTCCGCGCGGTACCCGCGCCGCTGGCCAAGGGCAATATCGGCGCGCTGGTGCAGGACATAGCCGACGACCTTGCGCGCAACGGCGACGTGCTGTTGCTGGGTGAGCGGCTGGAGCATGTGCTGGCGACAATGGCCTGCCATGGATCCGTAAGGGCCGGCCGTGCGTTGGCAGTGTCAGAGATGAACGCCCTGCTGCGCGAAATGGAACGCACCCCGCGCTCCGGCCAGTGCAACCATGGGCGGCCGACCTGGGTCAAACTGGCCCATGCGGACATCGAGAAGCTGTTCGGGAGAAAGTGATGCAACTAAGGGCCGTGGTTCTGTTCGTGGCCCTGCCGTTGGTTCTTTCCGCCTGCGAAAAACCGAAATCAGCCGAAGAACAAGCGCGCGATGATGCCCGCGCGATTGCGATGGTCGAAGCCGCGCAGCACGTGGCGCCGCCGCCCGTGCCGCTCGATCCGCAGCCGATCACCGCCGCCGACATCGAACAGAACAAGCTCTATGGCGTGGGCTGCACGCTGGTTCCGGCCGACCAGCCGGGCGGCAACCCTCTGGTGGTGGCGACCGACAAGCGCGCGGTGATCAAGCTGGGCTCGCGCTTCGTGACCTTCGCGGCCGATGCGGGGAGCCCGCCGCTGGCGCTGGGCGCGCGGACGCATTACGTGGGCAAGGCGCAGTCGCTCCTGTTGGAGAAGGCAAGCGGGGATGGGACGCGGCTGGGGGAGGAATCGTTCCGGTGGGACGGTACGCTGACCCTGCGCGATGCCCATGAGCAGCTGGTTTTCACCAGTTCGGGCGCGATCGTCTGCGGCGGGTGAGGATTATTCCGGCGCGGCGGGATCGCGAACGCTGATCATGCCGGTCGCCTCGTAGCGGATGACGATCTCGTCGTTCTGGTTGATCCCTTCAACCCGGCTGGTGACGAGGCCCATTGCGGGATTTGTCAGGCTGAGGCGCTTGGACAGGACAACCGTGCGGCAACGGAGCCGGTCACCCGGATAGACCGGGCGGCGCCAGCGCAGTTTGTCGACCCCCGCGCCGCCGAGGGTGGCCTGTCCCGAGAACACGTTTTCGACCAGCATCCGCATGATCATCGCGGCGGTGTGCCAGCCGCTCGCCGCGATCCGGCCGAACGGGGAGGCGGCAGCAGCATCATCGTCGAGGTGAAAGGCTTGCGGGTCGTACTTCGCGGCAAAGTCGAGCACGTCTTCGCGGGTGACGAGATGATCGCCGCAGGTCTGCTCGCTGCCGATCTCGATATCCTCGAAAAACAGGCGCGGCCCGGCCACGGCCCGGTTCAGACGTTGAACTTGAAGTGGAGCACGTCGCCATCGTGGATGACGTATTCCTTGCCTTCCTGGCGCAGCTTGCCGGCGTCTTTCGCTCCGGTTTCACCGCCCAGCGCGATATAGTCGGCATAGGCGATGGTTTCCGCGCGAATGAAGCCGCGCTGCATGTCCGAATGGATTTCGCCCGCCGCGTCAGGGGCCTTGGCGCCCTTGTGCACGGTCCAGGCGCGCGCTTCCTTGGGGCCGACGGTGAAGAAGGTGATGAGATGGAGGAGATCGTAGCCCGAACGGATCACGCGGGCGAGACCGGTTTCGTGGAGCCCCATTTCCTCAAGGAAGACAAGGCGTTCCTCTGCGTCCATGCCGACCAGTTCGCTCTCGATCGCGGCGGAGACGATCACCGCGTTTGCGCCTTCGGCCTTGGCCTTTTCAAAGACGCGCTGCGAGAAGGCGTTGCCTTCGGCGGCGCTTTCTTCCTCGACGTTGCAGACGTAGAGCACCGGCTTGGCGGTGAGCAACTGGGCTTGCTTGAAGACGCGCAGTTCTTCCTCGTCCTTCGGCTGGGTCAGCCGGGCAGGCTTGCCTTCGCGCAGCAGTTCGAGCGCCTGGCCGAGCACGGAGGCGACGATCTTCTGTTCCTTGTCGCCCTGCGCGGCCTTTTTCTGGGCGGCGGGGACGCGCTTTTCGAGGCTTTCGAGGTCGGAAAGCATCAGCTCGGTCTCGACCGTTTCGGCGTCCGAAATCGGATCGACCTTGTTGTCGACGTGCTGGATATCGTCGTTTTCGAAGCAGCGCAGGACGTGGACGATGGCGTCCACCTCGCGGATGTTGCCGAGGAACTGGTTGCCGAGGCCTTCTCCCTTGGATGCGCCGCGGACAAGGCCGGCAATGTCGACGAAGCCAAGCTGGGTGGGGATGATCTTCTGGCTGCCGGCGATGCGGGCCAGTTCATCAAGCCGCGGATCGGGGACGCCGACGTTGCCGACGTTCGGTTCGATCGTGCAAAACGGATAGTTCGCCGCCTGCGCCGCCTGCGTCTCGGTCAGGGCGTTGAACAGTGTCGACTTACCAACATTGGGCAAGCCCACGATCCCGCAACGAAAACCCATCTTTTGCTCCAAATCTCTGTGTTGCGGCGCGCCATAGCGGCCGCGCACGGCTTTGGCCAGTTTCCAGCAGCACCGCCGCTTTTCACCTAAAATTCAAACCTCGCGGCCAAACAGGGCCGGCCATGAGGGAGAGTTTCGTGACGACCGGCCATAAAATCGCCGCCATTACTGGATCCTTGCTCCTGCTCGCGGGGTGTTCTGCCGATCCGGACGCGCTGCTGGGACGGGCCCGGCAGGA
>Ga0075432_10000541_pt1 | contig 11356 bp, 13 predicted proteins | sample RhiMethybrSRZTD1_FD_72781 | JGI IMG/M metagenome (GOLD analysis project Ga0075432, IMG submission 72781) | Populus rhizosphere microbial communities from Tennessee, USA - Rhizosphere MetaG P. TD hybrid SRZTD1 | ecosystem: Host-associated > Plants > Roots > Rhizosphere > Soil | place: USA... | reverse complement strand
GGCACTGACAACACAAGGGCTGAGCGGACAACACCTGTGGCGGGTCCGACAACACTTCTGACAACACCTGCTTGACAGATTGAGCTGTGGAAGATCACATCGGAGGCAGCTCTATGGACAACTCCACTGACCCTCGGTTTTTCGTAAGCGGAGGGGCCGGTTACCGAGGTGCAGACCCAGCTCGCCTGTGTTGTGCACTGACCCAACTGTCGCAAGCGCTTGCGACATGTGTCCCACGGAATGAAATAGGCGTAGCACTGAGGCGCGGGGTCTGCGATTGTCGGGGCTTTCGAACTGAGGAGATCGGGTGGCGCTCAGGAGACGGGGGTTCATGAGTGTCGGAGCGGCAGTGGCGTGCTGCGCAATCGCCGCTGCCTGTACCCCCGAGCCGGCCGCAACGAGCACGCCATCACCAACTTCGGCAGCCACGACGTCAACCGAGTCCCAAATTGAGCGCCAAATGAGGCTCGACTACGAGGCGGCCGAGACCGCGTATCGCATGAATACGTCGGAGCAAGATCGCTTATATCGAGCTGGTGGTGCAGTCCACGCGACCACCACTCTTAAGGCAACAGCCACGGGCTCGTATCTGAGAATCACGCTCCAGTCGCTGCGCGAGGTTCACGACTCCGGCTGGCATGCAGAAGGCAGTACCAAGATCATCGGTGTCAGTCGCGATGGAGGCTGGAAGCCCGGCCGACTCGGTCTGACGAGTTGTGAAGACAACAGTACGATCCGCTTCTTCGACCAGAGGGGCAAGGACGTTACACCAAAGGCTGAGCGTCGCTACGTTCAAAAGCTAACGGTTATCAAAGTGGCCGGCCGGTGGAAAGTCTCGACGGCCGACTCAACCAGGGTCCACTCTTTCGAGGGGCGGCAATGCGTCGCATGACCGCAATCATGGCCATTGGCCTGGCGCTACTGTTACTTGAGTCCTTGCCTGATCGTGTAGCTAGAGCTGAAGACCAGGTGGTTACATGCACAAAAGCGGGCAAGTGCAAGAACATTTCAAAAAGAGATGGACAGCGCAGACTTGTGGCACAGCGTTCATCAACCAATACCCGGCCGAACAGTGACGATCACGGGGTCGACCCTGCGCGCAAGAAGTTTGCCGCCGCACTTGCGATCTATGATCGCAAGCTCACCCGCTACAAGCGATGCGTCCAAACAAGTCCCAACGGCGCTGGCTGCACCGTTCCTAAGTCACCGTGGCTTCGCAATGAGACCTTCTCCGGCCCAGGGAACCCGCCGATCACCGCCGGCCAGGCGGCCGCAGTAGCCGTCGCTCGACTCCAGCTCCCCACGATCGCGCCAGGCATAGGTCCATCGCCTGACCTCAATCCATGGAACATGGCAGCGGTCGGATATCCCTTATGGCTTTGGGCTGACGGGCCAACCCGTGTCGGCCCGATCTCGGACTCGGTCTCGGGCCTCTCTGTGTCGCTAGATGCTGAAGTGACTGGCCTGACCTTCCGGATGGGCGACGGCCATTCCATCAATTGCGCTGGCTCCGGCCGCCAGTGGACGACAGCGGTGCAGCCGGGTGCCAAGTCCCCAAGCTGCGGCTACTCCTATACCAAACCGTCACTGCCCGACCGCAGTTACACCGTGGCCGCCATCGCCAATTGGGCAGTGACCTGGACCAGCAATGGTCAGTCGGGTGTGATCAACGTTCCTGCGGTCGATACCATCAAACTCCCCGTCGGGGAGCTGCAGGTGCTCGTCCGATGATCATTTCAAACCAACCGCGAGAATATGCCCCTCGCGGTCATGTAATTCCCTTAGGGCTTCATGATCATGAGGCCTGCCCCCCGAAAGGAAATCTATGAAGGTTCAGCACTGGGCTGCGGCCATGGTGGGACTATTTGTCCTGCTGAAGAATCCTCAACCACGCGACGAACGTGGCCTCAGCCAGTCGGCTGAGAATGCCATTCTGCTCGCCGGCGCAGTCACAGTAGCTGGGATCGTGATCACGTTGATCACCGCCTACGTGCGCGCCAAGCTCCCCAAGCTCTGACCTGTGCAGATAAGGGCCCGCGATGAGCGCGGCCTCAGCGAAAGTGTGCAGTGGGCAGTTCTTTGGCCTGCGCTGATGCTCATAACTCTCGGCATCATCCAGGCCGGCATCTTTCTGCACGGCCGCAATGTCGCCCAACGAGCAGCGACTGCAGCAGTCGACACCGCCCGCGGCAGCTATGGATCTGTAGCCGACGCCCAACGCTTGGCAACGAATATCGCTAACTCTGGAGGGCTGAAGAACGTCTCAGTACGTGTACAGCGGACCGGCATGACAGTAACCACCGACGTCTCCGCAACCGCACCGATGATCTTCGACCTTCGGCTAGGACGCATCAACGAAACCGCGACTGCACCTCTGGAGCGCGTCACTGAGCCATGATCAGCAACTCACATGAGGTCGCGCACGACGAGCGTGGCGCTGCTGCCGTCGAGCTCACGCTGCTTGTGCCAGCGCTGCTATTGATGCTGGGCCTGTTGGTAGCAGGCGGACGCCTCTGGTTCGCGCGTACGACGGTCAACGAGGCTGCCCAAACAGCGGCTCGTGCCGCATCTCTCACTCGCTCGGCCTACGCTGCGGCAAGCGCCGGCCGAGACGCTGGTGCACAATCGCTGGCCACTGCCGGTCTACGCTGCAGGACGACATCAGTCTCGATCGACACGGCCGCCTTCGGCGTCCCCGCAGGAACGCCATCGACGGTGACCTCGACGGTCTCATGCGTCGCCGACTTCTCCGACGTCTTGCTGCCAGGTTGGCCCGGGTCCATGGAACTCACCGGACGTGGATCCGCTGCCCTCGATACGTACCGCGGTCGATGATCATGAGTGAGCCGATCACAAGATCCACAGAGCACGGATGCGATGAGCGCGGCCAGTCGATCAGCCTATTTGTGCTTGTGATCATGGGAGCCTTGATCATGACGGCCGGACTAGTGATCGATGGTGGTCAAAAGGTCGCCGCAACCAGCCGAGCTGAGTCAGCTGCGGCAGGGGCAAGCCGTGCCGCCGGCAACGCGGCTGCCACCCAACAGCTGGGTGGTGCAGATCCAGCAAGCTCCGCAGTGTTAGCCGCCAAGGGCTATCTTGCTGGCCAGCCCGGCGTGGAAGGGACAGTTTCCATCTCCAACGGAATCATCGTGGTGACGACGACCGCCAACGAACCAACGATCTTGCTGTCGATCATCGGCATAGCTTCCGTTAGTGGGGAAGGCTCAGCCCGAGCGAACATCGTACCGACCGGAGACTCTCGATGACGATTGAGATACAGCCGCGCACCAGCGCTTCGCCAAACAATGCACGAAAACGAAAAGTGCGTGCATCCGCGGGATCAGCGGTCACGCCGCAGCCGCCTCGTATGCCGGGCCGCCGTAATCCGAAGTGGATCGCGCTGGGCATTATCGCCCTCTGCCTTGGTGCGCTGCTGTCATACGTCATCTATGCGCGGGTCGCCGCCGAAACAGCTGTTGTAGCGGCGGCTCATACCGTCTATCGAGGCGAGACGATCGAGCAAGGCGACCTGGCCACGATCACACTGCGCGGCGGTTCGCTACCACACGCGATTCCCGGGACACAACTAAATGATCTTGTCGGCAAGAGAGCAGCATTTGATCTTGTCGAAGGCTCGGTCATTTCTTCGACCGCTATCACGGACGCGGCTATTCCGCCTGAAGGGCGGGCAATCATTGGGCTGAAGATCACGCCCGGCCGGGCGCCAGCCAATCTGCTATTGCCAGCCTCACGGGTGCGGCTGATCGCGCTGCCCGCTGCAGCTGACACCTCCACTACCGACAAGCTCGCCGGCAGCATCTTTGCCGGCAGCGTCATCGATCAGTCACCGGCAGCGGACGGCATGTCGATCATGGTCAACGTTGACGTCGATGCCACCGCAGCACCGACCATCGCGGCACTGGCAGCTCAAGATCGAATTGCCATTGTGCGAGACGCGGCTGGGTGATCAACGATGGCAATACTGCTACTGACCTCTACGAGTGGATCACCGGGCGTCACCACACTGGCGGTCGGCCTTGCCCTCACCTGGCCGCGACCGATCCTGCTCGCCGATTGCGACCCGGGTGCGCATCAATCAATCCTTGCTGGCTACCTGGCCGGGCGCTCTGCCAATGGTAAGGGCCTACTGCGCGTGGCAGAGGCGCACCGTGACCGGCGCCCGCTTCGCGAGGTCGTGCTCGATCAAACGCTTCCGCTGACCGGTGACGAGGGCAGTCGCAGGCTGTTTTTACCCGGTTTCACCCGGCCGGGTAGCGCCGCACATTTCGGTGCGGTATGGGAAGACCTGGCCGAAGCCTTCGACCGGCTCGCCGATGTCGACATTGATGTGATCATCGACTTCGGTCGAATGGGCGCCTTAGGACCGCCGGGGCCGCTGCTCGAGCGCAGCGCTCTCACCGCTGTCGTACTCAACTCCACCCTGCGGTCCATCATGAGCGCCCGCGTCCATCTGCCAACGTTTCGTGATCATCCGCGGCTGGTCTCGGCCGACAACGGACACCTTGGTTTGATTGTTGTCGGCGAAGGACAACCGTACCGAAGCGGTGAGATTGCCAAGGCTCTCGACGTTCCCGTGATCACCAGCATCGCTCATGATCAACAGACAGCGACACACCTCTCAGACGGCCAGCCCCGGCACCGGCGATTTGAGGCATCACCGCTGATCCGGTGCATTCGTGATGCCTCCTCCCAGCTGTCGAGCACCTTGCGCCGGTCGGCCGAGATGGTGGGTGGCCGATCATGAAAGAACAGAGCTCGATCGACCATCCCGCTGCGCTTGCCGACGTTCCGATGCTTGCCGAATATGACAAGGAACTTTCACAACCGAACGCCAATTCAGTACTCAGTGCAGCGCGGAGCGGTCCGCAACCATTTGGGGTCTACAGCTCTGTGGAACTCAAATCCAGCAACGCAAAGCTGCCAATCGCTGATCTTGACTGGACTCAGGTTGTTGATCTTCGGCGACGTGCGTCAGAGATCATCACCGAAGAAGCCGAAGAGTACACCAGGTCAAGTGGTCGTCCGCTCGCTGGCGAAGATCGACTGCTGCTCGGTCGCTCGATTATCCGCCGCGTGGTGGCTGATCATGTTCGTTCCCTTCACCGCAGCGGCGCCGAGCTCTGGACACCCGCTCAGGAAGAGGCATACGTCACAGCCGTCGAGAACGCGGTCTTCGGCTACGGCAGGCTGCAGCCGCTCCTGGAGATGCCGGACGTCGAGAACATAGAGATTCACGGCTGGAATTCTGTCGTCGTTCAGTACGGCGATGGGCGACGTGAGCAAATGCCGCCGGTTGCTGACAGCGATGGGGAGCTGATCGAGGCGATACGGTTCCTCGGCCAGAACAGTGAGCCGTCCCGCCCGTTCGACGATACCCATCCCACGATGACCCTCGCTCTCGGCGAGCGGTTCCGCCTGCATGCCATGGCGTTTGGCTTGTCATATCGCCCCAGCGTTGTGATTCGCCAGCACACACTCACTGACGTGTCCTTGGCTGATCTTGCTGACGGCGGTCTGATGCCGTATGAGGTTGCGCAATTCCTCGATGCGGCGATCTTGGCACGAAAATCAATGGTGATCTCCGGTGATCAGGGTGCTGGCAAGACGACGCTACTGCGCGCCCTGATCAATGCCATTCCATTCAACGAACGCTTCGGGACATTGGAAACCGACTATGAGCTGATGACCCACCTGCAACCTGGGCGGGAGAACATCCTGGCTCTGCAGGCCCGGGTTGGTCATGGTGAAACCTCGGGCGTAGGTCGGATTGGCGACTTCACGATCTCCGAGCTCGTGCCCGAAGCCTTGCGGCAGAACCTGTCGCGGCTGGTGATCGGCGAGGTCCGCGGCGGGGAAGCCGCGGCGATGTTCGAGGCCATGCAGGCAGGCACCGGCACGCTCAGCACCACTCACTCTCACTCTGCGGAGTCGACGATGGACCGCCTAGCCTCCCGAGTTGCCCAGGGTGGAGTGCTGTCGGTCGCGGAGGCTTACCGCCAGATCGCCCACAACATCCACCTCTTTATCTACTTGAAGCTCGTGGACGAAACGTGGAAGGGCGGCACGCGTCGCCGCTATGTGTCCGAGATCCGGCAGGTGACGCGGGCGATCGAGCACGGTCGGCCTGTCACGCACCTCACCTATCACGCCTCTGGCACTGGTAGTCAGCCCGCAGGATTCTTCCCCGACGCCGACTTCGAGGCCGAGCTGTTGCCATTTCGTCGCGATCTTCCACGCTCAGCACGAGGCCACTCCGAAACGGAGCATCGTTCGTGACTGGCATCCTGGCGATCACAGCTGGCCTGTTGATTTTCGGCGGACTGCTGGCCGCCTCTTACGGCCTGCAACGAAAAGCTCGACCATCCGGTCCACGAACCCAATTCATTCAGGAATGGTGGGCGAGGACCACTTGGAGACCGCAGGGATCCCGCGGACGGCGACGTGACATGATCTTGCTGTCCAGCGTGATCATCGCTTGCGCAATCTCCATGCTCACCGGCTGGCTGATCTTGATTGTGATATTGCCGCTGCTGACGCTTGGCGTGCCGTACTTGTTGATCCTTCCCAAGCCACGCGACATCGAGTTGCTCGAGGCGCTAGATCGCTGGGTGAGATCACTCGCGGCGACACTGGGTACTGGCAAGTCGATCACGGATGCCATGCGGATTTCTCGGCGTACGGCTCCACCGTTGCTCGCCGACGAAATCAACCTGCTGGTGACGAGGTTGAACAACCGCTGGGAGACCCGCGATGCGCTGATGAGGTTCGCTGACGCAGTCGACTCGCCCGACGCTGACGCCGTGGTCGCTGCGCTGATCTTGGCGTCGAGCCGCGGCGCCAACGGCGCTTCCGTCACCCTGCAGGCGCTAGCCGATTCAATCCAGGCCCAACTCAAGGGAAGAAGGGTAGTCGAGGTTGAGCGTTCCAAGCCGTACGTCGTCGTGCGCCAAGTAACGGTGATCTCTCTGTCTACCCTTGTGTTGGTCTTCATTCTTTCGCCAGACTTCTTCGCTCCGTACCGGACGCCGCTTGGCCAAACCCTGCTATCGGTGCTGTTGATCATCTATGTGGCGTCCTTGCTCTTGATGCGGCGTAAGGCTCAGCATCCTGAACGCCCGCGCATTCTGGTCGAGCATCGATGATCATCGGCATGGTGCTGATCTCCGGCATCTTGTTGGCCGCAGGCCTCTGTTGCCTTATGGTCGCGTTTGCCCGCTACACACCGCGTTTGGAGCCTGCCTTAGAGCGGATCGGCGGAGACGGCGTCAATCGCCTTTCCCTGGCCGAGGTGGGTCTAGTTAGGAGCCGTTCAGAGCGTCTGGGCGCGTTCTTGTACCGCGTGGTGCCAATCCCGCTATCCAACGGCCAGCGGCGTGCGCTGCGACTACAGGACAAGTCGATCGCAGAGTTCTACGCCGACAAGGCTGTGATGGCGATCATCGGTGCGGTGCTGCCGGCGCTGGCGGGCGGTGCGTTCGCCTACTTCACTGCACAGCTCAGCCCGATTCCCGCGATTGCGGTCGTGCTTGGTGGTCTCATCGGCTTCTTCATCCCTGATGTCTTGCTTCGGCGAACTACCAACAGTGTCCGAACGGGCGCCGCCGAGGCCCTCCTGGTTTACATCGATCTTGTGACGCTCGAGAGGCTGACCAATGCTTCAGCCACCCAAGCCCTTCACAACGCGGCCGCGCTCAGCGATGTGCCACTGTTCGTCCAGATTCGAACGGCCCTGGAACGGGCGCGGCTTGAACAGCAGTCCCCGTACGGCGAACTTCGCAGGCTCTCCGATGAGCTAAGACTTCCAGAGCTCGCTGACATCGCCGACGTGATGCAGCTTGATGAAACCGGCGCCGCGCTGTCTGGCACCTTACGGGCCCGAGTTCGCGAGCTGCGCGATGCCCATCTAACCCGGGAGCAGATCAAGGCCAGTGCGGCGGCGGAGGGAATGACTATTTATATGACCTTGCCCGCATTGATCTTCGGGCTCATCTTCCTGGTTGCGGCGATGCTCAGAATCCTGGCGGGCTGATGTCCGGACGGACAACACCTTTAGCGAACGGACAACACCTAGACGTTTCCATCACCGTTCGACCTCGGAAGAGTTGTTACGTAGGTGTTTTGAAGGGGGATGGGGCATGGACAAGCGAGTGATCCGTTGATGGCCCGACTGGCTCGCGGCCTCGGTTCACTCGCGGTCCTGCTCCTCGGGATAGCTGGCGTTCCGCTAGCTCTCAGCTATCTCGGCGGGAATCCACTGCCGGCCGACCTGACCCTAAGCGCTGTGCGACAAGCGCTTTTTGCGCCTGCCGACGGAGTGATCTTCGTCGGGATTATCACGATCATCGGTTGGCTGGCATGGCTGGTGTTTACGCTGTCGGTAATCAGCGAACTCGTCAGTGTAATTTCGCGACACCGCATTCGGATCCGACTACCGGGCTTCGACGCACCGCAGCGATTCGCGGCTGCCCTGTTGATCTCAGTGATCACGATGATCTCAGTTCCGCAGGCTGTGCAGGCCGATCGCTATCCCGATCCGCCAGCCGCGACGACGGTCGCTCCGCCGCCTGTTCCATTGAGCATTGCACCAGTGGAGGAGCCCATCCCGGAAACGCCGGCCGCGCCACGAGCAAGCCAAGCGGATGACAAAGGGCATCACCATGTTGTCAAAGCAGGTGACGACCTGTGGGGCCTGGCTGAGCAGTATTACGGGGATGGCCGAGATTGGCGCAAGATCGCTGCGGCAAATCCGTTGGTGCTGACCGGCGGGCCCGACCGGCTGCAGATTGGCTGGCGACTGAGAATTCCCGATCTTGAGGATGACTCAGCTCGCGCGAACCGGCGCATGATCACGGTACGCCGCGGCGACACTCTTTCCTCGATTGCCGAGCGCGAGCTAGGCACCTCGTCCCGATGGAGCGAGATCTTCCGCGCCAACCGGTCTCAGCTCAATGATCCGGATGAACTCGCTGTGGGCACGCGCCTGTCACTGCCGAAGCACCAAAAATCGGAAACTCGAACCAGCCATGAAGACCGTGATCACCACCGCGGAGAGAATCCTTCAGCAGAGAATGATCGACGATCTGCAACGCCAGTTGATCCGCCGGCCTCACCAAGTCCGCCATCGGCCCCACCTTCGGCGGCGCCAAGCCAGCCTGCTACGAGCTCGCCCGAGGTGCCTTCACAGACGGCTCCCGCGGTCGAGATGCCGGCGCTTCTGGCAGTCGGCGGTTTGTTGGCTGCGGGGGTAATCAGCGGGCTGGCGTGGCGGCGGCGGCTACAGCTGCAAACCCGGCCGCAGGGCCGGCGCATCGTCCACGCTCCTCCACCCGTCCAAGCTGTCGAAGTGGCGCTGGGACAGCGCCAACGGCCGCTGAGCCTGCGTACCCTCGACCGCGCTATGCGAGCGATCGCCGCACATTACAAAGATGTCGGAACCGCTCCACCAGAGCTCGAGCTGGCCCTGATCGGTGACAGGGAGATCGAGCTCCGCCTGCAAGAGGCTTGGCCGACCGCTCCCGTTGGTTTCACCGCGCGTGAACGGTCGTGGTTCCTTGATCAGCGTGACGTGGAGTACCTGAAATCAGTGCCAGGACTAAGCGAGGCTCCGCGTCCCTGGCCAGGATTGGTCACCCTGGGGCTCGATGATCACGATCGACTCGTGCTTGGCAACCTTGAAGTGTTCGGGCTGCTCGAGGTTCAAGCAGGCAGTCGACTTGTGGCGGCGGATCTACTGGCTGCAATGGCCGTGGAACTTTCCTTTTCGCCATGGGCCGACGAAATGATCATCACCTTGGTCGGCGGTGGTGAACGGCTCCCAGAAGCCCTCGGCAAACACAACGTCATACGCACCGAAGATTGTGACGCCCTACTGGACAAGTTGGAGCAGCGCGCCGTCCGACAACGTGAAAATCATCGGTACGAGGTTTTGAGTCAGCACCGCATCGACCCCGAGCTGGCCGATCCGTGGGCTCCCGAGATAGTCCTTGTGGAACAGGAGCTGACAGCCGCTCAACAGAATCGGCTAAGCATGTTGATCAACTCCAAGCCCAAGGTCACCATGGCTGCCGTCGTCGCAGGATCGACTCCCGGTGCCGCCTGGTCTTTGCGTGGCGACGAGACCTCAGCCGAGCGCCAAGCCGTGCTGGAGCCGGGGGGTCTGTCGCTATCTCCTCAACTGTTGGAGCCGTCGGAGCTGACGGCAGTTGTCGATTTGGTCGAAACAACGGGACGCGATGAGACAACCCCAGCTCCCTGGTGGAGCAAGGTTGACGTGCGGCCAGATCCGCCTCCCGACAACGTCACCTACCTCGATAGCAGATCAACGTGGGGCGCAACGAGCACAGCAGAAAGGGCCTTGATCATGGAGGCAGAGATGGACCCGGGCCGCACGGTCCACCATCCCACCCTCCAGCTGCTCGGTCCGATTGAGCTGCTCGGCGCAACGGGCACCGTGCCGCCGCGCGCCGCGAAGCAGTGCCTGGAGTACTGCGCGTGGCTCCTGGAGAACCCGGGCAGGACCGCCCACGCAATGGTCGCGGCACTGGCGGTGGCGGAGGGTACGCGCCGATCGAACATGAGCCGACTACGCAGCTGGCTGGGCACCAGCCCAGATGGGGAGCCGTATCTGCCGGACGCCTACACGGGCCGGATCAGCCTGCATCCGGCCGTCAGTTCTGACTGGCAGCGACTCCAAATCCTTACCGCCACCGGTGTCAATCGCGCCAGCGATGAGGGCCTCAAGGCGGCGCTCGAACTCGTCCGAGGCGCTCCGCTCGCTGACGCCGCCCCGGGCCAGTGGCATTGGGCCGAGGAGCTACGGACAGACATGATTTCCTGCATTCGCGACCTCGGCGCCGAACTTGCCGATCGAGCGCTTCTGGTTGGAGACCTGGACCAGGCTCGCTGGGCAGCCTCTCGCGCGTTGTTGGCGGCGCCTGGCGATGAGCTTTTGCTGGCAGCGCGGATCCGCACCGAGCATGCCGCGGGCAATGCGGCGGAAACAGAGCGACTTACACTTCAGCTCGCGGCGCAGGCCCGCGCGCTCGGTGTTGATCTTGATCCCAAGACGGTCTCACTGCTGCAGCGAGTTATGGAAGGACAAGTCCGGGCGCGACTGGCCTAGATAGGCGTATGTGTCCAGTGATAGCCTCGCGCCGCCATGCAGATCCAGCCGCCATCGGGGTTTTCCGCCAGTCTTGACCTCGACGGGCTGCCGGTGCTCGTCTGTGGCGCCGGGCCGGCGGCACTGTCAGCGATTCGAGGACTGCTGGATTCCGGAGCGGTGGTCACAGTGGTCGCGTCAGACGTTGGCGCAACGGTTGCAGACCTGGCG
>Ga0075432_10000539_pt1 | contig 11377 bp, 5 predicted proteins | sample RhiMethybrSRZTD1_FD_72781 | JGI IMG/M metagenome (GOLD analysis project Ga0075432, IMG submission 72781) | Populus rhizosphere microbial communities from Tennessee, USA - Rhizosphere MetaG P. TD hybrid SRZTD1 | ecosystem: Host-associated > Plants > Roots > Rhizosphere > Soil | place: USA... | reverse complement strand
CCAGAAGGTTGAAGGATCAGCGTGAGCTGGTTGAACAGGTGAATATCGGCGTACAGAGCGAAGAAACGATGGAGCATTTCGCCGAACAGGCTGATGTCGCCCTCGCCGGAAAAACCATTGGCGTCGAGGGTCACTTCGATGTCCACGCCGCGCAGCAGGAAACCTTTTTCGAAACGCTGCACCAGGTGGTGATTGACCTCGACGATGGCCGCCAGGCGACGGCGGTTCAGTTCGCTGTCCGTCCAGTCGTACAGCGCCAGCGTGCCGCGCAGCACTTCGGCGTTATCGAGCATCGGCAGGAAATTCGAGCCCAGGTGGCTGAGCACTCGCCAGTGGAACCGGTCGCGGTTCGGCGGATAGCACGGCAAGGTCGGCGCGCTGAGATTGCGCACCCGCAAACCGGTCTGGGCGGAGTTGGCCAGCGTATCGAGCAAGGTACTTTGCAACGCCTTGCGCGGCAGTTGGCCGTGGGTACCGGTCAACTGCAGGGACAGACTCTGGCTCGCCTGCAGCCGATCCTGATCAAAGCCGTCGCCACCCAGGATCAGCCAGGTATCGTGCAAGCCATTGGCGCCACGCTTGAGGCGCGTATGGAAATAACGCTCGGGGGCCTCGTCGCGCAGCATGCCACCCTTGTGGCGAAAACTGCTGAAGGGCACGTAGTCAAAACGCTCGGCGTTCTTCGATGCGGTGACCCGATCCACCGAGTAGATTTCGGTGTGGCCGTCCTGCAGGCGCATGGGACGCAGCAGATAGTCGGACTGCAACGGCGCAAGCGTCATTGGATCGGCTTCCAGGGTGAACAGATTGATCACCGGCACCGCATGCAGACGAATGTGTTCGGCACTCAGGTTGAACGCTTGTGGCCATGACTCGCGCAGGACCACCTCCAGCTCGAACCAGGGCATGCCCGGTGTGATGCTCACCTGCTCCAGGCCATGGAGCGTCACGAACATGAACTTCTCGCGAAAGGTGAAATATTCCAGCAGCAACTGATATCCACTGAATGCGCTGTCGCCCTTGGGCCACAAGCGGTCCTCATCGGCGAAACCCTTGGGCGCGAAATGGCCGGCCAGCGGATAACGCGGCGCCTCCCCCGGCAGGCGCACATACAACGTCTGGACATTGAGGGTCAATGCCTGATGCAGTGCACTGGCCAATGGCGCATCGGCATTCAGATACAGCGACAGGCGACTCAGGTCGACCTCGCTCCAGTCGCTCAACGAGTCACAGGCAAAGCGCAGGCGCAGCATCGAGCGGCCGTCGGGCTCGTGGTCCAGACGCACCGATTCCAGGTCGATGGGTTGCAGTGTCAAGTCCTGGGTGGTGGTGTAGCGACAACGGGTGCGCTGCGGCCCGATGGGCTGCGACAACACTTCGAAGCCGGCCGCAAGCACCTCGCTGCGCTTCATCTGCGCCCCTTCAGGCGTCAGCTCGACAATGGCCAGCGATGGAATGGTGCGCAGGTAATGCGGCCACAACAGGCTGACCAGGCCCTCGGTCAGCTCCGGCAAGTCGTCGTCGAGCTTTTCGCGCAAGCGCCCCATCAAGAAGGCAAAGCCTTCGAACAGGCGTTCCACATAGGGATCGCGCGCGCCCGGTTTATCCAGGTTCAGTTGCGCCGCCCGGTCGGGAAAGGCTTGCGCAAATTCCTGGCCGGCTTCGCGCAGGTAGCGCATCTCGGCGTCGAAATAACGCAGTGTCAGATTGTCCATGCTCAAAAAAATCCTGATAAATGAGGTTCAACCGCACAGCACCGCGGCGCGTACCGGATCGATGGCCACCAGCGCCGCGAGCAAGGCTTCCATGCGTCGACCCAGCACGGTCTTGTCGGCATCGTTGCGTTGCGCCTTCAAGCGCGTCAGCTTGAGCAGGCGTGCCTTGACTTCAAAATTCAGCTCCGGCTCCCATTGCGCCAATGCCTGGCGTTGAGCCGTGGCATCCAGTTCAACGAGCAGATGCGTGGCCAGGTCAGTCTTGCCACATTGCTCGGCCACTCGCGCCATCAGCAGGCGCAGCAGCCAGCGCTGGCGACCGGTATGGATGCCGGGGCGCTCGGTCAGCCAGGCCAGCGCATGCTCGACACCGTCGCTGTCGGCCTGCGCCAGTGCCTCTGCCTCCAGCGACAGGATCTCGACATCGGCAAACACCGCCGCCGGGGCCGGTTCGGGCAGCCACTGCCGGGACTGATTGCCGCTGACGTGCTGACTGATCCACTCGCGGGTCGTCTCGTCGGCAAAAGGCGTACCGTCGTTCCAGCTCAACACTTCCAGCCCCGGCAAACGTTCGAGAAACATGCCCAGGTCGCGCTTGACGATGTCAGCCCAACCGTCCTGGGGCGCCGGTTGTTTGCTCAGGGCCTGGACCAGATACCACTGCAGGTCCAGCCAGAAATGGTTGACGCCCTCGGCGAACGTCCACTCGACATGATCGAGCAATTCGCCCCAGCTCTGTTGCAGATACAAGCGTTTGAGTTGCGCCCTGGATTCGCCTCGGGGCGGTGACAGGCGCGTCATGCCGCTGGCGTCCTGCAGGGGTGTCTGGTGCAAGGTATCCCAGCGCAGACTCTTCATCAGGTGGTGCGCCGCCAGCCAGCCTTGTGGCTGGTCGCGCAGATAACCCGCGAGGGCCCGACCAGTGTCCAGCAAATCGCGGCCGGACTTGATGACCGGGGCGCCCGACGTACTGGCCGGGCTGCCGGACTCATGACTGGCACTGTTCTGCGGCACCAGCGCATCCACCCCGCCGGACTGCGCCAATCGCGCGGATAACGCCCCATACAGCGCGCCCAGTTGCGGTCGTTGCTCCTGCGGCCAGGCCTGCAGCCCACGCTCCAGCCAGGCCAGCGCCGCCACGGTGCGCTCCGCTTCGGCCTTGACCACTTCCGGGTACAGCGAAAGGCTGTCCAGCACCTTGCCGCTGGTCAACCATTCCAGGGCCAGCTTGCGGCTATTGGGTCGTACGGGCAGCACATCGCCGGCGTAACGTTCGACCAGTGCGGCCAGCAGACCCAGGCCATCGGCCAACCCCTTTTCACCGTCTTTGTGCAGGCGCGCCCACAGGTAATACGTGGCAACGCGCAGATCCTTGCAGCGCTGGCTGAGCAGTTTCTCCGCCAACTGAACCACCTCGTCGACATCCGCCCCAGAGAGCTTGTTGACCTCTTCACGCATGCGCTGGAAATCATCGTCGTAACCCGGATCCTCGCCGACAGCCGACTGCGCGCTGATGGGTTGCAACCAGGACTGCCAGTGTTCAACCTCAGTGCGGGCAAGGGACAGCGGGTCACGTTCGCCCAGGCAGCGGGCGATCAGTTTGAGCAGGCTCATGGGTAACTCCCGTTCTGCGCAAAAGGCTGCGCTGGCGTGCCCTCGCCGAGAAAGATCTGCGACGGCAATTTGAAGTCGCGCAACTTGAGCAACGCCAGCGGCCCCGCGCCAAGTTCAGTGCGCAGGTGCCAGGTCAGGTCCAGGCCATCAGGGGCCTTGAGTTGCACGCGGTACTGGCTGTCGCTGTCGTTCAGCGCGGTGACCCGGGCTTGTTCGAGCAGGCGGATCAGCCCCCAGGTGCCTTCGAAATCACCGAACAGGCGCTCATTGGCATGCACGCTGATCCAGCTCAGACGGGTGCCCGGATGGTGGCTCAAGCCCGGCCAGCTGAAGCGCTGCCAGCGTTCCTTCTGGTTGAAGTACTCATGTTTTTCGCCATTGAGAATGAAGGTGGTCTGCACCACGTCACGCACCGGTTTGCCCCGCAGCTCGAAGCTCAGGCCCATGCCGCCATCGGTGTAGAGCACGTCGGCGAGGTGGCTGAGCTGGTTGATCGCACTGAGGAACTGCGGGTTGAAACGCAGGCCCTGGCTGTGCCGGGCATCCGCCACCCAGCGGCTGCCTTCCTTGCGCAGCACGCCACCCAGTTGCTGTTGCAGAAACTGTTCGATGCGCCCGGAGTCGGCACGGATCATCTGCCCGAGCATCGGCAATGACGCGTCGCTGCTGGTGGCGGCAAAGGGGTAGCGACCGGCGAAAGCGCCGTGCCAGTCCTTGACGATCGCCCGCTGCCACTGGCTGTTGAGGCCCGCCGTCGAGGGTTGCAGCACCCGTTGCCAGGCCTGCTCCAGCGGCTGCACGAACAGGGTCTGGCCGATCCCGTCCCACTCGGCGCCGAGGCTGGCGGCGAGCAGATTGCCGTAGGCCTGGGTGTCAGTGAGGTCGACGCTGTGCCCCTGGAACACGCTCTGCGCCAGGGCCTGAGTCATCGCCTGCGGGTTCGGCGCGTTGCTCACTTGTTGCAGCTTCAGGCGCACCCGCGTGACCCGGTTGAGGAAAGCTTGCAGGCTCAGGCGCTCGCTGTCGTTGGTGCGCTCGGTGTCCTTGCCCAACAGGCTCAGCAACGGCCCGAAGGTGGCGTCCAGCGGACCACCCGGACCGCCGAGCGACTGCTCGATCGGCGGCACGCTGTCCTGGGCGATCAGCTTCTGCGCCGACTTGATCAACGAATCGCCCAGGGCCTGGCCGCGCGTGCCGGCCTGCCCCTGCCAGGCCAAGGTGTTCATCAGGGCGATCAGCGGCGACTGGCGCACGTCGCTCATCAGCGCCAGTTGATCGATCACCTCGCCCAGGCTGTCGACCGGCTGCCAGCGCAGGTAGTTGAGGAAGTCCAGCCAGGCGTTGGCGTAGTCCTGGAAGTAGCGCTCGGTCAGGCGCTCGCGCAGTTGCTCCGGGCTCAATTCGACGGCGAGGCTGGCGGGATTGTCGCTGAGCACCCAATCGATCTCTTCGCGCCGGGCCTCGGCGATGGCGGCGATGGCCGGCCGCACCTGGCCCTCCCAGGCCTGGCGGGTGAACACGCCGGGCACTTCGGCCGATGTGACGAACAGCGCCTTCGCCTCGGTGTCGCCGACCATTTGTGGCAGGCTCAGCGCCGGATAATGGTTGGCCGCGTCATCGAGGATCTTGCGGTACAGGCTGGCTTCGCCATTGCGCTGGCCCAACTGGCCGAGCAGCACTTGACGGGCCTGGGCCACCAGTCGCGGGTCGGCTTCGATGCGCCACTGCGGATGGCGCGCCAGTTGCTGCGCGTAGAACTCCCACAGGCCCGGCGACAGTCCGTCCCGGTCAGGCTCGGTGTCGCCAAGGACCTTGGCCAAGAAGGCCGCGTCGACTTTTTCCGGGCGTGCCAGCATTAGGTAGGCCTTGAGTTGCGCGTAGGCCACACCGGCACGCTTGCTGCGTTCGGGGCTGTCCGGCGGCAGTTTGACCAACGCGTCGAGCCGCGCCTGCAAGTGGGCCACCGCCGGATCGCGCAGCAAGCGTTGATTGGCCTCGACGTAACGCGGCCACAGCGCGGCCAGCAGCGCATCGTTTTGACTCAGCCCAAAGCGCTGATACCACGGCGTGCCGTGCTCGGCACGGTAATCCAGGCGCCCGAGCTCGCGCACCAGTTCGTTGAACGCGAGGAATTGTTCATCAGCGCTTTGCGATTGTTCGAGGGTGGTCAATACGGTCTGCACCTGCGCGATCTGCACGCGGTTGGTGGCGAACGACAGCAACAAGCCGACGCCCCATATCACTGCCAGACCCAGCACCAATGAGTAAGCGATGCGTGTGACGCCCCAGCCAATGCGCCGCTGCTGAAGCGCCTTGTAGCCGAGCACGCCCTCCCACGGCGGCTCAACAAACCAATGGTTGCCTGTGGTGGCGGTGCCGCCCTGCAACGGCAGGCTGAACCACACCCCGCGCAGCGATAGGCCTCGGGCGAACACTTGCCACAATGGTCCCAGCGCCTGACGCCAACGGGCAATGCCCTCGACCTGCAACTCACGAGACAGGCGTAACAGGAAGTCGTGGCGCGTGTCGTCCTGCATCTGCGCCCAGCCGGCGTGGCGCAAAGGATCCGACAAGCTATCGAGGCTGCTTTCGAGCGTCTGCGGCGTCACCTGGGGGGGCAGCAGGCAACCGACCGGTTGGGTCGGGCGCTGGTCCTGTTTCCATTGGCTGTCGCAGACCTGCCACAGGTGCAGCGGTAGCTGCCAGCGCAGCTTGCGTGCCAGGGTTTGCAGGTGGCGTATGCCGTGGTCCATGGCGCGGGGGTCGACGCTTTGGGGTTTGCTCAAGGCCCAGATCACGCCATCCAGTGGGCGCCAGCGGCGCAGAGTTTTCCAGGGAGCGGTACGAGTGTCATCCAGTGGGGTTTGCACGCTGCCGCCCCAGAGCAGGAGGGTGTCGTGACTGGCCAACCATTGGTGGAGGGTCAAGCCGGGGGCGATGGCTTCGATCTGCTCGAACTCGCCGACGACCAGGATCAGGCGGATTTTGTGGCGCCAGAAGTAGCCGTGGTTTTCACGCAGGTGCGCGTTGATCGCCACAATCGTTTGTGCCGCCTGAGAGTTAGCTGACTCTTCGGGGGAAGCATGCGCAGACTGGCGAACATCATCGGCTTTGAGCCGGTCATAAGCTGAACGCCCCACCCGGCTCCCCAGCAGATTGTAACCAGCCAAAAACATCACCACGATAAAAGTGGTAGTCGATATCACCGAAAGCCAGAGAGTTTGCCGGGCGCTGCCGGCTACCATTCCCAGAGATTCAGGGTGACGCCAGACCAGCATTCCCAAGACCACACCGGCCAGCAAAAGCACGCCGACCAGCACACCCAACCCTACAGAGCGTCGAAACTGCATTCGAGATTCCCTATGTCGAAAGTGGTGACACGGGCATCAACACCGTGCTCCAGAGCCCAGTGTCGACATCGCCGCCACTGAAAATAAATTGCGGTCCGGCGCCGCCCTGAATCGTCTGTGTCGCAGCGGCGATCGCCAGCCAAGGCGACGCAACTCCTGGATGCCCCAGCAACGCATCGAGGTTGCACACACCTTCCGACGACTTGATTAACAGGGGTATTTCAGCCAGCACAGTGTTAATGGCGGCATGACGTTGCGCATCGATACCCACCTGCCAGACCTGCTCGACCGCCTGAGCTTGAAGCGGTACCCAGTCGAGTGCCTGGCGCGTGGCGTAGAACAGATCGGTGTAAGTGGGCTCGCGTTCCTGCTCAGGGCGATGAAGGTAGGCGATCGGTGCCAAAGTGTTTTGCGTCAGACGATTGCCCAACAACAAACTCACGGCCGCTATTGCCGTGCCTTCGGGTTGTTCAGGAGCAACATGCACGGCCATTACCAGCAGCAAAGCCTGATCACCAATACGCTGGTCGAGCCATTGATCTACAGCAGCCAATCCGCTGCCCTCGACAGCTACCTTCGACTGGCGGATGCCGGACTCTCGCCATATCCTTTGCCATGCAAAGCGCCATTGCTCCTCTGGCAACTTGCAATCGACCTCCAGTAACAGGGCCAAAGGCTTATCGTCAGACAATTGCTTGAGGATCGGTACCAGATCGGCGAGCCCCTGCCTTAATACAGTCAGTAATACCGCTTCCGGATCTTCACCCGAATCTTCAAACAAGCGGCTGTGACCCACTGCTGCACCGCCCATACTGGGCGTTTGCGCCTTAACCTCAATCCCGCTCGGTAACGCTTCAAGTTCGGTCGTGTGCTCATCTGTAGGAGCTTGCAGCGAGGTGTACAAATTCACCCCCAAAACTTGCTGCGAGCGCCGCCCCCGCTGGATCCTGCGGCCCATGTCTTCCTCGCGGGCTTCGTCCCATCCATCGGCAGCAGACTGTTCGCCGATGTGCAACAGCACTCGCCCGAAACCCAGCACACACCAAGCCAGGAATGGAAGGCCAAAAGCAAAGCTCAAGAAATCAGCAGGTTGTTGGCGCAAAGGTTCATCGCTGAACAATAAAGTCGCGCCCATGCCCGGCAGCAAACTCAGTAACAACAAGACGAGCCAAAGCCAGATGCGAGGCCGTGCAGGTCGCATCGCAAGAGCAGGAACACTATCTAGTCTGACCGGCATGACTAACTCGCCCCTGCGGCAAACAACGAGAAAATCAACGCACAACCACAGGCGCATAAATGACCGTCAAATGCGACCGGAATACCGTTGTCTTTAAACCCAGGGTGCCCCTCGGCGATCACCGTGCAGCCATGGCCGGGAATCGGGCACAAAACCGGGTCGCCCTCGCGAGCTACCCCAATACCGGCGAATTTCATCGCTACCGAACCTGAGAGCACGGTGCCGCCACCGGTTGTTTTGTCACCGATACGGATGATGTTTTTCATGTTTTATCCCTAACCAAGAAATTTTTGTATTCATATTTTCTTTTGTTTAGTGCGGCCAACCTTTACAGGACCTAATGAATGCACCGCCAACTTGAAACACACTCAACTTCAGCACCAGCTATCTCCAGATCTAACAGTTCTCTTTTTTCGTCCACTGTTCTTCCGTGCAGCCCTGCCTGCAATGCTGGCAAACTTCAAAAAAGACGAGAATGCCAAAAATATGATACCAAGCAATTTATTAATAGCTTGCCTCGATAAAACTTACATGTACGCTAATCCTCTTTAGAATTTTCTTTTTCCTTACAGGAAAGGTGGTCTGCCAGATCGTGCGAAAATATTACTTCGCAGGACATAATAATTTCGCCCACAGGCTCAAACGGGGTGACTCCGATTTCAAAAAGAAGTCTTCCGCCCTTGAATACCCCCTCCTTGAAATCTACTGCCGCAAAGTCGCTATCAAATTTTTTTCCGTTTAATGAACATATTTCTTTCTGCGCCGAAATTTCTCCCAATTTGCCAGGAACAAGATTTTGAATGAACAAACATGATTCATTCAGCGGAAGCAGATATCGAATAAAAAGATCACCAACGCTACCGGTTCCCGCCATAGCTACGTTTCTGTAGTCAAAGTCCTTGGCGATAGCTTGAGTTGTGCAAACCAGTGCAAAAATTAAAAAATACGTTTTAATCATTTCAAAAACTCCGCACGTCTTTTGAAGCGGTCATCTGGGACAGTCGCCCAATAGTTCTTGCTTGAAATTATCTCCTTAATGGCGTTGAAGTTATTTTCTACGAAAGGTTTCTGGATGAATGTCCTCGCATTGGCTCCGTAATCCCCTCTATAAATAAGATCAATTAATATATCTTGAATCCTGCCATCTACCGCACTCCAATTAAGCGTCCCGTAGCTTCCTCTGACCGTATTGATATTTGAAATACGTATCACCTCCTTCTTCATATGCTCATAAACAGGTAAAAATAACTCATACTGTTGTTTTCTAGTTATTTTTTTCTTTCGAATATCCGCAGGCGCATTGGAAATATAATTTTTCGCTGCATCCCCTTTAAGTCCTTTTGCTCCGCTCAGCCAAGACAATAAAGGCTCCTCTATTCCGGCTGCGCTTAAATCCTTTATCGGATTAGGTCGTTGCCCGAGATCATAACCCCGTCCAATTGTCACGCCCGACGCGCCCCCTGGCCAGTGAGCCACCCTACTAAAATATCTATACAAAGGATTCAACTCATCTTCGATATCATTTCCTTCGACATCGAAAGTTAATTGCCCATAAGGTACTGCCAGCCAAACTAAATCGTTCTCATCGAGAGCGGCACAGAAACTGCCCGCCAACCCAATTGGATGAAAGTGATACGGCCTCCCCCAAGATGGCAGCCCCACCTTCTCCGCCACTTCCCTCCACCAACTCATTTGCTCGATCCGCTGCTTCTCCGCTAGCCAGTTCAAGTGTGGTGTCGACCCGCTATGGCCGAGCAGTTCATCCAGCGCGTCCCATTTCGATGCCTGGTAAAACCACTCGCTTTCCTTGCGCAGGATCATTTGCGAGATCGCTTGCGCGAGGGCGGGCAGGCGCAGCGCAGCTTGCAGTTCTTCGGCGGTCATCTTCCCCACGCGATCTCGGTCAATGATGTCGTACAGCCGGCTCTTCATCGGTCCGTTTTTGTCTTTCTCGGCCCAGGGCTGAAAGCGCTCGCGTTGCGCGTCGCTGAAGCGGTTGAGAGAGCTGAAAAACGAAGCCATGGCGTGTTTGGGCAGGCCGTAGTCAAAAATGACGTCATACCCCTCCCACGACCAGGGACTGAGCCAAGGCGTGACGCCCACTTCTTCGCACACCCAGCCATCTAGCAGATTGTTGTCCGCGTCGTGCAGCAGTCCATCCAGGCGATACCAGTTGCGCGCCTTGTGCACATTGGTTGCGGGGACGACCATTTTGTCTTTGGCCGGCAGACCATCCAGCAGGCTTTTGGGTACCAGCAGATCGGCGGCACTGACAGGGCTGCCTGCGCTCATTACTTTCAGGAGTCCGGTCGTGACATTGTCTTCATGAAGCACTACGGGTGTGCCCTTGGCCAGTTTCAGCCAGGTTTTGTGTTTATCCGGCAGGCGCCGGGCCCAAGTGCGACTGTTCTCAAGGAACAAATCGACGTCCTCGCCACTGAATACCTCCAGATGGAGCTTGTGTTCCGGCTGTTCCGCCCGGCAGTCCTGATATTTACCGAGGTGGCCGATCAGATCCCCGGCCTTGATCGGAACGGGCTGGTCGAGCACGACGATCCGATCCACCGCCAGCGGTTCCTGCGCGCCTTCCAGCAAATCGAAATATACGTACTGGTCGACGCGTTCCAGCTTGCGGAACTCGCCCTCGCCGCTGACCGTGACAACGGTGCCGGTCGGCAGCTCTAGCAGTATCGGGCAAGGATTTTTCGGTTCTGCGCGAACATTTATCAGCTCTTTTGACGAGGTGATGCGGTACTGGTTACCGGTAATCAGTTGCAGAACGCTGGTGTGAATGTAGCCCGCCAGCGAACCATCGGCGTTGATCAATTTGGCCGGGCCAGGACGGTTTTCCAGCTTGCGGTAATGCCCAATACCGCTGACGACCACCTCTGCGCCGCGCGGCAGCAGGTCAATCGCTTTGCCGTGGCGCTCCGAGTGACGCACGTTCAGGCCAGGTTGATTTGGCTGATCGGGACGCGCGTCGTTGGCCGCCTGCTTGACCCGCAGGGTCGGGCTCTGAGGCCAGAACGCCGGACGCGCGATGGCGGTTGTTTTCTGGTACGTCTCCCAGTCCTGCAGGTGCATGTACAGGCTGTAGAAAACCAGGCTGGGTGGTATGTCCTGGCCGCCTTCGATTTTCGGTGGCTGCAACCGATGGCGTACCAGCACAGAATTGCGAGAGAACGGTTTCGCGACGGTGATGGCGTTGACGAAATAGGTCGTCGGCGCGCGCGTATCGACGCGGTAGGCCACCACTTCACCGTCGGCCAGACAATGCACACTGGACTGATCCAGGAGACCGGCGGTGCCGCCGTCAAAATGCACGCCGCCGTGAAACAGACCGCCGCGCCCGAGCGGGTAGTAACCGGCAGCGGCATTGGCCATGTGAGTCAACTGTGCCAGCGGGTCGCGTTTGTCCTTGAACGGATGGCACCAGTTTTTCAGAGGAGGCAGTATGGAGG
>Ga0075432_10000538_pt1 | contig 11399 bp, 12 predicted proteins | sample RhiMethybrSRZTD1_FD_72781 | JGI IMG/M metagenome (GOLD analysis project Ga0075432, IMG submission 72781) | Populus rhizosphere microbial communities from Tennessee, USA - Rhizosphere MetaG P. TD hybrid SRZTD1 | ecosystem: Host-associated > Plants > Roots > Rhizosphere > Soil | place: USA... | reverse complement strand
CCGCACCATGGTGGTCTGCTGCCGGCTCTGGGCACGGCCGGTGTTGAACGGCGGGTCGACGTAGATGAGTGTGAAGGCGCCGTCCGGCAGCGTGGGGAGGTACTCGGCGTTGTCCGCGTGTACCACCAGGTTGCTGCCGTCCGGCGCCCAGACGGTGTCAGTCATTGAGGGGGTTAGGCCTCGGCGCCGCTTGGTTGCGAGTCGCCGCCGGCAACCACCTCGCCGTTGCGGCGGCGGGTGCGGGTCCGGCGCCGGGCCCGGGTTGCCCGGTCCACCTCGGCCGGGGCGCTGGCTGAAGCTGCCCGTGCCGAGACGGGGGCCTGGGCCGGAGCCTCGGCCGGGGCGGCGGCGTCCGTTTCGGCGGGACGACGGCGGCGCTCACCCGAGCGTCCGCCGGCTTCGGCGCCACTGCGGCGCGGGGTCCTGCTGCCGGTGCGGCCGCTGTCGCGCCCGCCTCCGGTGTTTCCGCCACGGGCGGTGTCCCGGCCGCTGTCCCTGGAGCTGCTGCGCCCCGGCTTCTTGCCGGTCTCGCCCAGGTCCTCCAGGACTTCGGCGTCGACGCCGGCAAGGACGCGCTTGTCGCGGGGCAGGCGGCCCTTGGTGCCTTCGGGGATGTCCAGCTCTTCGTAGAGGTGCGGCGAGGAGGAGTAGGTTTCCACCGGCTCCGGGTAGCTCAGGCCCAGCGCCTTGTTGATCAGGCCCCAGCGGGGCATGTCGTCCCAGTCAACGAAGGTCACAGCAGTGCCCTTGTTGCCGGCGCGGCCGGTGCGGCCCACGCGGTGCAGGTAGATCTTTTCGTCCTCCACGCACTGGTAGTTGATCACGTGCGTGACGTCGTCGACGTCGATGCCGCGGGCCGCGACGTCGGTGGCCACCAGAACGTCAACCTTGTTGTTGCGGAAGGCACGCAGTGCCTGTTCGCGGGCGCCCTGGCCGAGATCGCCGTGGATGGCGGCGGCGGCGAAGCCGCGGTCCACCAGTTCCTCGGCCACCTTGGCGGCGGTGCGCTTGGTCTTGGTGAAGATGATGGTGCGGCCGCGTCCGCGGGCCTGCAGGATGCGGGCGACGACCTCGACCTTGTCCATGCTGTGAGCGCGGTAGATCAGCTGGCGGATGTCGCGCTTGGTGAGGCCCTCGTCGTCCGGGTCAGCAGCACGGATGTGGGTGGGCTGGGTCATGTAGCGGCGGGCCATGGCGATGACCGGGCCGGGCATGGTGGCCGAGAACAGCAGGGTCTGGCGGACGGCCGGGGTTCCGGCGATCAGCGTCTCGACGTCCGGCAGGAAGCCGAGGTCCAGCATTTCGTCGGCCTCATCGAGGATGACGATCTTGACGTTCTTCAGGCTCAGGTGCTTCTGCTTGTACAGGTCGATCAGGCGGCCGGGGGTACCGACAACAACTTCGACGCCCTTTTGCAGGGCTTCCACCTGCGGCTCATAGGCGCGGCCGCCGTAGATGGTGGCAATGCGGGCATTGCGCTTTTTCGCGGCATTTTCCAGGTCCTTGGCCACCTGGACGGCGAGTTCGCGGGTCGGAACGATCACCAGGGCCTGCGGGGCGCCCGGGACGGCCAGCTTGTCGAATCCGGGGTCGTCGCGCCCCACCACGCGCTGCAGCGCGGGGATGCCGAAGCCCAGGGTCTTGCCGGTACCGGTCTTCGCCTGGCCGATGATGTCGTGGCCGGCGAGGGCCACGGGCAGGGTCATCGCCTGGATGGGGAAGGGGTGGGTGATTCCGGCGTCGGCCAAGGACTCGACGATGTCGGCGCGGACGTTGTAGTCGGCGAAGGTTTTTTCCTCGATCTCGTGCGGTTTTTCGTCCGAGATGATGGTCTCTTCCGGCTCGATCGATTCGGTGCCGGTGTCGTCGGTCAGAAGTTGGTGCGTGTGCAATTCACTCACAGGGGAGTTTCCTTATTCATTTGGGCATTGGCGCTGCTTGCTCAACGGGGCCGGCCGCAAGGCCGTTCCGGAGCACGCTCAGGCGCGCAAGCAAATCCAGTGGAAGCCGATCGCGGGCTATCTAAATGCTGGCACTGGGGACCAACGGGTGTATCTCAAGATCGCGTAGGGGCGGGCTTGTTGAATTCAAAAATCATGGAAATCAACGACCGGGCATCCATTACTACCCCTTCAGTCTAGCTGTTGACCGCAACCATCACCGACTGACGCCCCGGGCACGGCCCATAGTCAATCCTCAATCACTCCACCAGCTCCAGCCGGATCTCGCGTGTGTCGATGTCCGAGGAGATCAGCCTGACCCGGACAGTGGTGCCGGATTCGAGTTCGCCGGGGCACCTGGCCGTCACCGCGGGGTCCGCGATCTGGATGATGCCGGACGGTCCGTTGCCGTTGCCGTTGCCGCCGCCGTTTCCGTTCGTCTTGCCCGGTTTGGACCCGGAGATGACCACGGCGTCGAACTCCTGCCCGATGTGGTTGACGAGGAGGGCGGCCTCCACCGTGTCCAGGGCCAGCCGCTCCATCCTTGCTGCCAGCTGGTCCGAGGCCGCCATGATCTCCGGCAGGGACGGCAGGGCGTCACGGGCCCAGCCGGGAACAGCGGTCCGGTTGCTCAGGGCCTCACAGATCACGAGGACAAAACGGTCAATCAGGCGCCGCAGCGGGGCCGTGGTGTGCGCGTAGGCAGCTCCGATTGCGGACTGGATGGCGTCCTTCGGCACGGTGCCGTCGAAGGGCGTATAGCCGGCGCCCCGGAACAACATGCCGGCGGAGTGCAGGATGGCCAGCTGCCGGGGGTCGGTGGGATCAAGGGAGCGCAGGTATTCCCCGTAGCTGGCCCGGCCGTCCCAGGGCTTTCCGAGCGCGTTGGTCTGCCGCTTGAAGTGCAGGAGCGAGCGTTCATCGGGGGACGGCATGGTCCGCAGGATGCCCACTTTGCCTTCGAGCATGAGGTCCGCCGCGGCCATGCCGGTCATGAGGGAGATCTGGGCGTTCCAGTCCTCCACCGGAAGGGACGGGGCAGCCACAATGCGGTAGCCGCCGTCGGGCAGCTGTTCGATGTCCTGTTCCGGCATGTTCAGGCTGGCTCCGCCGCGCAGCCTCTCCAGTTCCACCCGCTTGAGCCCTACTTCCTTGAGCAGTTGCAGGACGGGGGCGGCAGTGCCGGCGTCGAGTTCGGCCTGGACACCCTTGTAGCTGAGCTTGGCACGGCTCCGGATTTTGGCGCGGCGCACCAGCACCGACTGCACACGGGCTGCTTCGTCCAGGGCGAACTCCCAGACGAAAGCGGAGCACAACTGGCCGGCCAGCAGGCTGCCTGCCTCTTCGCTGATGACTTCCGGGTGCAGCGGAATCCGCCCGTCCGGGGCGTAGAACGTCTGCCCCCGGCGGCGGGTTTCGGCATCCAGCGCCCCGCCCGGTGCCACAAAGGACGGCACATCGGCGATGGCGTAGAACACCTTGTATCCGTCGCCGGACCGCTCGATGAACAGGGCCTGGTCCAGGTCCGTGGACGACGCCGGATCTATGGTCACAAAGCCCACATCCGTAAGGTCCAGGTCCGGCATTTTGTGTTCCGCAATGGCCGCCAGCGCATCCTGCAGGACATCGTCAGGGAAAGGCCCCGGCAGTTCCAACTCCGTGCGGAGCGCGTTCAGCGCGTCGGCCAGCCGGTTGGTCTGTTCGTGGACACTTGGAGTCAGGCGATGATGGGACACGAAAGTCAGGTTAGCTCCATTTCCGCCATTAGTCTTGGACGATGAGCTCAACCCCGGCTGACACTGCTCGCTACAACCGCTTCGTCACAGACCTGTTCGGAATGATGGCCTACGGCGAGCTGTCGGCCTTTGAGCGTTTTGCCGCCGACGCGCGCTATTCACCCACCCTCCACGACCGTGCCGTGCTCGGCAGGATCGCCGTAGTGGAGTTCCGGCACTACGAACTGGTGAGCGCCAGGCTCGAGGCCAGGGGGATCGACGCCGAGGACGCCATGTTGCCGTTCCAGCCGGCAGTGGACTATTTCCACTCGCGGACACGCCCGGCCGACTGGTTCGAATCGCTGATGAAGGCCTATGTCATCGACACGGTCTCCGCCGACTTCTACCGGGCCATCTCACACTACGTCGACGCCGAAACACGGGAGCTCATCGAACAGATCCAGGCCTCCGATGAAACGACGGAGGTTCTCCGCGACCGGCTCAAGGGCGCCCTCGCCGATGATCCCAGGCTCGCCTCCAGGCTGGCGCTGTGGGGCAGGCGGCTGCTGGGCGAAGCCCTGACCCAGGCGCAGCGCGTCAGCTACGAGCACGCGTTCCTCGGAAACCTGATCGGCGGTGAGGACACCGCCGCGGCGAAGGAGCTGGTCAGCGGCCTGATCGCCGGGCTGGCGGAAAACCACTCCAAGCGGATGACGCAGCTCGGACTGACCGGGTAGTCAGGATGCGCCGGCGTCCAGCGCTTCGAGCAGTGACCGCGCGGCCGCGGCGGGGTCGTCAGCCTCGGTGATGGCGCGGACCACCACGATCCGCTCCGCCCCTGCAGCCACCACCTGCTCGACGTTGCCCAGGTCAACGCCGCCGATGGCGAACCACGGGACCGTGGTCCCGCCTGCTGTTTCGTTGCCGCTGGCCCCGGCCGCGTAGCGGACCAGGTCGAGGCCGACGGCGGCCCGGCCCGGCTTCGTGGGCGTGGCCCAGACCGGCCCCACGCAGAAGTAGTCCAGCCCGCCGGTACCGCGGGAGGCGGCCACCGCGGCGTCGATCTGTTCGGTGCCGTGCGTTGACAGGCCGATCACGGCGTCGTTGCCGAGGAACTTCCGGGCAGCCGCCAGCGGAAGATCCTTCTGCCCGATGTGCAGCACCGGTGCGCCGGAGAGCGAGGCGACATCCGCGCGGTCGTTGACCGACCAGAGGCGTCCGTGGCGGCGCGCAACGGACTGCAGCACATCAAGAAGCTCGAGTTCTTCGGCTGCCTCCAGGTTCTTGTCGCGGAGCTGGATGATGTCGACGCCGCCGGCGTAGGCGGCATCGACGAAGTCTTCGAAGTCGCCGCGATCCGTGCGGGCGTCGGTGCAGAGGTACAGGCGGGCGTCAGTGAGGAGAGCTTGCTCGGTCATGGCACCAGCCTAGTTCCCCTAAACTGGGGGAGTACCGCGGGAGCCCGCGGCAGCTGTCACAAAGCTGCAGGGCTGAGAGGGCGTCAGAGCCGACCGCTTGACCTGATCCGGTTAGTACCGGCGTAGGGAAGGATGACAATGACCCCGCAATCCCCAACGGGCAGCCCCGCCGCGCGCAGCCGCGACATCAGCGCCGACGTCGCCGTGGTTGGCGGTGGAATCATCGGCCACGGCATCGCCTGGGAGGCCCGGCAGTCGGGCCGGTCCGTGGTGCTCATCGATGACGCGCCCGGCACCGGAGCGAGCTGGGCCGCCGCCGGCATGCTGGCACCGGTCAGCGAACTCCACTACCAGGAGGAGGACCTCCTGGAGCTCATGCTTCACTCCTCCGCGCTGTGGCCCGGCTTTGCCGCGAGCCTTCAACCCGGGGGGAAACCCGGGGAATCCGGCAGCGGCGGCCCGGACACCGGCTACCTCACGACGTCGACCCTCGCCGTGGGTGCCGACGCCGCCGACCGCCGGGCGCTCGCCGACCTGCGCGGCGTCCAGCTGTCGAGCGGCCTCACGGTGGAACCGCTGACAGTCAGGGAGGCGCGGGCACGGGAACCGTTGCTGAGCCCCGGAATCTCCTGTGCCTTCGACATCCCGGCGGACCACCAGGTGGATCCCCGCAAGCTCCTTGCCCTGATCGCCGAGTCGCTGGCAGGTTCCGCCGTGCGCCGGCGGGCGGACGGCCTGCTGTGGGCGGACGGGCGGGTCAGCGGCATCACCCTGGCCGGGGGAGGTGCGGTGCATGCCGGGGAGACGATCATTGCCAACGGGCTGGAGTCTGCGGCCCTCAACGGGTTGCCCGCGGGACTGAAGCTGCCCCTCCGCCCGGTGTACGGCGACATCCTGCGCCTGCGGGTCCCCGCCTACCTGCGGCCGCTGCTGACATCCACCGTCCGCGGCATGGTCCATGGGGTTCCCGTCTACATCGTGCCCCGGCAGGACGGAACCGTGGTGATCGGGGCCACCCAGCGTGAAGACGCCCTCCCGGGGGCAGAGGCTGCCGGCCTTGGAACCGAACACGCAACGCCGGCCCGTTCAGCTGTTTCCGCCGGCGGCGTCTACCAGCTGCTCCGTGACGCGCAGGTGCTGGTTCCGGCCGTCGCCGAACTGGAACTCCTGGAAGCCACGGCGCGGGCCCGTCCGGGAACACCGGACAACGCGCCCCTGCTGGGGCGCGTAGCCGCCGCGGGAACCGGCGGCGACGTCGAGGGGTTGATCATTGCCACCGGGTTCTTCCGGCACGGTGTCCTGCTCACTCCTGCGGCGGGGTCCATCTGCAGGCAGCTCATGGACGGCAACGCCGATCCCCGCTGGGCGCCCTTCCGGCCCGACCGGTTTTCCGTCCCCTCGCCGACGCCGGGAACGCCGGCAGCGCCACTGAACATCGTCACAATTGACCCGAACAAGGAAACAGCATGAACATCACTCTGAACGGCACCGTCCATGCGGTGGAGGACGGCGCGTCCGTCACCACCCTCATCAGCCAGGTCACGGGCAGGAACCTCGCCCCCAGCGGGCAGGCCGCCGACGGTCGGAAACTGGGCGTCGCAGTGGCCCGGAACTCCGAGGTGGTGCCGCGCAGCCAGTGGTTCGTCACGGCGCTCGCCGAGGGCGACGACGTCGAACTCGTTACCGCAGTACAGGGAGGTTGAGCATCATGGCAGGAACTACGGTTGCCGGCGCGGCAGGGACCGCACAGCACACGGCGGACCCCTTCATCGTTGACGGTGTCCACCTGGGATCACGGCTGATCACGGGCACCGGCGGCGCGCCCAGCCTGGACGGCCTGGGGGCGGCTCTAATCGCGTCGGGCACGGAGCTGACCACCGTGGCCATGCGCCGCTACTCCCCGGCGGAAACGGGTTCGCTGTTCCAGCTCCTGGTGGACCACAACATCAGGGTGCTGCCCAATACGGCGGGCTGCTTCACGGCACGCGACGCCGTCATGACGGCGGAACTGGCGCGGGAAGCCCTGGAAACGGACTGGGTGAAGCTTGAAGTGATTGCCGACGAACACACCCTCCTGCCGGACGCCGTTGAGCTGGTGGACGCCACCGAACAACTGGTCAACCGCGGGTTCAAGGTGTTCGCCTACACGAATGACGATCCCGTGCTGGCCCTGCGGCTGGAGAACCTCGGAGCCACGGCCGTCATGCCGCTCGGGGCGCCCATCGGCACCGGCCTGGGCATCCTGAACCCGCACAACATCGAACTCATCGTTTCCAGGGCATCCGTTCCCGTGGTGCTGGACGCCGGCATCGGTACGGCGTCCGACGCGGCCCTGGCCATGGAGCTGGGCTGCGACGCCGTGCTGCTGGCGACCGCAGTGACCCGGGCGCAGAACCCGGCGATGATGGGAGAGGCCTTCAAACACGCTGTCATCGCCGGTAGGCTGGCGAAGGCGGCCGGCCGGATTCCGCGCCGCGAACACGCCCTTGCCTCGTCCGCCATGGAAGGCCGGGCGGAGTTCCTGTAGCAGTCCGAACCATGCAAGGAGCCAGCGGTGACCGGCAAGGAAGATGTTCTGACCCGAGCCCGGATCGACGCCGCCCTGGCGGACCTGCCCGACTGGAGGTACCGGCTGGGCGGCCTGGTGACCGTTTTCAAGACGCCGACGGCGGCCGGAGCGCTCGAGCTGATTGCCGCCGTCGGGCGCCTTGCTGAGGAACAAAACCACCACCCGGACCTGGACTGGCGCTACAACAGGGTGTTCATCCGCTTCACCTCGCACGACGCCGGCACGGAGGTGACGGAGCGTGACGTCGCCGCAGCGGCGGCCGTGAGCCTGGCGGCCGCTGCGGCGTCGGCGGCCGCGGAACCCGGCCTGTACCGGACGGTGGAGATCGCCATCGACACGGCAAACCCGGACGAGATTTCCGAGGTGTGGCGGACTGCCCTTGGCTACCGGAAAGGCCGGTACGGCGACCTGGTTGACCCCTACGGCCGCGGCCCCGGAGTCTGGTTCCAGCAAACGCCCGCCCCGAACGAGAACCGCTTCCACCTGGACGTCCACCGCAGCAAGGCGGAATCCGGCCCGGCACTGGAGAAAACAGCCGCCACAGGGGCCTTAATGAACCATGACCACGCACCCAACCGGGTGGTGGTCACGGATGCTCAGGGAAACCGGCTGTGCCTCTGCACCGAGGAAGGGCACGAACCGGATCTGTAGCTCCGGCTAGAGCCTGAGGGCGGCCGTCAGCTGCCTCGTGTCATGCAGGGTGCGCTTGCGGCCCAGGTACACCGCGGCGGCGAGTGCCGCCCCGGTGCCCAGGACCATGGGCAGAACCCAAGGAATCCACGTCAGGCCGGGCTGGTAGCCAAGCCCCGCTGCCATGAAGATGATCCAGCTCAGCATCCCCACGGCGACGGAGACGCCCGGCGGCATGGCGATGCCGTACTTCGCGTGGCGCCGGTCGTTGGCCCAGACGACAAAGCCTGCGGCAGCGGTGACCAGGGCCACGATGACCAGGGAAAGCATTTTCGGCGAACTCCTTGCTGCTGGGCGGGTTGGGCTAAGCGGGGGCCTAGAGCTGGCCGAAACCGACGCGGCGGGCTTCTTCTGCCCCGATTTCGACGTAGCCCAGGACGTTGGCGGGAACGATGACCACACGGCCTTTTTCGTCAGCCAGGCGAAGCTCGGAGCCCTTGGCGATGGCTTCCTCGACGAGCTTTGCGACAGCGTCAGCATCCTGAGCCGATTCCAGCACAATTTCACGGCCGATGTTCTGAATGCCGATCTTTACTTCCACAGCGAGGCCTCCCAGCCAATCAAAGTTCTAAAGGTGTTCTCTATTTGTAGTCTAGGTTTCCTTGGGAAAGCGGGAGATTCCGCGCCAAGCTAAACGATAGATCAGGTCGCTGGCCACATCGAGGTCCAGGTTTCCGTCGGTTTCGAGCCAGTAACGCGCGCTGACCTGCGCCATTCCGGCGAGTCCGCGCCCCAGCAGCTGGGCCTCCAGCATGGGGAGCTTGGTGTCCTCGGCGATGACCCGCGCGATGGCATCGGCAAAAGCCTTGTTGAATGTTTCGAGCCTGGAGCTGACGTCGCTGTCATTAATCAGGTCTGATTCGAAGACCAGGCGGTGTGCCTGGTCGTCACTGGCAATAAAGCGGTAATAGGCCCGCATGACCGCCTGGACACGTTCGTCGTTGTCGTCGGTGGAATTCAGCGCCCCCATCATCAACTCGGTCAGGGCACTGAGGTGGCTGTCCAGCAGGGCGAGGTAGAGCTCGCGCTTGGAAGGGAAGTGCTGGTACAGCACCGGCTTGCTGACGTGGGCCGTTTCCGCGATCTCGTCCATGGCCGCACCGTGGTAGCCGTTGGCCACGAAGACTTCCTGCGCGGCGGCCAGCAGCTGGGCGCGCCGTTCGTCACGCGGAAGCCGCGCTGAACGCGCACCGCCGGTGCGCGCCTGTCCCGCGGCTGCCTTCCCGGCCTGTGTCCGATCAACCGGTGCATGATGAACCACTGTTGGCCTTCTTTCGATTGCAGTTACCTACACTTTACGCGCGGGTAATATGACCTGGCGGCATCTTCGGGCATACATTGAAGTATGGCTTCCACGTTCACCGCAACTGCTGTCCCTGCAACCCTGGATCCCCTCGTGGAACCGGCGGATGCCCTGACCGCCGAAGAGGTGGAGCGCTACTCCCGCCACCTCATCATTCCCGAAATCGGCACGCTGGGCCAACGCAGGCTCAAGAACGCCAAGGTCCTGGTCATCGGTGCCGGCGGCCTGGGCTCGCCGGCTTTGCTTTATCTTGCCGCTGCGGGCGTGGGAACCCTGGGAATCATCGACGACGACGCCGTGGACCTGAGCAACCTGCAGCGCCAGGTCATCCACGGGGTTGCGGATGTGGGAAAGCCCAAGATCGAGTCAGCCCGCGACTCCATTGCCGCTCTGAACCCCCTGGTGGAGGTTCAGCTCCACAATGTCAGGCTGGACGCCTCGAACGCGCTGGAGCTGTTCGCCGGCTACGACCTCATCCTGGACGGCGCCGACAATTTCGCCACCCGCTACCTGGTCAATGACGCCGCCGCCATCCTCGGCAAACCCTACGTCTGGGGCTCGATTTTCCGCTTCGACGGCCAGGTCAGCGTGTTCTGGGAGAAATACGGCCCCACCTACCGCGACCTCTACCCGGAGGCGCCGCCGGCCGGCTCGGTGCCGTCCTGCGGCGAGGGCGGCGTGTTCGGGATGCTGTGCGCCGCCGTCGGCTCGCTCATGGTCACCGAGGCAGTCAAGCTGATCACCGGCGTCGGGCGCTCCATGCTGGGGCGCGTTGCGCTGTTCGACGCCCTCGGCGGAAGCTGGCGGGAGATCAGGGTGGCACGCGACCCGGCCGCCGAGCGCATCACGGAACTCACCGACTACGAGGCCTTCTGCGGAATAGTTCCGGAGGCTGAGACTGCCAAGGAAGACACTGTGACGGCCCCGCAGCTGGCCACCATGCTGGCCTCGCGCAAAGCCGGCCTGAAGGACTTCGAGCTCGTGGACGTCCGCGAGCCCGGCGAGCACGACATCGTCAGCATCGACGGCTCCGTCCTTATCCCGCAGGGCAGGATCCTGGCGGGGGAGGCGTGGGCCCAGCTGCCCCAGGACAAGGACATCGTGTTCCACTGCAAAGCCGGGACGCGCTCAGCAGCTGTCCTGGCAGCCGCGCGCAAGGCAGGCTACCAGCGGGTCAGCCACCTCGACGGCGGCATCCTTGCCTGGGTCCGGGAAGTGGAGCCTTCCAAGCCGGTGTACTGACCGGAACCTGAACACGCTTCTGACCAAGCTTGAACACGCTTCTGACCAGCCGCGCCACCGCACACCGAGGAAGGCCCAGCAATGAACCAGGACACAAGCAGGACCCCGCAACACAAGACCGGCTCCGGATTCGGCAAGGAGTCGACCGCCGCTGAAGTCATTGCCGGCATCGACCTCACCGGCAGGACTGCCATCGTCACGGGCGGGTACTCCGGACTGGGGCTGGAGACGGTCCGGGCACTGGTGTCCGCCGGCGCCCAGGTGCTGGTGGGCGCCCGGAGGCCCGGCCATGCGCGGGAAATCCTGGAAGGGGCCGGAATACCCTTCGCACTGCCAGCCGGGGCGGAAGGCGGAACCGTAAGTGTCGGCGCGCTGGACCTGGCGGACCTGGCGAGCGTGACAAGCTTTGCGGACAACTTCCTGTCCGCGTCCGGGGAATCAGGCGCCGGCCTGGACATCCTCATCAACAACGCCGCCATCATGGCCAGCCCCGAGCACCGGGTGGGCCCGGGCTGGGAGTCG
>Ga0075432_10000537_pt1 | contig 11399 bp, 10 predicted proteins | sample RhiMethybrSRZTD1_FD_72781 | JGI IMG/M metagenome (GOLD analysis project Ga0075432, IMG submission 72781) | Populus rhizosphere microbial communities from Tennessee, USA - Rhizosphere MetaG P. TD hybrid SRZTD1 | ecosystem: Host-associated > Plants > Roots > Rhizosphere > Soil | place: USA... | reverse complement strand
CAGGGCTCCGGACACCGCAAGATCCTGCCCGACGGAACGGCCCCCGACGAACAGCCCAAGGAAAGGAGCGCTGCCTGATGAGCGCTGTGCTGACCCGACCGCCGGAGGCGGCTGCCGCCGTCGAACGTTCACTGCAGGGGGGACCCGGTCCGGAGAGCGGACCACGCCCGACGCCGGCGGGCAGGCTTGCTGCCCTGGCCGGGATCGCCGGACGGGCGGGCTGGAAATCGCTCGCCGTGCTGCTGTTCCTCGCGCTGTGGGAGCTCGGCCCGACCTACCTCGCCAGCCCGTCCACCCGGGTGTTCCTGCCGCCGCTGCACGAAGTGCTTGCTGCCGGTGCGAAGCTGGTGGAGAACGGACAGCTGCAGAGCCACCTGCAGGCCAGCCTTACCCGCTCGGTGTCCGGTTTCAGCATCGCGGTGGTGTCCGCCGTCGTGCTGGGGCTGCTGATCGCCTGGTACGGCTGGCTCAGCTCGTTCCTGAACCCGCTGCTGGAACTGTTCCGCAACACGGCCACGCTGGCGCTGCTTCCCGTGTTCACGCTGCTGCTGGGCATCGGCGAGGAATCGAAGATCACCATCGTGGCCTACGCGGCGTTTTTCCCGGTGCTGCTGAACACCATCGCCGGTGTCCGGACCGTGGACCCGCTCCTCATCCGGGCCGCGAGGTCGCTGGGGCTGAACAGCTTCCGGCTCTTCCAGAAGGTCATCCTGCCATCGGCTGTTCCGACGATTTTCACCGGCATCCGGATGGCCGGCACGTCCTCCATCCTGGTGCTGATCGCCGCCGAAATGGTGGGCGCCAAAGCCGGGCTGGGCTACCTGATCGTCAATTCGCAGATGAGCTTCCTGATTCCGGACATGTACGCCGGCATCCTCACCGTCTCCGTCCTGGGCCTGGCGGTCAACGTCCTCCTCGTTGCCCTGGAGCGGCACTTCTCCCGCTGGCGCACCGCCGTCGGCTCCGGCAACTGACCGTTTCACCCGCGGCCTCTCCGCACCATCCGTCACCGCACCATCAACCAGTAAGGAATAAAGCAATGACCACCATCACCGAAACCAAGCTCGAATTCGCCAAACTGGGTTCCCGCATCGGGGCTGAAATCCGCGGCCTGGACCTCAGCGGGGACCTCTCCCCGGACACCGTGGCCCGGATCCGCGAGGCCCTGAACGAACACAAGGCCCTGGTGTTCCGCGAGGCGAACATCCTCACCGACGAGGCGCAGGTGAAGTTCGCCAGCCACTTCGGGCCCCTGACCAAGGCGCACCCCACCGTGGCCTCCGTGGAGGGTGAAGAGAACGTCCTGCCCGTGGACAGCGAGAACGGCTCCGCCAACAACTGGCACACGGACGTCACGTTCGTGGTCAACCCGCCGCAGGCATCGACGCTGCGGAGCATCGACCTGCCGGCGTACGGCGGGGAAACGCTGATCGCGTCCTCGGCCGGAGCGTACGCCGACCTGCCGGACGAGCTGCGGAACTTCGCGGACACCCTGTGGGCCATCCACACCAACGACTACGACTACTCGGTGCCGAAGAACCTGGAGCACCAGAACGCCGAGGAACGGCGCAAGGAGTTCACGCGCCTGAAGTTCGAGACCGCCCATCCGGTGGTCCGGGTCCACCCCCTGACCGGCGAGCGCGGATTGTTCATTGGGGGCTTCGCGCAGCGGCTGCGGATCGTGGGCCTGTCCAACACGAGTCGAAGGACATCATCAGGCTGCTCCAGGCCTACGTCACGCGTCCGGAGAACGTGGTGCGGGTGAACTGGGAGCCGAACCAGCTGGTGCTCTTCGACAACCGCATCACCCAGCACTACGCCCCGGACAACTACGACGGCCAGCCGCGCAAGCTCAACCGCGTCACCATCGCCGGCGACATTCCGGTGGGCGTGGACGGCAAGCAGAGCCAGGCCCTGCAGGGCGACTCCACCACGTACTCGGTGGTGGCGCCGCTGTAGGGGTTCCAAGCCCAACTAGGTCGCAGTTAATGTCGTTTTGAGCCCTGATAACGACATCTGCTGCGACCTAGTTGGGTTAAGCGGCGTTTAGGGGATGTTGCTCCCCCGGGCCGTGACCCACAGCCGGTACCACTCGGCGCGGGTCATGGCAGCGGCAACCCGGGCCGCTCCGGCGCAGGCACGGATGCGGTCCGGGTTGGCCGAACCGATCACGGGCGCGATCCCGGCCGGATGCCGCATGAGCCACCCGAGGAGGATCGCCTCCCTGGTGGTCCCCTTGGCCTTCGCCATCTCCGCGACGAGCACCGCCGTGGCGGCCTCTGCCGGCGTAGGGCTTTCCGGCGGAGCTCCGCTGTAGTGTCCCTGGGCCAGCGCCCCGTAGGCCTGCAGGGTGATTCCCTGCCGGCTGCAGAACTCCACAGTGCCGTGCGGGAAGCTGTAATCCAGCCCTTCACCGTGGTTCACCAGCACGGTGCTTTCCAGCCAGGCCCGCTTCAGCAGGCTCATTTCCAGCTGGTTGGCCACCACCGGGGTTTCCAGGTGGTCCTGCAGTGCCTCGATCTGCGGGGCCGACATGTTGGACACCCCCACCTGCCGCACTTTGCCTTCCCGCAGTAACTGCCCGACGGCGGACGCCACCTCGGCGGGGTCGGCCAGCGGGTCGGGGCGGTGCAGCAGGAGGACATCCACGTAGTCGGTCTTCAGCCGCTTCAGGCTGCCGTTGACCCGCTCGAGGATTCCCTCGCGGCTCAGGTCGTAGTGTGTTTCGAGTCCCTGCTCGTTGAGCCGGATGCCGCACTTGGTCTGGAGCCGGATCCGTTCCCGCAGCCCCGGTGTGATCGCCAGGACCTCGCCGAAGACCGCCTCGGACTTGCCGCCGCGGTAGATGTCGGCGTGGTCGAACAGCGTGATGCCTGCGTCGAGGGCGGCGTCGATTGCGGCGGCCGCCTGCTCCACGTGCTCAGCGGCGTAGGGCTCGGCGGACCAGCTGCCGCCCAGGCCCATGCAGCCGTAAATCAGTTCCTGGGTACGGGATGGAGCGTTGTGTTCACTCATTGCGTCACTCTTTCATGAGCTTGGACAGAAGCACAGGTGGCGGGACCCGGCCGGGTCCCGCCACCTGTGCATAAGTCTCAGTTGTTAGCGCAGCCAGACGGTGGTGTTGCCGGGCAGCAGCTTCCCGTCCAGCGGTGCGCTGCTCAGCAGCACCTCACCGGCCGGGAGCTCCACCGGCTCGGCACCGAAGTTGGTCACTGACTGCCAGCCGCCGTGGCGGGTGAACTGCAGCACCTTGGGGTTGCCGGTTTCCACCCACTCCAGTTCCTCGGCGGTCTGCAGTTCGCGGCGCAGCTTCAGGGCCTTGCGGTACAGCTCCAGGGTGGAGCCCGCGACTCCGTCCTGGGCGTCGACGGCGTACCGGCCGAACCAGGCTGGCTGGGGCAGGTGGGACCGGCCTTCGCCGAAACCGAAGGACGTGCCCTCCGTGGCCCAGGGCAGCGGCACGCGGCAGCCGTCACGGCCGATCTCCACGCCCTTGTTGCGGAAGAAGGACGGGTCCTGGCGCTCCGAGTCCGGAATCTCTGCGACTTCCTGCAGGCCGAGCTCCTCGCCCTGGTACAGGTAGGCCGATCCCGGGAGGGCCAGCATCAGCAGGCTGGCCGCACGGGCGCGGCGCAGGCCCAGCTCGACGTCCAGTTCCTCGGCCGGTGCGCCGGCCAGCAGCCAGCCCTTGCCGTCCTGGCCCTTGGCGTGGACGCCGCCGCCCATCGGCAGGCCATAGCGGGTGGCGTGCCGGACGACGTCGTGGTTGGAGAACACCCACGTGGAGGAGGCGCCGGTGGCCGTGGCTTCGGCGAGGTTCCGGGTGATGATTTCGTGGAACTCGTCGGCGTCGAAATCGGCCTGCAGCAGGTCAAAGTTGAAGGCCTGCCCCAAACCCTGGGGGCTGGCGTAGCGGGCGCGGCGGGTGGCGTGCACCCAGGCTTCGGCGACGGCGGTGCGCGGCGGGTTGTACTCGTTGAACACCTCGCGCCATTCGGCGTAGATCTCGTGGACCTCGTCGCGGTCCCAGAACGGGTGTGAGCCGTCGGCAAAACCGTCGGTCCCCGTGTTGGCTTCAGTGAGTTCGACCTTGGAGAGCAGCGGCTCCGTGAGGTCCTTGGTGAGGGCGTGCGCCACGTCCACGCGGAAACCGTCCACGCCACGGTCGGACCAGAAGCGCAGTGTCTTCAGGAAGTCGTCGCGGATCTCGCGGTTGGACCAGTTCAAGTCCGGCTGTTCCTTGGCGAAGATATGCATGTACCACTGGCCGGGGGTGCCGTCCGGTTCAGTGATGCGCTCCCAGGCGGGACCGCCGAAGACGGAGTCCCAGTCCGACGGCGGCAGCTCGCCGTTCTCGCCCAGGCCGTCACGGAAGATGTAGCGCTCGCGGGCAGCAGAGCCCCGCGGGGAGGCCAGCGCTTCCTTGAACCATTCGTGCCGGTCGGAGGAGTGGTTCGGGACGATGTCCGCGATGAGCTTGATGCCGGCTTCGTGCAGCGCGGCGGACATTTCGGCGAAGTCCTCCAGGGTGCCCAGCTTGGGGTCCACGTTGCGGTAATCGTCAACGTCGTAGCCGCCGTCGGCGAGCGCCGACGGGTAGAACGGGCTGAGCCAAACGGCGTCGATCCCCAGTTCCTTCAGGTACGGAACTTTGGCCGTGATGCCCTTGATGTCGCCCAGGCCGTCACCGTTCGAATCCGAGAAGCTGCGCGGATAGATCTGGTACACGGAGGCCTGGCGCCACCAGTTGGGATCGGCTGCGAGGTTTGAATCGGACAGGGTTGCCAGAGTGGCGGTGGTGGACAAAGGAGATTCCTTTTCTGGTGTTGGTTGTTCTTTGGCAAAGGGAAAGATGGATGAGTGCCCGGTAGGTGCGTCCTACTTCACTGCGCCCCGCATGACTCCGGACAGTACCCAACGTTGGGCAAGGATGTAAACCACCAGCGTGGGCGCCATGGCCATCAGGTAGGACGCGAAGGCGAGGCTGTAGTTGGTGTTGAATTCGCCCTGGAATAGCATCTGCACCACCGGCAGGGTCTGCAGCGCGGGATCCGCAATCAGCATCTGCGGCAGCAGGAAGTCGTTCCAGGAGCCGAGGAAAGCGAAGATCCCGACGGTGGCGTTCATCGGAGCCAGCAGCGGGAAGATGATCTTGCGGAACACCTGCCACGTGGTTGCGCCGTCCATGCGGGCCGACTCCTCGAGCTCCACGGGGATGGAGCGCACGAAGGCGATGTAGAGCAGGGTGTTGAACGAGATGCCGCCGAGGACGTGCAGGAACACGACGCCGGCCGGGTTGTCCAGGCCGAGCAGGGCAGTCTGCTTGATCAGGGGCAGGATGATCACCGGGAACGGGATGAACATCGCGGACAGCAGGTAGACGAAGGAGCCCCGGAAGAACCGGTGGTTCCAGTTCCGCGCAATAGCGTAGGCCACCAGGGAGCTGCTGGCCAGCGAGCCGAGGACGCTCAGCACGGTAACGAACGCCGTGGACATAAAAGCCCGCGGGAAGTTGGTGGCCACGTATGCGGCGGCGAAGTTTTCCCAGTTCATCGGGTTCGGCCAGGCGAGGCCCGTGCCGGTGCCGATCTGGTCCGGGGACTTGAGCGCCATGGCAACGGTGAAATAGAGCGGCAGCAGGACGGTCAACGATGCGGCCAGCATCAGCGCGGTGAGCCACCAGTTGATCTTGAAGCCCTCACGGTTGGACCGGCGGTGGCCGCGGACGGGGGCGTCCGCCGTCCGCTGTTTGGGAGCGGCAAGTGTGGATGCGGTCATTAGAGTGAAACCCCCCGGCGCTGGATGAGGCGCAGCTGGATGACGGAGATCAGCAAGGTGATCAGGAAGTAGATGACGGCGTTCGCCATCTGGTAGGAGTAGTCGCCGCCGGTGAAGCCGGAGAAGATGCGCATGGCCACGGACTGCGTTGCCATGCCTGGGCCGCCGCCGGTGAGGCCCACGATGATCTCGTAGGTTCCGAGGAATCCCTTGAAGCCGAGGATCACATTGATTACGAGGTACCCCATGATCAGCGGGAGCGTCAGGCTGAGGAACTGCCGGAAGCTGCCGGCGCCGTCGAGGTCCGCGGCTTCGTAGACCTCGGAAGGCACGCTCTGGAGGCCTGCCAGGTAGATGATGGTGGCGCCCGGCGCCGCCTGCCACACCGTGACGAGCACGATGGCGAGCCAGGCAAGGTTCTCGTTGGCGAGGATGCTCGTGGCCAGCGGGGTGACGCCGAACCGTTCGGCCAGCACGGGAAGCGTGTTGGAGAACAGGTAGTTGAACACAAAGGAGACGATCAGGGCGGAGAGCACCATGGGGATGAAGAACACGGTGCGGATGCCGGTGCGCCATTTGATCTTCGCATTGAGGCCCAGCGCGATCGCGAGGGCCACGATGTTCACCACCACGGTGGTGGTCAGGGCGAACACAAACGTGAAGATGTAGGACTGCAGGACAGCGGGGTCCTTGAAGATGTTGACGTAGTTCATCAGCCCGATGAACTTCCAGTCGCCGTAGCCGGCGTAGTTGGTGAGGCTGAAGAAGACGCCCACGAGTGCCGGCAGGGTGATGAAGAAGGCGAACAGCGCCAGGACGGGCACCACCATCCAGTAGTACGTGGGGTCGATCCTGCTCCTGGACCGGACGGTGCCGGCGGCCGACGCGGGGCTATTGGGTTCTGCGGGAGGGGCTGTCTGGGCCACCCGGGATGTTGTAGTCATTGAGGCTCCTGGAGTCGGGTGGGGGTCAGACCGCGGTACGCTCGGCGACGCGGCGCCATTCGTCGTCGAGGGCGGCGAGGAACTGCTCGCCGTTCTTGCTGTACACAAAGGACTGGATGTAGTTGTTCACGGGCACCGACGGCGGGAAGTAGGTCACAGCGCCCTGGAAGTAGCGCGCCTCCTGCACCGCCGCGTTCAGTCCGCTGATCTGCGGATTGCTGACGGCGGGGGCGTCCTTGAGCGGCGAGAATGCCGCGTTCTTCTCGTTGTACGTGTTCACCACGGACGGTTCCAGCAGGTAGTTGACGAACCGCTGTGCCGCAGCCATGTTGGGCGTGTTCCGGGTGATGGAAAGCGCCATGTCCACGTTCACGCGGGCCTTGGTGTCCTCCGGGTTGTTGGTCACCGGCAGCGGGAAGCTTCCCAGCCTGATGTTCTTGTTGGCGGCCACCAGCTGTGACAGCGCCCACGGACCCTGCAGGTACATGGCCGCCTGCCCCTTGGCGAATGCCGCGTTGCCGTCCGCGTAGTTCTTGCTGGCCGCGCCGTTCTGCGAGAACGAGGCGAGCTGGAGCATCCTGGGGAGGGCCGGGCCGAAGCTGTTGGCAAACGATTCGGGGGCATCGCTCGTGATCCTGGCACCCTTGGCGTAGAGCTTCGTGAAGAATTCCCCGACATCCAGCGCCCCGCCGGACGCGTAGTCGAACATGCCCTGGGCGAGGGTCCACGGGTCCTTGTACGTTCCATAAATCGGCGCGATGCCGGCGGCTTTGAACTTCTCGCAGGCCGCGACGAATCCGTCCCATGTGGTGGGGACGGAGACGCCCTGCGCCTCGAAAATGTCGCGGTTGTAGATGACGCCGGCTGCCGCAAGCGAGAACGGCAGGGCACTGGTCTCGGTCCCGTTGTACTGGCCCCAGGAGTTGACGAGCTCCTGCATCTTCGGATCGATCGTTTTCGCCACGGGCATGTCCGAGAGGTCGGCGAAGATGCCCTTCTTGACGAAGTCGGCGGTGGCCTGGGCGAAGCCTCGGGTCACAACATCCGGCGGGTCGTTGCGGACGAGGCCCGGAACAAAGTTTCCCTCGTTGAAGTCCTGGACCACGCGGATGTCCGGGTTCAGCGCCTCGAAGTCCTTGATCACCTGGTTGAAGTAGTCCACCACTTCGGGCTTGTTCTGCATGAAACGCAGCGTGGTGGTTCCGGTCTGTGCCGCGGGCGATGCGCCGCAGGCGGACAGCGGAACCATCAGGGCTGCTCCGGCGAGGCCGGCGGTCCGGAGCAGGGAACGCCTGCTGAGCAGCGATGCGGGCAGGGCCGCGTTCACAGGGCGGGGGCTGACGTGCGGTGGCGGCTGGGCTGTGCTTGCGGTGCGGGCTGGCAGTGCTTCAGGGTGCGGTTCACAGTTGCTCCTTTGCAAAAGGCTGAGTGAAGGGCTGGAGGTAGAGCCTGCAGTCGGCGGCCGTCCGGTCCACGTTGCTCTAAGTTTATATGGAATCTAAATTTAGTTCCTCAAGTATTATGTGGTGCAAAGCACAGAGAGGTCAACACCATGTCTGAAATGACGGCGGCAACGCCCCAGCTGCTGCGGCGTGTGAGCGCCGGGGCAGTGCTTGAATTCATGCGCGCTTCCCAGGCGGTGACGGTCACGGAGGTCATGGACGCCACAGGGCTCACACGGGCCACCGCCATTGCCGTCTGCGAGGACCTCATGCAGCGCGGCTGGATCAGGGAGCTGGAAAACCAGCGGGCATTTGGCGGCTACCAGAAGGGCAGGCCGGCGCGCCGGTTCGAGCTCAACGAGCGCGCCGGGTGCGTCCTGGGCATGGACGTGGGCATTTCCAAAGCGACGGTGGTGGTGTCCGATCTCCGCGGCAAGGCCCTGGGCAGGTCCAGCCAGCCGTTCGCCGGTGCCGAGATCACGGCGGAAGAACGGGTCGCCGTCGTCGACCGGACCGCCCTGATGGCCCTCCGCAGCGTGGGCGCCTCCCCCGACTCCGTGCTCGCCGTTGGTGCCGGAATCGCCGCACCCGTGGACCGCAACGGCGATGTGCTGGTGACCCAGCACTTCTGGGGACTGTTCGACGTGGGCCTGCGCTCCGCGCTCAAGGACCTGCACGGCTGGACAGTCCTCCTGGAAAACGACGCGAACCTCGCCGCACTGGGTGAGCGCTGGCGGGGTGCGGCGGCCGGTGTGGACGACGTCGTCGTGATTCTCGCCAGTGAACGCCTCGGTTCGGGAGTGATCGACGGCGGGCGGCTGCTGCACGGCCGCGCCGGCGGCGCCGGCGAGCTTGCATTCCTTGACATGGTGGAGGGGGTCGGAGACACCTTCGGCATCGCTGCCCTGGCCCGCACCTGGGCCGCCGACGCCCTTGCCGGGAAGGCCAGGACCTCGCTCCGGCAGCACGCAGCCGACGGCGTCGAGGCGGAGCATGTTTTTGCCGCTGCCTCCGCCGGGGATGCCGTTGCCCTGGACATCCTCGACCGGCTGGCGGACAGGATGGCCAGGGTGATCGGGGCCGTGGCCACCATCATCAACCCGGAGCTGGTGGTGATTGGCGGCGCCGTGGCGAACTCGGCAGGCGTGCTGCTGGGGCCGATCGCTGAACTCCTGCCCGGGTACACCGCCACTCCCCCGGCCGTGGCGGCGTCCCCGCTGGGCGACTCGATCGTGACCGTGGGTGCCGTCCGTTGCGCCCTGGACTTCGTGGAGAAAAACACGCTTGACCTGGAGCTCGCGGCCCCCGCCTAGCCAATGTCCGCGCTGGTCCTACTCCGGCATGATCATGGTGCGCAGGTCCAGCTGGCGCAGCACGCGGTCCGCCACTTCCGGGTCCATGTCCGGTTCGTTCCGGGCAGCCACGACTTCCTGGCGGGCGGCATCGAGCGCAACGGTCTGCACGGCAATGGCCAGCTCCCGCCCGCGCCGGCGCTTCTCGTCCAGGGATTCGTTCCGGAGGCTTCCATCCAGCAGTTCGGCGTGCAGCCTCGTCATCTTTTCCTTGACGAGCGCCACCTTCTCCGGCGGGAGCTCCTTGACGAGGTCGTTGTCCTTGAGGGCGGCGATGGCGGCCTGCTGGGCGCGTTTGGCCAGGACCCGGGCCGCGTCCCGTTCCTCCGAACCGTCTCCGGTGGCCTTCAGGACTTTCATCAGCCAGGGCAGTGTCAGGCCGGGCAGCACCAGGGTGGCCAGCAGGACCGCGCAGGCGATGACCAGCAGCTGGTCCCGGGCCGGGAACGGCGTGCCGTCGGCCAGCGTCAGGGGCAGCGCGAGGGCAAGCGCCAGGGTGGCGAGGCCCCGCATGCCGCACCAGGTCAGGATGAGGACTTCCTTGGCGGAGGCGGGCTGCAGCAGGTTGCTGTTCTTCCGCGCCGAGGCCGCCAGCAGGGCCAGCCACAGGAACCGAACCGCAAACACGATCACGCACACCACCGCCGCGGTGCCGATCATGCCGTAGATCTCCGTACCCTCGTCGTGGATGACGTGGCGGATTTCCAGCCCCACCAGCCCGAAGGCCAGCCCGGTCACCAGGAGCTCCACCACGTCCCAGAACGCCGTGCGGGTGACCCGTTCAGCGGCGTCCTGCGGCCTCGAGTGCCGCTTCATCTCCAGTGCGGTAACCACGACGGCGATCACGCCTGAGGCGTGCACCTCTTCCGCCAGGATGTAGGCGGCAAACGGCACCACCAGGGTGACCGCGCTGCGCGCCACCATGGAGGTCACCAGCCGTGTGATCAGCGCCGTGACCCAGCCCATGGCGATGCCGGCCAGCACCGCAACCGCAGCCCCCACCACAAACTTGAGGACGACGTCGGGCCCTATCCTGCTGCCCGAGACGGTGGCCGCAACGGCGGCCTGGAAGATGACGATGGCGGCGGCGTCATTGAAGAGGCCCTCGCTTTGCAGGACCGTGATGAGCCGCCGCGGCATGTGCACGCGGCCGGCCACGGATTCCACGGCCACCGGGTCCGGCGGAGCCACCATGGCCCCCAGTGCGATCGCGGCGGGAATTCCGATGCCCGGGATCATCAGCCAGGCCGCCCCTGCCACGGCAGCGGTGGACACGACCACCAGGGCCACCGCGAGCATGATCAGCGTGCGCCAGCGGACCCGGAAGACGGCCCAGGAGCTGCGTTGGGCCGTCGCGAACAGCAGCGGCGGCAGGAAGATGGGCAGGATCAGCTCCGGCGAGATGTCCATTTCCGGAAAGCCGGGGATGAAGGTCAGCGATGCCGCCAGGATCAGCATGAGCACGGGATAGGGCAGCCGGAGCTTGTCCCCCAGACCCACCGCCACCACTGTGGCAAGCAGCAGTCCGATAATCAGCGCCAACTGGTCCATAGGCTCACTTTCCCCGAAGTGGAGGCGCCGCAGTGCTCTGCAGGCGCCTCCTCCACGATATCGGGTGCGGGCCGGTGGCTACTCCGGGCTCAGTCGGCAGGGCCTACTGCGCCGGCTGCAGTGCTGCTGCGACCGGCAAGGTGCCATCCCGGAACTCGATGGTTCGTCCGGCGGTGTCCGGCAAGCCCAGGACCGCGGCCGTCACGAGTGCCACGTTGGCCCTTGACGTGGCGGTACCGGCGGAGGTGTCCGCCGGATCGACGTCGATGAGGCCGTTGCCGGGACCGTCCGTCAGCGTTCCGGGGCCCAGGATCGTCCAGTCCAGGTCCGTG
>Ga0075432_10000533_pt1 | contig 11418 bp, 16 predicted proteins | sample RhiMethybrSRZTD1_FD_72781 | JGI IMG/M metagenome (GOLD analysis project Ga0075432, IMG submission 72781) | Populus rhizosphere microbial communities from Tennessee, USA - Rhizosphere MetaG P. TD hybrid SRZTD1 | ecosystem: Host-associated > Plants > Roots > Rhizosphere > Soil | place: USA... | reverse complement strand
CCGCCGCGCTGCGCGCCAATGCCTATATCGACCGCGCGTTGCCGCTGGAGGATGGCCACAGCCTGCCTGCTCCGCTGTTCAGCGGGCGAATGCTGACCGAGGCGGCCCCGATTGCGGGCGAAACGGTGCTGGTGATCAGCCCGGCTGGCTATCTTGCCGCACTGGTCTCGGCGCTCGGCTGCAATGTGATCAGCCTCGCCCCCGCCGATGCCGCGAAGAAGGGTGCGGCCGCCAGCCTGATCCTGATCGACGGCGCGGTGGAGGAACTTCCCGCGGCCCTTTGCGCGCGGCTGGCCGAAGGCGGCCGGATCGTCACCGGGCTGACCGAGCGCGGTGTTACGCGGCTTGCCGCCGGCACCAAGGTGGGCGGCGAAATCAGCCTGCTGCCGCTCGCGGAAATGGGCATCCCGGTTCTGGCCGAATTTGCCGCTCCCCGGCGCTGGAGCTTCTGAGAATGACAAGGGAGGGCAGTCGTCGTCTGATCCGTTGCGCGCTGCTGCCCGCCACCTGCCTGCTGGGCATGGCCGCACCCGCGCTGGCGGACGACCTGCGCGATGCGCTGGTGACTGCCTACCAGACCAACCCCACGCTTGAAGCTGCCCGCTCCAGCCAGCGCGCGGTCGATGCCGGGGTACCGATCGCCCGTGCGGCCGGCCTGCCTTCGCTCTCGGGAACCGGGACCTATACCGAGTTCCTGCAGAAGAGCGCCAACTCGTTCACCTCGCCGGACCGGGCGCTCGATGCGCAGGCGAACCTGAGCGTCCCGCTCTATTCCGGCGGCGCGGTACGCAATTCGGTGCAGGCCGCGGAAACGCGGGTAAAAGCCGGACAGGGCGATCTGCGCGCAACCGAATCGGGCATCTTCGCACAGGTGGTCGGCGCCTATCTCGACGTGATCCGTGACCAGGCGATCGTCGGGCTCAATCGCAACAACGTCCAGGTGCTCGAGGTCAATCTTACCGCGACGCGCGACCGGTTCGAGATTGGCGACCTGACCCGCACCGACGTTGCCCAATCACAGGCCCGGCTTGCCCAGGCGCGCAGCGACCTGCGCAGTTCCGAAGCCGCGCTGGCCGGAAGCCGGGAAAGCTATATCCGCCTCGTCGGCAAGCCCCCGGTCGATCTTCAGCCGCCGCCGCCGCTGCCGGGCCTGCCCGCCAGCCCGGAAGAGGCGGTCCAGACCGCGCTGGACAACAATCCCGACCTTGCCGCCGCGCGCCTGCGCTCAAAAGCGGCGGGTTTCGATACCCGCGTTGCCGGCGCTGGCCGCCTGCCGCGGATCAGCGCGTTTTCCGGGCTCGACTACACCAACTATTTCAGCACGCTGGGCGGCGCGGCCTCGGCCACGGTGATGCAGCACCAGACCACCGCGCAGGCCGGCATCCGGGCGACCATTCCGCTGTTCCAGGGCGGTCTTCCGGCCGCGCAGGAACGGCAGGCCCAGGCCCGCGAGGGCGCCACGCTTGAACAGGAAATCGGCACCGAACGCGAAGTGATCGCCACGGTGCGGACCTATTTCCAGCAGTGGAAGGCGGCGAACGAGATCATCCAGTCAAGTCAGGCAGCGGTGGACGCAGCCGCTCTCGGTCTTGAAGGGGTGCGCGCCGAGAACAGCGTCGGCAACCGCACCATCCTCGACATCCTCAACGCCGAGCAGGAACTGCTCAACACCCAGGTCGTACTGGTCCGCGCGCGGCGCAATGCCTATGTCGCCGGGTTCAGCGTGCTGGCCGCGATGGGCCGCGCCGAATCGCGCGATCTCGGGCTCGACGGCGGCATGCTCTACGATCCGCAAGTGAACTACGCTCGCGTGCGCGGCAACATCTTCGACTGGGCGCATGACCCGGCGCCAAAGGTGCATTCCACCCGAACGGTTGACACGCCCGCACAGGATGGCTCAATTTCGGCCAAGGACGCACCGATGACGGTGTCTGCCATGCCGAAAACCGGGGGTTAAGCCGCAATGCGCCAGTCAAACGAGCCTTCGGTCGAGGAAATCCTCGAATCGATCAAGAAGGTGATCGCCCGCGACAACCGTGGCAGCAGCCCTGCGGACCGCCGCGAAACCAGCGCTGCTGCGCCGGAGCCGGCTTCATTCCACCACGTGGTCGAAGACGAGCAGGACGAAATTCTCGACCTGGCCGAACTGGCCGAGCCGATCGTTCCCGAACCGCTGATTGCCGACACCGTAGTGTCCTCGATGCGCGAATCGCTGGCCGCGCTCGCCACCATGGCCGCGCCCGGCGCCGCGCCGCAGATCGTCCGTTCGGGCGAGACTTCGCTTGAAGGACTGGTGCGCGAAATGCTGCGACCGATGCTGGCCGATTGGCTCGACAAGAATCTTCCGCCCATGGTCGAACGCCTCGTCGCGGCCGAAATTGCGCGGATCGTTGGCAAGCGGGTTTGATCGCCAAGACCTGATCGCACCGGCGGCGGCCCTCGGGGGTTGACCGGGAGCATGGCCCGCCCCCATCTGCGGGCATGGCCAAGCCCGACCCTGCCCTGCTCGACCCCGCCCGCTATCGCCGCACCACGGCCATCGCGACGCGCTACGCCGATCTCGATACCAACCGCCATATCAACAACATCGCGATGGCCGCGCTGTTCGAGGATGCGCGGGTGCGTTTCCAGATCGACCTCGCCGCGGACGGCATCATGCGTCCGTTCATGGTGGCAAGTTTTGCGATCGAATACCTGAACCAGGCGCACTATCCGGCGCCAATCACCTTTCATTCCGCCGTGATTGGCCATGGCCGCACCAGCATCACGGTGCTGCAGCTTGCCATGCAGGAGGGAACGCCCGTCGCGCTCGGCACCAGCGTGATGGTGCTGACGGACGGCACACGCCCGGCCCCGCTGCCGGAAGAATGGCCGCCCCGCCTGGCCCTGCTGGCCCTGTTGCCATGACCGGCGACCGGGAGCTCGACCGGGCCCGGGCCGCGCTGGCTTCAACCGGGGGGGACCGCATCCGCCGCCACATCTTCCTCTGCGCAGAGCCGCAGAAGGGCGAATGCTGCACGCCGTCCGAAGGGGTTCCGGCGTGGAAGTACCTGAAGAAACGCTTGAAGCAGCTCGGCCTCGACGGCGAAGGCGGGATCGCGCGGACCAAGGCCGATTGCCTGCGGATCTGCGCCAAGGGCCCGGTCGCCGTGGTCTGGCCCGACGGCGTCTGGTATCATTCGTGCACCGCGCCGGTGCTTGAACGGATCATCACCGAGCATCTGGTCGGCGGCGTACCGGTGGAAGATTTCCGGCTCACCGTGCCGGACTGATCACTCCTCGTTATCCGTCAGCGGATCGATCACGGCATCATCGTGCCCCGTCCCGCTGGACAGGAACACCAGCCCCATCAGCGCCGCGGTGAGCATCATCATCCCGCCGATGCCGAGCGCGGTGGCGATGAAGAAATTGATCGAGACGAAGCCGTTCTGCCAGAACAGGAAGCCCAGCGTGGCCAGCACCACGGCCATGGTCACCGCCCCCATTGCCCGCAGGATGCGCTTGTAGCGCGCCCAGGCGTGGGCGGCATTGCGGGGATCGTCGAGCGGGGAGGACGGCGCGGCCATTCCTGCCAGATGGGGGCTATTGCGTCCGCCCGCAACCGCCCCCGATTTGGCAGCTAGATGTTTGCGGCGGGCTGGCGCAGTTCCCGGGAACGTGGCATCCTTCGACCCGATAAGAGAATTGGGAGAATGATGATGACCATTTCCCGCGTGATCGCCCGCAAGCCGACGGCCGAAGTCTTCTCGGTCTCCGCCGAAATTTCGGTTCAGCAGTGCATCAACGTGCTGGCAGCACAGCGGATTGGCGCCGTGCCGGTTCTGGACGGTGACCAGCTGATCGGCATCTTTTCCGAGCGCGACCTGATCTACTGCGCCGCCAAGGAAGGCCCTGCCGCGCTGGACCGACCGATCCGCGAAGTGATGACCGCCCAGCCGTTCACCGCCACGCCGGACGTTTCAGTGCTCGAAGCGCTCGCCCTGATGACCAAGCGCCGCGTCCGTCACCTGCCGGTCATGCAGGACGGCAAGCTGATCGGGCTCGTTTCGATCGGCGATCTGGTGAAGTTCCGGATTGATTCGATCGAGCAGGAAGCCGAAGCGATGCGGGCTTACATCCAGTCGGCCTGAGCCCCGCAGGCACAGGGGCCCCTCAGTCGATCTTCTTCCTGGCCACAACCCACTGCGGATCCTTGCACAGGACGCAGTCCGCGCCCTTGAACCAGCGGGCTGACGCCGCGCTGCCCTTCAGCTGCCAGTCGAGCCACTGGGTCACCACCCGGCCGAACAGCCCCGCATTGGCCTGCCGATAGGTGGCGGTGTGGCCGATGCCGTGGGCCCAGCCGCGAAAGGCCGGGATCTGATTGATGGCTGCAAAGTCGGAGTTTGCATTCGCCCAGGCGATATCGCCCTCGTCTCCGCTGATAAAGGCAATCGGCGCATGGAGCTGCTGCAGCCCGGCACGGGGCGCATCGGCGCCAACGCCCGCCAGCCGACCATCGGGGAAGGTGCCGCTGTTGAGGATGACCGAGGTGGTCGTGCGCGGATCGACCGAGGCACGCAGCGCCTGAAGCCCGCCGCACGACTGGCCCATGACCGCGATCTTCCTGGTATCGAGCTTGTGGAACCACGGACTGCGCGGATTGGCCTCCTGCGCGGTCGCCCAGTCCATCGCCTCGATCATCTGTTTCCAGTGGGTCGGCACGGGGAGCGGCCCGCCGCCAGTCGGGGCCGGCGGCGCGGGAATGGGTTCCGGCCCTTCGAGGATGGCCGGCCCGATCGGCCCGATCGCAACGGCGAAATAGCCGTGGCTGGCCAGTTCGGTCAGCAGGTAGCGGAAGCGGTTGCCGACATTGACGCAGGCGCCGTTGCCCCAGACCAGGATCGGCAGGCGCTTCTTCGGCCCCCAGCGCGAAAGATCGCGCGGATGATAGATCGTCTGGGTGGCAAGGCCGGGAGCCGCTTCCATCACCGCCTTGTACGGGCCAGTGCCTCCCGCATCGGCCGCCGGGCCTGCGGCAGGATCCACCCGGGGCATGGGGATCGCTGGAGCAGGAACGGGGGACTGCGCCTGAACGGCGGAGCCGAGCAACAGGGCAGCCAGCGAAAGGGTCCAGACCTTCGTCATATCCGTCTCCGATACCGCTGCCGATCGGGAAGCCATTTCCTGCCGGCGCGTGATTGCTACGCGGTATAGCGACCGGGGACCATCCTTGTCGAGTGCGCCGCAGCGCTTGTCTGGCAGGGGCGCGCGCCCTACATGGGGCAGATGGATCCCGCCAACCTGACTCTCAGCCCCGCCGCCGCCCGCCGCGTGGCCTTGATCGCCGAAAAGCAGGGCAAGCCGGCCATGCTGCGGCTCAGCGTCGAGGGCGGGGGTTGCTCCGGCTTTCAATATCGCTTTGGCCTGGCCGATGCGGCTGAAAGCGAGGATCTTTACACCGAGACCGACGGGGTGCAGCTGATTGTCGATCCGGTCAGCCTCGAGCTGATTGCGGGCTGCGTGGTCGACTATGTCGAATCGCTGGGCGGCGCGGCGTTCCGGGTGGAAAACCCCAATGCCGCCGCCTCGTGCGGCTGCGGATCGAGCTTCGCCGTCTGATGAGCGGCGGATTGGCGCCGGGCACGCTGCGGCTCGCCACGTTCAACATCAACGGAATCAAGGCGCGCCTGCCCCGCCTGCTCGAATGGCTGGAGGAAACGCGGCCCTCGGTTGCCTGCCTTCAGGAAATCAAGACCCAGGACGAAGGCTTTCCCGCCGCCGAGTTCGAGAAGATCGGTTACGGCGCGATCTGGCACGGGCAGAAGGGGTTCAACGGCGTCGCCATGCTGGCTGACGGCGCGCAGCCGGTCGAAGTTCAGCGCGGGCTGGCCGGCGATCCGGAAGACGTCCACTCGCGCTACCTTGAGGCCGATGTGTTCGGCCTGCGCATTGCGGGGATTTACCTGCCCAACGGCAACCCCGTTCCAGGGCCGAAGTTCGACTACAAGCTGCGCTGGATGGAGCGATTGCGCGCCAGGATGGCCGAGATTGCCGCCGAGGAAGTGCCCGCGGCCGTGCTGGGGGACTACAACGTGATTCCCGAGGACAAGGACGTCTGGTCGCCCGCCGCGATGGCCTCGGACGCGCTGATGCAGAGCGAATCGCGCGATGCCTATGCCCGCCTGCTTGGCGATGGGTGGACCGACGCGCTGGACCTGCTCAATCCGGGCGGCGGGGTCTGGACCTTCTGGGACTATCAGGCCGGCGCCTGGCAGCGCGACCACGGCTTCCGCATCGACCATGCGCTGCTCTCGCCCGAACTGGCCGACCGGCTTGTCGCCGCCGGGGTCGACAAGGAACATCGCGGCCGCGAACGCGCGAGCGACCATGCCCCGGTGTGGGTCGAAGTCAGCGCCTAGAAACGGCAAAGCCCGCCGATCCGAACGGGATCAGCGGGCTTTGGCCTGGCCGTTGACGGCCGAAACGTTCAATCAGCGATAGAACACATGATTGTCGACCCGCGCGATACGGGTCAGGCGCCAGTTCGGCGAAACGCGGGTAGCGTGGAAGAACAGCGCGCCTTCGGCGGAACTGGTCCAGGTGCCTTCATCGGCGATGCGGGCGATGGCCACGGCGTGCTTCCAGCCGGCCGAAGCACGGTTGATCGCCGGCATGGCGCTGCCGCGAATGAAGGAAAACTGCGCGCGCTGGAACACGACGCCGCAATAGGATGACGGGAAGCGGCCCGAATGCGCGCGGTTGATGACCACGCGGCCGACGGCCAGCTGTCCTTCGAGCGTTTCGCTCTTTGCTTCGAAATAGACCGCGCCGGCCAGGCATTCGAGCTCGCGCGAGGCTTCGCCTTCGGTTGCGCGTTCGGAGACCAGCTGGGCGAGGGTGAGACCGTTTTCCGAACCGCGTGCGGGCGCGCTGTCATGCGGCGCTACGGCAGTGTCGGTTTCGGGAAGAATGGATTCCGGCGTTCCCGTTGCGGCGGCCAGCGGGCCTGCGGCTTGGAGGGTCGCGGAGGTTTGGTCCAGAGTCGGCGCGGAGAGAGCCACGGGGGCCCGGTCTTGCGCGACTGCGCCGGAACCATCGGCGCTGAGGAGAGTAAAACCAAGTGTGCTTGCCACGGCAATGGCACTGGCGATGTCGAGCTTGCGGCTCATGGTATCTGCTTTATCGGCGGTTGGCGCGCCCGCACGGGTGTCGATCATCGTCTGGAATGGCGCATGCCCCCATCGCGATCACCGGATAAACCCGCCGGCTGCCCCCCGTCTGCGTGCCAGCCTCGGGGCCTTTTTGCCCGTTGTGCCGCCTGCGCATGAGTGGAGCGGGCCCTTTGATTGTGCGGCGCAACAATGTCAACCCGCCGCAATCTGCTATGGGATGAAGCGTTCTGCCTCCGGGACGTCCAGTTCGATGATCCACAGATCGCGGTCCTGGCTCCGGCGACGGTCAAGCCAATGCGCGAAACCCGCCGGATCACCCGGATCTTCTTCGCGTGACAGCGTCCAGCGCCGTTCGCCGGACGGCGTCGGCATGCGCTCGAACGCTCGCTGGGCTGCGCCGCGGTGGGCCAGGACGACCAGGATCGTGCCCGCCTCCGGCTCGCCCTTGGCCAAGATGGCAGCGAATCCGCCCTCCTGCTGGACCCGGCGAACCAGGCCGGAAACCTCGAGGTGGGCCGGCAAGCGGCCATCAGGCTCAGTCAAACCGGTAGCCCGGCAAACCTGCCAGCGGGATGCGCGAGCGCATGAAAGTGCCAGTGCCCCGCCCGACTTCCTCGCCGCTGGCATCGACCAGCCGGCTTTCAGCAACCAGCACCCGCCGCCTTCCGCTGATCCAGCGCCCTTCGGCCACCAGCCGCCCCTTCTTCACGGGCCGGACGAAATGCAGGTTGAACGATGTTGTCAGCAGGAAACGGTCGGTAATCAGCGTGTTGGCCGCATAGAACGCCGCATCGTCGAGCATCTTGAAATAGATCGTCCCGTGCGAAGCGCCCGCCGCATGGTGGAACCGCTCATCGACGTTGAATTCGATCCGCGCCGCCCCGCTGCCGGTTATGGTCAGCTGCGAATCGAACAGATGGTTGATCGGCGCCGAAACGTACAGCCGCTCCAGCGCGCGCCAGTGCAGCGACGCGCCCGAGGCTTCGCCGTCAGGCAGCGTCGCGATCGATGACATTGCAGAGCAGGCCGTAGAGCGCTTCGGTCCCCGGCGCTTCGGTGAGCGAGCGGTGCATCTGTTCATCGCGCATCAGACGCGAGATGGCCGCCAGAGCATGGAGGTGCGCCGCGCCTGCTTGTTCGGGCGAGAGCAGGCCGAACACCAGATCAACCGGCATGCCGTCCGCCGCATCGAAGGCAACGGGCGCTTCGAGCCGCAGGAACACCGCCACCGGGCGGGCCAGACCGTCGATCCGCGCATGGGGAATGGCCACACCGCGGCCGAAGCCGGTGCTGCCCAGCCGCTCGCGTTCCTCGATCCGTTCGCGGACAAGCTGGGGGTCAAGGTCGTAAACCTCGGCAAAGCGGCGTGCCAGCAGTTCAAGAATGGCAGCCTTGTCGTCCGCACGGATCGTGCCGACGGCTTCGGGGAGAAGGGTGAAGATAACGCTCATTGCCTGTTCGTATCGCCTGTGTGCGGGCCGGCGGGCCGGAATGGCCGCGCCAGGCTCACGCCGGTTCCCAAGCGTCAGTGCCCGGATTTCACCGATCACCCTTCTCCCAAACGCTTGGAGTCCGGCGCTTAAACGCGCGTCAGGACGGTTCGACCCAGCCGATCGATCCATCGCCGCGGCGGTAAACCATATTATGCCGCCCCGTGCCAGCGTTTTTGAACAGCAGCGCCGCGGTGTTGCGCAGGTCGAGCATCATCACCGCATCGGACACTGTCGCCTCCGGAACGTCGACCCGGGTTTCGGCGATGACCAGCGGCGCCTCGACATGGATTTCGTCGGCCTCGGGTTCCGGCTCAGCGAAGACGACATAGGCAGCGTCTTCTTCGCGCGCGGCAAAGTTGGTCTGCTCGTGCCGGTCTTTCAGGCGGCGCTTGTAGCGGCGCAGCTGCTTGTCGATCTTTTCGGCGGCCTGATCGCAGGCGACGTGGGCATCCTGGGCGATGCCGGCGCCCTTGAGGATCAGCCCCTGCATCACATGAGTGACAATATCGCAGCGGAAGGCGCCGGCCGGGGCGCGGTTGAAGGTGACGTGACTGGACAAGGCCCGGTTGAAGTACTTTTCGACAATCGCGGCAACACGCTCCGAAGCGTGGGACTGCAGGGCTTCACCGGTTTCGACCTGATGACCCGATACGCGAATGTCCATTTACTCTTCTCCTCAGCAATTCAGGCCCCGCCATTCCAGAGCGGCGCCTTGACCGTTTCCAGAAATGCGGCGTGGGCCGCCAGTTCCGCCGCGCTCGCCCCATGGGGACGGGCGGGTCGAAAAATCCGTTCGCGCGTGACGATGGTGACCGATGCGGCCGCCATGTCTGCCATTCCGGCCGCCAGTTCGAGCCCGATCTGCCGCCCGCCGGTCAGTTCGACATAGACCTGCGCCAGCAATTCGGCATCGAGCAGCGCGCCGTGCCGCGTGCGGTGGCTGCGGTCGATCCCGTAGCGGCTGCACAGCGCATCGAGCGACAGCTTTGCGCCCGGATGGCGTACCCGCGCCAGCTTGACCGTATCCACCATCCGGCTGTGGCACACCGGTTCCAACCCGCATTGTGCCAGCTCAAAATTCAGGAAGGCAAAATCGAATCCGGCATTGTGGGCGACCAACGGCGAATCGGCGATGAAGTCGAGCAGGTCGCTGCACTTTTCGGCAAAGCGCGGCTTGTCGGACAGGAACCCGGCGGACAGGCCGTGAACCGCCTCGGCCTCGGCCGGCATGTCGCGATCGGGGTTGAAATAGGCGTGGTAGACAGCGCCGGTCGGCACCCGGTTGACCATCTCGATGCAGCCGATTTCGACCATTCGATCACCCTTCTGGGGGTCGAGACCGGTCGTTTCGGTGTCGAAGATGATCTCACGCATCTCACTTCATATCGGCCCGCGAAAGCCGCGGCGCAAGGGCCGATTAGACTTATTCGCGGCCTTGCAGCGCAGCAACCAGCGCGGCGACCGCGCGGCGCGTCTGGTCGAGCGAAGCGCCGGTGTCGATCACATGGTCCGCCCGCGCCCGCTTTTCGGCATCGGGCACCTGCAGGGCGATGATCTGGCGGAATTTTTCCGCCGTCATTCCCGGCCGGGCGAGCACCCGCGCGGCCTGCGCCTCGGCCCCGGCGGAGACGACAACAACGCTGTCGACCCGCTCCCACCCGCCCTTTTCGAACAACAGCGGAATATCGAGCACGAGCAGCGGCGCGGCGGCGTGCCGTTCCATGAAAGCGCGGCGCAGGTCGTCGACCGCAGGGTGAACAATCTGTTCCAGCCGGAGGAGCCTTGCCGGATCGCCGAACACCGCCGCACCCAGCTTGACCCGGTCGACCCCTTGCGGCCCGGTCGTGCCGGGAAATTCTGCCTCTATCGCCCCCACCAGCGCGCCGCCGGGCCCTTGCAACAGGTGGACCGCGGCATCGGCGTTGAACACCGGCACGCCCAGCTCTTCGAACATCGCCGCGACGGTGGTCTTGCCCATCCCGATCGACCCAGTCAGCCCGACGATCAGCGGCCGATCCCGCCCGGGCACGCCCGGCTCAGCCACCGGTGATCTTCCAGCGCAATGCCTCGTCGCGTCCGCGCGGGGGCGGGACACCGAAAAACCGCTCGAAGGCATAGGCGGCTTGCCCGATCAGCATGGCGATGCCGTCGATAGCGGCAAATCCCGCGGCGCGTGCGCCCTGCAGGAACGCGGTATCAAGCGGCGAGGTCACGATGTCGTAGGCGATCGATCCGGGCGGCGCATGGCTCCAGTCAAACCGCAGCGGCGGTTGTCCGGCCATGCCGAGCAGGCTGGCGTTGACAACCAGGTCGCACATCCCTGCGCGGTCATCGAAGGCAAAGTCGGTCGGATCGGCGAAATGGGCAACATCAACCGCGTGATGTTCTCCGCCGGGATCAAGTTCATCGAGCAGCGCCCGCGCCTTGGCCGGATCGCGCCCGGCCAGCACGATGACGAACTTGTGCCGGGCGAGCGCCGCCACCACCGCCCGCGCCGCACCGCCCGTGCCGATCACCCGCGCCATGCGGAACAGGTGAACCTTGCCGAGCAGCGGTTCGAGCGGCTCAAGGAAACCCGGAACGTCGGTGTTGAAACCCGAAAGACGCCCATCCGTGCCCCGCACGACCGTGTTGACCGCGCCGACGCGGGCGGCCTCCGGCTCGATTTCGTCGAGCAGCGGCATGATCGCCTGCTTGTGCGGCATGGTGACATTGCAGCCGCGCCAGTCCGGGTCCGCGCGCCGCTCGGCCAGATAGGCGGCAAGGCCCGC
>Ga0075432_10000532_pt1 | contig 11423 bp, 5 predicted proteins | sample RhiMethybrSRZTD1_FD_72781 | JGI IMG/M metagenome (GOLD analysis project Ga0075432, IMG submission 72781) | Populus rhizosphere microbial communities from Tennessee, USA - Rhizosphere MetaG P. TD hybrid SRZTD1 | ecosystem: Host-associated > Plants > Roots > Rhizosphere > Soil | place: USA... | reverse complement strand
GCCAGACTGAAGGTGCGAACCACAGTCAACCGTGAGAAGGAGTCCACACATGAAGCTTATGCGCATTGGGGTCGACCTGGCCAAGAACGTATTTCAGATTCACGGAGTGGATCGTCATGAGCAGCCTGTCTGGCGGCAGCGTTTACCTCGCGATCGCTGGCTACAAACCGTGCTGGAGAAGATCGAGCCCGGCTGTGAGATTGGCATGGAAAGTTGTGGCGGTGCGCACCATTGGGCGCGGCAGCTACAGGCACGTGGATATCAGGTAAGGCTGATCGCGCCGCAGTTCGTCAAACCGTACGTCAAGAGCAACAAGAACGACGCCAACGATGCCGAAGCAATCTGTGAAGCGATGAGCCGCCCCAGCATGCGCTTCGTCGCCATCAAGACTATCGAGCAACAGGATATCCAGGCGACGCATCGCATACGGGCCGGCTTAATCGAACAGCGAACGGCCAAAGCCAATCAGATTCGTGGGCTGGTCGCCGAGTACGGTCTCGTCGCCCCAAAGGAATTGCTCATGCTACGTCGTGCGATACCGTGCTGGTTGGAAGAGGCGGATAACGGTTTGACGGTACGCTTGCGTCGTTTACTGGATGGCCTGTGGGGCGACCTTCGCGCATTGGATGAACGTGTTGGCCAACTCGACAGCGAAATATCTGCGATCGCGGCAAGCGAGCCGACGGCCATCCGTTTGCAGCAACTGCGCGGCGTCGGCCCGATGATCGCCACCGCACTCATTGCTGCCATCGGTGACGCCCGACAGTTTGCCAATGGCCGACAGTTGGCCGCCTCGCTAGGGCTGACGCCAAAGCAACACAGTTCTGGCGGCAAGGATCGACTGCTTGGCATCAGCAAACGTGGAGATACCTATCTGCGAACGTTGATGGTCCACGGTGCGCGGTCGGCACTGCGCACAGCCAAGTCCAAAGACGATCGACTTAGCCAGTGGGTCGTCCGCTTGGCCGAGCGCTCACATCCCAATGTGGCCGCTATCGCACTAGCGAACAAAACCGCACGCATGGCTTGGGCGATGCTGCGCAACGGGACCGATTACCAACCAGATCGGGCTGCGGCCTGATCTACCAAGCCGCCACGTCCAACGCGCAAACCGTCCACCTAGATTGCTAAGCAACCCGAACGATGGCAAACCGGTCGAACCGGCGTTGGCAAAACCCTTAAGTGTCCAGGTGCGTAAAGCACGTAGAAGCGATTGGGAGCCGACGCGCGAATAGCCCATCATGGCCCTGCATCGAATCGATGCCGAAGTCAGAGGCCGAATATACGTGTGCAGTCGGCACGGGCGCCAAAGCAAAGGGGGCTTGCAATGAGGAGGAGTCCGTATACGGACACTTGGGTGACTGGCTTACAACCTTCAACGCTATCAAAAGCCGGGGCGATATAGCGTGACTCCTCGGCAATCGATAGCTGTCGTTGTTCCGCCTCGTCGAGGGCGGCGCTCCCGAGCGCATGGCGTAAATCTTTGAGAAAGCTCACGGCGCACTTTTCAGCCAGTTCCTCGGCAAAAGAAGTGAGCTTCAGGTAGCCGGCGTCACGAAATCGTCCCGCATTCTGAACGCTGCGGAAGAACCGCTATCGACAAGCACGTCGAGCACATACAGGATTGCCTCGCGCAGGGCTGGATCGCGCTTGAGTTCTAGCGGGCGCGCGTAGACTTGTCGCTGGAGAAGGACTTCGAGCATGAAACCGGTGTTGGACTCACGCAGCATGTCGGCGGTATTTCCCCGCCTGAGTGCGTTCGCGACGAGCACAAAAGCTACGGGCATGGAACGCTCGCCGATGTGGTAAAGAAAACGAACGTAGCTGTCCAGCACGATCCAGACCGCCGGCAGCGCATTGAAGAGTGCGTCGACGTTGTGGGCGTAGCCCTCCAGGCTCCTCCATTGCCGGACGTTGTCTTTCCACCACGCGGTCAGGAAGATCGTCGAGAGCACCTCGCTGCCGTACGGATGCTCCCTGTCCAGATGCGCAAGCCACTTGGCACGCTTGATCCTCTCGGCAAACAGGTTCCACAGGAACCAGTAATGCTTCGTGTTGGGATTACGGTCCTCGCTGCTGGTGAACCCCTGGATGACGTTGTGGACTTCGCGCGGGTGCTGGTCAACCGCATCGAGGATGGGCTGGAGGACTTGTTTGGCATCGGCATCTGACGTGCGCATCACAAATTGCTGAATGCGTTCGGATATCTCCTGCTCCGTGTAGAAGTTCCGGTCGCGCCGGTCGGAAGAGCGGTCGTGCTCGCGGTTCCAGCAGTCGACCAAGTCTTCGCTGGCGCGCCTGTGCGCGGTCACGGCCAGAGGCTCGTTGGGCACCTGGCCTAGAATCGTGAGGACCTTCGCGGACGCCTCGGCTCCGAACTCCTCCGTGATGTCGAACCTGATGTGCGCATCTTCGGCGATTGCACCGTCGGTCCAAAACCGCCGGCGAACGTCTGCGGCTGCGATGGCGGCGATTGTGTTCGGCGCGCGCCGCTTGTCGTAACGCTTCCTCTCCTCGGCTTTCCAATCGCGATCGGCAAGCGTGGCCTCTGTCGCGATGGCGTTGACGGAGCGAAGGGCAAGGCCGGGGTTCGCTGCCCAAAACTTGTCGTTAATGCCCCAGGTGGCGTTCCAACGGACTTCGTCGATTGGATGGGTTAGCGCGGCAATAAAGGCCTGTCGCACACGCGGTGTTTGGGCTTCCGTCAAGGGCTTGGACAGGAGCAGCGGCACCACGAAGGCACACGGGCGATCCGCGAGCATCGAGAACCGCTGCATGCGGTTTATGGTTTCCCATTCGTCTGCGTGCCTAGAGATTTCGGAGCAGATGACGTCGCTGCACCAGTCCTGTTCTTGCGGCGACATCTCCTCCCAGTGATCGCGGACGCAGACGGCGGCGACGAAGCCGGGTGCGTTGCGGCTGTTGTCCGGGTGTTCAGCGGCACAGTCCATGCCCTGCGCACTTGCGAACTTCTCCCGCCACTGGGCTGGGTCAGCAGAGCCGGAGTCGCGCTGGAAGATCTGGAGGCCCCAATTGTAGATGTCTAGCCGGGCATTCATTTCTCCCAGACTCTTTGTGCTCTCGTCAATAAGTTGCTGCACTTCCGGAGCCGGAGGTTTGGGTTCGAGACTGATGTAACTCTTCGAAGGCTCTTTGCCGTCCGCTGCTGATGTCGTGTTCAATGCTGGCTGGACTTTGGCTACGTCGTACTGCCGGAAGTCCATCCGATGAAGGGCAAGTTGCCATGTGAGGTCGTGCTCGTTGCACTTGTCGGGCGAGGGCAGTACCGCGATGTACTTATCGATGATCGCGTGAACCCGTGGGGCCGGAGGGCCGAGTTGCAGGTTTGTGATGGCCACTTCAAGGTCGTGCCGACGGTGCGGCAGCGCATTCGACTTCTTCCGCTCCTCTTCGTAGATTTTTTTTTCGGTGCTAAGGGTGGGGAACAATCCCGTGAGGATCGAAGTCTGGTGCTCGCCGACCGTACGGCTGCGGTCAATCTCGATGTAATCCTGCACCGAAAGCAACACCAGAAGGGCCTCACCTGACCGGTGAGGATGGGCGGTCGCCACGCTTGCGACAACGGCAGCGAGCGCGGCGGAATCGCTGCGCTGCAGGATTTCGAGGAGCACCGCGTCTAGCCCCTCGGGATGTGATTTGGCGTAGTCGAGCAGCCATTTCTCGAAGGCCATCAGCAACGACTGGAGCACATAAGGGCCGACGGTCATACCGCGGTACAGGCCCCAAAGGCGCGGGTTCACCCACTGCCTCCGCATCATCCCGTCTGCGAACGTCAGATCGGTTTCCCAAGCGGGTTCGAGGGGGGCGCCTAGACGCGGATGCGCGTACCACTCGGCGCTGTGATTGAAGACCTGGATCAGAAATTCAAGACCCTTTCTCGGGTGGTGCGTGAGCAGGCTGATCCACGGCCCCCGGAAGGCACTGGCAGGGAAGAAGTCGTGGCGCAGGTGTTCCTTGATGCCGAAGTAAAGGTCAACGTCGATGGATGAGCGGCCGTAGGGTGCCTCGCGCAGATACTCCTCTGTAGCGAGGAAGTTATCCAGTGCAACGGAGATCAAAAGGTCCGGTAGGTCGCGCGCCGTAGGCGCGCCGTCGAGGCCCGCAAGAAGGATGTCGCGGAATTCTTTGGCGACGGGATCGCGGTGGCGTCCCTCCCTGATCTGCCCGCGCAGGATGGCTTCGAAGCGCGCAGGGTCGGCCTTCGGGATCTTCGCAATGACCTTAAGAATGCGTTTGCGCGCATCGCCTCCCCTGTAGTGGTCAAAACGCGGGAGGAGCCAATGGGCAATGCTGGCAATGTGTTCGGCTCCATCGATGTCCGGCGCCCACCAGCTGACGCTGCGCACGGCATCCTCGATCAATGCGAGAAGCAGCGGTGCATCTTCCGATCCAAAGCTTCCGATGTTGCGGTGGACCAGTCCCACGACGGTTTCCCAGACCGGGCCGTCCGGCACGCTGAGGATCGAGCTGTGGCCGCGCACATCGGCAAGCCAGATGGGCGAGGTCACACAGGCAACACGCAGGAGGTGGATGACCCGCTTGAGAATGGCGCGGTCATTGGCGAGCAGCTCGACCTCGTGCCGTGTTAGGAACTCGGACGCCGACGGTGCTTTCAGCAGCGACACCAGCGTGTCGTCGCGGAATTGAGCGGGCACATCGGCTTGGGCGATGGCCGCGCTAAACAGTCGGTCCGCTGCGGGCGCGTCACGGTCGACCAGTTCGGCAACCCACTTCCGATAAGAGCGGCGCACCGCAGGATGTGGGCCGATCGCGGAGGACAACGCCTTGAACGCAGTCTCATCCGTGAGGTGCTGTTCCTCGATCCATTGGAGGATGGCCCAGTCCTCAAGCACGTCGTGCGCAGTCGCGACGAGCAGAGGATTGCTGTCCGGCGAAACAACGAGAGAATCCTGTTTCAGGAGGGCGATGACTGCAGCATTGAGTCCGGTAGCGGGCACGTAGTCTGAAAGAGCGCGCGCCCTGCGCACCGCCAGCTCCTGCAAGGCCTCTTCGCGCAGACGCGGCATGCCGTTGGCACGACTGTGGTCCGCGCGCACGATTTGCCGCCAGAAGACGGCCCGGAAATCACGCTCGTTCTCTGGAAGCGGACGTCCCGCGTCCCAGGGAATCTGGAGTGCCTTGTCGATGAGATACGGGTTGCGCAGGATCTGGCGCAGGGCCGGATTGCCCAGCGGTACCACCAGCGACGGAAACGCCGTCTGGATCTCCTGTAATTCGGAGTCGTCGAGCGGCGGAACCTCGATGACTGCGTGATCAATTCCCGCAGGCTGGAGGAAGCTAGCCTGCACCTGCTCCACAGAATAGTCACGACAAGTCATGACGATGCCGAGGCCGTCGTCGCCCTGGGCGATCGTCATCAGATCGCTGAAGGCGTCGCGCGTTGGTTTTTCGAGCAGACGTTCGACGCTCTCGATGACGAGCACCTTGCGGCCCTGTGCGCCGAGGATAGCCTGAAGCTCTGTGGCACGCGTCGGAATCTGACTGTTGTGGAGCGTTTCGTCTATGTGGGCAACGGCGAATTCCTCAACTCGGAACCCGAAGGCGAAAAATTCGCGGGAGAGAAAAGACACCGCTTCCTTGCCGATGACAGATTTGCCACTACCGGCCGGCCCCGTGATCAGGACGACTTGCTTCGCTTCGATTGCTGCAAGAACTTTCTGGACGATGCCAGCGCGCTGCAGGTGGAAGGCCGGTCCAATCGTCGCGCGGATCTTCCGCAGGACGAAATCCGTGTGGTTCATCAAGGCCGTCAGTACGCGCTGCTCGTTCGCGCCCACCTCGTCGTACGACTGGACGAGAGCGGCCGGAAGATCGGAGCGTTTCAGGCTCCGCGCTGACGGTCCGGCCTCGCTGGCAAAGGACAGGAGAGCATCCCATGCAGCCGTCGCGCTGACGACGGGATCTGGGGCGGCAGACTTGAGGGCGAGCAGCGTCTTGATAAGCGCTTCGGTCTGACGGGTAGAGGTGTGCAGGTCGAGGCTCAGAACGTGTAGCACGTGCAGGAAAGGCCACAGATCTTTAGCGGTGACGGGCGTCCCTTCCAGTGCGCTGACGATCTGACAGAGCTCGTTGCACTGGGAGACTGATTTCTTGGAGATGAAACCGTCGAGAGATAGCCGCCGCTGAAAATCTTCGCCATCCGCAGCGCCCCTCGCACAGTCGAGCAGCCCTACGAAGTTCTCGAGGAGCGTGTTCGTGCCGCGTAGAGCGACGAGGACAAGGCGATCGTACTGGGGATTGAAAGGATCGGCTTTCTTGAAATCTCTCCAGAAATCGCCAACGGCCTTCTTGCATTCGTCGTCGGCAGCACTGATCGTGAGGCTGCGCTTCACCTGCCCGACGAGTCGTGCAGGTGCGGTGCCCGCCCGCGCGCAGACGACAAGGAAGTCGTCCGTATTGAAGCCGAGATGCTCCGTTTGGAAATGGACCTCGACGACACCTGAATCGGTCAAGATCGGCGGGATGCTGCGGACGAGCAGCTGCGCCAGCCAATACGCCGCGACATGTTGTTCGAAGAAAACCCCCTCACCCCCGGAGGAAATCGGACTTGAAACTCGCTTCTGGTCTGGGCCATCCATACTATCCACCTAATAGTTCCATCGTTTCCCTGGTCGGGGGAGAAGCTTTCAAAGCCTGGCTCGATGACGAAATCGTACAAGCGTTCACGCGGCCCGTCCTACGTTCCCACGGATCAAGAGTAGCAAGAAGGTTTGAAATATCATTAGTTTGGTGGTGCTCCTAATGAGAGTCCTCTGTTGGCCGTTCTCTGCCGGTCGTCACTACGGCGTATGCTGGTCAAGTCGAATGCAAACGGTTGGTCAGCACGGATGCAATTTACTGGTCAGGTCCAATGCAAATGGGTGGTCAAATCCATGCAATTACGCATCTATCGGGGGTATGTCTGTTAACAAGATGAGCCTCCACCAACTGCTCACATTACTCACCGGGAAATCGCTTATGGACGTTACTGCTTCAACAGGTCCCATGACGCATTTTTTGCCACGGTTCGACTGATGCGCCTTTGATTGATAGAGGTACATACGACGCTTGGTGCGGAAGAGTTGGTGGTGTGACTCGTTAGCTAGGTTTGGACGTACCGTGCTAACAATTTATCGCATCGGGCAACTGCCTATTCGCCGCTTTGCAGACCTGTAATTATCCAAGGCCTAGTGGGACGGTTGTGAAAACTTGGGGCTGCCTTAGGTCGTCGTGTGGCGCGGACATACAGTGTTTTACACGCTAGGGAGATGACCAAAAAATGTGAAGAAAGTTAGTCGTGTGTGTTTTGTAAACTGGCCTGAAAGCCTTGTATTTACTGAGGTGTTGCCAGAAAAAATGTGACATAAAATGTGAAGGAAATACTGGCACTTACTCAATGCAGGATCAAAATGCCAAACCTTCCGCTACCTGTATCAGCATCTCCTCAACTAGAGAGGTACCTGGGGATGTAGAGAGCATTGCAAACGGAGCCCTTCCCGAAAAGCGATCCTTAGGTTTAGAGAGCCAACGCTTAGCCTTCTCGTCGCTCCCGAAGAACGTAATGGCCATGGCTGTGATGTGAACAAATCGGAATACTTTATCGCTTTCCTGCACCGTAAGCCGCTGACCTGCTGCCAACCTAATTTTGAGAATTTTGAGCGGAATAATCTGGTTACGCTCGGATGAGCTTATCGCTCCTAAATCGCAAAGAGCCAAGACGCTATCAGCCAAAAAACCAGCTTCAATGCGTTCGTGGATATCCTGATCTGAAGCATTGGTGGGAATATGAAGGAGCTGTTCCATTCGAATCCGATAGTCGCGGTAAGCATCTTCGTGCATCACGCCGGCAATCATGGTGGGGCACCTTTGGTCGGCCACAGTTGTTTTAGAGTATTTTCGCAAACTCGTCAGACCTCGACTGGTGTCCATGCCTGGCCTCAGGCGAACTGAAACCTGATTTTTTAACCTCGATTGCAATCTGTCGCGAAGGGCTGCGTACCGGCGGTTCACGCAGGCGCTCAAGGATTGCAGCGTAGTCGTCGAGATTGGAGTGATAGACATCTTCGATCACCACCCCACGCGTCACCTTCGGAGGCGTGAAGACAAGTGGTTTCGGTCGTAGGCTGTCCCACTTCGGGGTATGCGAGTTCTGCAATGTGCAGATGATATGGCTGGATCGACGCTGAGTTCATGAACAATGTCTGAAGCATTTTGTGCTCCATACATGCTTGCAGCTACCGTCAGTCTTCAGAATCTGGAGTACTCGAACGACAGCCAGTTGATACTGGTTAGCAAAACCAGCCAATGAAGCAGTTTTTATCCAATCTCATACGCCAAAATATTGGTGCGCGATAGGCGAATTATTTCGCTAATTACAATCGAACGTGTATCACTGATACGCGGTGCGATTTTCCTCATGCTCCACTAAATACACGCCCCCAATTTCGGGAGACTAACGCCCGGCAAGCAAGTTCAGAACCGCCAAAACACCATTGAGACACAGTTTGCATACCAGACTCCGTGACATACGATACGGTTTCACCTCGCTCATCAAGTAAAACCCCTCCTGCGCCTTTCAGAAGAGCATGGCCAGCTACAACGTCATGTGCCGAAACTGGATAGAGAGAAACACCGCAGACTCCATCACCTGCGGCGACCTTGGCAAGCCTGTATGCAATCGAAGGCATTGCAATAAAGCTACATGGACTACAAAGTTCGGTATTGATCTCTGGCTTTTTGAGTGCACTTGAACTGACCATCACGTAAGCTCCACTCGTTAAAGCCTCGGAATTTAGCTTCGTAGTTACTGGTTTACCATTTCGCAACACTGTGTTCAGGCCCTCAACCCAGGCGATACAATCAGGTACTCCCTCCTCAGTTATAGGTGCAAACACTACACCTAAAACAGGCGTTTGGTCGCACAGAAGACCAACCGAAAGCGCTGACCCTTTGAGTCCTTTGAGAAAGTCGCCAGTGCCATCATTCGGGTCGACGACCCAGCAAAATGATTGTCCGCTCAAACTATGACCTGTTTCCTCGCCCCAAAAGTCGCAGGGAATGAGCTCTAATAATTGTTCACGTAGTAAAGCCTCGATTTCCACATCTACGATGGCTTTGTCACCCTTTCCTCGGGGCCCATCAATCCTTTCCCACTCAGCAACCAGCAGTTGACCTGCACAGAGAACGACTTCGATAACTTGGGGAAGTAGCGCCACGAGATTTGGCTTGCGCACAGAATCTGCAACGCCACAGGAAATGATGCGATGCTTTCCGACTGTTGGATTCAATGAGACGCCCGCCATACGCCCCGTTGGCTCAAAATCCTTGCCGAACACCAACGCCGCATCAAGAAATCTGTTCGCGCAGGCTTTTGATCTCTTCGCCAATGCACGACTAGCTTCATCTGCGAACCGCGCCTGCAGTGACCATTGGTGGCTTGTGATCTTACGTCTTCCCTTCATGATGGCCTCTCTGGGAATAATTAGAAGGAACCCGTCGCAAGCATCGTCAGACTTGAAGATGCGGGGCATGCACCATCAGCATTGTTCGAGCTCGATTAGAGGGAATGCGTCACCCACAATATTGCTATAGCATATAGTTTTTTACCCTTAAGCAACATTGGTCCGCTCGGGCCGATGCATCGGAGCGCTCATTGATATTTCTTTTCGACCCTAAGCTTGAAGAGGTGCGAACCTGGACACATTGCGAAATCGAAGGGCTCTGCTTCGTAGCTACAATCACTTCGATGAGAACAGGGCAGCGTAATCGCGCTGCGGTAGTCGAGTGTGCATATGGGCTACGACACTATCTATTAACAGCCCAAAACGTGGTTGTTAATCACGTTCACATGATGTGTCCTCCGTCATTAAGCGGGCGTAGTGCCTGGGCAATGGAAGAGCTTGAAAGCATCGTGGCTTTCACTGGGGTAAACACCGATCAAAGTGCTGTTCTGTATCGAACATCGGTAGCTAGCTACAAGCTCGGTGATTTAGACCTTCGGAAAAAAAAACATTCTCGAGTCCTCTTCTCCGCTCGCCAACTCAAACAGCCCTCACCCAAAACGTCCGATGCACTTGATGATGATAAGTATCCGCGGATGCTCGCCCCTATCTGGACACGCTAGGGCTTGTCCACCTTCAACTGAAGCCCTTTGAATGCGAGAAAACCGTAAATATTGCTATAGCGTATAGCTCTTTGTTCCGCGGCAAGGCTTTATCGTGCCTTTTGCGGGTCAGCAAATGGATCTCAGAGAATCCTTCGGGGTTACGGTTAAGGCTATTCGTCGCAGCAAAGGGCTTCCACAAACTGCTGTGGGCATCAATCAAGGATATGTCAGCGAACTCGAAAATGGCCAAAAAACGCCCACGCTGCCCAAGATGGCTGCAATCGCTAAACATCTAGGGATCCACCCACTGACTCTTCTCACCGCCGTATACAGCAACATGGGCCCGGAAGACTCGGATCAGCTTTTAGCCAGGGTTGTTAGCGAGTTACAGAGCCTGAAGTAACATCTCATCACAACACACGCCATGTGCTTTGCCACTGCGTTTAATACTGCCCTGTCTCTTACGAAGTGCCGTTTTTCTCTCTGGGCTCTGCAGAGACAGGCATCCTCACTGGCTGCTATCCGGTCCAACCTTCGTCGTTGGCTATGGCCTACCTCGAACCCCCATAGTTAAAACTGACGGCGCTAATCATCTCGATTTGGATCACTGAAAAAAGAGCTTGAGCCGTGTTTCAACCCATCCAGTAAGGGTTTAAGGCCCAGACGGCTTCCCGGCCACTGCTCTCAAAGCAATGTGCGAGGCTAGACGGGTAAAGAATTATCTATGCATATCAGGCTCCGATAAATACGGGTTTAGTGGTGCTGTGATATGGACACGAATCGCATGGATGTCCACATGAATTGCTGTCCATATGGATTTCTATGAGAACCGCTAAGGCCAGACTCAGCAAGGCTTAGAGGTAATGTCCATCATGCAGTAGCATGCGACTGCGCCGACCACGACATCACCGACGACTGGAACCTTTCCGCGCAATGGGAGGAAACGGCCTACGGCCATCCGTTCTCCCGGCGCATCATCGGCAATGCGCTGCTGGCGTACATGCTGTGCCAGGGCTGGGGCAACAATCCGGATGCATTCGGTGCCGTGCTGGAAAAGGCCGGTGCGTTGAGCGCCGGCGCACACCAGCGCCACCTCGACAGCACGGTCCAGGATGATCTGATCGATGATCTGCTGAAGTTTCAGCACTGGCATTACGTGCTGCCGACCACCCCGGCCATAGTGGTGATCGATACCCGCACCCGGCGCTGGCGCAGCGAGATGAACCTCAAGCAGCCTTCCGGTTTGCTCGACTGGGAAGCCCTCAGCGAACTGCAACAGGAACTGCTGGACCACCCG
>Ga0075432_10000528_pt1 | contig 11486 bp, 10 predicted proteins | sample RhiMethybrSRZTD1_FD_72781 | JGI IMG/M metagenome (GOLD analysis project Ga0075432, IMG submission 72781) | Populus rhizosphere microbial communities from Tennessee, USA - Rhizosphere MetaG P. TD hybrid SRZTD1 | ecosystem: Host-associated > Plants > Roots > Rhizosphere > Soil | place: USA... | reverse complement strand
GATGGTGATCAGCTGTTTCTCACCGGCGCTGATGTTGCTGGCTTCCTCGTCCAGAACCGTGTCGTAGCCGTTCGGCAGTGCGTGCACGAACCGATCGACATAGGTCGCCTCAGCCGCGGCGTGGATCTCCTCCTCCGTTGCGGTTGGCCGGCCATAGGCAATGTTCTCCCGGATGGTGCCGTGGAACAGCCAGGTGTCTTGCAACACCATCCCGATATTGGAGCGCAATGCCGCCCGCGGCACCGTGGCAATGTCCACGCCATCTAGGGTGATTCGACCACGATCGAGCTCATAGAACCTCATGATCAGATTGACCAAAGTGGTCTTGCCAGCCCCGGTCGGTCCCACGATCGCCACGGTGCTTCCCGGCTCCGCTACCAAGGACAGGTCGGTGATCAGTGGTTTCTCCGGATCGTAGGAGAACCAGATGTGCTCGAACGCCACGCGTCCGCAGGTCGGATTGAGCGGGCTGGCCTTTTCTGGCACTTGCTCTTGTTCATCGAGCACTTCAAAGACCCGCTCGGCCGACGCCACACCGGACTGCAGGATGTTTGCCATCGAGGCCAGCTGCGTCAGTGGCTGGGTGAACATGCGGGTGTATTGGATGAATGCCTGTACGTCGCCCAGGTTCATGGTGCCGCTTGCTACCCGCAGGCCTCCAACCACTGCGATCGCGACGTAGTTGAGGTTTCCGATGAAGAACATCGTCGGCATGATCAAACCGGAGATGAACTGAGCGCCGAAGCTTGCGGCATACATTGTGCGGTTACGTTCTTCGAACACCGCCTCGACCTCACGCCGCCGGCCGAACACCTTGACCAAGGACTGTCCGGTGAATGCTTCCTCGACGTGACCGTTCAGCTCTCCAGTGGACTTCCACTGTTGAATGAAAAGCTTTTGCGACCGCTTGCCGATCAAGGTCGTCACCAAAATCGAGACGGGGATCGTCACTAACGCGATCAGCGCCAGTACCGGCGAGATGAGAAACATCATGATCGTGACGCCGACGACGGTGAGCAGCGAGGTGAGCAATTGGCTCAGCGTTTGCTGCAGCGCTTGGGAGATGTTGTCGATGTCATTGGTCACCCTGCTCAGCAGCTCGCCGCGGGTCTGCCTGTCGAAGTAGCTGAGTGGCAGGCGGTTGATCTTGTCCTCGACCCGGCTGCGCAGCATGTAGATGGAACGCTGTACCGCGCCGTTCAGCAGGTATCCCTGGAACCACAGGAACAATGACGCCACTACGTACAGCACCAGCGCAAGCAGTAGTAACTGCCCCAGCAGCCTGAAGTCGATGCCATGCCCCGGGATGATGTTCAACCGCTCAACCATGTTCGCGAACGTGTCATTGCCCTGGGCCCGCAGTCCTGCGACGACCTGTTCCTTGGTTGCTCCGCTGGGCAGGTTCTTTCCGAGAACGCCGGTGAAGATCACATCGGTGGCCATGCCCAGGATTTTCGGTCCGAGGACGTTCATCACGATTCCGGCTATGGCAAGCAGTACGGCGAAAGTCAAGACCATCCGCTCCGGCGCCAGATGTCCGAGCAGGCGTTTGAGCGACGGGAAAAAGTGCAGCGATTTCTCGACCGGGCGGGCTTGGCCCCATCTGGGTCCCCCACCGCTAGCCGGCGGGCCGTATTTAGGTCGCTCTGGAGCTTTGGCGGGCCGATTCCCGTTGCCGCTCACCGGAGCCGTCTGGCCGTTGCCACCAACAGCTCGCCGACGCAGCTCGCCGCTGGGGCCGGGGGTCGCTTCGCTCCCGCGCATTGATTCGTGGGGCTGGTGGTCGCTTCGCTCCCGCCCGTTTGTCATGCCGCCACCTCTTCCGCGCTGAGCTGAGAATCGACGATCTCCGCATACGTCGGGCAGTTCGCCAGGAGCTCCTCGTGCGTCCCGATGCCGACGATCTCCCCGTGCTCCAGGACAACGATTTTGTCGGCCTCGGCGATGGTCGCAACCCGCTGCCCAACGATGATCACCGCGGCGTTGGTCGTCTCACGTTCCAACGCCGCCCGCAGTCGGGCGTCGGTGGCTACATCCAAAGCTGAGAAGGAATCATCGAAAACATAAATTTCTGGACGTTTGACGAGAGCTCTGGCGATCGACAACCGCTGCCGCTGACCACCTGAGAGATTGGTGCCGCCCTGCGAAATGGGCGCTTCCAGCTGCCCGGGCATCTCGCGCACGAAGTCTTCCGCCTGCGCCACCCGCAGGGCATGCCACAGTTCTTCATCGGTTGCGTCCGGTTTGCCATATCGCAGATTGCTGGCCACGGTTCCCGTGAAAAGGAAGGCCTTCTGCGGCACGAACCCGATCCGGCTCCACAAGAGCTCGGGATCAAAATCGCGTACCTCGACCCCGTCCACGGTGACCGATCCTGCCGTTGCATCGAATAACCGTGGGATCAGCGAGATCAGCGTAGATTTGCCCGCACCCGTTGAGCCGATGATCGCTGTGGTCTGCCCCGCCTCGGCCGTAAAGGTGATCTTGCGCAGCACCGGCGCCTCAGCGCCCGGATAGGTGAACTCCGTATCGGTAAATGCCACCAAGCCGGTGGCTCGCAGCTCGGTGACGGGACGGCTCGGAGGCAGCACCGAGGATTCGGTGTGCAACACCTCCTGAATGCGCTCCGCGCAGACCGCGGCGCGTGGCGCGATCATCAGCAGAAACGTCGCCATCATCACCGACATCAAGATCTGGATCAGGTACGTCAGAAAGGCTGTCAACGCTCCGATTTGCATGTCGCCCGCATCGATGCGCTGCGCGCCGAACCACAGCACCGCAACACTGGACGCGTTCAGCACGAACGTCACGATAGGAAAGAGCGACGCCATATAGCGGCCCGCTGAAATGGCGGTATCAGTGAGCTCTGTGTTGGCTCGTGCGAATCGGGCCGTCTCGTACGGTTCCCGGACAAACGCGCGAACCACCCGGATGCCGGTGATCTGCTCACGCAGCACACGGTTGACACCGTCAATCCGGGTCTGCATCAACCGGAACAAGGGGCCCATCTTGCGGATCACCAGGAAGATCGCGAACGCCAGCACCGGCATCGCCACAGCGACCAGCCAGGAAAGGCCGACATCGGTGCGCAACGCCATGATGATTCCACCGATCATGGTGATCGGCGCCGCGACGAACATCGTGCAGCTCATCAGCACGAGCATCTGCACTTGCTGCACATCGTTGGTGTTGCGAGTGATCAGCGATGGTGCTCCAAAGTGGTTGAGCTCTCTGGCGGAGAAAGAAAGCACACGCTCGAAGAGGGCCCCGCGAACGTCGCGACCAAAGCTCATTGCCGTCCTGGCGCCCAGGTATGTCGCCCAGATCGAGCAGCCGACCTGAACCACCGTGACGACGAGCATGATGCCGCCGGTGCGCCAGATGTAGTCGGTGTCACCTTTGGCCACGCCCTCATCGATAATCGCCGCGTTCAAGCTGGGCAGCAGCAGTGCAGCCATCGTTCCGGCCAGCGACAAGATCAGCAGACCGATGACCGGCCGCCGGTAGCGAGCCAGGTGGGTCCGGAGCAGACGGATCAGCATGGCATCCGTTCTTTGTATGGTGAGCGCTGGCGACAGACGCCGTACAAAACAAGATCAACAATCTGAGGTGGCTCGGCGAGCCGTTGCTCGCCGAGGATGTGGTGACTCATCGAAAAGGTGATCGCCCGCAGCACGCTTGCCGCCTCCAGAGGACTTAGACGCAGCCGATCTCGATCCGGTTCGATCAAGACAGCAATAGCATTGTTGAGCAATGCATTGTCCGCCTGCTGCTTGGCCCGGATATTGTCGCGATCAGGCGCCTGCTTATGCAGTTGCAACGCCCCAAACAGCGTAAAGACTCGCCGTAACCTGCCCTGCAGAACGGCGACCGCCGCAATCAGCCGGTCCTCAAGACGCAGGCTGAGATCAACTGCGGCAAGCTCATCGCAGGTGTGCTGGATGTTGTAGGCGTCCTCAATGACGGCATCGATGAGAGCCTCCTTCGTGGCAAAGGCCCGGAAGATCGTACCCTCCGCAACACCTGCCGCCGCAGCGATCTGCCGGGTACTGACGTCACGCCCGAACCGCTCCAGCAACGGCTCTGTTGCCGCGATGAGTGCGGCTCGGCGCTCATCGAGTGGCAGCGGGGCGGCACGAGTCACAGGCACAGCTTAATGAGTGAGTACTCACTCAGCAAGCGAATAAGTCTCAATGCACTTTCAGCGGCCCAGCGGAGCGGGATTATCTGGCGCGCTCATGGAGTTAGCCACTAACAGTGCACGATTGGGATCAAGCGAGAGGGAGTCTAGCGGTGGGTTTGGGCCGACTGGCCGATGAGGTATTCGAGGCTGTCATTTTCGATTTGGATGGAACACTCATCGACTCCACGCCAGCCGTCGACCGGACATGGAACACATTCGCCGACGAGTACGGGCTCACCAAGGCTGAACTCGGCCGGCACCACGGCGTCCCGTCGGCGGCGGTAGTCCGCGGGGTGGTACCCGAGGATCGGTACCAGGCCGCGGTGCAGCGCATCGCGGAATTGGAGCTGGCCGACGTGCACGACATTGTGGTGCTGCCCGGCGCGACGGAGGCACTCGCATCACTGGTCGGTGCCAAAAACGCGATCGCCACGTCGTGCACGGTGCCGCTGGCCGAGGCTCGAATCGCGGCCGCGCAACTGGTGCCACCCACGGTGATCGTGACCGCCGATGATGTCGTCAATGGCAAGCCACACCCTGAGCCGTTCCTTGCGGCCGCGCGGTTGCTCGATGCCGATCCCCGACGGTGTCTTGTCGTCGAGGACGCGCCGAAGGGGCTCGAAGCGGCTCAAGCTGCCGGCTGCTTCACGCTTGCCGTCGTGACGACGACACCCCGCAAGGCGCTCGACGCCGATGCGGTGGTCACCGACCTTTCAGAGGTTCGGTTCGAGGTCAATCAAGCGGGCATCCGGCTGAAGTTGCCTAGTCACTCAGACGGTGCCCTTCGACAAGCTGAGGGTGCATACTCAGCCTAGAGAGCCCCTTTGACAAGCTCAGAGCGCATACACGAGCTAGCCCGTCTTGCGCCGGTAAGTGCGCTTGGTCTCAACTGGCCCCTGCCCATGTCCGTGCTGGGAGGCCTTGTCGTTTTGACTGTCGATGTGGTCCTGGCCCTTGCGGCCATGCTTGGCCGCCAGAGCCTCGCGGAATTTGGCTTTGGTCTCGTCCTCGGGTGTCTGTTTTTGGCCGGGTTTGTCACTAGCGCTCATGAGGCCAATTCTTACCGCTGATCCTCAGGGGCAGAAGGCTGCTGCTGAGCCTCATTCGACGGCCAGCTCGGTGGCCCGCTGCGCACAGTCGGATCGTCGCCGAGTTGATCACCGCTCTCACTCTTCGCAGCGCCCTGGTTGACAGAGCTGGCGTCGACGTTGCCGCTTACCGGTACGAGCCTCACTGCTGTGCCGTACGCGGCTACCTCGCTGAGCGACTGGGTGATCTCGCTGCAGTCAAATTTGAGTCCCACGACCGCATCCGCGCCCGCGGAGATCGCCATCTCGATCATCCGAGCTACTGCATCCTGACGGGAATCGGTCAGCATCACCACATAGCCGTCAATCGGATTTCCGCCGCGCAAGTCGGGCCGCAGCTCACGGGTGCGCGCCACTACTCCGACGACGTCACCGATGACATCGGAGATCTCGCGACCCGGAACGTTCTCCATCGTGACCACCGGCATCGGGCGCGGCACGACAGCCGGCTGCTTCAGCGCCGGCGGCTGGGGCGTCCACTGCGTCGGCTGCTGCCCGTACGGGCCCTGACCGGGCTGACCGTACGGCTGTTGCGGTGGGTACTGCCCCGGCTGCTGACCATAGGGCCCCTGCTGGCCGGGATAAGGCGGCTGGGGTTGGCGCCCGGCCGACGGCTGACCGTACGGCTGCTGCGGTTGGCCGTACGGTCCGGGTTGCTGCTGCCCGTACGGATTGCCTGGGTTCTGCCCGTAAGGCGGCTGCTGCCCGTAGTTACTCATGCCGACAAGATATCGGCCCGGTGTCTACCGCACCCTGACAGCCGCCCGCGGTTGTAGGCCAAAAGCTAGCCCAGCTCGGTCATTTCCACGGTCACGAACATCTCCGAACGGCCCCCGGAGTACGTGCCGCGTAGCGGCGCGACATCGGCGTAGTCACGGCCGTGCCCGACGCGGACGTAGCCGTCAGTGAGCCGTCGGCACAATGTCGGGTCGTATCCCGCCCAGCTGCCACACCACCACTCGATCCAGGAGTGACTTTCACCTTCCACCGGGTTGTTCGGTTCACCGCTGCCGGGATGCAGGTAGCCCGACACGTAACGGGCAGGCAGGCCAATGGAACGCAGTGCTCCCACGGCGACGTGGCTGTAGTCCTGACAGACGCCTCGGCCTAGTCCCCAAACCTCACGCGCTGTGCTCGTGACCTTCGTGGATCCCCGCTCGTAGGTCAGATGATCATGAATCAGCGAGCACACATCCATGGCCGCTAGCCGAGGCGGCTGTGCTGTCGTGGCAGAAGCCAGAGCCGCCAGTTCCTCAGCGGGTTCAGTGCGCTCGTTGACAGTAAGGAACTCCGTCATCTTGTCCACCACAGCGCGATCGCGCAGCGCTGCCCAGCCAAGATCATTCGGGGCGACCCGACGATCAATATCCCAGGCAAGATCATCTCCATGCGTCTCCACAACGCCCTGAGCGTGCACAGTCAGTCGTTCGTGCGGCTCATGCACCTCGAACGTGGTGACAGCCGTCCCCCAGTAGTCGGTGTAGCTGAAACTCCAGGCGGCAGGTTCGATCGCGACGCGGCTGCTCCATACAGTCTGATGATCGGTTGCCGCTGGAGTCATCCGCGCCTCGTTGTAGGAAGACTTGACTCGCGTCGGGTATCGGAATCCCGTTTGATGATCAATACTTAGCCGCATCTCAGCGCGTCCCTTCAGTGGTCCAGGCGGGTGGCTCCTCGGCGGCGAAGTAGCTTGTCGAGACTGCGATCGTGACCTCCGCAGCTATGTCCTGCACGACTGACATCTCGTGGTTCAGATTGGCGAGTAATTCGTCAAGATCGGCATATTGCAATCGAGCCCGCAGCTGACCAAGCGAGCGCAAAGCTGGCTCTGCATGACGCGCCGTCAATGGATTGTTCTGCGCCACTCGCTGCAGGCTATCGGCGGCCGATATCAAGCCGTGCATGATCGACCGCGGAAAACGGGCGTCCACGATCAGGAACTCCGCCACCTCTCGGTCGGTATAAAGGCCCCGATAAGTGCGCAGGAAAGCATCGTGTCCGCCGCAACCCCGCAGCACAGCCGGCCACTGCTTGCTGCCGTGGGTCAGCGATGCTGATGCCACCAGCCGGGAGGTCATGTCAGCTTGCTCCAAAGATCGGCCTATGGACATGAACTCCCAGCCATCGTCTCGGACCATGATGCCCCGAGAGATGCCCGCGAACATCGCGCTGCGTTCTCGCGCCCAGTTCAAGAACACGTGGGCGCCGCTGGGCCCGAACGGCGCAGTCGGGAGCTGATGCCAGGTGGTGTTGACACACTCCCAAAGATCAAGCGGAATCACCTCACGGGCGCGCCGCGCGTTGTCTCGTGCGGCGGCATAGCTGAAGTAGATAGAGGTTGGCTCGGTCGGGTCGTAACCGAGGATCCGTAACACATCGGTCAGTCTCGGATTCTCGACATGATCAACACTCATCAGGGCCAGTAGGTTGCGGCACGCGTCTACCTCATGGGCGGCGGTCTCCTCGATGATCAACCGCAAATGAGTCTGCAGCAATCGCGCCGTGTCCTCGGCCCGCGCGACATACCGGCCGATCCAGAACATCGACTCGGCGATGCGGCTCAGCATTCTCCACCCCGCCGATTGGTCTGCTGTTGCTGATCTTGCTGCTGCCGTTGCGTTTCGGACATTTTAGGCATCACTGTGGCCGGAATTCTGGCAACAGTCAGCGGTACTTGGCTCTGCGACTTGGCTTGATCATCAGCCTCCTCGCTGTGTTCGGTCCGGCTCCGGTGATTGGACGATGATCGATGCGGCGGGGGGCTCAGTACCCAGGTGTCCTTGCTCCCGCCGCCCTGACTGCTGTTGACGACAAGCTCACCCTCTGGCAATGCGACGCGGGTAAGCCCACCGGGGAGAACCCAGACATCTTCGCCATTGTTGACCGCGAAAGGTCGAAGATCGACATGGCGTGGCTGCAGACCGTCCTCAATCAAGGTTGGCACCGTGGAGAGCTGAACGATCGGCTGTGCGATCCAGCCCCGTGGGTCCTCGCGTACCCGGCGGCGCAGCTCGTCCAGTTCAGCCTTGGTGGCGCGCGGGCCGATCACGATGCCCTTGCCTCCCGAACCATCCACCGGCTTGATGACGAGTTCCTGGAGACGGTCCAAGACCTCCTTGCGGGCTTGATCATCTTCTAGTCGCCAGGTATCGACATTGGGCAGGATCGGCTCTTCTCGCAGGTAGTACTTGATCATGTCAGGCACGTAGGTATAGATCAACTTGTCATCGGCCACCCCGTTGCCAATGGCGTTGGCCAAGGTGACGCCGCCGGTACGCACCGCATTCACCAGACCCGGCACGCCGAGCATCGAGTCGCTGCGGAAGTGCACTGGATCAAGGAATTCATCGTCGACTCGGCGGTAGATCACATCGACTCGCTGCAGCCCTGCCGTGGTACGCATGAAGACCTTGCCGCGGCGGCATTCAAGATCACGACCTTCCACCAGCTCGACACCCATGGTTCGGGCCAGCAGGGTGTGCTCGAAGTAGGCGGAGTTGTATACGCCCGGCGTCAGGACGACAACAGTTGGCTCCTCTACCCCGGGCGGGGCTGCCTTGCGCAGCGCGGTAAGCAGCCGCGTGGGGTAGCCGGCGACCGGACGAATCCGCTGGTTCGCGAAGGCCTCTGGCATTGCGGTGACCATGGCATTGCGATTGGTCATGACGTAGGAGACGCCGCTCGGAACCCGTACGTTGTCCTCCAGTACGCGGACATCGCCAGCCGGGTTGCGTACCAGATCAACGCCTGCCACATGGATGCGTACGCCGTTGCTGGGCTGGATGCCGCAGACGGCGCGGTGGAAGTGGGTTGAGGAGGTGATCAGCTGGCTGGGAATGACTCCATCGGAGATCACTCGAGCGTCGGAGTAGATGTCGGAAAGAAAAGCCTCGAGCGCTCTCACTCGCTGGGCGACGCCCGCCTCGATGATCTCCCACTCTGGTGAGGCGATCACCCGCGGCACGAGATCAAGCGGGAACGGTCGCTCCACGCCGCCGACATCGAAGGTCACGCCGGCTTGGGTGTAATTGTTCGCAAGGGATTCCGCGATTACGCGAAGGTCGTCTGAGCTGGATCGTGAGAGCGCGGAGTACACGGCCTTGTAAGAGGGCCGGACGCTGCCCTCCGCATCCATCATCTCGTCGAAGGCGTCACCTACGCGGTAATTGGAGAGCACGTCCGCCATAGGCGGAGCCTACTCAGATGCTCGTTACCTGGCGTTAACTCCTCACGGGTCGAGCGATTCAGCGCGTGAGCGTGCCCTTCAAGGCTCGTCAGAGACTTAGGGCTCTTTAAGCAGCAGGCATGAGTCGCCGAATTCATGCCACAGGTAATGCTCGGCTACGGCTGCGTCGTACGCATGCTGGGTCAGTTCGGCGCCCCCGACCGACTCCACCAACAACAGATGGGAAGCCTCTGGATTGTGCCATCCGGTGATCAGCCCGTCGACCACCCGTACCGGTCGGTTTGGAGAAATCACCAGATCCGTCCAGCCTGTGGCGGCTGCCACGGTCCCGTCCGGCTGCGCTGCTGATTCGACGGCTCTGGTCGCAGTAGTGCCTACCGCGATCACTCGGCCGCCACGGGCCTGACTGGAGTTGATCACATCAGCCGTCGCCTCGGTCACCTCGAACCATTCAGGCTGCGGAGCTTCACTCGCATCTTGTGACGACAAGCCGGTGTGCAATGTGACCGGCGCGAAGATGACGCCTTGGGCCACGAGCCGAGTGACCAGCTCCGCGCTGAACGGCCGGCCCGCGCTCGGCATCTCCGCACTGCCCGGATGCAACGCGAAGATCGTTTGGTAGGCCGAGATCGGGAAGGAGGTACTGAGGTAGCCGTAGCTGATCGGCCGTGCCTGCTCACAGAGATAGCGAGAAAGCTTTCCTGGTGCGCTGACTCTGGCGCGCCAAAGTCGACTGCCGAAGCCGGTTGGCGAGGAGCCGGACTTCGGATATGGCGCAATGAGCTCAATGAGGCCATCGCCTGGGAGATCGATCTGCTCCCTCACTCGGCCATCCAGCATCGGTGTTGCTGCATCCGGAGCGCTGCGTAACTCGACCACGCGAGTGCCGTCAGGTAGCCGGTTCGCGATGTGCACGATGACCGGTACGCCGTTCCGGCTACCGTCCAGCTGCCCTGGCATTGTGGCGGAGGTATTCACAACGAGGACATCGCCTGCCCTGAGATGCTCGGCGAGGCAAAAGAAGATCGTGTGCTGAATACCGGCCGGGGTTGCGATCATGAGCCGTACGGCATCCCGCTGGACGCCCCGCAGTTCGGGCGGCTCGGTCGCCGTTCGATCGTCGGGTGAGGAGAAGTGAGTGTACGGCCGGGCGGCCAGCATAGTGCTCATTTACGATCGGGTCTTTTCAGACAGGGTCGCGGCAAGATCGGCCGCGCGGTAGCGACCACTGGGCAGCCCAGAGCCGATCAAAGCAACAACGACCGGGGCAACTGTCTCCGGCTCCGCTCGATCGCTGATGTCCTCACCGGGGTAGGCCGCCTGATGCATGGCGGTGCGCATATCGCCGGGGTCGAGGCTGTACCACGTGAAGTCCGGTTCTTCGGCGGCCCAGGTCAGCGTCTGATGGTCAAGGGCGGCCTTGCTCGAGCCGTAACCGCCCCAGGTTTCATAGTGATCAACGCCTGCATCCGAGGAGACATTGATGATCACGGCGTGCGGTTCGAGGTACGGCAGCACGGCGCGTATCAGTTGCTGCGGGGCGACGAGGTTGGTGCGAAGCAATTGCTCGTACGCTGTGGAGTCGAGATCACGTAGTTGGGGCAAGGGTGATCCGCCAAGATCACTGGCGTTATTGATCACAAGGTCTAGCTTCCCAAGCGAGGCTGCAGCGGCTACCAGCTGTTCGCGATGTTCCGCGTTGCCGATATCGCCCGGAATCGCCCGCACTGATGTTAGGTCCGACAAGGCTTGCGCCGTACTCGCCAACGGCTCGGCGTGCCGTGCGTCGATGATGAGACTCCAGCCACGACGAGCCAGCTCGAGGGCTAAAGCGCGTCCTAGACCGAGGGAGGCGCCGGTGATCAGTGCGTTAGGCATGAGCCAAGTGTTCAACTTAAAGTGAACTTGACTTCAAGGGCAAGGGGCTAATTACAGAGCACCTTTCCCAAGAGCCGGATGCCACGTTTTCCGTCTCAAGACGCCCGACGCGTGCTCGCCAGCCGATTCCGTGCCACGTTTTTCGTCTTAT
>Ga0075432_10000524_pt1 | contig 11538 bp, 14 predicted proteins | sample RhiMethybrSRZTD1_FD_72781 | JGI IMG/M metagenome (GOLD analysis project Ga0075432, IMG submission 72781) | Populus rhizosphere microbial communities from Tennessee, USA - Rhizosphere MetaG P. TD hybrid SRZTD1 | ecosystem: Host-associated > Plants > Roots > Rhizosphere > Soil | place: USA... | reverse complement strand
GCCGCCTGACCCGCGACCTTGCGACGGGCCGCATTCCGGTGCGGGAGCTTCGCTCCGATCTCGCCCGGGTTTAGCTCCCGTTACTGCGACGGCTACGCTTCCCTGAGCCACGCCATCGCTGCCTTGGGGCAGGTGAAATAGCGCGTTGGGGCGGCAGGAGCGTTAATGCTGAGGAAGAAATTGGCCATGGCCCGGTCCACCGGGGACGATCCGAGGAGCGCCACCCTTGCCACGGTGCTGGGACTGGCAAAGACCCGCCGGGCCCCGCGGCTCATGGACGCCGTCGCGGCCATATCCACCAGCATCGGAAATGACCGGCCGCCGCTCAGGTCGTTGACAGCCGCCATGACAGCCAGGGCAGCTTCCTCGCAAATAGCCAGGCCTGGAATCCATTGCACATGCAAAACTCCGGTGCGCAGCTGAACGATACCTCTATTGCCGGCAATCGGGATTTCGGTCATCCTATCCCCCCAAGATAGTTTCAGACGTCCCTCCCGAGACTACTGGACCGAAAACCGGTTTGGGGTCAGAACCGGAAGGAAATCCTCCTGGCACCGGAATCGTCCACGTCCGTGGTCACGGACACGCCGGAGTAGTCCGCAAGGTGCAGAACGCCGTCCGGCAGGGGGCCGGTGTTGGGCCCGATGGCAACGGTCCGGATCCCGGCGGCCAGCCCGGCCGCAATGCCAGCTGGGGCATCCTCAAAGACCAGCGCGTCGGCCGGGTCCACCCCGAGCAGTTCGGCGGCCCGGAGGTAGCCTTCCGGGTGCGGCTTGCCCCGGGTGACAAGGTCGGCCGTGACGGCGGTGGCCGGCATGGCCAGCCCGGCTGCGCCCATCCGGATATCGGCAAGGATCCGGTCGGCGGAAGTCACCAGCGCCACGGCATCCGCCGGGAGGCTGCGCAGAAGTTCAGCGGCCCCGGGCAAGGCGACAATGCCTTCCGTCCGGACCCGCTCCATGGCGCCCAGTTCCTCGGTCAGGGCCACCACGTCGGTGCCGGCGGGAGCAAACCGGCGCACCGTGTCCCCTGCCTGCACGCCGTGCGAGGTGCGGAGGATCTCGGCGATGTCCAGTCCGTAACGGGCCGCAAACTCGCCCCATACCTGCTCCACAATCGCCGTGGAATCAACCAGGGTGCCGTCCATGTCGAAAAGTACTGCTCTGGCAGAAACAGTGGAGACCGACGACGCGGCGATGGGCGATACGGCGGCGTCTGGGTGGAAGCTCATGCTTCCATCCTGCCCCACGCCGGGGAGGCGAAGGATTTTGTGACTTAGCCGTTCGGCCTTTGGGGGAGGTACTGCACCGCCCACTTGTTGCCGTCCGGGTCCGCGAAGTACACGAAGTGGCCCCAGTCCTGGACGTCGATGTCGCTGACGTCGACGCCATTGTCCTTGAGCTGCTTGTGCGCGGCCTGAATGTCACTGACCACGACCTGCAGGCTCGGGGCGCTGCCGGGAGGGGCATCGTTTAGGCCCTCGCCAATGGCGATGGAACAGGCCGATCCCGGCGGGGTCAGCTGGACGAAGCGGATGCCTTCCGTGGGCCGCTCGTCGTAGTCAGCATTGAAGCCCACCTTGTTGACGTAAAAATCCTTGGCCCGGTCCACGTCGGACACAGGGACAAACACCAGTTCAAGTTTCCAGTCCATGGGCCACAGGCTAGCTGCGGCCGCCGAAAACCGGAAGGGGGCAATCGCTTCGCAATAACGTGGGTGCGGGCCGGGGGCTGCGTTTCGGAACGCCGCCCCCGGCCCGCACCCACGTAGTGAAGAACCAGCTCTGCCGTTAGCCGGCGATGCCGTAGAGGCGGTCGCCTGCGTCCCCGAGTCCGGGCACGATGTAGGACTTCTCGTTGAGTTTCTCGTCAATGGATGCCAGCACGATGGTCACGTTCGCGTCCGCGAGTTCTTCCTCCAGCTTGGCCAGGCCCTCCGGCGCTGCCAGCAGGCAGATGCACGTGACGTCCGAGGCGCCGCGCTTGAAGAGGAACTTGATGGCTTCGCGCAATGTACCGCCAGTGGCGAGCATGGGGTCCAGGACAAAGATCTGCCGGTCCGTCAGGTTCTCCGGCAGGCGCTCGGCATACGTGATGATGTCCAGGGTTTCCTCGTCACGGGCCATGCCCAGGAAACCGACTTCGGCCGTGGGCACAAGCTTGGTCATGCCCTCGAGCATGCCGAGGCCGGCGCGGAGGATGGGGACCACCAGGGGCGTGGGCTTGGTGAACGCGGTGCCGACGGTGGTGCTGACGGGCGTTTCGATGGTCACGGGCTCGGTGCGGACGTCCCGGGTTGCCTCATAGGCGAGAAGGGTGACGAGCTCCTCGGTGAGCTGCCGGAAGACCGGAGAAGGGGTGTTCTTGTCCCGCAGAACGGTGAGCTTGTGAGCGACCAGCGGGTGGTCCACGACGAGTGTGCGCATGCGTCAAAACTATCACCCGGAGGTGGTGTCCCGGCCCCGCGATCCACGGGGCTCCTCCGGATGGCCCTCGCCCCGGTGGGCGCCACGGTGGGCGCCAAGTTCCTCCCGAAGCACCGGGTGGTCGAACGTCGGGGCGGGCCCGGCATGCTCGCGGTGCCTCATCACGTGGAAGAGCCTGTGGGCCAGGATCACGATTCCCACCCAGGCGAGGCCCAGGAGCCACCCGGCGATGACGTCGGTCAGCCAGTGATGGCCGAGGAATACCCGGCTCAGACCCATGGTAATGATGAAGATCGAACCAGCCGTGATGATGGACACCCGCGCCACGGTCCGCTGGATCTGCAGGCAGGCCAGATAGACCACCAGTCCGATCACGACAGTGGTGTTGAGTGTGTGCCCGCTGGGGAACGAGGGCGAGGATTCATAGGGCGGAACAGCGTCTGCATGGTCCGGCCGGGTGCGGCCAAAGAGTTTCTTGCCAAAGGTGGTCGCGGAGACCGAAACAGCGGCGGCGCCGCCCACCAGGATGAGGGGCCGCCAGGTGCGCCCCGCCCACGTCAGCCACGCAGTCAGGATGCTGCCGACGATCGGCATCCCGATCCCGCCGCCGATATTGGTGAAGGCCGTGACGGCGGAATTGAGCCAAGGGGTCCGGAGGTCCTCAGAGAGCGCCAGCGCAGGCTTGTCCAGGTTGGCCAGGCCTGCGTCGTCCACCACGTTGTCGTAGACTTCGGCGCCCATCACTGCGAGCGCCACCACAACCACGCCGCCAATCAGCATGGTGATCCAGAGGGCTGCGTACGGCACAACCCACCGCCCCCACCGGTCGGTAATGCGGTCAGTCAAGGTTTTCACTGCGTCTCCCGAGCTCATCCGTCGTCTGCGCCTGCCGTATCTTCGAAACTATCATTGAGCCATGACTTCCCCGGAGCCGCGCCATGCCCAATGGATGGGCCTTGCCCTCGCCGAGGCACGGCGCGCGCTGGGCACCGAAGACGTGCCCATCGGCGCCGTCGTGATCGGTCCTGACGGCGAAGTCCTGGGTACAGGGAGGAACGAACGGGAGGCGCACGGTGATCCCACCGCGCACGCCGAGATGGTGGCTATCCGCGAGGCAGCCGCCCGGCTCCAGTCGCTGGGACAGGCAACCGGCGGCGGAGGCGACGGCTGGCGGCTGGCGGACTGCACCCTCGTAGTGACCCTGGAGCCCTGCGCCATGTGCGCCGGCGCGATCGTCCTGGCCCGGATTCCACGGGTGGTGTTCGGGGCATGGGACGAGAAGGCGGGGGCTGCGGGATCCGTGTTCGACATCCTTCGCGAACGCCGCCTCAATCACTGGGTTGAGGTCTACGCCGGAGTCCGCGAGCAGGAGTGCGCCACCCTGCTCCGGGATTTCTTCGCCGGACACCGGCAGGTCAGCTAGCCGGCATTTGCCGCGTCCAGGGCGTCAATCCGCTCCTGCCGCGACGCCGGCGAGTCGAGGCTGAAGGCACGGAAATCACCCAGGTCCGCGCGGATCCAGGACTCCACGTCCTCGATCCGCTGCAGCACGCCGGGCGTGGGGCCGGCGAACAGCCAGTGGGCGATCCGCTGCCCCTCGGGATCGTACTGCCAGAGCCCGATGATCCGGCCGCGGTCCAGGATCGGGTGGTCCGGCAGGTCTGCCTGCTGCGCCAGGGTTGCGCCGAGCAGTTCCGCATCCCCGTCGCCGCCCGCGAACAATTCCCCGGCGTTCCGCCGCTGCATGAAGAGCGAGTCCGTCCCGGCGAGGAGCTGGATCTGTTCCTCCGCCGGGACCTCGAAAGCGGCGAGGCGCTCGACGTCGTCGGGCAGCATCCACAGCGCTTCGCCCCTGGCGGCAGGGTGAACGGCGGGCAGTTCCACTGCGCCGACGGCGGCCAGCGCCGCTTTGCTCTGGGCGACCGTGAACCCGGAGAACCACTGCGACTGCTTGAGCGTGGCGCCGCCGGTCCAGCCCAGGTACTTGCGGATCAGCTCAGTGCGGGCGGAATCGATGTCCAACGGGCTGGGCGGCAGGTCCCAGAGAGTGTAGGCGTAGCGCTGCTGGTCGAGGCGTCCGTTGGCGGGGACGCGGCGGATCCGGCCGTCGCGCTGGAGCAGGCCAAGGGCGGTGGGGAGGGTGGTGGATACACCCTGCCTCTTCCCTTCCTCACCCAGGCTCCGGACGGAATCACCCAGTTCGTCCTTGAGCTGCTTGGGATCCAGCGGACGGCCAGCCTCGGCCAGGGCATGCAGCACCTGCTCCTCGAGCAGCATGAGTTCAGCGCGGTCCACCCCCAGCCTGCCAAGCACTTTGAAGACCTCGGCGGACACCTTGCCAAGCTGCAACGCCCAGGCGAAGTCCTCGGCGCCCAGGATGTAAGTGCACCCGCGGGCGCTGGGGAGTTCGGAGATCCGCAGCGCCAGGACGTCGGCATCAACCTGTTCGCGGCGGATTCCGGCACGGGCGAACAACGTGAGGTAGGGGTTGGCGCCGCCCAGGGAACGTGCCCAGCCGGCCCTGGCCAGCACCCCTGCAGGGCTCTCGCCGGCGAGGCTGCCGTCGAGTCCTTGCCGGTGCCAGGCCCAGGCGCGGAGGCGTTCCGCGGTGAGCGTCCGTGCAGGCGGAGTCTCGACAGTGAGCGGCTCGCTGGTCATAGCGGCCATTGTCCATCAGCCGGTGCGTCAACGGAATGAGGAGGGACCATTCAATTTCCGGGTGCCTTTGAGGCAATGGCGTCCAGCACGGTCCTGGCCGTGACGTCCCAGCCCGGCAGCCGTGTCCGCGCAGCCAGCGCCGCGTCATGCCAGCGGGAGCGAAGCCCGGGATTCGTCAGCCAGGTGCGCAGGGCAGATTCCAGCGGGGCGGGGTCCGTGCCGAGCACGACGGCGGCGCCCGGCAGGGCGGGCGGGCCGCCGGCGTCGGGAGCTTCCGATCCGCCGGGCGACCCCGCCGCGAGCGCTTCGACAGCGCCGGTGCCGTCCCGGACCACTGCCGGGATCCCGCGGGCCAGGGATTCGGTGACCACCATCCCGTACGCCTCCGCCTGTGACATGAGCAGGCTGAGATCCGCCCGGTCCCACTCCGCGTCGAGGGTCTGCCCGCTGAGCTCCCCACGGACCGAGACCCGGTCTGTGAGCCCCAGCCTGATGATGGCGCCCCGGACAGCCTCCGCATAGATGGGATCGGCCGAAACGGATCCCACCAGGGATGCGGTCCAGGGCAGGTCCCTGATCCCGGCGAGCGCCTCCAGGAGCAGGAGCTGGTCCTTGTTCGGGAGCAGGGCTGCAACTGCTACCAGGTGAAGCGGGTCAGATCCGGAGGCAAGCGCAGCCGCGGACGTGCCGGGCAGCGCTACCAGGACGCCCTCCAGGCCGCGCGCCGCGAGCGTGGTCGCCGCCGTGGAACTTGTGCAGATCACCCCGGTTGCGGAGCGAAGTGCTCGTGCCTCCCTTCTAAGCGAAGCGGCCAATGAGGTATCCGGCAACGGCATGTGCACCAGGATCCAGGTCTGCCGCCCGGCCTTTGCCGCGAACTCCAGTTCGTCGGCGGCACCTACGGCTATTAGTCCGTCCACTACGACTGGCCCGGGACGGTCCCCCGGTTCCCATGCCCCGAGCAGGCTCCCCAGACGGCGTCGTTCATGCGCACTGGCATCGGGCCACGCGCCTTCAACCGCGGTGACCTCCACGTCCTCCCCGAGTGCCTTCAGGCCGTCAACCAGGTGCGCGTTGTAGACGTTGCCGCCGGAGCTGTGGCGGATATTGCCGGGAACAAGCAGCCGGACGCGGCGCACGGTCAGGCGTCGAAGTCGAGGGAGAACGACGCCCAGGCATCCGGGTTCTCGCGCAGGGTGACGGCCAGGCCGGCCAATTCCCGCCCGTCCCCGCCGCCACGGACTTTGGCTGCGACGGCCTCGGCAATGTACTGCGTCAGCGCCTCGGTGGTGCTCAGCTTCCCCTCAAAGTCAGGGTGCTCGTCCAGGTTCTTGTAGTTGAGGCCGGCCAGCACTTCTTCAATGAGCCCGCCGGCCGCACCGATGTCCAGGACGATTGAGTCGTCGTTCAGCGCCCGACGGCGGAAGGCCACCTCCGCCACGAAGGTGGCACCGTGCAGGCCCTGGGCGGGTCCGAAGACCGCGCGGGGAAGGCTGTGGGCAATCATGAAGTGGCGGCGGACGGTCAGGCTGAACAAGGGCTACCTCGTGTCTTTGTCGGGATGTTCGGCAGGGTTTTCGGCCGGGTATTCGATGACGTGGCAGAGCGCGTCCAGGCGCCCGTCGGCCAGTTCGTGGACGACGGCGGGAAGTTCCGCAAAGGGGGACGTCCCCGTCAGGAACGTGTCGTAGACGGGATCGCTGAGCAGGGACACGGCGAGCGCGAGGCGGTCCGCGTTGGTCCTGCGGTGGCGGCGGGCGCGGGCCACCACGCCCACCTGGCTGGCGCGGATGGAAAGCCTGCGGGCGTGGAAGTCCTCCCCCAGCGGGATGGTGACTTTGCGGTCGGCGTACCAGGACATCTCGATGACGTCCCCTTCGTCGCCCACCAGCTGCAGGCTCCGTTCGAGCCCTTCCTGGGATGCTGAACAGTGGATGACGATGTCGCAGTCCGCCAGGGCGTCGTCGGGGTGGCTGAATTCCACGCCGAGGGCGTCGGCGAAAGCGCGCTTCCCGGGATCGACGTCGATGAGCTGGAGCCGTTGCAGCGGGAACGTCCGCAGCAGTGTGGCCACCATGCCGCCCACCAGGCCGGCACCAACGACGGCGACACGGTCGCCCAGGCGAGGTCCGGCTTCCCAGAGGGCGTTGACGGCGGTTTCCACAGTTCCGGTGAGGACGGCGCGGCGGGCCGGAACATTCTCCGGGACCACGGTCAGGGACTCGACAGGAACAACGTAGCGGTCCTGGTGCGGGTGCAGGCAGAACACCGTGCGGCCCACCCATTCGTCGGGGCCGGCTTCCACGATTCCCACGGAGAGGTAGCCGAACTTCACCGGCGAGGGGAAGGAGCCCTCCTGAAGCGGCGCCCGCATGTTTTCGGCGACCCGTGGCGGCACGTGGCCGCAGTGGACCACTGTTTCGGTGCCTTTGCTGATTCCCGAATACAGGGCACGGACAAGGGCTTCACCGGGGCCCGGCGCGGGCAGGTCCTCAGTGCGGAGCTCGCCTTTTTCGTGGCCGACGGTCCAATAGGCGCGGGCCTGGGAACCGGCTTGTGAGTGCTGCTGGGAGTTGATCATCTTGCTTACGAATCTAGTCCCCGGCGCGGGCGCGGGGAAGACGTTGGCTGCCCGGCGCGCCCTCGTTTTGGGGAAGGGCGCCTTGCTCCGGTAACCTATTCAGGTTGGTGACGTGTCCGAGCGGCCGAAGGTGCAACACTCGAAATGTTGTTTGGTGTCAAAGCCAACGTGGGTTCAAATCCCACCGTCACCGCCAAGTAGCAAGGCCCCGGGTTTTCTTCGATGAAAACCCGGGGCCTTTGCTTTGCCTGTATTGCCCCTCGGCAGATGCTCTTCCCGCCCGATGGCGACGGACAGGGAGACTCGCCTAGTGGTGGGACCTGGCGCGGATGATCCCGGCCGATAGCCCCGCAGCGGCTAGCAGGGATCCAAGCATGATGGCTACGCCTGAGAAGTAGTCAGTGATCGTCATTTCGGTACACCTTCCATCTAGTGGTGTACCGAAGCTACCCATGCAAACGTCCGCCCGGCGCAGGATCGCCGAAAGATTTGCTCACAATTGGGACACGGAACAGGCGTCGCGCCCCGCCGCGGACCTTAATGCTGCCGCGTGCTGCCGCGTACGACCCTTGTGCTGCCGCCACCGTGCGGACACCATAGTGGGACACCTTTCGACGGCACCAGGGAGCGGGCTCAATGTTGCGAATGCTGATAATTGGTCCTCCGGGCTGCGGAAAAGGTACGCAGGCGGACCGCTTGTCCCGGCACCTCGGCATTCCCGGAGTGTCCACCGGTGACGTCTTCCGGGAACATGTGAAAAACCTGACGCCGCTTGGTCAAGAGGTCAAGGAGCACCTGGACGGCGGCGATCTGGTCCCCGACAGCCTGACAAACCGCATGGTGCGGGACCGCCTTGACCAGGACGACGTGCGGGACGGCTTCCTGCTGGACGGATATCCCCGCAATACGGCCCAGTTGGCTGAACTGGACACGATGCTTACCGCCGCCGGGCAGTCATTGGACGTCGCACTGCAATTGACGGCCGACGACGCCGAGCTGGTCCGCCGGGTCCTCCAACGCGCCACCGTTACCGGACGCAGTGACGATACCGAGGAAGTCATCCGGCACCGCCTGAAGCTGTACTACCGGGAGACCGAACCGGTGGCCGAGATGTACTCAGAACGCGGAATCCTCCTGAGCGTGGACGGCACGGGCACCGAAGACGAGGTTTTCAGCCAGTTGCTGGCGGCGCTCCGCACCTCGTTCCCCGCCGCCGTCGCCGATGCGGGCCCCGCTACCCCGGACTGAGCGGCGCCGGCCGTTACGGGGCGTCCGGCGGCTACGGAGCGTCCGGGCGCTGGTCCCCCTTGTGTCCGCGCAGGTTGTCCTGGACCTTGCCGAACAGATCCTTGATGGTGGACTCCGTATTCGTGAGCATGTCCGGCTGGACGTAGACAGTCTGCGTGGGGGGCAGGCTGTAATGGGACTGCAGGCCTCCCGCACCCTCAACGCCGTCGAGCGCGATGGTTACTCCGCCCTCTTTGCGCGCAATGGCCCCGATCCGGCCGAACACCAGCGTGAACTCGTCCGGCTGGAAACTGACCGTGTGCCCGATGTGTGTCCGGTTAAGCTCTCCCGCCGCAACGGCTTTCTCGTTGCCCGTACCTGCATAGTCCATGGTTGCCTCCTGGAGGTTGGCTGCGTATGCCAGCAGTCTAGGCCGGGCTCCCGGCGCGGGATAGTGCTGCTGGGCGCGTGCACAATCCGCTCCCGTCCGCCTCAGCACTTCATCCATTGAGCGCGTCCGCGGCTGGCCGCTTAGATGGATCAGGTCGGCGCTGACCACCAGTCGACGGCACCGGAATTCAACCAGGCTTCAGAAACGGCATCGGGGACCATCGTGACTTTGCAGGACAATTTGGTGAGCAGCACTCCAGCCTTGGACGCCCCGCAGCAGCCAGCCTCCGGCACCACGCACTGCGAGGACGACTGCCACTATTGTTCGGGCCCCGAAACGGACTAACCGGGCCAGCACTTCTCCCCGCTAGAATTACAGGCAACGAACCGAACCGAGGGAGGTCTCCGTGCGCACTCACAACGCCCGGACTCCTTTCCATTCCCTCCGCGCGGCCATGGTCGCCGTGACGATGGTGACCCTCGCAGCTTCGGCCCACGTTTTTGGCGGCGGCGAACTGCCCGCCCCGGACATCATGGCAGCCGTGCTGGCCCTCACCGTAATGGCGGCCACTGCGGCCACCCGGCTCAAACTGAACTTCCCCGCGATGGCGTCGCTGCTGGGGACCGGGCAACTTGTCCTCCACGAGGCGTTCAGCGCCTTCAGCTCTCCTGCCGGCACCGGACTATCAGGCGCACCGGGGCACCACTCCGCGGCCTGGCCGCCGGGCATCCGGCTGGACGCCGCCGGCGGCACCGCCGGCCACCTGCACCAGTTCGATTCCGCCTGGGCCGCCGGCCTCATGCTCGGCGGACACGCCCTTGCCACCCTCGCGTGCGCCCTCCTGCTGGCCAAGGGCGAAGCTGCCCTGTGGTCGCTCGCAGCCTGGCTCCGGCCACTCATTCAACTTCCCGAAGCGGCCATGCCCGACGTCGTCGCGGCACCTGCCGCCGCCGGCCGGCCGTCCGATTCGGCTCCCCTCCCCTGGCGAAACCTCAGGGCTGACTGCCCGCGGGGCCCGCCCGCCGTCGTCGTGCTTTCACATTCCTGACACTGTTTTCCCGGCTCCGCCCTGCCTGCTGATCCGCCCGTTACGGGCGGTATCGGCCCCGCGCCCGGACGCCCCATCAATCGTTTTGTGCACCGCCGTTTGCGCGACGTGCACCCCTGAAAGGCCCCCCATTGAAAAAGTCATCACGCATGTCCTTCCGCCGTGCCCTCTCCGTTACGGCTGCGGCCGGCGGCACCGCAGCCCTCATGCTGGCGGGAGTCGCGGCCGCCTCCGCACACGTCGGCGTCACGCCGGACAAGACCGACGCCAACTCCTACGCACTGCTCACCTTCGGGATTCCGCACGGCTGCGATGAATCGGGCACCACCAAGGTGACCATCACGCTGCCCGAAGAGCTCAACGACGCCCAGCCCACGGTGAATCCGAACTGGACCGTGGAGAAAGTGGTGGAGCAGCTGTCCGAACCGAAAAAGCTGGCCGACGGCGCCACCATCACCAAGCGGACCAGCAAGATCGTCTACACCGCCAAGGCTCCGCTGGACCCCGAACTGCGGGACGCCCTGGTGCTCTCGGTCAAGCTTCCCGACGCCGCCGGCAAGACCCTCCATTTCCCCACCTTGCAGGACTGTGAGCAGGGGCAGACGGACTGGTCCGAGATCGCCAAGGACGGCCAGGACCCGCACTCGCTCGAGGCGCCTGCGCCCTCGCTCACCGTCACGGCCGCCGCCGCGGACGGACACGGCAGCCATGCGTCGGCGGAGACGGACACAGCGGCAGGCACCGCCCAGGCCTCCTCGGTGACGGACGACGGATCCCAGGCGCGCAGCTGGGCCGGCCTGGTGGCAGGCGTCGGCGGACTCGCCCTGGGCGGGGTGGCGCTGATGCGTAGCCCGAGCCGGAAACCCGCCGAGGCCGCCGTCGCAGAAACCTCTTCGGAACCCCGAAAATAGCGCACCGGATTGATGCCCGGAAATCACAATCCGGGCATCAATCCGCGGCAGCGGTCGTGGCATCGTTGACTCAGGCAACGGCGGGCATAAAGTGTGACCCATGAGGTCTCAGCCATTCAAAAACGGACTTGCCATCACGACGGCGGTTGCGGCCGCCGCCTTCCTGCTCACCGCCTGCGGGCCCAGCCAGCCGCAGCCCCAGGGAACCTCCGCGGGCGCCTCCACGTCCAGCGCCGCTCCCGCCACGTCCACCCCGGCCGGCAGCGAGGCGGCCAGCACCCCGGCGTCGTCGTCGGC
>Ga0075432_10000522_pt1 | contig 11553 bp, 9 predicted proteins | sample RhiMethybrSRZTD1_FD_72781 | JGI IMG/M metagenome (GOLD analysis project Ga0075432, IMG submission 72781) | Populus rhizosphere microbial communities from Tennessee, USA - Rhizosphere MetaG P. TD hybrid SRZTD1 | ecosystem: Host-associated > Plants > Roots > Rhizosphere > Soil | place: USA... | reverse complement strand
CTCCCGGTGGGCGCCGCAGAGGGCCGCGCGGTGACGACGATCGAGGGGCTCGCCCGCGAGGCGACGACGCTCCGCGACGCGTTCGTGGCCGAGGACGCGCTCCAGTGCGGCTTTTGCACACCCGGCCAGATGATCTCCGCAAGCGCTCTCCTCGCCGGCACGCCGGCGCCCACGCGCGAGGAGATCCGCGGCGCGCTCGCCGGGAACCTGTGCCGCTGCGGCGCCTATCCGAAGATCGAGCGGGCCGTGCTTCGCGCCTCGGGGCAGGAGGTGTCGTGAGCCCTCTCGAGTCAGGACCCGCTGCACGCCTGCCCCTGGGGCGCCGGTCGCGGTGCGGGGCCGGAGGGCACAGTGCGAGCAGTACGGGCCCGGAAGGCACCGTGCCGCGAGCGGCGTCAGGCGGCGGCGCGTGAGCCCCCGGTTCGTCAAGTCGCAACGGGAGATGGAGGGGCGGTTCGAGGACGTCTGGGTGCTCGTCGACGAGGACGACGACCTCGAGACGTGGCCCGACGACGCCGACTTGACGATCGTCGGCCGGCCGGCCACGCGGCACGACGGGCCGCTCCGCGCGAGCGGCGGCGCCCGCTACACGGTCGACGTCGCGCTGCCGGCGATGCTCGACGCCCGCGTGCTTCGCGCGCCGGTCTCACGTTGCCGGGTCACTGCGCTCGACCTCGATGCGGCACGGCGCACGGCCGGTGTGCGCGCAGTGCTCGGGCCGGACGGGCCGTTCACGATGGGCGGCGACCCGCCGCTCACGGCCGAGCCGGCCTGGGCCGGCGAGCCGATCGCGGTCGTCGCCGCCGAGACGCCGGAGGCCGCGGAGGCCGGGCTGCTCGCGCTCGCGCTCGAGTTCGACGAGCTCGCGCCGCTCCTCCTCGACGAGGGACTCAACGAGCAGCGCTTCACGGAGGAGCCGCGCGAGGTCGTCCGCGGCGATCCGGATGCCGCGCTCGCGTCCGCCGCTGCCCGCGTCGAGCTCAGCTGCGAGACGCCGGCCCACGTGCAGAGCCCGCTCGAGCCGCACGCGGCCGTCGTCCACTGGCAGGACGACGGGCTGACCGCCTGGATCTCGACACAGGGCATCTTCGACGCCAGGCGCGAGCTCGCTCGCCGCTTCGACCTCGTGCCGGAGCGGGTGCGCATCGTCTCCGAGTTCATCGGCGGCGGGTTCGGCGGGAAGCAGGGCGCGGGCGTCGAGGCGCTCCTCGCCGCGGAGCTCGCCCGGGCAACCGGGCGGCCGGTCCGGCTCGCGCTGTCGCGACACGAGGACCAGGTCGTCGGCGGCCGCCGGGCGCGGACGCGGCAGACCGTGACACTCGGCGCACGCCGCGACGGAACGCTCGTTGGGGTCGAGCTGGCGGCGGTCGTCGAGATGGGCGCCGGGGGATGGATCTTCCCGGTCGCGGAGCCGGCGCTGTCGCTCTACGCCTGCGAGAACGTCCGCGCGATGACGTTCCCCGTCCGGACCAGCATCCGGGCGCAGAACGCCTTCCGCGCACCCGGCGTGACCGAGGGCATCACCGTCTTCGAGCAGGCGATGGACGAGCTCGCCGCGGCGCTCGGGATCGACCCGCTCGAGCTCCGCCGCCTGAACCACGTCGAGCAGGACCAGGGCTCCGGGCTGCCGTACTCGAGCAAGCGGCTGCTCGCGTGCTACGACCGCGCGGCGGAGCTCGCGCGCTGGTCGGAGCGCGACGCCCTCGGCGAGACCCAGCCCGATGGGCTCCTCCGCGGGATGGGCTGCGCGACGCAGATCTGGTGGGGCGGCGGCGGCCCGCCCGCCCACGCGACGATCCGGCTCGACGCCGACGGGCGCGCGCTCGTCACGACGGGGATTCAGGACATCGGCACGGGGACGCTCACGACCGCGCGCATGGTCGCCGCGGAGGAGCTCGGCCTCGCGCTCGAGAACGTCGTCGCGCGCGGCGGCGACACGGGGCCGAACGTCTACGCCCCGGTCTCCGGTGGCTCGATGACGACGCCGGCGGTGATGCCTGCCGTGCGGAGCGCCGCCGGGAAGGTGCGCCGCACGCTGCTCTCACTCGCGGCGGACGTGCTCGAGATCGCCCCCGACGACCTCACCGTGCGCGGCGGCCGGATCCGCTCCCGCGACGGGGCACTCGACGTCGACGTCGTCGAGATCACCGGCAAGCTCGGGAACGCGACGATCGACGGCTCCGGCACCCGCGGCCCGAACCCAGACGGGTTCCGCGTGAACACGTTCGGTTGCCAGATCGCGCAGGTGGCGGTCGACCCGGGCACGGGCGTAGTCCGCGTCGAGCGGGTCGTCGCGGTGCACGACGTCGGCCGGATCGTCAACCCGCTCGCCGCGTCGAGCCAGCTCGAGGGCGGCGTGATCCAGGGGATCGGCTACGCGCTGACCGAGGAGCTGATCGTCGACCCCACGACCGGGGTCCCGGTCAACGGCCATCTCGACGACTACAAGCTGCCGACGATCGCCGACGTCCCGGAGATCGTCTCGGACTTCGTCAACGTACCCGACGAGAACCTGCCGAACCTCGGTTCGAAGGGGCTCGGCGAGCCGCCGATCGTGCCGACTGCCGCGGCGATCGCGAACGCGTTTGCCCATGCGACCGGCCGTCGCGCCGCCGCCCTGCCGCTCACTCCCGCCCGTGTCCTCGAGGCCCTCGCATGAGCACCTACACGCGGCCCGGGAGCCTCGACGACGCACTGGCGCTGCTCGCCGACGACGGGGCCGCACCCTTCGGCGGCGGCACCGACCTCGCCGGCCAGGCGGACCGGGGGATCCGGACGCCGACAGTCCTGGTCGACCTTCGCGACTCGGGGCTCGGCGCGATCGAGGCGGCGGACGGCGGTCTCCGGGTCGGCGCTACCGTGACGCTCGCGGAGCTCGCCGCCTCGCCGCTCGCCGCGCCGTACGCCGCGGTCGCGCGCGCGGCCTCGCTCGCGGCCTCGCCGCTCTTGCGGAACGCCGGCACGGTCGGCGGCAACCTCTGCCAGCACACGCGCTGCTGGTACTACCGCGGCGAGGAGTGGCACTGCTGGCTCGGCGGCGGGGAGACCTGCTACGCGCAGATCGGCGACCACCGCCGGCACAACCTCGAGCCCGGCGACTGCATCTCGGCCCACCCGTCCGACCTGGCGCCGGCGCTCGCCGCGACCGGCGGGGTCGTGGAGCTCCGCTCGTCGTCGGGCGCACGCGAGCTGCCGCTCCTCGAGCTGTACCGCACGCCGACCGCGGACAACCGGTCGCTCTTGACGCTCGGGCCCGGTGAGCTGGTCGTCGCCGTGCGTCTGCCCGCCCCGCCGGACGCGTCCGCGTACGAGCGCCTGGGAGAGCGCGCCGCATTCTCGTTCCCGCTCGTCTCGGTCGCGGCCGCGCGACGTGGCTCCGAGACGCGTCTCGTAGCCGCGGGTGTCGCGAACGTCCCGCGCGAGCTCGACCCGGCCGACCCGCTCGCCGGTCTGCCCGGTAACCCGCAGACGGGCTGGAAGCGCCGCGCGCTCGAGACGCTCGCCGAGCGGGCCGCCGCCGCGGTCGCGTAGCGTGGACGCCTCTGCGGAGGGATTCGTGCTGGCCGCCACTGGCCGGCAGCGAACGCGCGCCGAGGCGATGCTCGTTGCGCATCCCGAGACCGCCGCGGATCCGTGGGCGGCGTTGGTGCTCGGACAGGCGTGGGAGGGCGACCCGGGCGCCCCCGGCGGCCCGCGCGGCTGGGCTCCGCTCCTCTACGTCTGCCACTCGTGCTTCCCGTCCGCGTCGCTCGCCCGGGAGCTGCTCGACCGCGGCGCGGACCCGAACGCGAGCTTCGAGAACGAGTACGGCTCGATGTCGGCGCTCTATGGCGCCGCCGGCGTCGCCCATGACCCCGACCTCACGCGCGTGCTGCTCGAGGCGGGGGCGAACCCCGACGACAACGAGTCGCTCTACCACTCGACCGAGTCTCGAGACACGGCTTGTCTCGAGCTGCTCCTTGCCCACGGCGCCGAGACGCGCGGGACGAACGCTCTGGCGCACGCACTCGACGACGAGCGCATCGAGCACGTCCGGCTCCTCCTCGAGGCCGGGGCCGACGCCAACGAGCACGCGCACGTCGCGCATGCCGTGCGGCGCGGTCGTGGCCCGGAGGTCGTCCGTCTGCTCGCCGAGCACGGCGCCGACCTCGACCGCCCCGGCGGCGAGACCTGGCGCGGGAACGTTCCGCTGCGCACGCCGTACCAACACGCACGGCTGCGCGGACGGGGCGACGTCGCGGCGACGCTGGCCGAGCTCGGCGCTTCCACCGAGCTCGACCCGGCAGACGCCGTGATCGAGTCGCTCGCTCGCGGCGAGAGGCCGACGATGCCGCTGCCGGAGACCTTCGACGTCGACCAGCAGGAGGTGATCGTGCTGGCCGCGCTCGGCGGGCACCTCGATCCGGTCGTAGACGCGGTCGGGCCGGGCTTCCGCGGCGTCGTCGGCGGCTCGCCGGAGGGCTCGCTCGTCGAGCACGCCGCCTGGGTCGGAGACGCCGCGCTCGTGGGCCGGCTGCTCGCCCTCGGCGCCGAGCCGGGATCCGCGCTCGGCTGGGCCGCGCACGGCTCACGCAACCACACCGTCCAGGGGCGGGACTACGCAGCGGTCGCGGAGCTCCTCGTCGCCGCGGGCGCCCGGGTCGAGCCCCGACTGCTCGATGACGCCGAGGGGCCGCTGTACAAGTGGCTGGAACACCACGCCGGTGTCCGACCTCAGTCGGACACCTGAGCCGACCGAGCCGTTACGCCGAGGTGTCCGACTCGAAGTCGGACACCTGGGTTAGGCCGCGTTCGTCACCGAGAGGACGCTCGCGAGGTGGACGAGCCGCAGCGCGCCGCGCTGGGCGCGGCGCTGCGCTGTCTCGTCCTCGAGCCGTGATGCGAGATCCCACAGGTCGCGCGTCACGACGAGGACCTCCCGTAGCTGGTCGGTCTGCGGCCGGTGTCCGTTCGACCGCTCGTCGCAGGCGTTGAGCGCGAGCCCGATCACGCCGTACGTGTCAGCCGTGTGCCGGAGCCAGAGCATCGCGGAGGCCATCGTCAGGTACTGGTTGATCCGCAGGAACGTGACCGGGTGCGCCAGCTGCGTCGCTCCCTGCGGCGTCGTCGGCTCGACCGGATCGAGCCCGTCCGCGATCCGCGCGGCGGTGTCGTGGAACAGCGCCCTGAGCTGGCGCTCGTCGAGGCCGGACGCCCGTGCGGTGCGGACGGCCATCAGCAGCGAGTTCGGCTGGCGGCCGTACGGGTAGTCCGATGCGTAGACGACCTGCTCGGGCGGGACGAGCCGGTAGAGGTCGAGCAGGTCGAGCGGGCTCCAGACGGACGTGTCGAAGAAGACCCCCGCCCGCCCGGCGAAGTTCTCCGCCATCGCGGCGAGGTCGACGATCCCCGCGTGCGCGACGATCAACGCCGGCGGGCAGTGACGGTCGAGCAGCCCGGCGAGCGAGTCCGCGATCGGGGGCAGGCCGCGACCGCCGTGGATCAGGATCGGCACCCGCCGCTCGGCGGCCAGCTCGAACACGGGCTCGAGCCGAGGGTCGTCGGGCAGGAAGCGTTGAGCTCGCGGATGGAGCTTGATCCCGCGGGCGCCGCGGTCGAGACACCTGGTCGCCTCCTCGACGGGCCGGTCGTCGAGGTCGAGCCGGACGAACGGGAGCAGCTCTCCAGGCGCCGCAGCGGCGTGGGCGAGCGAGCGGTCGTTGGCGGCGCTGAACGCCGGCTTGCGATCGGGCTCGTCGAGGCAGAACACGAACGAGCGTGAGATGCCGTAGGCCCGCTGGATCTGGAGCAGCTCGTCGCGATCGCCGACCATCCCGTCGATGTCGTTGCCCAGGTGCGTGTGGGCGTCGAAGATCGGCGTGCCGCCGGGCAGCTCCGCGAGCGCGAGCGCCGCATACCGCTCGAGCAGCTCGTTCGCACGGTCGATTGGATCCACACAGCTCAGTGTATGGCGAGCCGGCATCCGGGCCGGGCAGGCGCCGCCGCCGCCGTCCCGTCGTCGGGGCGGGGCCTCATCCTGCGTTTCGCCGTCTGCCCATCTCCGCGTCCCGCGATCGTCGTGACAGCCTCGACGGCCACCAGATTCGTTCGCCGAGCTCGTACGTCACCGCGGGGACGAGGAGCGAGCGCACGACGAACGTGTCGAGCAGGACGCCGACCGCGACCGTGATCCCGAGCTGCGTGAGCGCGACGAGCGGCAGCACCGCGAGCACGGAGAACGTGCCTGCGAGGACGATGCCTGCAGAGGTGATGACACCGCCGGTGGCCGCGAGACCGCGGGTCATTGCCTCGGGTGTCGAGGCTGTGAGCGCCTCCTCGCGCACGCGCGCCATTAGGAAGATGTTGTAGTCGACGCCGAGCGCGACGAGAAAGATGAACGCGAAGAGGGGGTAGATCGGGTCCTCGCCGGGGAAGTCGGCGAGGGCGCCGAGGAGGAGAAGGCTGGCGCCGAGCGCCGCGGCGAACGAGAGGACGACGGTCGCCATGAGGACAACCGGTGCGGCCAGTGAGCGCAGGAGCACGAAGAGAATCCCGAGCACGACGAGCAGGACGAGCGGGACGAGGAGGCGCGTGTCATGACGCACCGCGTCCCTCAAGTCAGCCTCTTCCGCGGTGGCGCCTCCGATGAGCACGTCGTCTCCGGCGACTCCACGGAGCTTCTCGCGGAGCGGACCGATCGAGCGGAACGCGGCCTCGCTGAACGGATCCTGGCGGAGAACGACCTCGAACCGCACCCCCGCCGCGCCCCGCTCGAGCTCACCGACCCGTGCAACCGAATCCGCTGACCGGGCGGCGGCGAGCGCTCGCTCCGCGCGCGCCTCGTCGGTGACGAGCACCACCGTCGGCGCCCCCACGCCCGCCGGGAACGAGCGCTCGAGCAGCCGCTGTCCGCGCACCGACTCGACCGAGCCTCGGAACGAGTTCGCCGTCGTCAGGTCGTCGTCGAGCGTGAGCGTGCCGAGGGCGAGCGCGGCGAGCGCGAGCGACGTCGTCACCCACACGAGTCTGCGCCGTCGCGAGATCCGTTCCCCGAGGCGCCGCCACGACCCCGGGTCCGAGGCGACGCCGTCGCTCCGCCGCGGGACGAACGGCCAGAAGGCCCCACGGCCCCCGATCAGGAGCAGCGCAGGGAGCAGCGTGAGCATCGCCGCCGCGGTGACCGCGACGCCCATCGCGCCGACCGGCCCGAGCCCGGCCGTCGAGTTCACTCGTGCGACCGAGAGACAGAGCAGCGCGGCGACGACGGTGCCGGCCGAGGCGGCGATGGCCGGCGCCCCGTTCCGCAACGCGACCCGCATGGCCTCGTACCTGTCGTCGATGCGGAGGAGCTCCTCGCGGTAGCGCGCGGTCAGGAGGAGGGCGTAGTCGGTCCCAGCTCCGAACACGAGCACGAGCAGGATGCCGCCCGTCTGGCCGTTGATCACGACGCCGGCCTCTGCGAGGAGCGTGCCGACGCCCCGGACGACCGACTCCGCCACCACGACCGTGAGGAGAGGAAGCACCCAGAAGATCGGGCTCCGGTAGATGAGCACGAGCAGGACGAAGACGAGGCTCGCGGTGACGAAGAGGAGCGTCGAGTTGATCCCCTCGAACGCCTTCGTCGCGTCCGCCGAGAACCCCGCAGGCCCCGTTACCCGCGCCTCGGCCTGCCGCGGCAGGCCGGCCGAAACGAGGTCCCGTAGCTCGTCGACCGCCGCGACGAGGACGTCCGCGTCTCCCTCCGCGTCGACGGGCACGGCGAAGAAGGCTGTTGTCCCGTCTCTCGACCGGATCGCGGGCGACGTGGGTCCGACGCCGGGGATGTCCGCAGAGTCGACGCGCGTTCGCGCAGCCTCGACCGCCATCAGGCCCGCGACTCCGAGGCCACCGCTGTCGCGAAAGACCGCGATCGCCGGCGTCACCTCGCCCGACGGGAAACCCGCGGCCGCGTCGAGCACCTTGACCGACTCGGAGCCGCCCGGCAGGAAGCTCGCCGGCTCGTTCTTCTGGACCGACTCGAATCGCCCGGCAAGCGGCCCGAGCCCGCCGAGCACGACGAGCCACGCCGCGAGGACGAGCCAGCGTCTTCGGCGCCCTGCGACGAGCCGTCCCAAGAACACGGTCTACTCGCCTGATCGGCTCAGTCGCCGAGCGCGGCGAGGACGCGATCGACGAACGCCGTCTCGGGTACCGAGCCCGCCCACGCGTAGCGGTCGTCGACGACGATCGCAGGCACGGCATGCACGCCGTGCCGATCCGCCTCGACGGCGAACTCCGAGGCCTCGATCCCGCTCGCGTGGATGCGCGGCGAGGCGAGCGCGAGCTTGTACGCCAGCAGCACGGCCGGCGGGCAGTGCGGTCAGGTCGGGGTGACGTAGACGTCGATCGCGACGTCGCGCTCGAGCGCGCCGAGCCGCCCGCGCGACGCCGCCGTCAACGACGGCTCGCGTCGCCCCGCCTCGACGATGCCGTGCACGAGAGTCGTCAGCTCGTACCCGAGCGGCATCCCGAGGTAGCGGAGCCCCGGGCCGATCGTCGTACGCGGCCACGGCCCCGGCTCGTCGCGCTCGACAACCTCGAGGGTGATCCTCTCGGAGAGCGAGCAGACGTCTTCGAGAATCGCTCGGGTCTGGTCGCCGGGATCGATCTCGCCCCCGCCCGCCGCAAGCAGCGTCACGGGCGCCGCCGCCGGGCCGAGCTCGAGCATGACGCTCACGTCCTGCTCGAGCGACGCGAGCACGGAGGCGACCGCCTCGCGCTCCCGCTCGCCGAGAACGTTCACGAGGTGGAGGCTTCGACCTTCGCGCGCAGGTACTCGAGGTAAGGCGCGGGGTCGATCTCGGGCGACCCCGTGAGCCGCTCGATCGTCTCCTTCGGCGTCAGCTTCCGCCCGAGGGAGTAGAGGTTGTCGCGCAGCCAGTCGGACAGCGGCCGCGGGTCTCCCGCGGCGAGCTGCGCGTCGAGGTCGGGCAGCGCCTGTCGTACCACGCCCCAGATCTGGAGCGAGATCACATTGCCGAGCGCGTACGTCGGGAAGTAGCCGACGCCGCCGCCCGACCAGTGGACGTCCTGCAGGACGCCGTGCGCGTCGTCGGGCACGTCGACGCCGAGGAACTCCTTCATTCGTGCGTTCCAGATCTCGGGGAGGTCGTCAAGGGAGACCCTCTCCTCGAGCAGCTCCTGCTCGAGCTCGAAGCGCAGGATGATGTGGAGGCTGTAAGTCGTCTCGTCCGCGTCGACGCGGATCAGCCCCGGCTCGGCGCGGTTGATCGCGCGGACGAACGTGTCGAGCTCGACGCCACCGAGCTGGGGAAAGGCCTCCTGGAGGGCGCCGTACCAGTGCTGCCAGAACGGCTGGCTGCGCCCCACGAGGTTCTCCCAGGTCCTCGACTGCGACTCGTTCAGCCCGAGCGAGGGTGCGCCGCCGAGCGGCGAGCGGAGGAGCGAGTCGGCGATTCCGTGCGCGTAGAGCCCGTGACCGGCCTCGTGGAGCGTCGACCAGACCGACTCCAGGTTGTCCGGGTGGTACCGGGTCGTGAGACGAACGTCCCGGTTCGAGAACGAGGTGCAGAACGGGTGCGCCGTCGGGTCGAGCCGCCACGAGCCGTCGTCGAACCCGAGCGTGTCGAGCACGCGCTCCGCGAACGCGCGCTGCTCGTCGGGGGCGAACTCGCCGCGGAGGAACGACGCGTCGATCTCCGGCGCGGAGGCGACGAGCTCGGTCAGCGCGGGCCGGAGCACCGAGAAGACCTCGCGCACCTCGGTCGTCAGCATGCCGGGCTCGTAGTCGTCGAGGAGCGGCGTGTACGGGCTATCCGACCACTCAAAGCACTCGACGTACCGCCGCTTGAGCTCGAGGTTGCGCTCGAGGTACGGACGGAACGACGCGTAGTCGCTGTCGCGGCGCGCCTGCACCCAGGCGTGATGGCCGCGCGAGCCCTCTCGGGTCATCTCCTCGCGCAGCTCGGCCGGCACCCGGCGAGCCTTCTCCCAGTCGCGGCGCGTGACGCGGACGAGGCTCGCGTCGTCGGAGTCGTACTCGAGCGACTCCACGGCCGGCTGGGCGTCGTCGAGGAGCCGTCCGACCTCGTCGTCGGTGAACCGCTCGTGCGCGATGCGGCCGAGCGTCGCAAGCTGATCGGCGCGCGCCTCGGTGCCGAGCGGCGGCATCGTCACGCGCTGGTCCCAGCCGAGCACCCCCGCCGCGCGCGAGACGTCGGAGACCTCTGCCAGCCGCCGCCTCAACTCCACGAGCGCCGTCGTCATCGTTTCCACCCTACCCGCGCCTCTGCGGCCGACCCGCCGATAGGCTCGTCCCATGGACCTCCTGATCTTCGGCGACACCGAGCGCTCCCCCGAGCTGCGGCACGAGCTGCCGCTCCAGGTCGGCGACCCGTTCCTGTATGCCGAGGTCGGCGGGCGACGGGTGGCGGTCGTGTGGAGCATCGAGGGCGACCGGATCTCGGTCGTCGAGCCGTCGGTCGAGATCATCCCGTCCGAGACGATCTCGGTGGACGACCTGATCGAGGCGGGAGTCGACTTCTACGAGATCGACGCGACCCACGTGGTGCGCTCCGTCCAGTCGCTCGGGATCACGCGTGCAAGCGTGCCCGCCGCGTTCCCGCTGCAGGTCGCGGATGCGCTGCGCGCGGCGGGGATCGAGCTCGTCCCCGACCAGGGGCTCTTCGACCTCCGCCGGCGCCGGAAGACTCGCCTCGAGCTGGACGGCATCCGCCGGGCGACGAGGGCGGGCGAGGCGGGCATGCGCGCGATCGCGGAGCTGCTCGCACGCTCCGAGGCCGGCGACGGCGGCCGGGTGGTCGACGGCGAGCCGCTCACCTCGGAGCTCCTGCGGGCCGCGGCGGAGGCTGCCTTCGCGGAGCTCGGCTGCCGCGGCGACGACGCGATCGTCGCGCACGGGGCACAGGCCGCCGACGGCCACCACCAGGGCTCCGGGCGCCTCGCGAACGACGACGTGATCGTCTGCGACCTCTTTCCACGAGAACTCGAGAGCACGTGCTACTCGGACATGACCCGGACGTTCTCCGTCGGGACGCCCGACCCCGAGCTCGTCACCTGGCACGAGCACACCCGCGAGGCGCTCGACCTCGTGCGGGAGCTGGTCCGGCCCGGTGCCCACGGCGCGGAGCTCTGGCGGGAGGTCTGCCGCTTCTACGAGGGCCTCGGGTACTCGACCGGACTCTCGAGGCCGAAAGGCACGGTGCTTCGAGAGGGCTTCAACCACGGGCTCGGCCACGGCGTCGGCCTCGACGTGCACGAGGCCCCGGGGCTCTCGCGGAAGGGCCACGAGCTCATCGCAGGAGACGTGATCACGCTCGAGCCCGGTCTCTACCGGCACGGGTTCGGCGGTGTGCGGCTCGAGGACCTGGTGCTCGTCACGGAGGACGGCTACGAGACGCTCACCGACCTCCCGTACGACCTCGACCCGGCGCGGAGCCTGGTGGAAACGGGGCGATGAGCGACCGGGCGATCGAGACCCTACTCGGCGAAGAGCGGCGCTTCCCGCCCGACCCGGCATTCGCCGCCCAGGCGAACGCGCAGCCGGAGATCTAC
>Ga0075432_10000520_pt1 | contig 11566 bp, 10 predicted proteins | sample RhiMethybrSRZTD1_FD_72781 | JGI IMG/M metagenome (GOLD analysis project Ga0075432, IMG submission 72781) | Populus rhizosphere microbial communities from Tennessee, USA - Rhizosphere MetaG P. TD hybrid SRZTD1 | ecosystem: Host-associated > Plants > Roots > Rhizosphere > Soil | place: USA... | reverse complement strand
GCGAACGTTGCCGGAAAGGCCGTCTGGCGCGTGGCGGCTGGCGGGCTCAATGGGCGGCTTGCAGCCAATTCGCTGTGTTCGCGAGTGAAATCTTCGGGCGGCGCCTGTTTCGCCTATGCCGTGCCGGTGCGCGCCGTGCCGGGCGTGGCGGCACCGATGATGGCCGTTGCAGCCAGCGGACCGCAGCGCGCGCGCCGATAAACGCTGTAAATTCACGCTTTCCTACAGGGGCGGGCAGGGCAGGGGCGGGGGCACCTGCCCTGCCCTTGTTCCTTGCGTTCAGGCGACCTTGACGGCGCCCTTGAACAGCGCGGTGACGCGGCCCTGGACTCCCTGACGGTCAAACGGGGTGTTGCCCGCGCTGGCGGCCATCTTGTCCGAATTGACGATCCACGGGCGGTCTGCGTCGATTACCGCAAGGTCGGCGGCGTAGCCAGGTTCAAGCGTACCGGCTTCGACGCCGAGCAGGCGGGCCGGATTTGCGGAGAGCAGCGCGAAGGCGCGCGCCATGTCGATCACGCCGTCGCGCACCAGCGTGAGCGTTGAGGGCAGCAGTGTTTCGGCGCCGGCCATGCCGGGTTCGGCATCGGCGAAGGGTAGGCGCTTGTCCTCCGGCCCGCGCGGATCGTGGCCCGAGGCGATCACGTCGATCGTGCCATCGGCGATGGCGGCGATGACCGCGCGGCGGTCCGCCTCGGAGCGCAGCGGGGGCGAGAGGCGCAGGAAGGTGCGGAAACCCGCCAGCGCGTTGTCCGAGAGCATGAAGTGGGCCGGGGTGACCCCGGCGGTGACCGCGACGCCGCGCGTCTTTGCGGCGCGGACGAGGTCGAGCGCGGCCTTGGTGGTGACCTGGCGGATATGCAGCCGTGCGCCGGCCATTTCGGCGAGCGCGATGTCGCGGGCGACGGCAAGGGCTTCGGCCTCGGCAGGCGCGGAGGGAAGGCCAAGGCGGGTGGCCATTTCGGATGCCGTGGCAACGGCCGGTCCGGTGATGCCGCCATCTTCCGCGTGGGTGACGACGACCATGCCGAGCATCGCGCAATAGCGCAGCAGGCGGAGCATGGTGCCCGAATCGGCGATCCATGCGCGGCCGGTGCTCACCGCCTTGGCGCCGGCTTCGCGCATCAGGGCGATTTCGGCGATTTCGTTGCCCTCAAGCGCCCGGGTGGCGGCGGCGAGGGGGTGGACCCAGAGGCCGGGCTTGCCGGACTGGGCGGCAAACCGCACGCGGGCCGGGTGATCGAGCGGTGGGGCCTGGTCCGGCATCAGGGCGGCGCGGGTGATGCCGCCGAAGTGGAAGGCGGGCTTATCGACCGCAAAGACGCCCAGATCGACAAGGCCGGGGGCGACGAGGAGGCCCTTTGCATCGAAGGTGCGATCGCCTTGCAAGGGCACTACATCGAGGCCGAGCGCAGCGAGCCGGTCACCCTCGGTGCGGATCGCGCCCTTGACCGGTTCGCCGGTGGGCATGACCAGCCGGGCATTGGTGATGGTAAGCGGGGCGATGATCATTGCCAGCCCTCCACGCCGCGGGCCTTGCGGGTAACCACGTCGAGGCAGGCCATGCGCATGGCGACCCCCATTTCGACCTGGGTGGTGATCAGCGAGATGGCGGGATGATCGGCCACGTTGCTGTCAATCTCGACCCCGCGGTTCATCGGGCCGGGGTGCATGACCAGCGCGGCAGGCGCGGCCTTGGCCAGTCGTTCGAGGGTGAGGCCGTAGAGGTGGCGGTATTCGCGCGGGGAGGGGACGAATTGCCCCTGCATCCGTTCAAGCTGGAGGCGCAGCATCATCACCACGTCGGCGCCGGCCAGGGCAGCGTCAAAATCATGGTAGGGGGTGACCTTGAGCTGTTCGATCTCGGCCGGCATCAGCGCGGGCGGCGCGCAGACGCGGACGTCGGCGCCAAGCGTGGTGAGCGCGTGGATGTTCGAGCGGGCGACGCGGCTGTGGAGGATGTCGCCGCAGATGACGACCTTGAGGCCGGTGAAGGTTTCCGCCGTGTCGCCCCGGTCGCGCAGGGCGCGGCGGATGGTGAGCGCGTCGAGCAGGCCTTGCGTCGGGTGTTCGTGCTGGCCGTCTCCGGCGTTGAGCACCGGGCAATCGACCTTTTCCGCGATCAGCCGCACCGCGCCGGAACTGGCGTGGCGGATGACGATGGCATCGGCGCGCATCGCGTTGAGGGTGAGCGCGGTGTCGATCAGCGTCTCGCCCTTCTTCACGCTGGAGGTGGCGGCGTGCATGTTGACCACGTCGGCGCCGAGGCGCTTGCCCGCGATCTCGAAGGACAAGAGCGTCCGGGTCGAGTTTTCGAAGAATGCGTTGATGATGGTGAGGCCCGAAAGCAGCTCGGCCCGCTTGTGCGGCTGGCGGTTGAGATCAACCCACTGCTCCGCCTCGTCCAGCAGATAGAGCAGTTCGTGCGGAGCGAGCCCGGCGAGGCCGAGCAGGTCGCGATGCGGGAACGCAGCGCCGCCCGCAGGGTAGCGGCCCGGGGTGGGTGAGTTTGCAGCTGTCATTGAAGACGATGCCTTAGACAGGACCGGCCCGCCCCTCAAGGGACATTGCCAAATAGTCCACCGGCTATATCAGGGTCGGGCGGTGCGGCGCTTTGCTGGCCAGCTTCGGAAACATCGGCACATGGTATTTGCACGCAAGGTCTGGCGTTTTCTGGTCGCGCTCAAGGACGGGCTGGCGCTGCTGTTCCTGCTGGTGTTCTTCGGTGCGCTCTATGCGGTGCTGTCAGTGCGGCCGGGGCCGGCGCAGGTGCATGAAGGGGCCTTGCTGCTGCGGCTGAACGGCGCCGTGGTGGAAGAGCCGGCGCAGACCGATCCGGTTGCGCTGCTGATGAGCGGCGGCGCGGCGCAGAGCCAGTACCGCGCCCGCGACATCGTCCGCGCGCTGGATGCGGCGGCGGGGGACAAGCGGATCAAGGCGGTCGCGCTGGACCTGTCGGGCTTTTCGGGCGGCGGCTTTGTCCACATGACCGAGATTGGCGCAGCGCTGGACCGGGTTAAGGCAGCGAAGAAGCCGGTGCTGGCCTATGCCGCCGCTTATGACGACGATTCGGTGCTGCTGGCGGCCCATGCCAGCGAGGCGTGGATCCATCCGCTGGGCGCGGCCTATGTGGCCGGGCCGGGCGGGCAAAGCCAGTATTTTGCGCCCTTGCTGGAGCGGCTCAAGGTCAAGGTCCACGTTTACCGGGTCGGACCCTACAAGGAATTTGTTGAGCCGTATGTGCGCGATTCGATGTCGGAGCCGGCACGCGAGGCGCGGACGGCTGTGCTGGGCGCGGTGTTCGGGCAGTGGAAGGCCAATGTTGCCGCCGCGCGGCCCAAGGCAAATCTTGTGCTGGTGACGACGGACCCAGCGGGCTGGGTCAAGGCGGCGGGCGGCAACACGGCCGAGGCGGCGAAGTCTGCCGGGCTGGTCGACCGGATCGGCGACCGGACGGCGTTCGGCGACCGGGTGGCGGAACTGGCCGGCAAGGACAGCGTGAACGACCGGCCGGGCCATTTCGCCCACACCGGGCTGAAGGCGTGGCTGGCGGCCAATCCGGCGGCGAGCGGCGGCAAGAAGATCGGCGTGGTGACGATCGCCGGCGATATCGTTGATGGCAAGGCCGGTCCGGGGATTGCGGGCGGGGACCGGATCTCGGACCTGCTCGGCTCGGCTGCAACCAAGGATCTGGCGGGGCTGGTGGTCAGGGTCGATTCGCCCGGCGGTTCGGTCATGGCCTCGGAGCAGATCCGCAGCGCGATCGAGCGGATCAAGGCGCGCGGCATTCCGGTGGCGGTTTCCATGGCCAACACGGCGGCGAGCGGAGGCTACTGGGTTTCAACCCCGGCCAACCGGATCTTTGCCGAGCCGGGGACGGTGACCGGCTCCATCGGCATTTTCGCGGTGCTGCCGAGTTTCGAGGACACGCTGGCGAACTGGGGGGTGAAGTCCGACGGGGTGGGCACGACCCCACTGTCGGGCCAGCCGGACCTGTTGGCGGGCTTCTCGCCGCAGGTGGAGGCGATGCTGCAGGCCGGGATCGAGGCGGGTTATGCGCGGTTCGTCGGACTGGTGGCGAAATCGCGCGGCAAGACTTCGGCTCAGATCGACGGCATTGCGCAAGGGCGGATATGGGACGGCGGAACGGCGCGGCAGATCGGGCTGGTCGACCAGTTCGGCACGCTGGACGATGCGCTGGCCTGGACTGCCGCGCAGGCCAAGCTGGGCAAGGGTGACTGGCACCCGGTTTATCTGGGTGAACAGGGCGGCGGACTTGGTTCGCTGCTGGGCAAGCTGATCGGCGAGGATGACGATGCCGCTGCGCCCGAAGGCGATGCCTTTGCCCGGATCGCCGCGCAGCAGCACGGCGCACTGGCGCGGACGCTGGCTGATGCGGGGCGGCTGATGGGGGCCGAGGGCGCGCAGGCCTATTGCCTCGGTTGCCCGCCAGCTGCTGCGGCGCCGGCTCCCGCGCGCAAGGTGCAGGGTTGGCTCAGCGCCGCGGCGAGGTGGCTGGAGATTTAGTTTTCGACCGGGACTTCGTCCGGGCTGATTTCGGGCTGGTCGTAATCGGGGGAACTGTCCGGAAAGCCTTCAGGTTCGTCCGGGGTTTCGTCCGGGGTGATGACGGGGGGCAGTTCTCCGGGGATCGTCGGGTCGATCGGTTCGGCCTTGTCGGGCGGCGGCGGGGCGGGTTGGGTGGCCATTTCGGGTTTCTCCTTTAATGCTTGCACAGCGTTCCGCCGGCCAATGTGTTCCTCTTTGGCCGGGGCGCTCCTTGATGCCGGTCAACGGCCGGCATGCGCGCGTACCTGCTGCCGCGAACGTTCCGCAGACGCCGGGGGGCCGCTTGGCCGATAGTCTTTTCGCCGCGCTTGCCCTTTTGGCGGGAGACCGCTACGGGCACGCGCTCGGATTTTAGGCTTCGTCGGGATGCGGGCGTGGCGGAATTGGTAGACGCGCTGGTTTTAGGTACCAGTATCGCAAGATGTGGGGGTTCGAGTCCCTTCGCCCGCACCAGTTCCCCCATCACCAGCAGGGTTATCACCGGCGGCGCCGCAGCTGTTCGATTTTGAGAAGGCTTCTTTTGTCATGCAGATTGTCGAAACCACCAACGAGGGTTTGAAGCGCGCCTACACGATCACGATCCCCGGATCGCTGATCGCCGAGCGCGTCGAAGCCGAAGTGACCAAGATTGCGCCGCAGGTGCAGATGCCTGGCTTCCGCCCCGGCAAGGTTCCCGCCAACATCGTGCGCAAGCTGCACGGCGCGGCGATCCACAACGAAGCCCTGCAGAACGCGATCCGCGAAGCCATGGACAAGCTGGTTGGCGACAAGCAGCTGCGCCCCGCGATGCAGCCCGGCGTCAGCCTGGGTGAAGGTTATGAGCAGGGCAAGGACGCCGTGCTCACCGTCAGCCTTGAAGTGCTGCCGACGATTACCGCGCCTTCGCTCGACGGGCTGAAGCTCGAAAAGCTGGTGGTGCCGGTGACGGACGCGGAAGTGGACGAAGCCGTGCAGCGGATCGCCGCAGGCTCGAAGAACTTCGTTGACGCCAAGAAGGGCAAGAAGGCCGAAACCGGCGATCAGCTGATCATCGACTTCCTCGGCAAGCTTGACGGCGTGGCGTTTGACGGCGGCGCGGCTGAAGACGCGGCGCTGGAACTGGGCGCTGGCCGCTTCATCCCGGGCTTTGAAGAACAGCTGGTCGGCGTGAAGGCCGGCGATGAAAAGACCATCACCGTGACCTTCCCGGCGGACTATCCGGCCGAGAACCTCAAGGGCCAGGATGCCACCTTCGACATCACCGTCAAGGCGGTGAAGGTTGCCGGCGAGAGCAAGATCGACGACGAATTCGCCAAGAACCTTGGCCTTGAGAGCCTTGAACAGCTGACCGGCCTGCTGCGCGGCCAGCTGGAGCAGGAAACCGCCGGCCTGACCCGCACCCAGATGAAGCGTCAGCTGCTGGACACGCTGGCCGCCGGCCATGACTTTGCCGTGCCGCCTTCGATGGTGGAAGCCGAGTTCGACCAGATCTGGCAGCAGCTGCTGCAGGAAGTGGCCAGCGAGGAAGACCCCGTTGCCGCCAAGGCCGAGCTGGAAGCCGAGAAGGATGATTACCGCAAGATCGCCGAGCGCCGCGTGCGTCTGGGCCTTCTCCTGTCGGAAATCGGCCAGGCGAACGGCGTCGACGTGACGGCGCAGGAAATGTCGATGCTGCTGACGCAGGCCGCGCAGCAGTACCGTCCGGAAGACCGTGATCGTTTCGTCGAATACATCCGCAACGAGCCGCTTGCCGCCGCCCAGCTGCGCGCCCCGCTGTATGAGGACAAGGTCGTCGACTTCCTGTTCGACAAGGCCGAAGTGACCGAGCGTTCGGTGACCAAGGAAGAGCTGCAGGCCGCGATCGAGGCCGAGGAAGGCGCCGCTCCGGCTCCTGCCGCCAAGCCCGCGAAGAAGGCCGCCAAGAAGGCCGAAGCGCCTGCCGAAGCCGCCGCCGAGGACAAGCCGGCGAAGAAGGCTCCGGCCAAGAAGGCCAAGGCTGACGACGCGGTTGTGGCCGAGGATGCCGCGCCCAAGAAGAAGGCTGCGCCGAAGAAGAAGGCCGAGGCCTGATTTTTCGCCCTGCCCGCAAGGGCGGCTGAACGAGATAAGGGAGCGTGCCACGCGGCGCGCTCCCTTTTTCGTTGTCGGGGCGGTTTGCGGCTTCTGGCGTTCCCGAGCCCCCCCCGTAAGGGACAGATCCTCTGGGCACCCCTATAAAAACGCCGGCGTTCCCGAAGAAACGCCGGCGCCCCCTTCGATGGCGGGGAAGCGATCAGGTCAGAGGTAGAGGTCAGCCAGGGTGACGGCGCCGTGGGTGCCGTTGAGCTGGATTTCCATGTCGAACACGCCGTTGTGCAGGCTGGAGATGCGCAGCAGCTGGGCATAGTCGCCGCCGTAGTTGTGCGACAGGTCGATGTCGGCGGCGGTGAGGTGGAGGTTGTGCAGATCGATCCGGTCCACGCCGTGGGTGAAATCGAGGATGATGTCGCGCGTGGCGAGGCCGGCCTTCGAATCGGTCGAGGCGATGTAGGTGAAAGAGTCGGTGCCGGTGCCGCCGTTCATCACGTCGCGGTCAGCCCCGCCGATCAGCACGTCGTTGCCTTCGCCGCCGTTGAGGATATCATTGCCGGTGCCGCCGTTGAGGATATCGGCGCCTTCGCCGCCGTAAAGCTGGTCAACCCCGCCGCCGCCGTTGAGGATGTCGTTGCCGTTACCGCCGAAGAGGATGTCATTGCCGTCGCCGCCGAACAACTGGTCGCCTCCGGCAAGGCCCGCAACGGTGTCTGCGCCGCCGTTGGCAAAGACAGTGTCAGCGCCGGCAGTGCCATTGATCGTGTTGCTGTCCGAATCTCCGAGGATCGCCATTTGAAGTCTCCAGTTGGTAATGCGGACCTGTTCCGCGATGGCGGGCAGGTTCCGTTTGCTTGAATTGGCAGCGCATCGTGCACCGACTGGATGGCAACGTATCATGCTGCATCGCACTTTTGGCCGTTACATCCGAACCAGAACTGAAATTCATCAACTTAACGCATTACCTAAGTACCGGTACTTATAATTCCTGAGGGATTTACGGAGGTTCGGCGGCGTAGCTCTCCCGGCTCGACGCTTGGCCGGCGGTGCGCATGGGTCGCTGGCCATCGCCGGTCTGGCGCATTTGCCCGGCCGCAGGTGGGGGTATGGGGGTTATTCCCGCTGTTTTCGGGGTTAATGCCCTTGAACATCGGCCTAGGGCGCGCGACATAGGCCCGGCAACGCAATGAGGATATCCATGCTCGATCTGTTTGGCGCTTCTTCCGCCCAAGGTAAGTTCACTCACGACCCCATCACCGGAGCGCTCGTGCCCGTGGTGGTCGAGCAGACCAGCCGGGGAGAGCGCAGCTTCGACATCTACTCGCGCCTGCTGCGTGAGCGGATCATCTTCATCACCGGCGAGGTCGAGGATCACATGGCCTCGGTGATCGTCGCCCAGCTTTTGTTCCTCGAGTCGGAAAATCCCTCGAAGGACATCTCGATGTACATCAACTCGCCCGGCGGCGTGGTGACGGCGGGCATGGCGATCCACGATACGATGCAGTACATCCGCCCGCGCGTTTCCACCGTGTGCATCGGCCAGGCCGCCTCGATGGGCAGCTTCCTGCTGGCCGCGGGCGAACCGGGAATGCGCATCGCACTGCCCAATTCGCGGATCATGGTTCACCAGCCTTCGGGCGGGGCGCGCGGCATGGCCTCCGATATCGAGATCCAGGCGCGCGAAATTCTGCGGATGCGCACCCGTCTGAACGACATGTACGCCAAGTACACCGGCAAGACCCTCGACGAGATCGAGAAGGCGATGGACCGCGACACCTTCCTTGAAGCCGACGAGGCATTGGCCTTCGGAATCGTCGACAAGGTGTTCGAGACCCGCCCGACGACCGATCAGGTCGGCGGAGTGGAAGACCCGACGAAGTGAGCGGGCGGGGCCGCTTCAGGCTCCGTCAAGGAACTCCCCGTTAAGGCGCGGGATTGATAATAACCGGCGCTGGGGTATCCTCGGCGAGTCTCCCACCGGGAGGCAAAGCAGGAAAAGGCATGACGAAACTGAGCGGATCGGACGCGAAGAGCACCCTGTACTGTAGCTTCTGCGGGAAGTCGCAGCACGAGGTGCGCAAGCTCATCGCCGGGCCAACCGTGTTCATCTGCGATGAATGCGTCGAGCTGTGCAACGACATCATTCGCGAAGAGACCAAGGCGGGCATCGCCGGCAAGAAGGACGGCGGGGTTCCGTCCCCGCGCGACATCTTCGAGACGCTGAACGATTACGTGATCGGCCAGGACCGCGCCAAGCGCGTGCTCTCGGTGGCGGTGCACAACCACTACAAGCGCCTCAAGCACAGCGGCAAGGGCGGCGAGGTTGAGCTTTCGAAGTCCAACATCCTGCTTGTCGGGCCGACCGGCTGCGGCAAGACGCTGCTCGCCCAGACGCTGGCAAAAACCTTCGACGTGCCCTTCACCATGGCGGACGCAACCACTCTGACCGAAGCCGGTTACGTGGGCGAGGACGTGGAAAACATCATCCTCAAGCTGCTCCAGGCCAGCGACTACAACGTCGAGAAGGCGCAGCACGGGATCGTCTATATCGACGAGATCGACAAGATCAGCCGCAAGGCCGAGAACCCGTCGATCACCCGCGACGTTTCGGGCGAGGGTGTGCAGCAGGCGCTGCTCAAGCTGATGGAAGGGACCACGGCTTCGGTTCCTCCGCAGGGCGGGCGCAAGCATCCGCAGCAGGAATTCCTGCAGGTGGACACGACCAACATCCTGTTCATCTGCGGCGGTGCTTTCGCAGGGCTCGACAAGATCATTTCGGACCGCCTGCAGAAGCGTTCGATCGGGTTTGGCGCGCATGTCGCCGATCCGGACAAGCGCAAGGTGGGCGAACTGCTCCAGAAGGCGGAGCCGGAAGATCTCCTCAAGTTCGGGCTGATCCCCGAATTCGTCGGCCGTCTGCCGGTAATCGCGACGCTGGAGGACCTCGACATCGAGGCCCTGGTCAAGATCCTGAGCGAACCCAAGAACGCGCTGGTCAAGCAATATGCCAAGCTGTTCGAGCTGGAAGACGTGACGCTGACTTTCACCGAGGACGCGCTGGAAGCCATCGCCAAGAAGGCCATCGCCCGCAAGACCGGTGCGCGCGGACTTCGCTCGATCGTCGAAGGGCTGCTGCTGGATACAATGTTCGACATTCCGACCGAGGAAGGCATTGCCGAGGTCGTGGTCGACAAGGACGTGGTCGAAGGCCGCAAGGAACCGGTCCGTGTCCACAAGGGCAAGGAACAGGCGGCCTGAGGGCACGTTGCTTCTGATAAATTACCTTTTCGTATGTGGCCAGAACCGCCTTCGCAGTCCGACTGCGGAGGCGGTTTTTGCAGGATATCCAGGCGTTGAGGTGGATTCGGCCGGGACCAACAACGATGCCGATAACCCGCTGACGGCCGAGTTGGTCGAATGGGCGGATGTGATCGTCGTCATGGAAAAGACGCACCGCACCAAGCTGAGGCAGAAGTTTCGCAAGCAAATCAGCCGCCAGCGCGTGATCTGTCTAGATATCCCGGACGATTACGCCTTCATGGACGCGGCGCTTGTAGACATCTTAAACGCCAAGATGCGCCGCTTCCTTCCTTCTGCGAACTAGTCAGACCACCCCATCGCTTGCTAGCGCGCAGCTGGCGTCCGCGCTGGTCTCCACCTGCACTGTGGCGTGGCCGATGCCGAAGTCGTGTTCGAGTTCGTGGGCAAGTTCGTGGAGGAAGGCATCGCCGGGGTAGCCGGCCGGCACGACGAGGTGCGCGGTGAGGGCGGTTTCGGTGGTGCTCATCGGCCAGATGTGGAGGTCGTGGACCGCGCTGACGCCGGGCTGGCTTTGCAGGAAGGCGCGGACCTTGCCCTCATCGATGCCGGGGGGGACGCCGTGGAGGCCGAGCTTGAGCGAATCCTTCGCAAGCCCCCAGGTGCCCCAGAAGATTACCCCGACGATGAGAAGGCTGGTGACGGGGTCGATCCACAAGGCGCCGGTGCGCTGGATGAGCAGGCCGGCGATGACGACGCCGGCCGAGACGGCGGCGTCTCCCGCCATGTGGAGGAAGGCGCCGCGCAGGTTGATGTCGCTGTGCCGGCCGCGCATGAACATCAGCGCGGTGATGGTGTTGATGGCGATGCCGATCAGCGCAACGATGACCACGGTGCCGCCTTCCACCGGCTGGGGGTCGATCAGGCGGCGGACCGTTTCCACGGTAATCGCACCCAGCGCGATGAGGAGGAGCGCGGCGTTGGCCAGCGCGGCGAGGATCGACGAGCTCTTGAAACCATAGGTGAAGCGCTGTGACGGCGGGCGCGCGACGAGCACGCTGGCGCCCCAGGCGATCAGCAGGCTGAGCACATCCGACAGGTTGTGCCCGGCATCGGCGACCAGCGCCATCGAGCCGGAAATGAAACCGAACACCGCCTCCACCGCGACAAAGGCGGTATTGAGCGCCACGCCCACCGCGAAGGCGCGGCTGTGGCCGGCGGGGAGGTGGGAATGTCCATGGCCATGGGAATGCCCGTGGCCGTGGTCATGATGATGCGCGCTCAATCGGTTGGCTCCTTGGTTGCCCGACCTGTTGCACACAGGCCGCAGTGCAGCAAGATTCGATGAAGTTTTGGCTGGCCAGTGCGCTTTCACCGTGTGGTCGCAAGCGGCGCAAAGTGCGTATTTTCCGGGGGATTCCGGGCGTTAGGATGGGGGATAGCGACAGGTCGGGGCAGGACGATCCTCCGGACCCGTCAAAAAAGCGTCATTTGCACCCTGTCTATCTTGCTGCGTTGCGTCATAAACGCGGCAGTAGCTGACACAGATGTCAGTACAGCGACCCGTCGCCGTCGCCTCAGGGTCAGTGAAATAGGGGTTTCGACTATGCATTTCAGGGTTTTCCTGGCCGCCAGCGCAGCCAGCATTTCGCTTGCCTGCACCCTTGCCGCACCCGCGGCAGCGCAGGAG
>Ga0075432_10000518_pt1 | contig 11583 bp, 12 predicted proteins | sample RhiMethybrSRZTD1_FD_72781 | JGI IMG/M metagenome (GOLD analysis project Ga0075432, IMG submission 72781) | Populus rhizosphere microbial communities from Tennessee, USA - Rhizosphere MetaG P. TD hybrid SRZTD1 | ecosystem: Host-associated > Plants > Roots > Rhizosphere > Soil | place: USA... | reverse complement strand
GGCACCACCGGTCCCGGCAGCGGCTGGCCTGGCGCCGGCCGGCTGCTGCTCCGCAGCCGAAATCCGGGTAACAACCCCATTGGCGATGTGAATGTCCGAACAGTCGGTCTCACCGGGCTGCCGGACGGAGGCCAGGACGAGTTCAGGTGCGGCGGAGACAGGCATGCGGACAGGCTACTAGGAGTTCGCCTCCGCACGGCTCCTGATCCCGTGCAGCATCCGCCGGGAGGCGAATCACGACTGCTACGGCAGGATTTTGTAGAGATCGACCGTTGTCTCTTCGGGCGGTGCTGCGAAGCCGCCCTCGATGCCCGCCTGCATGCGCGGCATGAGGATGCCGTCCCGGAACGCCTCCCAACTCTCCTTTGATTCGTGGACGGCCATGATGGTCCACCCACCCTCCGACGGGCCTGCTGCATGGAAAAGCTGGCCGTCCGGCAGGAGCCCCTCGCCCGGATGAACCGCGGCAATTGATGCGTCGTACTGGTCCTGCGTGCCCCCAGCGAAAAAATGCACAACTCCGTAGGCATTGGTAGCCATTTCTGCTCCTCAGGTGAAACTTCGGACGGCGGGATTTGCCGGGCAGGGCCCATATTTTGACCTGGCAAAGTCTCCTGTCAAGGGCTCCGCATCAGGGACTTTCGTCCCTTACCCTTGCTGCGCAGAGCCGCCATCCTTGATGTGGGGCATCTCACGTCTGCGTTACTCACGCACGCACCTTGGGGAGGGGAAATGCTCCGCCGATCAGCAACCGGTCTCGCTAAAAAATTGGGGAAGGGCTGGCGCAGTGCGCCTCCCGGACATAGCAGGAGACCCGGCTTCATGAATCAGCACGCACGAACTGTCCTGGGTACCCGACCCGCCGTCCATTCCCGTCATGGAGCCCCATCCACCACGCATTACGAACATTCAGAGCACCGGCTGAAGATCGTGGTTCGCATTGAAGCGGACCTGGAGGCCGCCAGCCTGGAAGTCCGCGGCGTGGTGACAGGGGCCAGCCTCCGTGCGCTGTATGTAGTGGCGCGGCGAACAACGTCGCTGCTGCACGGCAAGGAGCTCACCATCGATCTTTCCCGTGCACGGGTTACCGACACGGTCCTTGAGCAGCTCCATGAATGTGCGCGCCTGTCCCGGCTGGCCACAGGCGTGGACAGCTCGGTTGTGCCGTGCCGCGTGAAAATCGTGGATCCCGGCTTCATCCACAGAGTGAAGGAGTACGCATGAAAGCGCTCGTGTACGGAGGCCCCGGCGAAAAGTCGTGGACCGACGTCCCGGATCCCACGATCCAGAATCCCAGTGACGTGATCGTCAAAGTGGACACCACCACTATCTGTGGAACGGACCTGCACATTCTCAAGGGAGACGTGCCGGCGGTGCAGAAAGGCCGGATCCTGGGCCACGAAGGCGTGGGAACCATCACCGAGGTGGGTTCTTCAGTTACGAGCCTGAAGGTGGGGGACCGGGCCATCATCTCCTGCATCAAGTCCTGCGGCCACTGTGCCAACTGCAAGACCGGCCTGTACTCGCACTGCATGGGCGAGGAAGGGGCGGCGGGCATCGGCTGGGTCTTCGGACACCTGATCGACGGCACGCAGGCCGAATACGTGCGCGTGCCGTACGCGGAGAACTCGCTGCACCTCCTCCCTGAAGGGGTCAGCGACGACCAGGCCGTGATGCTCTCCGACATCCTGCCCACCGGCTTTGAAATCGGTGTGCAGTACGGACGCGTCAAGCCGGGGGACACCGTGGCAGTTGTGGGCGCGGGCCCGGTCGGGTTGGCAGCCATCGCCACCGCCGGGCTGTACGGCGCGGCGACCATCATCGCCATCGACCTTGACGCCAACCGGCTGGAAAAGTCCCGCGAGTTCGGCGCCACCAACGTTGTCCTCTCCGGCGACGCCGACTGGAAGGAACAGGTGCTGGCGCTCACGGACGGGCAGGGGGTGGATGTGGCCATCGAAGCGGTGGGCATTCCGGCGACCTTCACCATGTGCGCGGACATCGTCCGTCCCGGCGGGAACGTGGCCAACGTGGGTGTGCACGGCAAGTCCGTGGAACTGCATGTGGAGAACCTCTGGATCCAGAACATCAACATCAGCATGGGCCTGGTCAATGCCAACACCACACCGATGCTCCTGAAGCTCGTGGCCCAGAAGAAGGTGCCAGCGGAGAAATTCGGCACCCACCACTTCACGTTTGACCAGTTCATGGACGCCTACGACACCTTCGCCCGCGCCGCGGAAACCAAGGCGCTCAAAGTGGTGATCAAGGCGTGAAAGCCCTGGTGGTCTACGACTCCGCCTACGGAAACACCAGGCAGGTGGCCGAGGCCATCGTGGCGGGCCTCGGGCCTCAGGCCCAGGCTGTTTCCGTGACGGACTTCCAGGCCACCGCGCTCACAGAGGGAGACCTGCTCGTGGTCGGAAGCCCCATCAACGGCTGGCGGCCGACGCCGAAGATCACCGAGCTGCTGTCCAGCCTCGGCGACGGCCGGCTTGCGGGCGTCAAAGCGGCAGCCTTCGACACCCGAGTGCGGCTGTTCATCCATGGCGACGCGGCCCGGAAGATGACCGAATCGCTGAAGGCCGGCGGCGCGGAGATCATCTCCAAGCCCATGCCCTTTTACGTCAAAGGCAGCGAGGGCCCGCTCCGCAGCGGGGAACTCGACAAAGCGGCCGCATGGGCCGCGGACCTGCTCAAAAGAGTGGGTGGATAGCCGCCGGGGGGCCAGGCAAGAGGCAAGAAAGGACTGCGGCCATGAAACCAGGCCGGATAGTCATGCTGGTGCTCGGCACCCTCGCCGCCCTGATGGGGCTTGGGCTGCTGACTGGTGCCGGCTTTGTCGGATGGGTCAACTTCCAGCAGCGCGACAACGGGTATTTGACCACGCCCACCGAACGCTACGACGTGGCCACCCGGGCCATCACCTCGCCCGGCCTGGACATCCTGGTGGACGAGGAACTGCCGGACGTCCTGCCGGCGGACAGCGCCGGCCGCCTGCTGTTGCGCGGCACTGCGGCGTCCGGAAAGCAGATCTTTATCGGCATCGGACCGCAGGAAGACGTGGCCCGGTACCTCGACAACGTCCGGCATTCCGAGATCACCAAGTTGGATTCCTACCCGTTCCGCGTGGAGTACCGTGAGGTCCCCGGCAGCGCCGAGCCCGCTGCGCCCGGGGCGCAGCCATTCTGGTCCACGTCTGCCCAGGGAACCGGGACCCAGCAGATTGAGTGGGACCTCCGCAGCGGCCGCTGGGCTGTGGTGGTCATGAACGCCGACGGCGCCGCTCCTGTTTCCGTTGACCTGCAGGCCGGCGTTCGGTCCGATCTGTTGTGGCCGGTCTTCATCGGGCTCCTGATCGGCGGCATCGCGCTGCTGGCCGTGGGCGTGCCGCTCATCGTTGCCGGCGCCGCCGGACTGGGCAGGCACGGGCCGCCGCCGCATTACCCCGCCGCCGGACACATGGAACCGGCCGGCATGCCCGGAGGCCCGGAAGCCCCGGCCCCGGGGGCCGCCGCACCGTACGCCGCAACGCCGTACCCACCAGGTCCATCCGCCGCCGCACCGTACCCCGCAGCGCCGTATCCCACAGCGGCCGCGGCGGTCCCGCCGGCAGGAGGCCGCACGCCGCTCCCCACGGACCCGCAGCCCTCGGATACCTCCAGATACCCGGTCCGGCTCAACGGCTACCTCGATCCAGGGCTTTCCCGTGGAATGTGGCTGATCAAGTGGTTCCTGGCGATCCCGCACTACATCGTGCTGTTCTTCCTCTGGTTCGCATTCTTCGTGACCACCATCGTGGCCGGCTTCGCCATCCTGTTCACCGGCCGGTACCCGCGCTCGCTGTTCAACTTCAACGTGGGCGTCCTGCGGTGGAACTGGCGCGTGGCCTTCTACGCCTACGCAGCCATCGGGACGGACCGCTACCCGCCCTTCACGCTGGCGCGGACCGACTACCCGGCGGATTTCGACGTCGAGTACCCCGAGCAACTGTCCCGGGGACTGGTGCTGATCAAATGGTGGCTGTTGGCCCTTCCGCAACTCCTCATTGTCTCGGCATTCTCCGGCGCGGCGAGCACCTGGGGCAGCCGGCGCACGTGGGTGGATGGCAGGTGGGTGGACGGCACCTGGGTTGATGGAACCTGGGTGGGATACCAGGGCGGCGGCGGGATCTCGCTGATCGGACTGCTGGTGGTCGTGGCCGGCTTCAGCCTGCTCTTCACAGGGCGCTTCGGCCGGAGGCTCTTTGACCTGCTGATCGGCCTGAACCGCTGGACGCACCGCGTCATTGCCTACGTGGCCCTGATGCGTGACGAATACCCGCCGTTCCGCCTCGACATGGGCCCGATGGATCCGGCCGACGCCCCGCCGGCCGGCTACCTGCCGCCGCCGGTCCCCGCCTCCCAAACGGGAATGCCTCCGGCCACTCCGGAGTCCCCGCGCACCGAGCCGCCACGCACCGAACCGCCGGCGGAGCCGCCACGCACCGAGCCGCCGGGCGAACCCCGCCAGCCCTAGAAACCCGCCAGCCCTAGGAGCCGGTTGCGATCACCACCAGGTTTCCGTCCGGGTCCTGCAGGTATGCCACGCGTTCGCCCCACGGCTGGTCCTGCGGATCCTTGGTGATGGTGGCTCCGCCGCTGCGCAGCGACTCCACGGTGGCGTCGCAGTCGTCAACGTAGAACCACAACGAGATCCGCTGCCCGTCCGGCCCGGTCTTCGTGGCGCTGTCCACGCCGATGCCCAGGGCCATCGAGCCAAGCTGCAGGCCGACGTACACGGGCGGGCCCTCCGCAGGGAATGAGTACGATATTTTCCCGCCCAGCAGGTCCCGGTAGAAGGCGAGCAACCGGTCCAGATCGGGCGTGACAAGAATGGGGAATCCTGACTGCACCATGGTCCGAATCTGCTCCCGGCCAGCCCTGCTGTCAAGGCACACGGAAACGCGATGCCCTTGCCACCTGCCGCCCACAGGCAGATAGTGGGAGGAATCGTCCACTTCCGGGCAGGAGGCCCGCAATGCCGCTGGAAAACGCTACCGGGCCAACCGGTCTCCTGCAGGGCCGAACAGCCCTCGTCTACGGCGCCGGCGGCCCCATCGGAGGCGCTGTCGCCCGGGCCTTCGCAGCGGAAGGCGCGGACGTCTTCCTGGCCGGCCGGACGGAATCCCGCCTCCTCAAAGTAGCCCGGGACATCCGTGAGGCAGGCGGCAGCGCGGACACCGCCGTCGTCGACGCCCTGGACGAAAGCCAAGTGAACGCCTTCGTGGACCAGGCCGCAAAAAAGACCCGGCGGATCGACATCTCCTTCAACCTCATCTCGTACGGGGACGTCCAGCAGCCGCTGATGGACATCTCCGCGGACGACTTCAGCCAGCCCATCACCGCGGCTACCCGGACGCACTTCCTCACCACCCGGGCGGCGGCGCGTCACATGGTCAAGCAGCGTTCCGGCGTCGTGTTGATGTTCGGCGGCTCCGGCCCGCAGACCCTGCACGGGCTGGGCGGGTTCAAGATCGCGCTGGACGCCATGGAGGGGCAGCGCCGGCAGTGGGCGCTGGAACTCGGCAAGGACGGCATCCGGGTGGTCACGATGGTGACGGGCGGGATCGTGGATACCATTCCCTGGCAAGCAGAGGGCCGGGAAGAGATTGTGGAGGAAATCACCCGAACAGCGCACCTGAACCGGACGGCGACGCTGGAGGACGTGGGCAACGTGGCGGTCTTTATCGCCTCGGACCGGGCAGGCGCCATCACCGACGCCACCGTGAACATTTCCTGCGGCGCGATCGTGGACTACTGAGGCCTTGCCCCGCCGTCCCGGTCGCGGTCCGCCAGGCCAACGGCTCCTAGGCCACCAGGTTATCCGCGGCGGTGTCCATGTGTTCGCGGATGGTCTTGCGTGCCAGGGAGGCATCCCCGGTTTCGATGGCGGCCACAATGTCGTGGTGCCGGTCCACGCTCATGTTCGACACGCCTTTTTCCAGCCCGGCGAACATGATGGACATCCTGATGGAGCCTTCGAGTGATTCCCAGGAGTGGAGCAGTGTCTCGTTGCCGGTGAGGCGGCACAGGGTGCGGTGGAATTCGAGGTCGGATTCGATCCGCTCCTCGAGGGTTCCCTTGGTGGCGGCATCCATGGCGCCGATGGCCGCGCGCAGCGAACCGATGACGTGCTGGCGGTCCGGAAGTTCACACAGGGTGCGGGCAGCCAGTGACTCCAGCGCGGCGCGCACGGAGTAGATGTCCCGGATCTCCTTGGCATCGAGGTGCCGGACGGACAGCCGGCCGCGCGGGCCCGCTGACAGCAGCCCTTCCTGCTCCAGCTGCCGCAGCGCTTCCCGGAGAGTCCCCCGGCTGATCTGGAGCATGTCCGAGAGTTCGGTTTCCACCAGGTGCCGCCCGGGTTCCAGCTCGCCGCTGGTGATGGCGGTGCGCAGCGCGGAAAGGGCCTGCTCGCGGAGGCTCCGCTTTTGCAGTCCCAGCAGGGGTGCTGTTGCTCCGGCCATCGTGGTACGTCCTCAATGTCAGTGTCGACTGAATGTCAGTGGTCGACTGTTTACAGTCGATGTGTTAACTGTTGATGTTACGGCAGAAGCGCGGAACCGTCTCGTGTCCGGTCCGCGCTTCCGCCGTCGGTCTGGTGACCGTCCTGCGCTAGCCCAGTTCCGCGAGGACTTTCGCCACGATCCGCTGGACGGACAGGCCGTAGCGTTCGTGGAGGGTGGGCAGGGCGCCTGCGTCGAGGAACTCGTCCGGCAACGCGACGGGAACCACTTTCTTGCCCAGCCCGGCGGTGACGACGGCGGAGGCCACGGTTTCGAACAGGCCTCCGATCACGCTGTGGTTTTCCAGCGTCACTGCCAGGCGGTCCGTGTTGATTTCGGCGAGGACGGTGGCTGCGTCGAAGGGCTTGATGGTGGGGGTGTGCACGACGGCGACGTCCACGTTGTGCTCCGCCAGTGCCTTGGCGGCCTGCAGTGCACGCATGGTCATGAGTCCGCTGGAGATGAAGACGACGTCGTTCCCGCCGCGCAGGACCTTCGCCTTGCCGAGCTCGAAGGTGTAGCCGTATTCGTCCAGGACCGTGGGCACGTTGCCGCGAAGCAGCCGCAGGTACGTGGGGCCCTCGCTGGCCGCGAGCTGGGGGACGGCCTGTTCGATGTCGATCGAGTCGCAGGGGTCAACGATGGTCAGGTTGGGCATGCCGCGGAAGATCGCCATGTCCTCGGTGGCCTGGTGGCTGGGGCCGTAGCCGGTGGTCAGGCCGGGCAGGCCGCCCACGATGTTCACGTTCAGGTTCGGTTCGGCGCTGTCCAGGCAGAGGAAGTCGTAGGCCCGCCGTGCCGCGAACACCGAGTACGTGGACGCAAACGGCACCAGGCCGGTCTCGGCCAGGCCCGCGGCCGCACCGAAGAGCAGCTGTTCGGCCATGCCCATCTGGAAGAACCGCTCCGGGAAGGCCTGCGCGAAGATATGCATGTCCGTGTATTTGCCCAGGTCCGCGGTGAGGCCAACGATCCTGTCGTTCTCCTGCGCGGCCTTCACCAGGGCGTGCCCGAACGGTGCGGAGGCGGTTTTCTGGCCGGGATCGGCGAAGGACGCGATCATGGCCGAGGTCTTCAGCTTGGGGGCGGTACCCGTTGAAGCCGTGCCCTTCGAAGCGGTGGCGGTGCTCATCGGCTTGCCCTTCCTTCATATCCTGCGGTCAGTTGTTCGCGGCATTGCTGCCATTCGTGTTCCTCGATGCGCATGAAGTGCGCCTTTTCGCGCTCTTCCAGCAGCGGCACTCCGCGGCCCACCTTCGTGTCGCACAGGATCACCGAAGGACGTCCGACGGCGGCGGCCTGGGCGGCGGCGTTGTCGAACGCCTGCAGGAGTTCTGCCATGTTGTTGCCGTCCACCCGCTGGGTGTACCAGCCGAAGGATTCCCATTTTTCCGTCACGGGCTCGGTGCGGAGCACGGTGTCCGTTTTCCCGTCAGCCTGCAGGGCGTTGATGTCCACCATGGCGGTCAGGTTGCCCAGCTGGTGGTGGTGCGCGCCCATGGCGGCCTCCCAGGTGGAGCCTTCGTCCAGTTCGCCGTCGGAGAGGAAGTTGTACACCCTCGCCGTGGAGCCCTGGTAGCGGAGTCCGAGGGCCATGCCCACCGCGATGGTGAGGCCGTGGCCCAGGGAACCGCCGGAGATTTCCATGCCCGGGGTGTAGGTGGACATTCCGGACATCGGCAGCCGGGAGTCGTCCGAGCCGTACGTCTCGAGTTCCTCCACCGGGACGATCCCGGCTTCGGCCAGGGCGGCGTAGTGTCCGATCGCGTAGTGCCCGGTGGAGAGCAGGAACCTGTCCCGGCCTTCCCATTCGGGGTCGGCGGCCTGGAAGCGGAGCTGGTCCGCGTAGACGGCGGCCAGCATATCCGCTGCGCCGAGGGCCTGGCCCACGTAGCCCTGGCCCTGGACCTCGCCCATGTTCAGGGCGTGGTGGCGGATCCGGTAGGCCGCGGCTGAAACGTTGTGGATGCGTTCCGTGGCGGTGGCCACGGTTTCCTGGGTGGCGGTCATGCGGGCTTCTTCCGTGGCGGTCATCAGGCGTTCACTGCCTGGGGGGTGCTTTTGGTGGCCTCATCTGCCAGCTGACGTTCGCGCTTGCCCCAGGTTTCCCGGGTGACGAGGGCGGCCCAGAGGCCGATGGCGGCGTAGAAGCTGAAGAGGAGGGCGGGGCCCATCCAGCCGAGGGCCACGAACAGCAGGGTGGTGACGAAGGGCGTGAATCCGGAGACCATGGCGGAGATCTGGTAGGCCAGTGAGGCTCCGGAGGAGCGCGTCTTGGCCTGGAACAGTTCGGGGAACCACGGACCCTGCGCGCCGGCCAGCGAGTTCTGGCAGACCGCGTAGGAGATGACGATGGTGGCGATGATGAAGATGAACATTCCGGTGTTGACCAGCAGGAACATGGGGATGCCGAACAGGAGTGCGAAGGCTGTGGACCAGACGTAGAGGGGCCGGCGGCCGATCCTGTCGGTGAGCCGCGCCCAGGCCATGGTGGCAAAGATGCCGATGGCGGAGGCGATGCAGAGGGCAACGAGCGTTTGGGTCTTGTCCGCCAGGTGCTGGGTGTGCAGGTAGGAGATCATGTAGGTGATCGATACGGCGTAGCCCGCGGTCTCGGCGATGCGGAGGCCGATGCCCCGGACGATGCTGCGCCAGTCCGTCTTGATGACCTCGATGATCGGGGACTTGACGATGGAGCCGCTCTCCTTGACCTCGTCGAAAACGGGGGATTCCGGAACCTTGGAGCGAATGATCAGGCCGACGGCGACCAGCACGATGCTGGCAAGGAACGGAACGCGCCAGGCGAGTTCGCCGCCCAGGTTCACGCTGACCAGGAAGACGAGGTTGGCCAGCAGCAGGCCCACGGGGAAGCCGGCCTGGACGATGCCGGTGTACTTGCCCTTGGACTTCCAGGGTGCGTGTTCGTAGCTCATCAGGATGGCGCCGCCCCATTCAGCACCGAAGGCGAGGCCCTGGACAACGCGGACGAAGACCAGCAGCGCGGGTGCCAGGAGGCCAACCTGCTCGTACGTGGGCAGCAGGCCGATGAGGAACGTGGCCACGCCCATGAGGATCAGGGACGCCACCAGGACGGGCTTGCGGCCCACCTTGTCGCCGAGGTGGCCGCCGATGATGCCGCCGATGGGGCGGGCTGCGAAGCCGACGCCGAGAGTGGCGAAGGCTGCCAGCGTTCCGGTGACGGGGTCGCCGGTGGGGAAGAAGGCCGTTCCGAAGTACAGGGCAGCGGCGGTGCCGAAGCCGATGAAGTCATACGTCTCGATGACGGCGCCGACGCCGGACCCGATGGCGACGCGCTTCGCGTCCTTGGTGCCATGCACATGGCCGCGCATTTTCAGAGCTTCGTTGCTCATTGCTGAATCCCTTTCGAAGAGCGGGCAACGCTTCCGCACCGCCGCTGTCGACTGTTAACAAATGATATGCCAGTGTGACCCCGGTCATGCTCCAATGTCAACAGTCAATGTTGGAGGTTGACTGTTGACAATGAAGCGCCTTACAGTGATACACATCACCCCCGCTCTTCCAGAGGATCAACGACGATGTTCAATTCCCGCCTCGGCTGCTCGTCCATCAGCTTCCGCCATCAGGACCTCAGCACTGCCCTGCGGACCATCAGCTCCCTGGGCTTCGACGAAATCGACCTGGGTGCCCTCCCCGGCGTCTGCGACCACGTCCCCTATGAACTTGACGGGGACGCCGTCGAGGCAGTTACCGCTGACGTTCTGGCCTCAGGGCTGCGGGTCCGCTCGGTCAACGGCGATATCGGGGACCTCAACGCAGTGCTCGACGCCGGCCGGCAGGCCTCGCGCGAACGGCACCTGGAAGCCCTGCTCACCCTCACGGCCAACACCGGCGCCAAGGCGCTGGTCCTTCCGTGCGGCGCCCTGGGCCACGACCCCGTCCGGAGCGTGGACGAAGACCTGGACACGATCGCCGCCCAGCTCATCCACGCCGGGCAGCGCGCCGCGGAGTTCGGCGTCGAACTCTGGACCGAATCCCTGCACTTCCTGCGGTTCTGCTGGAACCTGGAGCGCGCGGAACTGCTGGCACAGCGGCTGGCAGGTTCCGGCGTCGGAATTGTCATGGACTTCAGCCACATCGTCGCCGCCGGCGAGGACCCGCTCGAATACCTTGACCGGCACGACGGCCGGATTGCCCACGTCCACCTCAGGGACGCCGTGCCGGGAAACATCAACCTCAGCATCGGCAACGGCCAGGCGGATTTCGCCGCCGGGCTCCGCGCACTGGCAGGCCGTGGCTACACCGGCCACTTCTCGCTCGAACTGGAAACCCGGGACGTCACGCACGACGAAAGACCCGCCGCCGCCGCCAAAGCGGCCAGCTTCATCACCGACCTCATCTGACCCGTCGATTGCTCCGTAACGGCCCTTTTGACCCCTCAAAACGGCGCTTATGGAGCAACCGATCCCATCACCAGGCACAACACACCAACCAAGGAGCATCATGACTACCACCATCCAGCGCACCGCCGTCCTCACCGGGGCCACCTCGGACCGCGGCATCGGCATCACCACCGCGCGCCGCTACGCCAGCCAGGGCTGGGGAGTGGTGATCCTGGACCTCGACGGCGAGAAGTCCGCCAAGGTCGCCGCCGAAATCGGCAACGAATTCAACGTCCCGGCCTACGGCCACGAGGTCGACGTGGCCAATGAAGGCTCCGTCAACGCCGCCTACGCAGCCGTCAAGGCAGAAGTGGGCGCCGGCAATCTTCCCCCGGTGGGCGCACTGGCCAACATCGCCGGCATCACCTCCCCGGTGCCGTTCCTGGAAACCACCCTGGAACTCTGGCACAAAGTCATGGACGTGAACGCCACCGGCACCTACCTCGTCACCAAGGCGTTCCTGCCGGACATGATCGAGGCCGGCTGGGGCCGGATCGTCAACATGTCCTCCGTTTCCGCGCAGCGCGGCGGCGGCGTGTTCGGCAAGGTGCCCTACTCGTCGGCCAAGGCCGCCATCCTCGGTTTCACCAAGGCGCTGGCCCGTGAGATCGCCGA
>Ga0075432_10000517_pt1 | contig 11593 bp, 12 predicted proteins | sample RhiMethybrSRZTD1_FD_72781 | JGI IMG/M metagenome (GOLD analysis project Ga0075432, IMG submission 72781) | Populus rhizosphere microbial communities from Tennessee, USA - Rhizosphere MetaG P. TD hybrid SRZTD1 | ecosystem: Host-associated > Plants > Roots > Rhizosphere > Soil | place: USA... | reverse complement strand
CCTCTTACTCGGGTCGTCCTTTGTCTCACCGATAGACTCAATGCCAACAAAGCGCCTGGGCATTGTGGAGCTTAGGTTCCATGTTAAAAGGCTTTCACGATGCAGCCGCACTGAGATCGTATGCTTTACAGCGGGGGATGGCGATGCCGTCCTGATGCTCCACGGGTTCCCCCTGCCGCTAGCGATCTAGAAGCAATCGCACCAGCAATGTTCGCGTGCGGCTGTAGCGTAGTGTGTGCTGACCTGGTCGGCTATGGCAGGGTCGGGTAAGCCTTCGATGTAAGCGGATCTTTCCCACTACGGCTTCGGGCGGTGGCTGCATACTAACTGGCACTGATGCGCGCTCTGGGGCGTGAACGCTTCCATCTGGTCGGGCACGATCGCGGGGAGAGCATCACGCACAGATTGGCCTCGACTACCCTCGTGCCGTTGCCAGCGTCGTTTGGATGGTGCGTATGCCAAGGGAGACGTCCCTTAGAATCTGGTAGACCTCACGGGCATTGAGAGGGGAGTTTGTGTTCAAGTTATTCTTTGTTCGAGTCAAGGCCAAGCAGCGCTGGTGGTAGAGAGGGTAGCCGTGAACGGTGGCTGTATCTGGCAACCCCTTCAAATGACGAACGAGGATCGACTACAAATAATTATCATTGATTTGATGGAAAGCTTGCGTGTCTTAAGCCCGGGTAATCATTGAGCGTTAGGTCAGGCCCGCAATCGTTCATCGGTGCGGGTACCGGCTTATGAAGCACGCCAGCTTCAGCATCCACACGCATCTGTTCGAGCTCCTTGTGAAACGCCTTGTCCTGAACCGTGGGCTTACTGGTGTATGGCTTTCGTTCGGGCTCAGGCTGCGCTGCATAAGTCGTTACCGCGTCAGGGTCATGCTGTAACTTTTCTTGAACTTGCGATTCCAGCATCGCACGTAGCGCGTCTTTGTCTGGCCGAGTCAGCAATTTGTCACTCCTATTAGTAAACCAGGCACCCAGTAATCGACTGGGCCAGTGGCCGGTTCGGGAACATCCAATCGATCGTGTCGAAAATTTTGGCTGCAAATACAGCCGCAGGATTTCAGGTCGAAGAGAAGAGGCGGATCATCAATTTGTTCCAACACGGCGATCGTGTCAAATTGGGTACGTGCTTGGGATGATTACGTAATCGACAGGAACGCAGGCAGTGAGAGAGTACAAAACTACGATCCCTTTTCGATTTCCAGCGTGCTGATCATTGGTGTTGGCCTCTACGTGGGTATCCATGTCTGGATCGGCTTGAACGCATAAGAATGGCAATGTGATGTTCGGTCTATAGCTAGTCCAACAGGGAGTAGGCATACATTATGTGCGGCCTCTTGGTGTGCGTAGGGGTAGCAACTTCAATGCGTGCAATGGGCTGCAATCGACCCAATAACAGCCTTTCGTGTCAGGCAGCAGCAGGCCAAAGGCGGACTATGAGTAAATGATGGCACTTCGCCAAAAAGCTAAACTATACATATTTCCTACTGGCTTCCTACCAGCCTGCCATCTCCGAGAGGGCGCTCGCGCTCCCCCTCGGAGACCAACCTTCAGTCCGTCACACACCCCTGCGTTTTTTTCCCGGCAAAGCTATCCACCAGACTCGCCACCACCATCTCGCCCATGCGCGTACGGGTCTGCAGTGTCGCGCTGGCGCGGTGTGGCTGCAGCACTACTTGCTCATTGCCGAACAGCGCTTTGGGCACGTTCGGTTCATCGACAAACACATCCAGCGCCGCACCCGCGATTTCACCGCCGGCAAGTGCCGCCACCAGATCGGCCTCGTTGACGAGTTTGCCCCGGGCCACGTTGATCAAGTACCCGCCCTTGCCCAGGGCTTGCAGCACCTCGGCATCGATGATGGCTTCAGCCTTGTCAGCGGCGGCCGCGAGAATCAGTGCATCACTGTTGCTAGCCAACTGCTTGAGATCAGCGATGAAAGTGTGGTTCACATCGCTCATTGGCTGCAGATCGGTGTAACTGATCGGGCAACCGAACGCCGCCGCACGGGTCGCCACCGCGCGGCCGACCCGCCCCATACCGACGATGCCGATGCGCATGCCCGACACCTGACGAGCCAGCGGCAATGGTGCCAACGGTGTCGAGCTGTGGGGCCATTGGCCCGAGCGTACGTAACGATCACTGGTGCAAAGCCCACGACACACGGCAATTAATAACCCGATAGCCAGGTCGGCGACATCTTCGGTCAGAGCTCCGATGGTCGCGGTCACGCGGATCCCACGATCCCTGGCATAAGCGAGGTCAACCGCATCGGTGCCAACACCGTTGACCGCCACCACTTCCAGATTGGGCAGTTGCGCCATGAGCGCCTGGCTGATCCCAGTATGCCCGCCAGTGATTACACCGCGAATGTTGACGCCGTATTCCTGTACATAGGCCGCTTTGTCGGCTTGCTCGAAATAACGTCTGACCGTAAACAGCTCATTGAGCCGAGCATTGATTTCAGGGATCAGGATCGGGCTGAGTTGCAAGACTTCTGGCTTCATATAAACCTCGCGTAACTGAATAAAAAGGCCGGTTCAACCGCGGCCGGCAAAAGGCATGGCAGTGGCCATGACTGTCATGTTCAGGACGTTGGCTGACAGCGGCAGACCCGCGATGTAACGCACGGCATCGGCCACATGCTTGACGTCCACCATCGGTTCTACCGCGATGGTGCCATTGGCCTGGCGTACGCCTTTGGTCATGCGCACCGACATTTCGGTCAGGGCGTTGCCGATGTCGATCTGACTGCAGGCAATGTTGAAATCTCGCCCGTCCAGAGCCAGGGACTTGGTCAGTCCCAGCACCGCATGTTTGCTGGCGGTGTAAGCACTGCTGAACGGTCTTGGGGTATGGGCCGAAATCGAACCGTTATTGATGATGCGCCCTCCCTGTGGCTGTTGCCGGCGCATCAGGCCGAAGGCGCCACGAGCGCAGAGGAAAACGCCGTTGAGATTAGTGTCGATCACGTTTCGCCACTGCTCGAACGTCAGTTCATCCAGCGGTACGGCAGGGGCATTGACCCCGGCGTTGTTGAACACGACGTCCAGGCGCCCGTACACCTCGGCGATGGTTGCAAACAGTACATCGACACTGGCGGGGTCGCGCACATCGGTGGGTACCGCCAACGCCTTGCGCCCTTCGCCGACCGCCAGATCGACCAATGCCTGCAAGGGCTCTGGTCGGCGTCCGGCCAATACCAGTGTGTATCCGTCAGCTATCAGCCCCAAGGCCACGGCGCGGCCGATCCCGCTACCAGCGCCGGTGACCAGGGCCACTTTCAAAGGATGAGTGTTGGACATTTTTTATCTCCTTTTTCAATTCACCAGTGCGTGTGCCGGGTTTAAGGTCGCTGACTGACGCGCATTTCAAGTTGGCCGATGCCGTCGATCCCGGCGTTGATGATGTCGCCTGGTTGCAGCAGATCGACGCCTGCCGGGCTACCAGTCATGATCAAATCACCGGCCCTGAGCGCCACCGATTGAGAGATTCGGCTGATCACTTCGCTGACTGACCAGATCTGACTGTCGAGGCTGGCACGCTGACGCTCTTCGCCGTTGACGTTCAGCCACAGTTCGCCATCGGGATGCCCTGCGCGAGCGATCGGCACAATGGCGGTCATCGGTGCGGCGCCGTCGAAAACCTTCGCGCCTTCCCACGGCAAACCATTGCTCTTGGCCAAGCGCTGGATATCACGACGAGTCAGGTCAAGACCGGCGGCGTAGCCCCAGACATAAGCCAGCGCCTGGCTCTCAGGGATGTTGGCACCGCCCTCACCGATGGCTACGACCAATTCGATTTCGTGGACGAACTCTTCGGTCATCGACGGGAACGCCACTTCACCGATTGCATCGACCACGTTGCTCGCCGGCTTCATGAAAAACACTGGCGGCTGGCGGGACTGGCCCTGTGTGTCTGGCCAAGGGTAATTGCGACCGACGCAAAACACGCGGCCGACGGGAAAACGTTGCTGGCTTCCGGCAACCGGCAAGGTCACAGGCAGATCCGGGGTAAAGACGTACTCGGTCATGTTCATCCTGGTGAATGTCCTGATTGAAGCGTCAGCCTACGGCGGCATTCTTTTGTGAAGTTGGACGAAAGCCGCCTCGTGTTGGAGAAATACGGTTTCTTGGTTCAGCGCGCCTTGAGTTCGATGCGGTACAAGCGACCCAGCAGCAGCGAATAGGACAGGGTGCCGATTAGTGCCACGCCGCCAATGAACCAGAAGGCCCAGGCAAACGAGCCCGTGGTGTGAACGATCGCGCCAATCACAATCGGGGTGACGATACCGCCAATGTTGGCGGCCAGGCTGGTGATCCCTCCGGTTAGTCCTATCAGCTCCTTGGGCGCCACTTCTGACACCGCCGCCCACGAGGACGAGGCGATTCCTTGGGCAAAGAAGGCAATGGTCAACACGGCAATGCAGATCTCGTTCGAATCGGTGAAATTCACTAGGACGATCGACATCCCCAGCATCGATCCGACCACCAACGGTAACTTGCGGGCAAAGGACATCGAATAGCCACGGCGTATCAGCAGGTCGGAGACGATGCCGGCGAGCAAAATGCCGACCGTCGCGCCTACGAACGGCAGCACGGCAAAGATCCCGGCCTTGATCATGGTCAGCTTCCGTTCTTCGATCAGGTACGTCGGGAACCAGGTGAGGAAGAAGTACAACGCCGAGGTGCTGGCGAACTTGCCTATGCAAATCGCCCAGATCTGCCGATAGCTGAACAACTCGGCGATTTGCCGCCAGTTGAACCGGGTACGCTCCTGACTGCTTTTGACTAATCCACCCCCGGCTTCGATGTACTTCAGTTCTTCCTGGCTGACTTTCTTGCAGTTCAGCGGATCGCGGTACAGGTACAGCCACAGCACACCGAAAACAATGCCGAGTGCACCGGTGCTGTAAAACACATGGCGCCAGTCATAGGTCGTGGCCAGCCATAAAAGCGCGCCGGTAAACAGTGCCGTGCCCAAATACTGGCCGCAGACGTAAATGCTGCTGGCCAGGCCCCGTTCGCGGGCCGGGAACCACACTGTGACCGCACGGCTGTTGGCCGGAAACGCCGGAGCTTCCATTGCGCCGACAGCCAGGCGCAGACCGAACAGTGAAGAGAATCCCGTGGCCAGGCCCTGGCACACGGTGACTGTCGACCAACTGATCAGCGACACCCCGTAGGTAAACCGGGAACCGAAGCGATCGGCAATAAACCCGGCAGGCACCAATGCGAGTGCGTAAGTCCAGGCAAACGCGGAAAAAATCAGGCCCATTTCGATTTTGTCCAGGCCCAGATCTTTGGCCAGAAACGGTGCCGCAATCGAGATGTTTACCCGGTCGATGTAGTTGATGATCGTCGCAATCAGCAGCAGCGACAGCATGAACCAACGCCGACGGGAGGGCAGCCGCTGAGGCAGCACGGCGTCGTGGGCGCCGGCACTCAACGACGGCGCGGTGGACGGGGAGGTTTGGGGGTTCGACATGAATAGACCTCGTTATTGTTAGAAGAGTCGAGATGTTTGCGCGCAGCCGAAGCCATTGGCCGGGAGCAGAGCAATCGCTACTTGAATGAGAGGCGCGGACAGCTGGTGCCAGACGTTTAGTTACGTCTTGTAGCGGGATCCGTCGGGAGGGGCAGCGAGATAAAAAAGCAGGTTCATGACGTGCGCACCTTTTGATTGTTTTTGGTAGGGTCGGGCTGCGTTGCCTGCAACAGTGGTCGTACAACTATCAAAAATCAACTGAGGCGTTAGATCGTTTTTTCTCTTGAAAACAGCGCTCGATGCATCTGTCCAAAGAAATCAAATCAGCGAATTTCCATATATTTGTTTAGTGCGTTTCGTAAATATATGTTTTTAAACAATTAAATATCAGTTCAGAGAACTGGGTTTTTGGACAGACAATTTTGCACACATGGATACAATCAACTCTCTGCATTTCGGTGTCATCCTATGACGTGTTGAATTTCAGCGGTATTCGCCTTCACAATCACCCACGTCGCCGCCTGCATCGTGGAGCGACGACAACCTGTCCATGTACCTGTCGAGGATCCTTAGGAGATGTCGTCACCGAGCCGAGTACCCACCTATGTCATGCAGCAACGCAGCGAATTGACGGACTTCTACATCCGCGACAAAAAAGGACGGCGTGCCGAAACCAGCCCGCATCGCCACGAGTACTTTCAGATCCAGGTCAACCTCGGTGGCGATACCGTGCAGCACATCGGCAACGTCGAGCGTCCGTTTCCGCGCAACACGCTGGCCTTCATCCTGCCGCATCGCGTGCACGTGATTCCGCATCCAGCCGACAGCAATTTCATGGTGATCAATTTTTCCCAGACCTTTCTGCTGCCGCACTTGCAGTGCGATCCGATGGATCTGGAGGAAGTCTCGATTCTCTTGGCTCCTGAGTTGTCGCCGTTCCGCTTTCAGGAACATCTGGATTTCATTCTGGGCGATGAGGATTTCACCAGCATCTGTGCCTTGATCGAACAGATGCGAATGCTGGATGAAAACCGTCAGTTCGGCACCCGCGAGATGCTCAAGGGGTTGTTGCTACAATTGGTGGGCAGTGTCTGTGCCTTGTACGCCGAGCCGCTCAAACGGTTGGCCGAAGAGAATGCCGCTGAAGTCAGCCGACGCGACGCACTGAGCAGGATGTCCGAATACTTGCGTAAGAATATCGCTGACCCCGATCTCAACCTGATCAAGGTTGCTGCCGCGACCTACCTTTCACCGACGTACCTGACGCACTGGTTGCGCAAGGAAATCGGCAAGACTTTCACGGAGTTGGTGCTCGAGCGCAGGATGCACGCGGCGCGCAATTTTTTGCTCAATGGAACACGGCCGGTGGGGGAGGTGGCAAGGTTATGCGGTTTCGCAGATGAAGCTTATTTCTCCCGACGTTTTCGCCAGATACATGGCCAGCCTCCTGGACAATTTAGACGCCAGCAACTCAATCCCGATACGCCGCAATTGCCGTCTAATACGTGAAGATTGTCGGGCAGAAAGTTCTACTCATACTCAGAGACCCGCGTAGCCCAACACAGTTTGTGAACTCCATGATAGCGCCCTCGAAGGTGAGATGATTTCGATTGATTTTGGATAGCAGGGAAAGGAGCAGGCCTGAATTTGCTATCGCTATTCCTCCGAGAAAGGGGACAGCGAAGAAAATGGTCTGGGTAGCCCGCTGCATTTCCGACACCGTAGGGTGTTGGCTGACCAAGTGATTTCGGTTGAGTACAGAATGGGCCGAGGGCGGGCCCTTGTTGTTGCTTCAGCTTTTATTGCGTCGACAGCGCTCCGAGCAGTAGCGCACTTCCTCCCAGCAGCGTGCCCATTTCTTCCTCCATGCGAAGGGAAGGCCGCAGGTTAGGCAGATTTTCACTGGAAGCTGGCTCTTTTTCACATCTGCACCTAGGTTTTGCCCGTGCATGAAGGGTTAACTCGAATGGGCCAAGGCCTGGAACACGGCATCATAAGTGAACGACCTTCGACAGGTGGAGCTCAAAGTCTCCGAGTCCTCAAGTAATTTCAGCCCAATTGGTCGCCCGGCAATGCTCAAAAATATCTGGTATGTCGTTCTTCCATCATCGCAGTTGACTGACGGACTGGTTCCAGTTCGATTGCTTGGACAACCTTTTGTAGCGTTCCGTGATAACGCTGGAGCAGCTCACTTACTTTCTGACGTTTGCGTGCATCGCGGTGGCTCCCTGTCCGCCGGCAGTAAGGTCGGAGACAGCGTGCAGTGTCCATATCACGGTTGGCAGTTTGGAGGGGATGGAATCTGCACACGTATACCAGCACAGCCAAATCTGCGAATTCCAGCAAAGGCCCGAGTCGACGCATATCCAACATTGGAACGTTACGGTTGGATCTGGGCTTTTTTGGGTGACCTTCCTGAACCTGAACGTCCTCCTCTACCAAGTCTCGATTGGATCGATGATCCAGCTGTCCGAGTGGTAACAGGTCATTTTGATTGGGAGGCAAGTTGGGATCGGATTATCGAAAATGGCCTCGACTTCGCTCACGCCCCATTTGTACATGGCTCTACCTTTGGCGATCCGGATCATCCCGAGATAGAACCATTCAATGTAGAAAGCGACTCTTGGAGCGGTAGTGCGCAGATGGTCATGCGCAGGCCGGTGCGTAAAGGCTTGTTCAGACGCAAATCATCAACTGATTTCGTGAGTGTGGCCACAGTTCCGGGTTTTCATTTGTCCGGGCCGTGTACAACTCTAGAGCTTGAGTTGCCGAGTGGGTGGAGAATCTACATCGTCTCGGCGCATGTCCCATTCGATGCAAACTGCACTCGAACCTGGTGGAAGATGGGAAGAACATTTCTCCGATCTCGTTTGCTTGATCGAAGATTTGTAGCCAGCAATATTCGTATCTTCAAACAAGATCATGCCGTACTCAAAAACGTGCGCCCCGAGCGAGTGCCGGACTCATGGCAGCAGGAGGTTTCTTTGAAATCTGATGCGCTTCAGATTTCTTTCCGAAAACGTGTGCAGGAACTAGAGCGGCGAGGCTGGCGCATCGATGAAGAACGTCTCGCTCGAGAGTTCATGGGGCGTAAGGCATGCGCTATTCCAAGCCCCGAGCGTCGTAATATTCGCTCTTGGGCGATTGAGCCAATTCCGGTAGTAGATACCACACGCGAACTCGAATGAGGCTGCGTGCGGCGAGCCGTAAACCCTGAGGCAAACGTCACTCTGGTGTCATGAGCACCGCGATACTCATGTTAATGAACTCCTCATTTTTAGTGATCGTTTCTAAGGCGCCGCGAACGTTGCCGCCTACTTCACCCGATCCTCGCTGCTCGACCCAGAGTGTCAGCTCCATAATCGCGGCTTCGAGTGCCAACTGGTTTTGATTGATCTTGTGCAGCAGGGAAGGGAGCAGATCTAAGTTTGGCATAGTGACCTCCGTGGAAGAGATCAGCGTAGCTGCAGGGGAGCCAAGGTGTGGCTGATTTCCCACTAATGCCGCCTTTGCATTGCTCAATACAGGTGCGTTTTTTGGAGAGATGCGAACCGTTCTTAAGCCTCGTGCTGGTCATCGGAAAAATTGATGATCTCTTGCTGTGGTGGCGTATAGCCGCTAATAGTGACGTGTTTCTAGGAGGGGGCCTGAAGATGATTTCGAGATTCGTTGTTGTACCTGCTATCCCAACGGAAACGGGATCAATGCGTAACGGAACACGCTTTTATTGCGAGACTGCGCCCATAGGTTTCAACATCTATGACAACGAAGAAAAGCTACGCCTAAAGACGACGTATCAGGCTCGAGATGAAGCCGAGGTTGAGTGCCAGCGACTGAATCAAGAGCGCCTTGATAATGTCCTCTCCGAACGCGAGTCCATGATTGCACCATAGGAATTAGCGGCCCTACAAATCATCGAGCCCGAGGCGTTCCTAAGCGAGGGGATCAAAGGCTAAGGGACGCACGGCTTACGCCACTCTGGTGGGGATGCTCGGCATTCAGGAGCGAACAAACGGCGTCTGCATCTGCTCTGGTCTTGAATACTCCATGCTTGCTGGCTGAGCCTCCTTCAATAAGATCGACGACCCGGTACTGCTTACTGCCATCGTCTATTTTGGTGGTCTCGATCACTCTGAATCTTGAAATCATAGTGCGTTCCCTGCCGTAAACTGGTGCGTTAGGAGTACCGCGATGACTCCATGAATTCAACAGTTATGCAGGACTGAGCTGCGACAATTTATGACAGGGTGACATGAACCTCATTCCTCCCCTCCGGCTGAAACACAGACGAAACATTCCAGCCATATGATTCGCGTCACTGAAATCTAGGGGGAGGTGGGAATGGATCGGCCATCAAGAAGCATGCGCAAGCTACTCGACTCCGTGGCATCAAATAATGAGGCAACGGCGCTCGATGTGATGCGCGCAACAGAGCAGCTCCAGGACGAGGTGCTTCGTCAGCGGTTGCTCAACCTGATTCACCGGCTCAACCAAGACGCCAGTGATTTGCGAATGGCACGTGACGAGATCCAAGGCCGAGCCATTAAGCTCGCGTGATGGGGCTGGAAGAAGTTGCATAGCCTCCAGTGCGCCTCAGATGTTGCCTGCCGCACTCGATTGTAAGTATCCGGCGAACCCAACTTCCTGCCTCATCGCGTTGGGGATGGGGCGTTACTACACACCTCCGAAAGAGCTACTCTTCAACTAGCAGGCTAGCCATCAAGTGTTGGCATCAAAAATGCTCTTCTGATTGTGACGATTTGATGACAGTGCAGTCTTATAGATAGGTAGTTCCATCGAGCCTACCAAGACTTTAGTGCACGGTGATGGAGGTGAACATGAAGGCCAGAGCCACAGTGATATGCCGCAAGAATGATCATGTCCTCTATGTGCGCAAGCCAAAATCAAAATGGGCACTACCTGGCGGCAAGATAGAGTTAGGCGAAACACCTGCTGAAGCCGCAGTGCGTGAACTTGAAGAGGAAACAGGGTTGGTTGCTGACGACTTAATCTATCTCGCTCGTTTTGAGAAGGACGACACTACTCACTTCGTTTTCATGGCCGCACTCCAGCCTGGTGAGAAGCCGTCTCCGAAAAATGAGATTGCCGCGTGCAGGTGGAGCCACATGAAGCGATTTCGCGATATTGAGTCGAGCCCTGTAACGAAGGCAATCGTGAAATCTTTCGCCGATTTCCAATCGATTCACTGAGCTTCCTTTGAGGTCGCTCCTTCGGGCCAATGGGCCCGGCTCATTTCACTACAAGCGTTGGAGATCACCATTCATTCGGTGCAGTGGCTGCTGCCTTCAAGCCGGGATAATCATCAAGTGCAAGATCAGGCTCGCCTTTTCCTGCCTGCAGGCGCTCTGGGTTACGTATTACCCCGGCTTCAGCATCGGCTCGCATTTGATCAAGTTCTTTATCAAAAGCCTTATCCTGGACTGTGCGTTTGCTAACGTAGGGTTTCCGCTCAGGGTCTCGCTGCGCTGCATAAGTCGTTAGCGCGTCCGGATCGTCCAGTAGCTTTTGTTGAACCTGAGATTCGAGCATCGCACGAAGCGAGTCTTTGTCAGGACGGTTTAGCATTTTCATACTCCTTTCGGTCGCCCAGATCCTCCAGCAAATGGTCGGGCAAAAATGGGGCGGTGGTAAGAACAGATTCGATCAATAGGTCTGTGAGTGCTGAGGACTCGGATGTCTCCGGGCACGCTTTATAGTCGACTATAAAGTCTTTTTGAATCCGCCAGCTAGAGAAGCCAGAGTCCTTTGTTCTGGGAAGCTAAATCGATGATGCCTGTCGTTCCTTCGGGCTAAATCCCGGCTCGACGTCATCACGTCATCACGTCATTTGGCCTACTCACGACGCCCACGCCCACTGCAGAATTTTCTTAGGAAAACGCAGTCTCGATAAATGCCTCTAGCGCCTTGCCTTCCAGTATTTCAATAGAGAAGTGCCCGAAGCGTTTGGGCAACCAAATGATGCGTGTCCCAGACGGGGATTGCAGGTTCGCACGAGCCAATGGCTTTCCATTTTCGTCTTCTGGCTGAACACCGGCGGCCATCAATTCGTCATAGGCTTTCTCGATGTCCGGTGTCGAGTA
>Ga0075432_10000515_pt1 | contig 11607 bp, 6 predicted proteins | sample RhiMethybrSRZTD1_FD_72781 | JGI IMG/M metagenome (GOLD analysis project Ga0075432, IMG submission 72781) | Populus rhizosphere microbial communities from Tennessee, USA - Rhizosphere MetaG P. TD hybrid SRZTD1 | ecosystem: Host-associated > Plants > Roots > Rhizosphere > Soil | place: USA... | reverse complement strand
GTCTGGCCGCGTTGCTGCGTCGCTTGACGCCGCCACAGCAGGTGCAGGGGTTCGTGGACGACCTGCTCAAGCGCTTTGCACACCGCAATGACACGCCGTCCAGGGCAGAAATCCGGGAAAGCGCGGCGCTGACCGAGCGTGAGTGTCAGGTGATTCGTCTGGTTGCCCGCGGCCACCCGATTATCACGGTTGCCGAGCACTTGCAGCTTTCCGCGCACACGGTAAAGGTCCATCTGCGCAATCTCTATCGCAAGCTTCACGCCCACGGCCAGGCGCAAGCTGTCGCTATCGCCAGGGCGCGGGGGTTGCTGGATTGCCCATCCGAAGCCTTTCTCTCACAGCAGCACACCGGTCGCCTTGGCCCGCATCACGGCCTGGGCGCGTCGGGTGACGCCCAGTTTTTCATTGACGTGCTTGATGTGTGCCTTGACCGTATTGGTCGAGATGTACAGGCGCTCGCTGATCTCACGGTTTGAAAAGCCTTCGGCGAGCAACTCCAGCACCGCCATCTCCCGGCTCGTGAGCCGATCATCGCGTTTGCTGTTGACCGTGGGTTGACCTGGCGGGGCCAACCGGGTTTCGCTGACCACCAGGTTGAAGTTGCCGGCGTTCGCCCTCGACGGCCGGGTCGGTTGGGCCGCGCCAGCGTCCTGGGAGAAGTGTTGCAACAGGCGCAGTGCCTTGGCTTCAAGCCCATGGAAGTTCAGGCGTTGGCATTCGCGCAGCGCCGTTTCCAGGCGCCTGCAGGCATCCCGGTTTTGCCCCACGGCCTGTTCGACGATGGCCAGTAGCAGCTGACTGTGCACCGGCAACGACGGCACCTGCACGCTGGTCAACCGTGCGGCAGAGCCGCGCAGATATTGCTCGGTCATCTGCGCCATGAGCAGGGCCTGCTGCCAGTTCCGTTGAAGGATCAATACGCTCAGCGTCTGCAGATTGAGCACCCCGCGATAGCTGCTTTCCTGGACATTGGCGCATTGCATAAGGCGCTCGGCGTCCTGCAGGAAGGCGCAGGCCTGTTGGAAATCGCCCCGGCAGGCGGACACTTGCGACAGGCCCATCAGGGCTTGCAGGATGGACAGGTAATGACCGCTGGCCAGTTGCATGGCCTGATGCAGGAGGCGCTCGCACTCATCAAGTTCTGCGCGCTGCAAATGCAACTTGCCCTGCAACACCCGCAAGCGTCCAAGCAACATCACATGCCGGTCGCCGTCGGCCTGTAGCAATGACAGGTTGTGCTGCAACAGGCGCTCGGCCAGATCGCTCTCACCGCACAGAATCATCAGGCAGATGCGCTGGATATTGACCTGTACTTCCCGGACCAGGCAACCCTGGCGGCGGGCCTGTTCGACGGCGAGCATCAGGATCTGCTGGGCCTGGGCGGTTTCGCCGTTGCTCATGGCCAGGCGCGCAAGGATGAACGTGCAGACGAACGACATGTGGCGTTGATCGTCACCCAAGTGATCGAGTGCTGCCTGGCAGTGCTCCGTGGCCAGCGTGCCGTGGCCCTGCAAACCGTTGATGGCGCCGCACAAGGCTTGCCAGCGTGCCAGCAGGCGTCGGTTCTGTTCGGCCGTGGGTTGTGGCAGGAAGCGATTCAGTTGCGCCAGGCAAACCTGCGCTTCATCCAGGCGCACATTCATCATCAGGGCGCAGGCATTGAGGACCACCAGTTGCGGCGTGCTGGTCAGCAAGCCGGCGGGCAAACGGCCATGCCAGTCGAGCAGGCGTGGCAGATTGCGCCCCGACAACAGCCAGTCCGGATTGAGGGTGGCCATGTAATTGGCGGCCACATCGGCGCGGCCGGCACTGAAGGCCAGGTCGATGGCATCTTCGATGAAGCCCGCCGCACTCAAGCCCCGGCAGGCGCGCAGGCGTAGTCGATTGACTGGGTTGAGGTCGATTCTTCCCTGCAGGGCCTGCGCCACGGCCGGCAGGATGCAATGCCATTGACCCTGACTGTCCAGCGGCTGGAAGAACGTATGGGCGCGCAGCATTTCACCCAGGAATGATGTGTCGTGGTGTTCCTCCCACAACTCGGCGCACAGGGCTTCGTTAAACCGTGGCAAATAGGCCAGGCCGCACAGCAGGCTGCATTGTTCCGCATTCAGGTGGGCCAGCAATTCACGTTCCAGGTAGTCGTACAGCATCGCTCGTGCGCCTGTTGCCGAATTGACCAGCAGGCGTGTGCCCGCGCACCAACCCGCAGCCTGCTGCCAGATCGCCTCGCAGCCCGCGTCGCCGGTTGTCGGGGCGAACCGGCGCACCAGGTCGTCGGACTCCTGGCGGGAAAAGGCCAGCGCCCGGTGATCGAGCTCCAGCAGTTCACCCTCGAGCATCAGGCGCGGCAGGTTCCAGGCCGGGCGTTGTCGGCAACTGACCCACAGTTCAATCGCGGCGGGGGAATGCAGCAGCAGGTGGTCGATCCAGGCATCGAGTGCGGTATCGGCCCTGGCCGGGTAATCGTCAAGGATCAGGGTCCAGGGTTGTTTCGATCCTTCAAGCCCGCTGAGCAATGCGACCGCCGTATTGACGGGCTGCGCCAGGTCGGCGAGCTGCTCGGCGATGCGTGTGCAAAACCGGGCCAGGGTCAGGGGTTGTCCCGCCAGATCGAGTTGCAGGATTCGCGGTGCCGGTACGGATCGGGTCATGCATTGTCTGATCAACGAGGTCTTGCCATAACCTGCCGGTGCGCAGAGCAGGCGCAGTCGTTGCGGTTTTTCCAGTAACTGAGCGGTCAGATGTTGGCGTGGTAGCAACCACGGGGAAGACGAGGGTACCTCGGCGTTCAGGCTGACCGGTTTGCAGGCTTCAAGAGAGAGATGTGAAAGGGACTGCGACATGTCGTTCTCCCGGGCCTTTGGGCGATGCGCTTGCGTTCGGTCCACAGCATCCGCAGGCTGGCCATCGCCGGCAATACCCTTTTCGGTTGAAACGTCAGCGCTTCTCTTGCGGCTACACCGGATCCACTGTGGGAGCCGGCCACCAAACAAAATCACTGACGAACCGCGTTACTTCCCGTATCGACACCATCCCCCTAATCACCCAAACGGGTAACCCGAAATCACCCCATCAGGGAATGTCAGCGTGATGGCACAGTCCCTACTGTTGGCGCTCCAACACAAACCGTAGTTCGGGGAGCCGCATGACAAAAACAACAAAGTGCGCAATCTTTCAACCGCACCTGCTGACAGCAGCCGTTGCACTGGGGATTAGCGCGCAGGCTTGCGCTGTAAATTTCGATATGGGTGAGATTGAGGGCAGTTTCGATTCATCGCTGTCAGTGGGGGCCAGTTGGGCGGTGCGCGGGCCGGATCCGGATTTCATCTCCAACTTCAATTCCCAGGGCGTTCGGGGGGGCGCCTCGTCGCGGACCAACGATGACAACCGCCTGAATTTCAAGAAGGGCGAAACCTTCTCGAAGATCTTCAAGGGCGTGCACGACCTGGAACTGAAATACGGCGACAGCGGCGCGTTTGTGCGCGGCAAGTACTGGTACGACTTCGAACTGATGGACGAGAGTCGTCCGTTCTACGACATCGACGATCACGGCCGCCAGCGTGCCGCGAAGTCGTCAGGGGCGATGTTCCTCGACAGCTTCGTCTACCACAACTACACGATCGACGAATTGCAGGGCAACGTACGCCTGGGCAAACAGGTGGTGAGTTGGGGCGAGAGCACCTTCATCGGTAACTCGATCAACAGCATCAACCCGATCGACGTGGCAGCACTGCGTCGTCCGGGGGCCGAGGTCAAGGAAGGGCTGATCCCGGTGAACATGCTGTACGTGTCCCAGGGCCTGACGGAAAACGTCACCGCCGAGGCGTTCTACCAGATCGAATGGGCGCCGTCGGTGATCGACAACTGTGGCACCTTCTTCGGCAACGACGTCACGCCCGAAGGCTGCAACGACCGCGCCGTGCTGGCGGGCCTCGACCTGCCACCGGGCGTGGCCAACAACACCGGGGCCCCTGGCCTTGCGGATGACGCCTACATCCCGCGCACCAAGACCAAGGACGCCCGGGACAGCGGCCAGTTCGGCCTGGCCTTGCGCTGGTACGCGCCAGAGCTCAACGACACCGAGTTCGGCGCCTATGCGATGAACTATCACAGCCGCAACCCGAGCCTGAACTTTACCCGCGCGACCAATACCGCCAACGCGGTGACGGCGATTCGCAGCGCCAGCTACAACGTGGTCTACCCCGAAGATGTGCGCTTGTATGGCCTGAGCTTCGCCACCAACGCGATGGGTACTTCCCTGGGCGGCGAGGTGAGTTTCCGGCCGAACATGCCATTGAACCTCAACGGCGCCGACATCAACCTGGCGGCCGTGGGTAACGCCGCTTCGCCGCTGTTCGTCGGTGGTCAGTCTGCCAATGTCGCAGGCGCCAGCGTCGAGGGCTACAAGCGCATGCCGGTACTGCAGGCGCAGATGAGCGCCACCCGGTTCTTCGACCAGGTATTCGGTTCCGAGCGCCTGACCCTGGTGGGCGAGGTCGGCTACAACCACATCAATGGCCTGGGCGCAAGCGACGGCAGCGAGGAACGTTTCGGTCGCAACACCGCGTTCGGCGCAGGCGAACTGGTCAATCAGGCCGTCTGCGTGGGCCAGGCCACACCGGTGCCGGGCCAGCCTGGCGTGACCCGGCCGAGCAACCCGCAGCAGGAATGCAACAGCCACGGTTTCTATACCAGCGACTCCTGGGGCTATCGCCTGCGCGGCAAGCTCGAATACCCCAACGTGATTGCCGGTATCAACCTGTCGCCCAACCTGGCCTGGTCCCATGACGTCAATGGCGTGGGTCCCAATTTCGAGGAAGGCAACAAGGCCATCAGCCTGGGCGTGGATGCCGACTACATGAACACCTACACCGCGAGCCTCAGTTACACCGATTACTTCGGTGGCAAGTGGAATACCAACACTGATCGCGACTACGTCGCCCTCAGCTTCGGCGTGAACTTCTGACACGGGTCAGACGGAGATAATAAAAATGCAATCAAGCACTCTGATTAAAGCCTGCACCTTGACCCTGAGCCTGATCGCTTCCAGCGTGATGGCCGCCGTATCCCCCCAGGAAGCGGCACAACTGGGCACCACACTGACGCCCCTGGGCGGGGAAAAGGCGGGTAATGCCAGCGGTACCATTCCCGCCTGGACCGGTGGCCTCAAGCCCGGCGCCGCGCCATTGACCAACGACTTTCTCGGCAACCCCTTCGAAGGGGAAAAGCCGCAGTTCGTGATCACCGCCGCCAATGCCGCGCAGTACAAGGCCAACCTGACCGCCGGGCAACTGGCGATGTTCCAGCGCTACCCCGACAGCTACAAGATCCCCGTGTACAAGACCCAGCGCACGGCATCGGCGCCGAAGGAGGTCTACGACGCGGTGAAGAAAAGCGCGGTGACCACCGAGGCGACCAACGACGGCTACTCGCTGAAGAACTTCGAGCAGTCGCGTTACTACGCGTTTCCGATTCCGAAAACCGGCCTGGAAGTGGTGTGGAACCACCTGACACGCTCGCGGGGCACCAACTTCATCAACCGCCAGGCCCAGGCGACACCGCAGGTCAACGGTGACTACACCATCGTCGACATCGAAATGGCGACGGGGCTGCCGTGGAAAATGGCCGACGCCAAGCCGGAGGACGCCGCCAACATCCTGTTCTACGTCAAGCAGACCGTGACCGCACCGGCACGGATGGCCGGCAGTGTGCTGTTGATCCACGAGACCCTCGACCAGGTCAAGGAGCCGCGCATGGCCTGGGCCTACAACGCCGGTCAGCGCCGCGTGCGCCGGGCCCCGCAAGTGGCTTATGACGGCCCGGGCACCGCCGCCGATGGCATGCGAGTCGCCGACAACGCCGACATGTACAACGGCGCGCCGGATCGCTACGACTGGAAGCTCATCGGTAAAAAGGAGGTGTACGTCCCTTACAACAACTACCTGCTGCAGTCGCCGAAGTTGAAATACGCGGACATCATCAAACCCGGCCACATCAACCAGGACCTGACCCGCTATGAACTGCACCGGGTATGGGAGGTGGAGGGCACGCTCAAGCCAGGTCAGCGCCATATCTACGCCAAGCGTCACATGTATTTCGACGAGGACACCTGGGCGGCGGTGGAAATCGACCAGTACGACGGTCGCGGGCAGCTGTGGCGGGTCAGCGAGGGTTACCTGGTCAACGATTACCAGCAGGGCGTCGCCGTGTATGCCGCGATGGGCGTGTACGACCTGATGGCAGGCCGCTACCTGGTGTCCAACCTGGGCAACGAGAACAAGCGCGGCACCGATTACGCCTATCAACCGACCATGGGCGATTTCACCCCGGCAGCGCTGCGTAACGCCGGTATTCGCTAAGTCATTCGAACCATTGCCGTTCGCCCTCGATGAGGGCGAACGGCTTCCCCCTGCGTCCCGTTCACTGAATCTGGAGAGAAGCAATGTCGCAAAAACCTTACGTTGTCGGCGTCGGCATGATTCCGTTCGTCAAGCCTGGTACCAGCGGTACTTACATCGAAATGGGCTCCCAGGCGATTCGCCTGGCGCTGCAAGACGCAGGCGTTGACTACAAACTGGTACAGCAAGCCTATGCCGGCTACGTGTATGGCGATTCCACCAGCGGCCAGGCCGCGCTCTATGAAGTGGGCATGAGCGGCATCCCGGTGATCAACGTCAACAACAACTGCGCCACCGGTTCCAGCGCCCTGTTCCTGGCGCGTCAGGCCGTGGAAAGCGGGGCAGTCGAATGTGCCTTGGCCTTCGGTTTCGAGCAGATGCAGCCCGGCGCCCTGAAAGGCAACTGGGAAGATCGCCCCCGTGCCACCACGCACATGACGCAATCGGTGATCGACGAGCTCACCGCCGATATTGAGATCCCTAGCGCGCTGCGGATGTTCGGCGGGGCCGGTCGCGAACACATGCAAAAATACGGCACGCAGATGAGCACCTTCGCCGCGATCCGCGCGAAGGCCAGCCGCCACGCCGCCAACAACCCGCTGGCGCTGTTCCGCAAAGTCGTGACCACCGAAGACGTGATGAACGACATGGTGATGTGGCCGGGGGTGATGACCCGCCTGATGGCTTGCCCGCCAACGTGCGGCGCAGCGGCGGCGATCATCTGTTCCGAAGCGTTCGCCAGGAAACATGGCCTGCGCACGGACGTGGTGATCCTCGCGCAATCGTTGACGACCGACAAACCGATCTGCTTCGAAACCCGTTCGATGATCGAAGTGGTCGGTTTCGACATGGCGCAGCGCGCAGCCAGGGAAGTCTACGAAAAGGCCGGCGTCGACCCGCAGGACATTCGCGTCGCCGAGATGCACGACTGCTTCGCCCATAACGAGCTGCTGACCTATGAATCCCTGGGCCTGTGCGATGTGGGCTGCGCCGAGCAGTTCATCCTTGACGGCAACAACACCTACGGCGGCCAGGTGGTGACCAACCCGTCCGGCGGCCTGCTGTCCAAGGGACACCCGCTGGGAGCGACCGGCCTGGCGCAATGCTACGAGCTGACCCAACAGTTGCGAGGCAACGCCGACAAACGCCAGGTCGAAGGCGCCAACCTGGCCCTGGCGCACAATCTGGGCCTGGGGGGGGCTTGCGTGGTGACCCTTTACGGTCGCGCCTGATACATCCGGCGGCGCATGCTGCCAAACCTAGCTCCTTGTTTCGCCGGGCCATGCGCCCGGTTTTTTTATGCTGCCAATAATGAGTACACAGGACAATTGTGGGAGCGAGCCTGCTCGCGAAGGCTGAGTGTCAGTCGCCGCTGATGTCGAATGAGCCGGCCCCTTCGCGAGCAGGCTCGCTCCCACAGTGGATCTGCGCAGGGATATGTTAATTGCATAAAAAACGCCGGCCCCTCAAAGAGGGGCCGGCGTCGCTGGCTGAAGGATCGCGGTTACTCGCTCTTGGCGACCTGTTCGACTTTCTGCATGCGGTTGGTGTCCATCAGCACCATGCCGAAGGCCATGCCATACATCAGGCGGCCCTGCGTATCGACCTTCATCGGCGCGTACATGCCGTTGAACACGGGGTCGCTGCCGGTGGCGATTTCCAGCACGGTCTTGCCGGTGTCCAGGTCCATGCCGATGTGGAAGCCTTCACCCAGTCGACCGGCGTAGAAACCGTTGATCAACGCCATGCGGCTGCCACCGCTGATCATCGGCACGATCGAGATCGAGCCCACGTCGTCACGGGTCCACAAGGTGTCCCACTGGTCCTTGGCATTGTCCCACTTGAACATTGCCACGCCGCTCGGGGCAGGGCGGGTCATGCCGTTGAGCATGGTCACGTAGTAGCCGGACCTGGCCAGTACCGGTTTTTCCACGGCAGGGATGTTGTTCACCACGAACGCGTGCCCGTCATACACCGCCACCGATTGTTCCGATTGCACGGTTGGCACGTTCGGACCCATGTCGACGACACGCTGGTCGGCCACCCTCGGCGACAAAGTGCCGGGCTTCTGCTTCCAGCCGGCCGGGATCCCGTCGCGCCACATGGCGACGATGTTCATCTTTTTCGCGCCGTCAGTGAACACCACCAGTTTGTCTTCGTCCGGACCGTAGCCCATCAGCGTCGGTGTAGAGCCGGTGCCGTCGGCAATCTTGATTGACGTGAAGCGTGGCCCTCGCTCGTATGGTGCCTTCCAGGCACCACTGGCTTCGTCCGCGTGGATCTTGCCCTGCTTGTCGACTACCAGGCGGTACATGTTCTGGTTGGACGCGACATACACCGCGCCGCCATCGACTTCCGGGCCGGTGGCGAAGGAGTTGAGGAACAATTCGTCGCTGCCTTGCACGCGATAGCTGTCGATCAGTTTCAGTGTGGTGCGGTCGAGGGTAGCGACGGTTCCGCCCATGGTATTGACGACCAGGAAGCCGTTGGGGGTCATGCCCATGCCGAAGGTGGTGTCCATCGGCACGCCGACACCGTTCTTGGTCTTTTCATTGTTGAACAGTTCATCCGGAAGCTGCACTTCCCGGGTGAGCTTCATGCCGGAGCTCGGGTCCTTGTGATCGTTCTGGTCGATGCGGAACACCCGGCGAGCGCTGGCACCAATGAAGGCATCGTCGCGGGTCAGCAGGGAATAGATAGCGCCGCCCAACAATTGGTCAGTGGTGCCGGTCAACATGCGGTTCGGTTGCGCACTCATGTAATCGAGCAAACCTTTCTCGTCCTTGGCCTCGAGAAACTTGCGGGTTTGCGCGGCTTGCTCCAGACGTTGTTCAGGGGTGATCGGCTGGTAATTGGGCAGTTTGACCGGCAGGTCGACGCGGGCCACTTCGGTGAACTTGAAGTCGTCCGCGATCTTCACCTTGCGCAGCGAAAAACCGGCCCAGAACCAGTACAGGTCGGTATCGCCAACCTTGTCGCTGTACTGCACCAGGCTGCCCGACTCATTGGGCAATACACGGTAGGCGTCCGGGGTCATTTTGTAAGCACCACGCGGCACGGCGATGTCGGTGCTGTCCGAGGCCCCATCGTTCCAATGGGTCTGGTTGTTGTAGGACTGCGCCAGATAAGGGTTGGCCGGTGCGACCTGGGCCAGGGCCAGCGTCGGAACCGTCAGCAGGCCCGCCAGCAGCGTCCAATGGGAACGTAGAGCAAACATATGTTCTTCCTTTCTATTGTTGTTATGGCTTGAGGATGAAGTCTTAGAGTAACCAACCCGGGGTTCAGTCCCGAGCCCCCCGTGGCGGGGGGCCACGCTTCGCGGCGGGCTTTGCTAGCGTGTCCACTATTGATGGCGCAGTCGCAATCGGGCACCCAGGGCGTCCAGCGCCCGTCGCCTGGTCACCACGAACGAGGGAAAGAAATGCTTTCAGGTATCAAGATCGTAGAAATATGCGGGATCGGCCCAGGGCCGTTTTGTGCCATGCATCTGGCGGACCTGGGCGCGGATGTGATCGCAGTCGAACGTGAAAAACCGGTGCCGATCGGCATGACGGGCAAGGCCCCGGCCAATCCGATTCACCGCGGCAAGCGTTCGGTGGTCGCTGACCTGAAAAGCCCGGAAGGCCGTGATCTGGTCCTGAAGTTGATCGAAAGCGCCGACGTGCTGATCGAAGGCATGCGCCCGGGCGTCATGGAGCGCCTGGGTCTCGGCCCGCAGGACTGCCAGGCGCGAAACCCGCGCCTGGTCTACGGGCGCATGACCGGTTGGGGGCAGCACGGTCCGATGGCCAGTGTCGCGGGTCATGACAACAATTACATCGCCCTGTCCGGTGCGCTTTATCACAGCGGTACCGCCAACGAAGCGCCGTCGTCTCCCATCACCCTGATCGGTGATATCGGTGGCGGTGCGCTGTACCTGACGATCGGCATCCTGGCCGGTGTGCTCAATGCGCGGCAGACCGGCAAGGGCACGGTGGTCGATGCGGCCATCGTCGATGGCTCGGCGCACATGATGCAGTTGATGCTGTCGCTCAATGGTCGAGGGTTGCTCAAGGAGCAACGGGGTAAAAGCGTGCACGACGGCTCGCATTTCTACGCGACTTACCGCTGCGCCGACGACCAGTACGTGGCCGTGGGCTCGATGGAGTCGCAGTTCCATGCGCTGCTGCTCGACAAGCTCGGCTTGCAGGATGATCCGCGTTTCGCCAAACAGTGGGACATGAGCCGCTGGGAGGAACTGCGCGGCTTGCTGGCCGAGGTGTTTGCCAGCCAGCCGCGGGAACACTGGTGCGACCTGCTCGAAGGCACCGACGTGTGCTTTGCCCCGGTCCTGAGTCCCCGCGAGGCCTCGCAGCACCCGCATATGGTGGAGCGGGGCGTGTACTTCGAACGCGACGGCTTGTTGCAAACCAGCCCCGCGCCACGGTTCGATGGTCGGCTCGAGGTGCCAGGCTCGATCCCGGCCCATGGCGAGCACACGGCAGGGATCATGACAGCACTCGACGCCGGCGACCTTGCGGCAGTCTGGAAGTCGTAGCGTCTGGACGTCGCAATCACCCTGCGGGCAGCCTCGCGCCTGATGGCCCTCGGTCGGTTCGACGAGGCAAGGCGCAGGCTGGCCCTGGCGATCGGGCAGGGCGTGGATGGCTTGGCCTGCGCGGCGACGGCGCTGGAAAGCCTCATCGACCTCAGCCAGGGAGGCCTGGCGACGGCGCGCCTGCGCCTGGAATGTTATGCCCCGGCTGGCACGCAAGCCGATAGTGTGCGTGCCCTGGTGCTGTATGAGAGTGGCGAGCTCGCGCAAGCGCAACGCGTGCTCACTCAAAACCTGTCATGCAGGCCTGACGATTCTCCAGCGGATGCCTGGATCCTCAGCCGTCTGCTCATGGCGCGTATCGCCTGGGCCTGGGGTGATCAGTCGGTCAGCCACCATCACCTCGCCGTACTTGAGCAGACCGCGCGGGACAAGGCTTGCCATCGCATCCGGTGTTCAGTGTGGATCGAGCGTGCCCGTGTCGCGACGCTGGACGGTCGCGCCAAAGCGGCGGCGCAAGCGCTGGCTCAAGTGGATCGATATGTCGACTGGGCCGATACGGAGCGATTTTTCGTCGCCAACGACGTCGATACCCCAACCATCGCCCACGTGCGCCTGCACATCGCCCAGGGCCGTTTCGACCAGGCCATTGCAGCGTTGCAACCGGACATTGAG
>Ga0075432_10000514_pt1 | contig 11616 bp, 9 predicted proteins | sample RhiMethybrSRZTD1_FD_72781 | JGI IMG/M metagenome (GOLD analysis project Ga0075432, IMG submission 72781) | Populus rhizosphere microbial communities from Tennessee, USA - Rhizosphere MetaG P. TD hybrid SRZTD1 | ecosystem: Host-associated > Plants > Roots > Rhizosphere > Soil | place: USA... | reverse complement strand
AGGATGACCGGCCCCCATTCCGGATCGCTCTTCGCCCCGACGATCATCTCCATCCCGCGCTTGCCCATCTTCTCGATCAGAACACCGTCAAGTTTCAGCGTGGAATCATAGGCTTGCACGTTGGAATGGATGGCACTCCACGCCTCGCGCACGGCCGGCCCATCGGCGAGGTTGAGCAGAACCCCGCCCGCATCGCTCTTGTGCCCGAGCGCCGCAGCCTGGGCCTTCATCGCCACCGGATAGCCAACGCCGTCCGCCGCCGCGACCGCTTCATCCGCCGATGCGGCGAACCGGCCCGGCGGGAACGGCACGCCGAGCGGGGCGAGCAACTCCTTCGACTTGTATTCAGGGACGGTGCCAAACAGGTCGGCAATGCCCGGCAGCTTGACCGGCGCGGGGGAATTATCGGTCAGGTCGCGCACCGAAAGCCGGCCCAGCCGGGCGAGCGCGCGCATCACGCGCTCGGTCGTCGGGAACCACGGAATATTGCGCCGCCGCAGGTTCGAGACGTATTCGGCCGGAATGTCGCCGCCTTCATCGAGCCCGGCGAAGATCAGTGGCTTGGTTATTTCCCGTCCATCGAGCGCAGCAAGGATCGCGGGAACCTTGATCCGGCAGGTGACAGGATCGGTCTGGATGATCCCGGCAATCACCGCACCGACGCGGTCATCATCGAGCAAGGCGCGAAGGGATTCGGTGTAGATCCCCGGCTGGCTGAGGCCCTGCGCGGTGATGTCGAGAGGGTTGCTGACCGGCACGAACGGCGGCAGCGCAGCGCGCAGCGCGGGGGAATTGTCGTTGGTGAGTTCGGTCAGCGGAACTTCGAGGTTTTCCGCAAGATCGAGGGTCAAAGCCTTGAACGCGCCGGATTCGCCCAGCACGGCAAGCTCGCGCCGGACCAGCGGGCCGCAGCGCAGCAGGATCTCGGTAATGTCGCCGAGTTCTTCCAGGGTTTCGGCAAAGACCACGCCGGCCCGTTCGACCTTGGCGCGCATCAGCTTGTAATCACCTGCCATGGCGCCAGTGTGGGTCGCCGCGGATTCGCGCGCGGCGCTGGAGGTGCCGGGGTGGAGCAGGACGATCGACTTGCCCGCCGCGCGGATGCGGCGCGCGGCGGCGAGGAAGACCCGCGGATTGCGGAACTGCTCGACGATCATCGCGATGACCTGGGTGTGCGGTTCGTCAACCAGCCAGTCAACGTAGTGCTCGACGCCGCTGGCGGCTTCGTTGCCGGTGGACACGGCATAGCTGAGCGGAATTTCGCGCGACTGGAGCGTGGTGCACAGCACCGCCGACATGGCGCCCGACTGCGAGACGACGCCGACAGCGCGGCCCTGCGGCGCAGAGGTGCGGGTTTCCACGAAGGTCAGCGGGGTGCCATCGACATGGTTTACTGCGCCAAGGCAGTTGGGGCCTTCGATGACCATCCCGGCGGCGCGGGCAATGCGGGCGATCTCGGCCTGTTCGGCCATGCCTTCCTCGCCGTCTTCGGCAAAGCCGGCGGAGAAGATGATCGCCGCGCCAGCCTTGCGCGCGGCCAGCGAACGCACCGCATCCAGCACGCCTGCGCGGGGAATGGCGAGCACCGCAACGTCAACCCCTTCGGGCAAGGCATCGACCGAGGGCAGGCAGGGCCGGCCCCCGATGTCGCTGCGCTTGGGGTTGATCAGATGGATCGTCCCTGCAAACCCGTTGCGTTCAAGATTGCCCAGTACCGAGGCGCCGAGTGCGCCCGGCTTGTCCGAAGCCCCCACGATCGCAACCGAAGCGGGGCGCAACAGGCGGCCAATGGCCCCTGCGCCGATAGCACCACCCGACATGCCTGTTTCTCCCGGCTTCTGGTTCAGTCGCGCTGCTTGGAAAGGTCGTAGGCGCCAAGACCCGGCTTGAAGGTCTTCTCGTCGATGAACTGACGGGTCGCTTCCTTGCGGCCTTCGGAATCGAAGTAGTTGGCCGCTTCCTGGGCGCGCATCAGATAGTCCTGCGCGTTGTCGTAGGTCATCTCTCGGACGCGGCGGATGGCCCACTTGGTGGCGCGCAAGGCGTGCGCATTCTTGCCGAGGAGGACATTGGCGATTTCCGTCGCGCGGGCCTTGAGCTTGTCGGCCGGGACGGCTTCATTGATGAGGCCCCATTCGGCGGCCTTCTTGCCGTCGACGTTCTCGCCCATCATTGCGTGGTACATCGCGTTGCGGAAACCGGTCAGCTCGACGATGATCTTGCTCGCGCCGCCGCCCGGGAGAATGCCCCAGTTGATTTCGGACAGGCCAAACTGCGCGTCTTCCGCCGCAATCGCCAGGTCGCAGCCAAACAGCGGGCCATAGGCGCCGCCGAAGCACCAGCCGTTGATCATCGCCACGGTCGGCTTTTCGTACCAGCGCAGGCGCTCCCACCAGCCATAGGCTTCGCGCTGCGCATTGCGGGTAGCGCCGAGGCCTTTTTCTTCGTTTTCGCGGAAGTACTCCTTGAGATCCATGCCGGCCGACCAGGCCGTGCCTTCACCAGTGAGGACGACAACGCCGACATCTTCGCGGAATTCGAGCTCATCGAGAACGCGGCGCATTTGCCGGTTCAGTTTCGGGCTCATGCAATTGCGCTTTTCCGGCCGGTTGAACGAAACCCAGGCGATGCGGTTCTCGACAACGACGCCAACAGTGTCAGCTTCTGCACGATCAGACATGGATTTCCTCTTCAAGAGTTGTATTTGCTAAATGCAATAGCCGCAAAAATTGTTATAGTCAATACCTATTTGGAGAAACGCGTGCCCCATCGCGATGAACGCGACGTGCTGTCCACCCTCCCCGGCTATGCCCTGCGCCGGGCCGCCAACGCGATGATGTCGGACTTTGCCACCCGGTTGGGCACAGCGGACCTGCGCATTTCCGATGCCTCCGTACTCCAGATCATCGGCGAACGTACCGACATGACTTCGAGCGAAATCGGCAAGGTGCTCGACATCCAGCGCGCCAACATGGTGCCACTGGTGAACCGCCTTGAGAAAGCCGGCCTTATCGCGCGCAAGCCGATTGACCGGAAGTCATCTGCCATTGTCCTAACCTCAGCCGGCCTCGAACGGCTTGCCACCGCGCGCACCATCACTTCGCAATTCGAAGACGCCCTGATTGCGCGTATCCCCGAACAACACCGGCAATGCTTCGTCGAAACGTTGAACGCCCTGTGGGATTGATCTGCTAGGGTGATTGCTGCGGAAAGGAACATAAGTTTTTCGTGCGAGCCGATTGATTGATGGTGCGCAGCACGGCGCGGCCGGCCGCGCTTGATCCAGATCAATAGCTTCCTGCCAAAAGCAGGACACCGCTCACGGCCATCACGGCCAGGGAGCGGCAAAGATGACACAGACCGATCGCGACATTCCCATTCCGGGGACAACGCTGTTCGACGGCGCCGCTGCGGCGAAGGGCTATGCCCTCAACGCGATGTGCTATTCCTTCAACGAGGCGGCCAACCGCGAAAAATTCCGCGCCGACGAGGACGCCTATTGCACGCGCTTTGGCCTGTCTGCCGAGCAGCGGGCCGCGATCGCAAACCGTGATGTGCTGGGGATGCTCGCGGCCGGGGGCAACATCTATTACCTCGCCAAGTTCGCCGGGATCCTCGGCCTCAACGTCCAGGACGTCGGTGCGCTGCAGACCGGCATGAGCGTGGACGCCTTCAAACAGATGCTGCTTGACCAGGCGCCGCGTTCCGCCGCCCAGAAACAGGAGGCTTGAGATGGCCGAGATCGTAGGCGCCTATTTTACCAGCCACGTCCCCGCAATCGGCGGCGCGATCCACCGGGGCGACCAGCAGACCCCGTACTGGAAGCCGTTTTTCGACGGCTTCCCGAAGGTCCACGAATGGTTGGCCGAGGTAAAGCCTGACGTGGCCGTGGTGTTCAACAACGACCACGGGCTCAACTTCTTCCTCGACAAGCTGCCGACATTTGCAGTCGGTGCTGCGGCGGAATATTCCAATGCGGACGAAGGTTGGGGCCTGCCGCTGTACAAGCCGTTTACCGGGCACCCGGAACTGAGCTGGCACATCATCGAACAGCTTGTCGGCGATGAATTCGACATCACCACCTGCCAGGAGATGAAGGTCGATCATGCCTTGTCGATCCCCTTCGAGCTGGCCTGGCCCGACGCCGCCGCCTGGCCGGTCAAGCTGGTGCCGATCCACATCAACACCGTGCAGCACCCCCTCCCCTCGGCCAAGCGCTGCCTTGCCATGGGCCGCAGCGTCCACCGGGCGCTGGCAAGCTGGACCGGGGCGGAGCGGATCGTGGTGATCGGCACCGGCGGTCTGTCGCACCAGTTGGACGGCAAGCGCGCTGGCTTCATCAATCCGGACTATGACCGGTTCTGCATGGACCACCTTGCCAGCGACCCCGATGCGCTGACCGGGCATTCGATCCGCGAGATGGTTCGCCTTGCCGGCACCCAAGGAGTGGAAATCCTCAACTGGATCGCCGCGCGCGGTGCGCTGGGCGAATGCGCGCGGGAAATTCACCGCAACTATCACATCCCCATCTCCAACACGGCGGCAGCCACCATGCTGCTTGAAACCGCCTGAGAGGACCGGCCGATGACACTCAATACCCTCGACACCGCCTTCCGGTTCGACCCGTTTTCCCCCGCGACCGACGCCGATCCGTTTCCCGCCTACAAGGTGCTGCGCGACGAATACCCCTGCTTCTGGAGCGAGGAGGCGGGAATGTGGGTGCTTTCGCGTTATGACGACGTACTCGCCGCGCTGTCCAACTGGCGGCTCTATTCCTCGGCCAAGGGCAACCTCATCAACGAGTTTCCGGGCCGGGCCGGGGCGACGCTGGGGTCCAGCGATCCGCCGCGCCATGACCGCCTGCGCGCACTGATCCAGTCGGCCATGACCAAGCGCGCGCTTGACCATATCGTCGAGCCGGCGCGCGCCGTGTGCCGCCAGCACTTGGCCGCGCTCGAGGGCCGGGACAGCTTCGACTTCGTGAATGACTATGGCTCGAAGGTGACCTGCGACCTGCTGTTCCACCTGTTCGCGCTGCCGGCGGAGGGAGCCGAAGAGGTCCGCGACAACGCCGTGCTGATGGTCCAGACCGATCCGGTGACCCGGCAGAAGAGCCCGGAACACCTCGCCGCGTTCCAGTGGATGGCGGACTATGCCGAGCGCATCGTCCAGGAGCGCAAGAAGAACCCCGGCGACGACCTCCTGTCCAACTTCATCACCGCCGAAATCGACGGCGAGAAGCTGCTCGACCGCGAGGTCCAGCTGACCGTGACCACGCTGATCATGGCGGGGATTGAGTCCATGTCCGGGTTCATGGGGATGTTCGCGCTGAACATGGCGGACTACCCGGAGGCGCGGCGCGCCTGCGCGGCGGACCCGTCGCTGATCCCCGACGCGATCGAGGAATCGCTGCGCTTCAACACCTCGGCCCAGCGCTTCAAGCGCTGCGCGACGGAGGACATGGTGCTGCACGGCAGCGAGGTGAAGGCGGGCGATTTCATCATGCTCGCCTATGGTTCGGCGAACCGCGACGAGCGGATGTTCCCGAACCCCGACGTCTATGACATCACCCGGCGGCCCAAGCGGCACCTGGGCTTTGGCGGCGGGGTCCATTCGTGCCTAGGCTCGATGCTGGCCCGGCTGGCCTGCCAGATCACCTTCGAGGAGTTCCTGCGCGTGGTGCCCGAGTTCAGCCGGATGGACGAGAACCTGTCGTGGGTGTCCTCGTCGAACTTCCGCAGCCCCACAGTCCTTCGCCTCAAGCGCGGCTGAGCGGCACAATCCTGACAGGCGGGCGGGCCGGACCGGTAGCGGTCCGGCCCGTTTGGTTTGCATCGGCCCGCTTCCTGTATATGGTCCGCTACAGTATGCACCCCTTCGGGTGCCGTGGGCGCATGTGCGGGGAGTTGGCTTTTCATGCTTCGAAGGCAGCTTGCAGGCCTGCTGGCATGGCTCGTTGCCGGGGCTTTGCTCTCGTCCTGCGGCTCGGGCGGCCCGCCGCCGGTACGGCCGCCGGTGGTCCTTGCTGCGGCCAGCCTGCAGGAGGCGCTCACCGCCGCAGCCGAGGATTGGGAGCGCCGGGGCCATCCGCGCCCGGTCATCTCGTTTGCCGCCTCTTCCGCACTGGCGCGGCAGGTTGCTGCGGGTGCGCCGGCAGACCTGTTCCTGTCCGCCGACGAAGAATGGATGGACTACCTTGCGGAGCGAAACCTGCTGCGCGCCGGATCGCGCGCGGACCTGCTGACCAATTCGCTGGTGCTGGTGGCGCCGGCGGGGAGCGGACCCGCGCCCGGCATTGGCCCCGGCTTCCCGCTGGCGCGCGCGCTGGGCGCCTCGCGACTGGCCCTGGCCGATCCGGATAGCGTGCCTGCGGGCAAGTACGCGCGGGAGGCCCTGACCCGGCTGGGGGTGTGGGACGCGGTTGCGGGCAAGCTCGCGCGGGCGGAAAACGTGCGCGCGGCGGTGAAGCTGGTGGTTCGGGGCGAGGCCGCGTTTGGCGTGGTCTATGCGACCGATGCGCGCGCCGCGCCGGGCTTGAGGGTGGTGGGGACGTTCCCGGCCTCCAGCCACGGGGCCATTACCTACCCGTTGGCGAGGATCGCTTCTTCGGCGAACCCGGAAGCCGATGCCTTCCGCGCGTTCCTGCTCTCGGCGGAGGGCAAGGCCGTGTTTCGCCGGTTCGGCTTCGGGACCGTCTGATTTGACCGGCCCGATCAGCCTCCCTTCCGCGCCGGAGTGGGCCATCGTCGCGCTGTCCCTCAAGGTCAGCGGCTGGGCGATCATGCTCACCCTGCCGCTGGCCTTTGCACTGGCCTGGGTGCTGGCGCGGCGCAATTTTCCGGGCAAGATTCTGCTGGATGCGCTGGTCCACCTGCCGCTCGTGGTGCCGCCCGTGGTGACGGGGTGGCTGCTGCTGCTGGCGTTCGGGGCCAATGGTCCGCTGGGGCGTTTTTTCGGCGACTGGCTGGGGCTCACCTTCATGTTCCGCTGGACCGGCGCAGCGCTGGCCAGCGCGGTCATGGCGCTGCCCTTGATGGTCCGCGCGATCCGTATTTCGATCGAAGGCGTCGACCGGCGGCTGGAGGGTGCGGCGCGAACGTTGGGCGCCGGGCGGTGGCGGACCTTTGCCGCGATTACCTTGCCACTGTCACTTCCCGGAATACTGGCCGGGGCGGTACTGGGCTTCGCCCGGTCGCTTGGCGAATTCGGCGCGACGATCACCTTTGTATCGAACGTTCCGGGCGAGACGCAGACCCTGCCGCTGGCGATCTACGCGGCGCTCCAGCAGCCGGACGGCGAAGCCATGGTCACGCGGCTGGCGGTGATTTCCGTGGCACTTTCGCTGGCTGCGCTGGTAGCGTCCGAAGCGCTGGCGCGGCGCGCCGGGAAGGACCGCCATGTCCTTTGACATTGCCGTAAGGCTGGTTCGCGGCAAGCGCACGATCGAGGCCCGGTTCGAGGCTGCGGGCGGCCTGACCGCGCTGGTCGCGCCATCGGGTGCCGGCAAGACCTCGCTGCTCGATGCGGTGGCGGGTCTGCTGCGGCCAAGCGAAGGCCGGATCGTGGTGGGCGGCAGGACGCTGTTCGACAGTGCGGCGGGGATCGACCTGCCGCCCGAAGCGCGGCGCTGCGGCTATGTGTTTCAGGACCTGCGGCTGTTCCCCCACCGTACGGTGCGCGATAACCTGCTGTTCGGCTGGCGCGGCAGCGGACACCATTGGCTCAGGCTGGACGAGGTGCTGGATTTCCTCGGGATCGGCCACTTGCTGACGCGCCGGCCCGACACGCTTTCGGGCGGCGAGGCGCAGCGCGTGGCGCTGGGCCGGGCGCTGCTTTCGGGGCCGCAGTTCCTGCTGATGGACGAGCCGCTGTCCTCGCTCGACCTGGCCCGGCGCGCGGAGATCGTGCCGGTGATCGCGCGGATCCGCGACGAATTGAAGCTGCCGATCCTCTATGTCAGCCATGATCCCGCCGAAATCGCGGGGCTGGCGACGGCAACGGTCCGGCTCGGGCCGGACCATGACCACCAACGGATCGGTTAGAATTCGTCCGCAGTCATCGCCATCATTGATGCCTTGCCAGCCTTGATGGCGAGGAAACAGGCCGTGGCCTGCGGCAGGATGCGTTCGAAGAAGAAGGTCGCCGTCTTGATCTTGGCGGCATAGAACGCGCTGTCCTCGGCGCCTTCGGCGAGCTTGGCGTGCGAGATTTTCGCTGCTTTTGCAAAGCAGTAGCCCACGGTGACCAGGCCCATCAGGCGCAGATAATCGGTCGCGGCGGCGCTGCCTTCCTCGCGGTCCTTGAGGCCGCGTTCCGCGATCATTCCGGTGGCCAGCTGCAACGCGCCGAAAGCTTGCTGCAACGCGGTTACAAGTGGCTTGAGCGGGCCTTCCCCGCCATTCTCCTCGATGAAGGCGGAGATCGGGTGGAACAGGGTCCGCAATGAGCGGCCGCCATTGGCCGGAAGTTTGCGGCCAACAAGGTCTAGCGCCTGGATGCCGTTGGTGCCTTCGTAGATCATGGCGATGCGGCTATCGCGGACGAACTGTTCGACGCCGCTTTCGCGGATGTAGCCGTGGCCGCCATAGACCTGCACCGCGAGATTGGCGGTTTCGAAGCCGAGGTCGGTGAACAGCGCCTTCACCACCGGGGTCATCAGCGCCACGAAGTCGGTTGCGCGGGCGACGACGGCAGGGTCTTCGCCGTGATACTGGGCATCGATTGCGCGGGAAATCCACCCCGCGAGCATGCGGCAGCCTTCGTTGTTGGCGCGCATGATCATCAGCATCCGGCGCACGTCGGGGTGGATGATGATCGGATCGGCGGGGAGATCGGGACGCTGGGTTCCGTTGACCGAGCGGCCCTGCACGCGGTCCTTCGCGTACCAGACGGCGGACTGATAGGCCACCTCGCCGACGCCGAGGCCCTGGATACCGACGCCGACGCGGGCGACGTTCATCATCGCGAACATGGCCTCCAGCCCGCGGTGCGGTTCGCCGACGAGCCAGCCGGTCGACCCGTCAAAATCGAGCTGGCAGGTGGGCGAGGAATTGATGCCCATCTTGTGTTCGGTGTGGCGGACGAGGACGTTGTTGAAGGTGCCAGGATTACCGTTTTCATCGAGCAGGAACTTGGGCACGAGGAACAGGCTGATGCCCTTCACGCCCGGCGGGGCATCGGGCAGGCGCGCCAGCACGAGATGGATGATGTTGCTGGTAAGGTCGTGATCACCCCAGGTGATGAAGATCTTCGAACCGCTGACGCGGTAAGAGCCATCGTCGGCCGGGGCAGCGCTGGTGCGCAGCAGGCCGAGGTCGGTGCCCGCCTGCGCTTCGGTCAGACACATGGTGCCTGACCATTCACCCTTGACCAGTCTGGGCAGGTATTTCTCGGCCAGTTCGCGCGTTGCGTAGCCCTCGATCGCCTTGGCGGCGCCATGGGTCAGGCCGGGGCAGAGGCTGAAGGCGACGTTGGTCGAGCAGAGCATTTCCTCGACCAGGTTGTTGACCGCGTGGGGCAACCCCTGCCCGCCCCATTCGGGCGAAACGGCAAGCGAAGTCCAGCCGCCTTCGGAAAGAACCTTGAAAGCCTCGGCATAGCCCGGCGGCGTCTTGACCGAGCCGTTTTCAAGCCGCGATCCCTGTTCGTCGCCGATCCGGTTGAGCGGGAGGATGACATCGCGGCAGACCTTGCCCGCTTCTTCCAAAACCGCCTCGGTCAGGTCGGGCGTGATTTCGGCAAAGTGCGGAAGATCACCGAAGCCGTCATCGACGTGCAGTTCGTTGAGGACGAAGCCCATGTCGCGCAGCGGGGCATTGTAGACTTGCATGGCACCTGTTCTCCGTCGTCGGGGCAGCGCGCGTCAGTTGCGCAGCGGCTTGCCGTTTTCGAGCATGTATTCGACCCGCGCCTGGGAGCCGGGCTGGCGCACCAGCGCCGCGAACGCCTTGCGTTCGAGCGCCAGCATTTGCTGTTCGGTGACCGTATCGACCAGATCGGCATCGCCCCCGGTCAGCACTTCGGCAAGCTTGCCGGCCACGAACACGTCATAGGGCGTGGCAAGGCCGCGCGCGCGGAAGCCGGCGACCGCCATGCCGAGTGCGGTGCGGCCGGACGCGCCCGGCAGGCGGAACACCGGCGGTTCGGGCGGGACGTAGCCATCAACCAGCGAAAGCGCCTTGGCCTTGGCGTCAGCCAGCAGGCGGTCGCGGTTCATCGTCACCCCGTCGCCTTTGCGCAGAAAGCCGAATTCCTGCGCTTCGGCGGCGGATTTGGAGACCGTCGCGGTCGAGACGATTTCGAACACCTTGGCGACCGCAGGCATCGGACCCTTGGGCAGGGACGGATTTTTGCGCCAGCGGTCGATCATCTCGCCGCAGCCGCCCCAGCCCGGAACGAGGCCGACACCAACTTCGACGAGGCCGATGTAGGTTTCGGCATGGGCCTGGATCGCATCGGCATGGAGCGTGATTTCGCAGCCGCCGCCAAGCGCGAGGCCGGCGGGCGCGGCGACGACCGGGAACGGGGCGTATTTGAGCGCCTTGAAGGCCTGCTGCCCGCCGTCGATCAGCTTGTCGATCTCGCCCCAGGCGGCGATGTTGATCGCGAACATGGCGAGGCCAAGATTGGCCCCGGCGGAAAAGGCGCTGCCTTCGTTGTAGATCACCAGTGCCGTGTACTGGTCCTTGACCAGCGCGATGGCCTTGCCGATCAGCGCCATGACCTGTCCGTCGAGCGCGTTCATCTTGCCAGTGAATTCGAGCGCGACGACCCCGTCGCCAATGTCCCACAGCGCGGCGGAGCCGTTGGCGATGAGGGGCTTGGCGCCAAGCTTGATGTCTTCGAGCAGCAGGACGCCTTCGGCGCGGAGCACATCGTGGTATTCGCCGTCCAGCCCGAGATACTGGCGCTTGCCGCCTTCGACCCGGTAGAAGCTGCAGGTGGCGGCGAGGGTGAGCAGCGCGGGAACCGCCATGCCTTCGGCGGCAAGACGCTGTGCCAATTGCGCCGCGCCGATCCTGTCGATCAGTTCGAACGGCCCCCACTTCCAGTTGTAGCCAAGCTTCATCGCCGCATCGACGGCGGCAATGTCGTCAGCAACTTCGGGGACCAGACTGGCGGCATAGGCCAGCGTCGGGCCAAGCACAGCCCAGGCATAGGCACCGACCTTGCCCGGCAGCGCGAGCAATGCGGCGAGATCGCCCTTGGCGGCAGCGCCGGGCAACGTGGGGGCCTTGGCGACCGGACGGTATTCGCCGGTGGCGAGGTCGATCGCTTCCTTGCGCTTTCCGGCCTCACGGTTGATCCGGTAAAACCCGCCCTTGCCCTTGCGGCCGGTGTAGCCGTCCGCGATCATCTTCTCGATCAGCGGTTCCTTGCGGGCGAGCGGCTGGTAGGCATCGTCCTTGGGTAGGGTCGAGGTCAGGCTGGCCTGAAGGTGGGGCATCAGATCAATTCCGACGAGATCGAACAGGCCGAAAATCCCGGTCTTGGGCACACCCATCGGCCTACCCGCAATGGCGTCGGCTTCCTCGACCGTGACGCCAAGGTCAAACGCGGCGTTGACCGCGGCCTGAAGCCAGAAGGTGCCGATGCGGTTGGCGATGAAGCCGGGGC
>Ga0075432_10000512_pt1 | contig 11639 bp, 9 predicted proteins | sample RhiMethybrSRZTD1_FD_72781 | JGI IMG/M metagenome (GOLD analysis project Ga0075432, IMG submission 72781) | Populus rhizosphere microbial communities from Tennessee, USA - Rhizosphere MetaG P. TD hybrid SRZTD1 | ecosystem: Host-associated > Plants > Roots > Rhizosphere > Soil | place: USA... | reverse complement strand
CGACGTTGTTGACCAGATGAGTGATCCGGCCCATTTGCTCAACGCTTTGACGCACCAGCGCCTGGCGTTGTCCGGCATCGTTGACGTCACAGGCGATGGCCAAGGCGCGCCGGCCCAGGCCGCGTACTTCTTCGGCCACGGCCTCTACTTCGTCCAGCGAACGCGCCGAACACACCACATCGGCACCGGCTTCGGCATACGCCAGGGCAATCGCCCGACCAATACCGCGGCCGCTGCCGGTGACAATGGCGACGCTGCCATGCATTTGGAAACGCTGCAAAATACTCATGGGCCCTTGCTCCGTGGGGTCGACTGTTGATGGATTTAATATCGCCGCAACGGCCGCCGCCAGCATCGTCTCAATGGACTACCAAACAGGGCACATAACCTGTGAGCGAGCCTGCTCGCGAAGGGGGCGGCACATCCAGCATCTTCATTGACTGACACTTCGTCTTCGCGAGCAGGCTCGCTCCCACATGGATTCGCGTGAGCGGCGGGAACCGAGTCCACCCCTAGTCCGCTTTGACGATGAATGATTGCCCGCTCGATCCGATGATCCATCACAACTCGCGCAGTGGCGCAGTGAGATCGGGAGAATTGAGTGATGCACAGCATGCGAGAAAAGACCCAGGACGAACGTGATCTGCTTGAACGTGCACGCAGCCTGGTGCCGGCACTCAAGGCGCGCACGGCGCAGGCCGACAAGGATTTGAAGGTGCCGGTGGAGAGCGTCCTCGAGTTGCAGTCCGCCGGATTGCTGCGGGCCTTGCAGCCAAGGGCGTTCGGTGGTTATGAAGTGGACCCGCGAACCTTTTTCGAAATCCAGACCATCCTCGCCGAGGGTTGCATGTCCACGGCCTGGATCTACGGCGTGATGGGGGTTCACCCCTGGCAACTGGCGCGTTACCCGATCGAAGCGCAGCGCGAAGTCTGGGCCGATGACCACAGCGCACTGATCTGCTCGACCTACATGCCGGCGGCCAGGGTCACGGTGGTCGAGGGCGGTTACCGCATCAGCGGGCGCTGGGGTTTCTCCAGCGGCAGCGAGCACTGCCAATGGGTGTTCCTGGGGGGCATCCTGCCGCCCGATGGCGACATGCCCGCCGAGCACGGCACCTTCCTGCTGCCGCGCAGCGACTATCAGATCGAACACAACTGGGACGTAATGGGCCTGCGCGGCACCGGCAGTCATGACATCGTGGTCGAAGATGTATTCGTCCCGGCCCATCGCGTGCAACGCACCAACAACTGCACCCTCGAAGCGACGCCGGGGCGCCTGGTCAACAGCAACCCGATCTACGCGATCCCGTTCGCCCAGGTGTTCTCCCGTGCCGTCTCGACCTCGGCCCTCGGCGCCCTGCAGGGCGCGATCAACGAGTTCCGCGACAACGCCGCCAGGCACATCGGCAAGCACGGCGCCCGTACCGCTGAAGATCCGGTGGCGCAAACCGCCGTGGCCGAAGCGATGATCACCGTCGACAGCCTGCGCCTGGTGCTCGAGCGCAACTACGAGCACCTGATGAGCCTGGCCCGTGCCGGCGAGTACCCGGACACCGAGACCCGCCTGCTGTATCGCTACCAGTCGGCCTATGTGACCAACATCTGCGCCGAACGGGCCAACGACCTGCTGCGCAGCATGGCCGCCTCGGGCCTGTACAACACCAACCCGGTGGCGCGGCTGTTTCGCGACCTGCACCAGGCCCGCGGGCACATCGCCAACAACTACATGGCCTATGGGCGCAGTTACGGCGCGGTGCTGCTCGGCCTGCCCAACCCGGACCCTTACGTCTGAGGCCATGGCGAGCGATTCGACACCCCTGGGTTTACACCTGTCCGTGATCAACGGCCAGGTGGTCATGAGTAGCTGACCTATGAACAATTATCTTGCCCTGCGCGTGGCACGCGTGATCGAGGAAACCGCCGATGCGCGTTCCCTGGTCTTCGACGTGCCGGAGCATCTGGGCGAACGTTTTCGCTATCAACCGGGCCAGTTCCTGACCTTGCGCGTGCCCTTCGAGGGCGGCTGGTTGCCCCGTTGTTATTCCTTGTCCAGCACGCCGTTGTTGGATGAGCCGCTGCGGGTAACGGTCAAGCGCGTGCACGAGGGCCGCGCCTCGAACTGGCTGTGCGGCGAGTTGCAGGCCGGCCAGACCCTGGAGGTGCTGCCACCGGCCGGGGTGTTCGTGCCGCGCAGCCTTGACGGCGACTTGCTGTTGTTCGGCGGCGGCAGCGGCGTGACCCCCGTGCTGTCGATCCTGCGTTCGGCGTTGCTCGCCGGAACCGGCCGGGTCCTGCTGATCTATGCCAACCGCGATGAGTCCTCGGTGATTTTCAAGGATGAGCTCAAGGCCTTGGCCAGCGCTCATCCGCAACGACTGCAAATCGTCCACTGGCTCGATTCGGTGCAGGGCATCCCGGGCATCGGGCAACTGGCGGAGCTGGCGCGGCCGTTCATCGATGCCCAGGCATTCATTTGTGGCCCGGGCCCGTTCATGGATGCGGCAGTCAGTGCGCTCAAGGGCCTGGGCATGCCGGACCGGCGGGTGCATGTCGAGCGCTTCGTCTCCCTGCCCGGTGAGGGCGAACTGGCGCTGGTGAGCAGCAGTGAGGCGGCCGTGGCCGCGCAGTTGGCGGTGCGCCTCGATGGCGAGGATCACCAGCTGGCCTGCGACAGTGGCGAGACCGTGCTGGCCGCCATGGAGCGTGCCGGCCTCAACCCACCCAGTGCCTGCCGCGTCGGTGGCTGCGCCTCGTGCATGTGCACCCTCGAAAGCGGCGAGGTCGAGTTGCTGCACAACGATGCACTGGACGCGGGCGACCTGGCCGAAGGCTGGATCCTGGCCTGCCAGGCAGTGCCCACCAGCGCGCAACTGCGTATCCGCTTCCCCGATTGATGAGCCCGAGCCCACGATGAATCAGAGCCTGAACCTTGCCGCGCCGCTGAGCGCCGCCCCTGTCACCCTTGCCCAATTGGTCTTCAGCAGTGCCGAACGTTTTGCCGGGCGCACCGCCATCGAGGACAACGGCCAGTGCATCGACTACGCCGAGCTGCCCGAGCGCGTCATGGGCTTTGCCCGGGGCTTGATGGCCCTGGGTATCCAGGCCGGCGACCGGGTCGGTATCTGGGCGCCGAACAGCGGTGACTGGATCCTCGCGGCACTGGGCATTCAGTGCGCCGGCGCAGTACTGGTGCCGATCAACACGCGCATGAAGGGCCTAGAGGCCGCCGATGTGCTGGAGCGCAGCGGCTGCCGAGTGTTGTTTGTCCAGCAGCGTTTTCTCGACGTCGACTACCCGGCGCTGCTCGCGCCCCATCGGCCGGCCAGCCTCGAACACTTGGTGATGCTCGAGGGCGACACCCCCGGGTTGCCGTCGGACCTGACCCTTGCCCAGTTCCTGCTCGGCGCGGCGACCATTGATGCCGACAGTGCCAGGCGTCGGGCCATGGCGATCGGCCCCGAGGCCATGTGCGACCTGTTGTTCACCTCCGGCACCACCGGCAAGCCCAAGGGCGTGATGAGCGGCCATGGCCAGAACCTGCGGGCCTTCACCGAATACGTCAAGGTTATCGGCCTGCTGCCGCAAGACCGCTACCTGATCGTCAACCCGTTCTTCCATGCCTTTGGCTACAAGGCCGGCTGGCTAACCTGCCTGATCGGCGGGGCGACCATCCTGCCCCATGCGGTGTTCGACGCCGAACACGTATTCCAGCGCATCGCCCGTGAGCGCATCAGCGTCTTGCCCGGTGCACCGACCCTATACCTCTCGCTGCTGGCCCATCCGCAGCTCAAGCAGACCGACCTGTCGAGCCTGCGCATCGCGGTGACCGGTTCGGCGAGCATCCCGCCGAGCCTGATCGAGCGCATGCGCGACGAGCTGGGTTTCGCCGTGGTGACCACCGCCTACGGCCTGACCGAATGCGGCGGGCTGGCGACGATCTGCGATCCACAAGACTCGGCAACAGTGATCGCCGGCACCAGCGGACGGCCGATCGCCGGCACCGAAGTGAGCATCCGCGATCCGCACAACCAGGCGCTGGAGGCCGGGCAGACCGGCGAGATCTGCCTGCGCGGTTTTCACATCATGCAGGGCTATTTCCAGAACCCCGAAGCGACCCGCGAAGCCATCGACGCCCAAGGCTGGCTGCACACCGGCGATGTCGGGCGCCTGGACGAGGCGGGCAACCTGATCATTACCGACCGCCTGAAGGACATGTACATCGTCGGCGGTTTCAACTGCTACCCGGCGGAAATCGAAGCGGCGCTGATCAGGCACCCGGCCATTGCCCAGGTGGCGGTGATCGGTATCGCCGATGAGCGCATGGGCGAAGTCGGCTGTGCCTGTGTGGTGCTGCGTGAAGGGCGCGAACTTGACGAAGCACAACTGATCGCCTGGAGCCGTGAGCAGATGGCCAATTACAAGGTGCCGCGCCGGGTGCATTTCTTCAACGCCTTGCCACTCAACCCATCGAGCAAAGTAGCGAAGAACGAACTGCGCGCGATGCTGGCCAGCAGCGTTCCGGCGTGAGGCGCAGCGGTGTCGAAACACGAAAAAAACAACAACAAAAGGAGAGGAGCATGTTCACGGGAATCACTGTCGCGCGCCATTCACGGAACCTGAGCGGTGGCCGCTGCCTGTTGGCAACGGCCATCACCATTGCCAGTGCCACGGCCAGCGCCGCACCGAGCATCCAGCTGGGGGAAAACACCACCCTGGATTCGTCGCTGACGGTCAACTACACCGCCTCCATGCGCACCGCCAAGCAGGCCAGTCAATACCTCAACGATCCGAACAACGACGACGGCACGCGCGCCTTCAAGCGCGGTTCGTTGATCAACAACCGCCTGAGCCTGTTCGGCGAGTTGCAACTTCGGCACGACAACCTCGGCGCGGTGCTGCGTGGCAGCCAGTTCTACGATGACGTCTACAACCAGAAAAACGCCAACGACTCGCCGCAGACGGTGAACAAGACCGGCCACAACGACGGCTTCAGCGACGAAACCCGTCGCCTGAGCGGCAGCGCGGCGCGCCTGCTCGATGCCTATGTGTATGGCAACTTCGAGCTCGGCGAGACCCAGTACCTGTCACTCAAGGCCGGGCGGCACCTGGTGGCGTGGGGCGAGAGCCTGTTCTGGGCCAACATCAGTCAGGGCCAGGCCCCGGTGGATGCGACCAAGTTCAACGTGCCGGGTACCGAAGCCAAGGACTCCTACCTGCCGGTGGGGCAGGTGTCCGGGTCGTGGTCGCTCAATGAAGACCTGGCGCTGGTGGGCTACTACCAGTACGAGTGGGAAAAGACCCAGCTCAACCCGGTGGGCGATTATTTCGGCAGCGATACCTTCGGTCCCGGTGCCGAGTTTTTCCGTCTGGGCGCCGGGCAGGTCGACCGTCTGCCCAACGGCCTGGCGGTTGGTTACGCCGGTGAGAAAGACGCCAGCGACAGCGGCCAATGGGGCCTGGGTGTGCGCTACCGGATCACCGAGAACACCGAAGTGGGGCTGTTCCATTACCGCTACAACGAACGCATCGGCTCGCTGTTCTTCGACTTCACCGGCACCACCCAATACTCCTCGCTCAAGGGTATCGGGCATGACGGCACCGCGCCGTCCTATCGCCTGGGCTACTTCGAAGACGTCAAGCTGACGGGTGTCAGCTTCAGCTCCAAGGTCGGCGATTCGGTGCAGTACGCCGGTGACCTGAGCTACCGCGATGGCGCCTCGGTCTACCTCAACAACGGCGCACCGACCACCGGGCAGATCTGGCAAGGCAACCTCAACGCCAGCTACATCCTCGGCCCAAGCCTGCTCGCGCAACAGACCACCTTCATGGGCGAAGTGGTGCATCAACACATCGACGGGGTGGACAGCCTGACGATCACCGGCGGCGGCGCTGGCGTGGATGGCACTTTCGACCAGTTCGAATCGAAGACCCAGACCCGAGGCTCGACCCTGCTGGGCATTGGCGCCTACATGGATTACCCGTCCATCGCCACGGGCCTGGACCTGAGCACCAAGGTGGTCTGGACGCAGAACGTCGACGGCAGCGCCTATCAGGGCCTGGGTCGAGACGAAAAACGCCTGACCGTTGGCGGCGACTTCAAGTACCTGGGCAACTTCCAGGTCGGCATGACCTATGTCGCCTACCTGAGCTCCCCGGATGTCGCCCAGGGCCGGTTGCTGGCTGACCGCGATTACCTGTCATTCAACGCCAAATACACCTTTTGAAGATCATGGCTGCGTCGCGATCCAGCGCCGCAGTCGTTTGTTTTTAGCCTGATAAAAATAAAGAGAGGCCTGTCATGAATCCTCGTCCGACCCCATCACCGTTCAGCCCGATCGCGATTGGCCCGTTGACCCTGAAAAACCGATTTATCAAGGCGGCCACCAACGAGGGCATGAGTGCCCAGGGCGTGCCTTCCAAGCAACTGGTCAAGCTGCACTCGGCCCTGGTCGCCGGCGGCACCGCCCTGACCACCGTGGCCTATTGCGCGGTGAGCAGCGATGGACGCACCTTGCCCAACCAGCTGACCCTCAGCCAATCCAGCCTGCCGCACTTCAAGGCCCTGACCGACGGCGTGCACCAGGCCGGCGGCCTGGCCAGCGCGCAGATTACCCACGGCGGCTGCTTCACCTTCATCCGCGAGCGCTCGACCAAGCGTCCGCTGTCCGCCAGCGGCGGCTTCAACAAGATCGGCCTGATGAGCGGCATGTTCCTCAAGCAGGCGATGAACGAGGCCGACATGCAACAAGTGGTGCGCGAATTCGCCCAAGGCGCGCGCCTGGCCCGCCAGGCGGGATTCGACGCGGTGGAAATCCACATGGGCCACGGCTACCTGCTCAGCCAGTTCATTTCGCCGATGTACAACAAGCGCCGCGACCAATACGGCGGCAGCCTGGAAAACCGCCTGCGCTTTCCGCGCCGGGTGCTGCGGGCGGTGCTGGATGCGGTCGGCCAGGAGATGGCGGTCATCTGCAAATACAGCGTGACCGAAGGCGTGCGCGCCGGTAACAGCGCCGAAGACGGGGCACGGATCGCGCGCATGCTCGAAGAGGAGGGTGCGCATTTGCTGGTGCTCAGCGCCGGTATGAACGCTGAGTCGATCACTACCATGTTCGGCTCTTCCTTCCCCAAGGAAAACCGCGTGCAGCAGAAGAACAAGATCATCGCCCTGGCCATGGCCATCCAGCGTCGCAAGGAGCCGACCGTGGAATTCCGCGAGCTGTATCTGCTGGAACATGCGCGCAAGGTGCGTGCGGCGGTGAAAATGCCGTTGGCGTATCTGGGCGGTGCCAAGAGCCTGGCAAGCATCGAAAAGATCATGGCCGAGGGCTTTGACCTGGTCGCCATGGGGCGGGTGTTGTTGGCCGAAAATGATTACGTCAACAAACTCGCCAGCGGCGCCAGCCGCGACTCGATCTGCACCGCGTGCAACCGCTGCGTGGCCATGATGTACACGCCCGGCGGCACTTCCTGCGTACTGGGTAAGCCCGGCGATGCCGTGTTGAACAGCCAGAAGGCGGCGGGCTGACAGATACACCAGCGCTTGGTTCGCCTGCAGGAGCAAACTTGCTGGCGATGCGATGGTGGCCGTTATGCCGCCATCGCTGGCAAGCCAGCTCCTACAGGTTTGCGGGGGTATGTGGGGTTTGTGGCGTGACACACATCGGTAGGTGCCGGCTTGCTGGCGATAGCGGTGGCGAAGCGGATGCCGCCACCGCGTCGCCTGGTTCAACCGTGCTGCAGAAACTCAATGCAGCTACGGTTGAACAATTCGCGATGCTCCACCTGAACCCAATGCCCGCACCGGTTGAGCAAGATGAACCGCGCATTCGGTGTGCCGTCGATGATGCGCTGGGCGCCACTGATCGGGTTGAAGTGATCGTTGCTGCCCCAGAACCCGAGGATCGGGCACTGGATCTCGCCCAGGCGCGCTTCCATGTTCGGCACCATCATCGTGCTGAACAGGTTCTTCGGCTGGGTCACCGCCACCGCCACGCGTTCCTGCAGCAGGCTTTCCGGCAGGATCGACGCATCGAACAGCTGCAGGCTCATCATGCTGCGCATTTCCTCCATGCCGATGGGGCCGGCGCTGAACAGGCTGACCATGCGCACGATGCCTTCCATCTTGAAATAGGTTTCCCGCTCCTCGACACCGCCCGGTGCCAGCAGGATCAGGCTCTGGGCCAGTTGCGGCAGGCGCAGGGCCAGGCCCAGGGCGATTGCACCACCCAGCGAGTTACCCAGCAGCGTGCAGCGTCGCACACCGACGGACTCCAAGAACGCCGCCACGCAATCGACGAAGAACTCCAGGTTGTACTGCACGTCCTCGGGTTTGTCCGAGCGGCCGAAACCCGGGAGGTCCAGCACGATATTGCGATAGCCGGCGGCGACCAGTTGCGGGTAGTTGCCCTTGAAGTTGCTGAAGCCACTGGCGCCCGGCCCGCTGCCGTGCAGCCACAGGACCACGGGGCCGGCGCCCTCATCCAGATAGTGCAGGCGCAGGCCGTTGGGCAGGGTTGCGTAATGGCCAACGGGCAAGGGCAGGTCTACAGGTTGGTTCATGGGGTTCTCCATTGATGGCGGATTCATGAAGCACAACCGCGCCAGGCGCTGCAGCGAATTGAAGGGGAATGCCGCGCCTGGCGTGGTGCGCGCCAAGCGAATGCTGGGCGCTGACGCCGTCATTCACATCGTCCGTTCAGACCACGCGGCGCTAGTCCTATCGGACGATGTGTGCACGGGGGCTTGCCGCCAATCATGCAAGTGACGGCTCCATTGCAGCGGGCCGCAGCGTATTCGCACACTTGGAGATTGCTATGAAGTTACTCGATAAAGTGGCCTTCGTGACCGGTGCCGCCCAGGGCATGGGCCAGGCCATCGTGCGTGGTTTTGTCGCCGAAGGCGCCAAGGTGGTGGCTGTCGACCTGAACCAGGCTGCCCTGGCCGAGAGCCTGGCAGACCTGGGCGACCAGGTGCTGGCCCTGGCCTGCAACGTCGGTGATGGTGCCTCCGTGGCCGATGCCATGGGCCAGGCCGAGCAGCACTTCGGTGGCCTCGACATCCTGGTCAACAACGCCGGCGTGGGCGGGCTGGACAGCTTCCTCGAAACCCCGGACGAGAGCTGGGCGCGGGTGATCGGGGTGAACCTGGGCGGCACCTTCCTGTGCTGCCGTGAAGGCGCCAAATTGATGGTCAAGGGTGGCCGCAAGGGCGCGATCATCAACCTCTCCAGCACCGCCGCGCTGACCGGCGAAGGCCCAAGCCACTACTGCGCCTCGAAAGCCGGTGTCATGGGCCTGACCCGCTCGATCGCCCGTGAACTGGCCGCCAGCGGCATCCGCGTCAACACTCTGGTGCCTGGGCCGACCAACACCCCGATGATGGCCGGCATCCCTGATGACTACATGCAGGCGCTGCTGAAAAACGTGCCCCTGGGCCGTATGTGCGAGACCGACGAGATCGCCCGGGTCGCGGTGTTCCTGGCCAGCGAAGACGCCAGTTTCATGACCGGGCAGAACATCGCCGTCAACGGCGGCATGGCCTTTATCTGAGCAGGGAGTCACCCATGAGCAAACGTCTACAAGGAAAAATCGCCTTCGTCACCGGCGCCGGTTCCGGCATCGGCGAAGCCACCGCGCTGCGGTTCGCCGAAGAGGGCGCCACGGTGGTGCTGTGCGGGCGGCGCATCGAGCCGCTGCAAGGCGTGCAGGAAAAAATCCAGGCCCAAGGCGGGCAGGCGGAGATCGCCGTGGCCGATGTCAGCGATGAACAGGCCTACGTCGGTGCGCTGCAAGCCACCGCGCAACGTCACGGGCGCCTGGACATCCTGGTCAACAACGCGATGGCCTACACCTGGGGCGGCATCGACAGCATGACCACCGCCGACTGGCACGCCAACTTCGCCACTACCGTGGACGGCACCTTCTGGGGCACCCGCACCGCCATGCAGTTGATGAAAGCCCAGGGCGGCGGTTCGATCGTCAACATCGCGTCGATCTGCGGCCTGTTCGGCACGGCGTGGATGGCCGGTTATTCGGCGGCCAAGGCGGCGGTGATCAACTTCAGCCGGGCGGCGGCCAGCGAAGGCGCACCGCACAACATCCGCTGCAACGTGATCATTCCCGGCGTAGTCGACACCCCGGCCACGGCCGGCATGCTGGCCGATGCCAAGACCCGCAGCAACACTGAAAAAGTCATCCCGATGAAACGGGTCGGCCTGCCGGTGGAGCTGGCCAACGCCATTGTGTTCCTGGCCAGCGACGAGGCTTCGTATGTCACCGGTGCCAGCCTGGCGGTGGATGGCGGACGGGGTTCGGACCTGTACACGGTGCTCGACTGATGAGCCACGAAACCAACGCATTGCTTGAGCGCATCGACCGCCTGGAGTCGCTGGACGCGATCCGCCAACTGGCCGGCAAATACGCCCTGGCCCTGGACATGCGCGACATGGATGCCATGGCCAACTGCTTCGCCCCGGACGTGCGCGTGGGCCGTGACAAGAGTGGTCGCGCGCACCTCAAGGCGTGGCTGGACGAAACCATGCGCAAGCAGTTCCATGGCACCGCCCATCACCTGGGGCAGCACATCATCGAGTTCAGCGATGCCGATCACGCCACCGGCGTGGTCTATTCGAAGAACGAGCATGAGACCGGTCCCGAGTGGGTGATCATGCAGATGCTGTACTGGGACGACTACGAGCGGATCGACGGGCGTTGGTGCTTCCGTCGCCGCTTGCCGTGCTACTGGTACGCGACCGACCTGAACAAACCACCGATCGGCGGCCTGAAAATGCGTTGGCCGGGGCGCGAGCCTTACGCGGGCAGCTTCCACGAACTGTTTCCGTCCTGGGATGCCTTCTGGGCGCAACGCCCGGACAAGGACGCCTTGCCGCAGATCGCCGAACCCGCACCGCTGGAGGGCTTCCTCAAGACCCTGCGTCGCGGGGCGGATGACCCGAAGATTCGCGTGCGCTGAACGGCAGCGAAGGCGTCCGTCCAGCCAACTCATGGTTGCCTGACCCGGCGCTTTCGCTGGCAAGCCAGCTCCTACAGTGGGCGTCCATCCTGCCCGCCAATGTGGCATCTGCCCCACGCCTTTGCCTGCTTAGTCTCAACGGACGATGAAGCCTCGGCCGGCGCTTTGCACAATGCTCGTCACAAAAGCCCTTCAGCCAACGAGGACCCAGGCATGATCGACATTCGCGGTTTGAGCTATTTCGTCTCGCAGATCGAAAACCTCAGTCATTGGCAGCGTTACGCCGAAGACGTGCTGGGCATGCAAGTGAACCCGGCACCGGGCGGTGGCTTGTACGTGAAAATGGACGAGCGTCCGTTTCGCATGCTGATCGTCGAAGGCAGCGAGGCGCGTTACCTGGCCTCTGGCTGGGAGCTGGCCAACGAGACGGCCTTCAAGGCCGCCCTCGAGCACCTGAGCGCTGCCGGTGTCGAATGGCAGCCAGGCTGCGCCGCCGAGATCGAGCAGCGCGGCGTCCAGGCGCTGGTCAAGGTGACCGACCCGTCGGGCAACTGTCATGAACTGAGCTGGGGCCATCGCTCCGATTGCCTGCCGTTCGTGTCTCCCCAGGGCGTGCCGCGTTTCATCACTGGCGACATGGGCCTGGGCCACACGGTGCTGCCGGC
>Ga0075432_10000505_pt1 | contig 11687 bp, 5 predicted proteins | sample RhiMethybrSRZTD1_FD_72781 | JGI IMG/M metagenome (GOLD analysis project Ga0075432, IMG submission 72781) | Populus rhizosphere microbial communities from Tennessee, USA - Rhizosphere MetaG P. TD hybrid SRZTD1 | ecosystem: Host-associated > Plants > Roots > Rhizosphere > Soil | place: USA... | reverse complement strand
CCGATGCCGACACCAAGGGCGATCACCGGTAATGTCGCGACTTTCACGCCCATGCCCAACCAGACCATCAGCGCTTCGCAGAGGATCGAGGTCAGCATCAGCGGCACTACCGCGACCACCACCGCCCGCCAGTTGCGGAAGGTGATGAAGCACAACACGATCACCGCGCCATACACGTAAAACAGCATGGTGCGGTTGGCCTCACGCACGACGATATTGGTCGCTGCTTCAATCCCGGCACTGCCGGCCGCCAACATAAACTGACGCTCGCTATTACTGTGTTCACGGGCGAAGCCTTCGGCCACTCGCACCACGCGATCCAGGGTTTCGGCCTTGTGGTCCGCCAGATACGCGATGATCGGCATCATCGAACAATCGTTGTTGAACAGGTCCGGATTACTGACGGACGCCTGCTGAGCGCCGTAGTTGAGCACATCCTGATTACGCGCGATGGTCAGCATCTTCGGGTTGCCTTCATAGGAACCCGCAGTGATCTGCCGTACGGCGTTCACCAGCGACACCGTGGTTTGCACACCCGGTTGTTGCTGCAACAACCAGCCCAGGCGATCGGCTTCCACCAGGGTTTCATATTTCAGGCAGCCTTCACTGGGTGTCTTGAGCATCACCGCGAACTGATCGCTGGACAGCGAATAGTTCGCGGTGATGTAGGCGTTGTCGCGGTTGTAGCGCGAATCGGCCCGCAGCTCGGGGGCGCCGGGGTCGAGATCACCGATCTTCAACTGGGTGCTGACCATGAAGCCGCCCACGGCCAGCAGCCCCGCCACACTGACGGCGATGGCCGCCCAGCGGCGCTCGGTGAATTTGTCGAGAAAACACCACAACGCGCCCATGCCGCGGCCCCGCAGCTCTTTATTTTCTGCGCGCAAACTGCGTTCGGCGGCGTTTCGGCTGACGCCCCAATACGACAGCAGCACCGGCAGCAGCACCAGGTTGGTGAAGATCAGCACCGCGACGCCGATGCTGGCGGTGACCGCCAGGTCCTGGATCACCGGAATGTCGATCAGCATCAACACGGCAAACCCCACGGCGTCGGCCAGCAATGCGGTGAGGCCGGCGAGAAACAGTCGGCGAAAGGTATAACGCGCGGCGATCAACTGATGAGTGCCACGTCCGACGTCCTGCATGATGCCGTTCATCTTTTGCGCGCCATGGGATACGCCAATGGCAAACACCAGGAACGGTACCAGAATCGAAAACGGGTCCAGCGCGAAGCCGAACAGCGCCACCAATCCCAATTGCCAGATGACTGCGATCACCGAACACAGGATGACCAACGCCGTGCTGCGCACGCACCGAGTGAAGTAGAAGATAATCGCTGTGGCTATCAGTGCTGCAGCGCCGAAATACAGCATGACCTGTATCAATCCATCGATCAGGTCGCCGACCAGTTTGGCGAAGCCGATCACGCGAATCCTGATCGGGCCCTTGCCCTCCTCGCTGGCAACCCGTACGGCCCCGTCGAACTCGAACTTGTCACGCAGCTTCTCTTCAATGGTTCTGGAGAATTGGTGATAGTCGATGGCCTGGCCAGTGACCGGGTCTTTCTCCAGCAACGGCACGAACACCATGCTCGACTTGAAGTTATTGCCGATCAGGTTGCCGACAATGCCCGAGCGAGCAATGTTCTGGCGCAACTGCTGAACACTTTGCACTGATCCGTCATAGGAATCAGGCATTACCGGGCCACCCTGGAATCCTTGTTCGGTGACTTCGGTCCAGCGCACTGCCGGCGTCCACAGCGATTTCATCCAGGCACGGTCGACGCCTGGGGTGACGAAGAGTTCGTCGTTGATCTCTTTCAGGACATTCAGATAATGAGGGTCGAAGATATCGCCGTTACTGCTCTCCACCACCACCCGCACCGCATTGCCCAGTCCCCGCAAGGCCTGGCGGTTTTCCAGATAATTTTTGATGAACGGCTGGCTCTGCGGGAGCATTTTTTCGAAGCTGGCGTTGAGCGTCAGTCGCGTGGTTGCCAAGTAGCTCAGCGCTACCGTCACGATCAGGCAAGCCAGCACCACCCACAGGCGATTATTGAAGATCAGCCGTTCGAGGCCATTACCAGAGCAGGCATCGAAACCCTTTAGCTCGCGGATGACCGGCATTGTTTCGAGTTCGTAGTGACCCATGATGTTGTTCTCTTTGTAATGCCGGGCTCAGTCGAAGGCCAATCGCCGCAGACCTTGGGTACCCGCGAGTACCAGCGAACCATCAGACGTCACTTGCGCAGCGGCTATCGGGGACGTCACGGTGTGCTGTCGGGGATGAAAACTGGCGCCTTCGTCGGTGCTGACCAGAACATGACCGGCCTGGCTGACGAGTACGATCCGGCCATCGGCGGTCACGGAACTGGCGGTAATGCTAAGAGGGAGACCGAGTTCAACCTTGCTCCAGCTCGTGCCGTCATCGGTGCTGCGAAAGACGTTACCGCGCAGACCGAAAACCAGCGCCGCACCCGGCTTACCGGTAACTCCGAAAAAGCTGCCGTTATAAGGCGTTGGCGTGGCATTGAATCGGCCGCTGGAACGGTCCAGCTTCAGCACCAGGCCCTGCTCACCGGCGATATACAGATCATTGCCTACGGGGCGCAATGCATACAAATTCAATGCCGCGGGGTTGTCGGTACGCTCCAGCAGCGGCGTCCAGTCAAGGCCACCATTGTCAGTGCGAAAAATCAGATTGAACGCACCAACGATGTAGCCTACCCGGGCATTCTCGAACCAGACATCCAGAAAGGCTTTGTCGGCGCCCTCATCGAGCATTCGCCGCGCTTCGCTGACACGCGCTTGCAGATCGGCATCGTCCGGCTGATCGGCGAGTCGGGGTTGATAGTAGTCAAGCATCACCCGGCCGATCTGACGCCCGTCCAGTTGCCGGCTCCAGGTTTGCCCGGCGTCGCTGCTGTGCAGGACCACACCGTCGTGCCCGACAGCCCAGCCCGACTGCGGTGTGGGGAATGTGACTGCGACCAGGTCCGAACTGACCGGAACCTGTGCCTGCTTCCAGTGTTCGCCTGCATCATCGGAGTAAAGGATATGACCGCGTTGGCCAACGGCGACCAATCGCTCACCAGCCCGGGTCAGCCCGGTGTAGGTCGAATGCACGGCAAACTCACTTTGCAGCGCGGGTGTGTCGAGCACATCGGCAAACCCGCCTGCAATCACCGGACGGGTAAACGGCACAGCCATCGCTGATACCAGCGCGGCGAGCAGGGTCCATTTGATCATTGTCATTATTATTATCTCGGGTGCACGCCACAGACCTCTGCAGGCGCGGGCAAGTCGGATCGCCGACCGCTCGCTCCTGCAGGATCGTGGGGTTTTAGCGGATGCCGGTGCCGGCCAGCGACTCGGCCGACCACTGCGCCTTGGACAGCGGGTCTATGTATTTGAGGCCGCCGTAAGGCCCGTAGAAACCATTCATGTTGTAGGCACCGGAAACCAGGTCATAGAGCATGTGGTTGATGGTGTCCGGGGCTTGCACGTCGTAGCTGTAGGTCAGGTGCGAGAAGCCGCCACGGTAGAGCTGGCCACGAGCGTCATACTCGTCGGACGCCAGGGCAATCCAGCTGTCCTCGTCGAGGTAGAAGGTACGTTTGCTGTAGATGTGACGCTTGCCGGGCTTGAGCGTGGCTTCCACCACCCACACGCGGTGCAACTCCCAGCGCAGCAGGTCAGGGTTGACGTGGTTGGCCGTCATCGCCTCTACCGCGTTCTTGTGATAGCTCAGCTTGTAGGTGTTGTACGGCACATAGAGTTCTTTCTTGCCCACCAGCTTGAAGTCGTAGCGGTCCATCGCACCGTTGAACACAAATGCGTCGTCGTAAGTGGCGGTGCCGACAGTGCCCGGGTTTGGCGTGTCGTAGGCCAGGTCCGGCGCCAGCTTCACCCGACGTTGTCCCGGCAGGTATTGCCAGGCACGACGCGGTTGTTTCAACGGGTTGACCGAGTCCATGAGCAACAGTGCTTCACCGGCACGGCGGGCCGGGCCGGTGTAAGTCAGCTTGATCTTGTAGAAGGACTCATCGGGAGTAACAGGCCCCACAGCTCGCGTCGGGGCGTAGAGCGGGTATTCAATATTGAACACGCCTGTGGAGCTCAAGGAGGCGGTGCCTGAGGCATCGACGTTCCACGAGTCGTACTTGTTGGTCATGGCCACGCCTTGATAGCGCAGCAAGTGGTTCCACATCGCTTCGTTGCCATCGGCCGGAATCGGGAACGGTACGCCCGGCAGGACATTTTCCAGCGACAGGCCACCGTCAGTGGTATGGGCAGTCACGGCATTCTTGGCGGTGTTCTCGAGAACGGCTTTGGGCAGCGTGACAGTGCGGTGGGTCGGGTACACGTCGAGACGATAGGACGGGTAGCGAGTGAGCAATGCCTGGGTCGTTGCGGTGAGTTTGTCTTTCTGTTCGGCGAGGTTCTTGCCGGTGATTACCAAACGCGGTTTTTCATTGCCGAACGGATCAGGACGGAACGAGTCGCCATTTTTGAAATCGGCCGGGAGCGCAGTCAGGCCACCGGTGTAGGCCGGAATGCTGCCATCGGCGTTGGCGGATTTGTCCGCGCCGACGGCGGTCAGGCTGGTGGCCAGTTTCGCCGCCTGGTCGGCGCTGACCGCCGCGTGTGCAGAACCTGCAACGGCCAGGGCCAGAGCGGGGGCCAATACTGATTTGACGAAATTCATAGAGTGTCTCCTGTTAACGCACGACTCGAATATCAGAGGGTGGTTTTGAAGGTGAAAGTGACCATGCCGCGATCCTTGAGCTGGGCCGGGGTACCCGCAAAAGCAGTGGTCTGGCCGGGAACGCAGTTGTACTGGCCGTTGGCGCCGGGAGCGGCACCATCGCCCTGTGCCGCGGCGTTGCCGGATGAGCCACAGGTGTCGAAGTCGCCGAAGTTATCGACGTATTTGAGATCGAAGCGGTACTGGCTGTGCACGTCCATGCCAACGCCGACCGAATAGCTGCCAGTGCCTTTGTTACCGCCCATTTGCACAGCGGATTGGCCTGCGAGACCAACGTTGTAACTAACCGGCAGCGATAGATCGATGCCGGGGAATACCTGATACCAGGTCGGGTTGAAGTTCATGCCCAGGATGAAGTTGTCCTTGGTGACCTTGTCGACGCCGTGATACCAATCCTCGCCCTTGAACAGTTGCTTGTTCTCGGTCACGTCCAGCCAGCGGCTATAGCCGAGTTCAACCAGCAAGGTCGAGGAATCCCACAGCGGGGTGTCGCCAAAGGTGGTCAATCCGTTGAGCACCGCGTGTACGGTGTTGCCACGAGCTACACCGTTCTCGCCATCGAAGCTTTCGATGAAACCGGGCGCATTCGCTGCTCCCAGAGCCGGGTTGACGGTGGCCGGGACGCTGGACAGCGGCATGTTGTGGCGATAGTTCAGATCGAAACCGACACTCACACCGGCGACGTTTTTCGAAAGGCTCAAGCCGTAGATGTCGATGTCATCGACGTAGAACTGGTTGTAACTGCCGGCATTGCCCGAAGCCAACTGAGCCGGGCCGACCGCCACCGGTTGCAGCACCAGGTTGGGCAGGATGTCCGAGGTCTTGCGGTAGTAGAGACCCAGGGTACCGTCGAGCCATGCCGGACTCCACTTGGCCATGAGACCGAAGTCACCCTGCTTGTCAGGGGTATGGGTGTGGCCATTGGTCAGGCGCAGAAACTCATTGGCACCCAAAGGCCCCGGAGTGCCGAAACGGGGATTGCGTGCGGCGATCAGCGACAGGTTGTGGCCGCCGTTCTGGATACCGTCGTTGAAGCCCAGGTACGTGCCCGACTCCGGCAGCCGTGCAGCATCCCAATCGAGAAAGTATTGCGCTGCCAGGGTCAACTCCGAGTTGACTGTGAAGCTGGTGGACAACTGGTTGCGCGGGATGAACAGCTCTTTGGCTTCAGTCCCTGGCACCGCAAGCGCCTTGGACAAGTCCAGACCGGACTGGCCATAGCTGTTGCCGTGGGCGAAGGCCAGTACGCTTTCGCCCCAATACAAAGTGTGCTTGCCGGCCTTGCCGCTCAACAGCGATTCGTCGCCGACCTCGGTGCTGCCGAACACAAATGCGTCAAGGATCTCCGAGGACGGGCCGTTGTAATAACGGTCGGCATAGCCGCTCAGATGATTCGAGTCGGGCTTGCCATTATTCAGCTGGTTGGTCGACGGGTTGAAGCTACCGACGTCGTCATAGGCATGGTCGTACCAGCTGTTGGCACTGACCCGAAAACCCATCTGTTTTTTGTAGACCACGTCCAGTTCCGACAACACATCAAGGCGCTGCGAAACCGCGCTGCCGGAGGAAAAATTACGGTTACCGTCGTTGTTGTTCCAAGCGTTGGCCAGCTTGCTGTTCGGCGCCTCCACTCGCTGGGCGTAGTTGAACTTAAAGGTGTTGTCGAAACGAACCGAAACATCCTCATTGCCCGTATCGAACTCGAACGCCTGCACAGGCGTCATCCCCAGCCCGGCGAGAACCGCCGAGGCCAGCAGCCCGCGCCGCAGATTAGGGTGGCAGATCTTATTGTTGTTATTCATCTAGCGTGCTCGCCTTTCTGTGGTTTCACGAAAAGTCATTCAGGAAAAACGCCCGTCGGCCAAACGCTCTGCTCTCATGGAGCGCAGGCTGGATCGGTCGAGGATGTTGTATCGCGAGCAATGAGGGGAGCGCCGGTCAATTGGGCCAAATCATCGGTCAGCACAGCACGGCGGCGACCAAACCCTCGCGGTGCTTTGTATTGACTGGCGAACGGGCGCTATTGACCGGCCTGCACGGATCAGGGGCTGTAGAACAGATGTCGAGCGGTCCGGCCTGCGCCGACCAAAACCCCTGACCTGAAAACAGACCTCATGAAAAAGACCCTTTCTGTTCTGCTGTTACCTTCGTTGCTGGCCAGCCTGATCAGCCAATCTGCCCTGGCCGCCGTTGAACCGAAATCGGCCGAGCCCGCCACCGTGACGGCCAATGACGCAACGCGCCAGATGCTGAAAAACATGAACAGCCAGAGCGACGCCGACATTCATCGCGGTTTCATCGCCAGTATCCCGGATGCCGAGACGCTGACGGCCGACGGCAAGGTGATCTATAGCCTCAAGGGTTATGAATTCCTCAAGCCCGCAGAAGGACCGACAACCGTCAATCCCAGCCTGTGGTTACAGGCACGCAAGAACATGGCGAACGGTTTGTACAAGGTCACGGAAGGCTTCTATCAGGTCCGCGGCATCGACTTGACCAACATGACGATCATCGAAGGCAAGACCGGACTCATCATCATCGACCCCCTGATGACCGCCGAAACCGCGCGTACCGCACTCAATCTCTACTACGCGCATCGCCCGAAAAAGCCGGTGCTGGCGGTGATCTACAACCACAGTCATGTCGACCATTATGGCGGCGTCAAAGGCATCATCGATGAAGCTGACGTCAAGGCCGGCAAGGTACAAGTCATCGCACCGGCGGGGTTCATGGAGCATGCGATTGCCGAAAACGTCATGGCCGGCAACGCCATGAGTCGACGCACCGAGTACCAGTTCGGTACCACCCTGCCCCGAGGCGATCGCGGTCAACTGGATCTTGGCGGCGCGAAGGCATTACCCAACGGCACCATCACACTGATCCCGCCCACCCGGGAAATCAGCAAGCCGATCGAGACGCTGGAAATCGATGGCGTGGAAATCATCAATATGCTCACACCGGGCACCGAAGCACCGGCGGAGATGGTTCATTACTTTCCGCAACATAAAGTACTGGACACCGGTGAGCTGGCCATTCAGACGCAGCACCAGTTGCTGACCCTGCGCGGCGCGGAAATTCGTGACAGCCAGGCCTGGGCCAAATACCTCAACGATGCACTTCAGCGTTTTGGGGCCGATACCGACATACTCGTGGGCCAACACACTTGGCCCGTATTCGGCAAGCAACAGGTCAACAACTACCTGAGCAAGCAACGCGACCTTTATAAATGGATGCATGACCAGTCATTACGCCTGGTGAACAAGGGCTACAAACCTGTGGAAATCGCCGAGTTCATGCGTCAGAACGTGCCATCGAGCCTGGCCAGCGAATGGTTTACCCGTGGCTATTACGGGTCGGTGCAGCGCAACGCCAAAGCGGTGTATCAGCAATACATGGGCTGGTACGACGCCAACCCGGCCAACCTGGATGCCTTGAGCAATGTTGATTACGGGCGCAAGTTTGTCGATTACGCGGGCGGTGCCGATGCCTTGCTGGCCCGCGCCCGCACGGATTATCAAGCTGGTGAATATCGCTGGGTGTCTCAGGCCATGAACCATCTCGTCGATGCCGAACCGACCAATCAAACCGCACTGGAGCTGTTTGCCGACGCCCTGGAGCAGCTCGGTTACCAGGCCGAATCGTCGGTAGAACGTAACAGCTACCTGACCGGCGCTCAGGAGTTGCGCAGCGGCGGGAAAAAAGTGCCTTCACCGTTGCGCACTGCGAGCCCGGACACCATTCGCGCGTTGTCCATCGAAAACATTTTCGACTTGCTCGGGGTTCGTCTCAATGGGCCGAAGGCCGAGGGCAAGCACATCGTCATGAACTGGAATTTCACCGACAGCGGCAAGCAATATGTGCTCAACCTGGAGAACTCGGCGCTGACCTACTCCGCCGATCGGGCTGCGCCAAACCCGGACGCCACCTTGACGCTGAATCGCGACACCCTGAATGCGATCATGACCCAACAACTGACACCGCAGCAGGCCCTGCAAGGTGGACAACTGAAAATCGAAGGTAACGCCCAGGCCTTCGGCAGTCTGCTTGGCCTCATGGACACGTTCTCGCCGAATTTCGAAGTCGTCCTGCCCAACCCGCCGGTGCAATAAACGCTGCCGCCAAAAACGAAAACCTCGCCGAAAAGTGTCCCGGCGAGGTTTTTGTTTGCCATATGCTCAGCCTTGCTGCCGGTAATCTGTCGGCGACAACCCGGTCCAGCGCTTGAAGGCGCGGGTAAAATTGCTGGTATCACTGAAACCCAGCAGGAAGGTGATTTCCGTGACGGGACGCGAGGCCTGGCTCAGGTAGCTGCATGCCAGTTCCTTGCGCGTGTCATCGAGTAATTGCTGGAAACTCGTCCCGCGCTGGGACAGCTTGAGCTGAAGCTTGGTCGGGCTCATGCACAACGCGCTGGCAACCTTGTCCCGCGTGCAATCGCCATCCGGAAGAAATTCGATAATCTTCTGCGTCACACCGGTGATGACATCGTTTTTGTCCAGCCGCGCCAAATAACTGATGATGATGTTGTCGTTGACTTGTGCCAGCTCCGGGCACGAACCACTCAGCTCGCGCACCATATCGGCCTTGTCGAAGACCAATAGTCCATAGTCCTGACTGAAGACCACCGGTGAGCGAAACAACGTCTCGTAAGGCTCGGCACCTTCGTGCGGCATGGGGCGGCGCATTTCAACGCGCTGGGGGTTGAATGTTGGCGTGTCAATCAGGCGCATGGTGCGCACCAGAAAGCCGAAAAATGCGTCTTCGGTCTCGCTGCTGAGAGGCACCCGATGCTCGAAGCGCAATGACACCTCATTCGCGGTCTCGCTGACGCTGACAGTAGCCACCTGCGACGCCAGGCGGAAATAACGCTCCAGACGCCGGCTGAAATCCATCAAGGTACCACTGGCCGCCAGGGCATAGCCCAATGCATGAAGGTGAGTCAGATGCAGATGCTTTGACACTATAAGGCCGAAATACGGGTTGTTGGTCACATCCACACAGGCCTGGAACAAGCGGGTCATTGTCGCGACAGGCAGGCGAATCATCGGGTCGGCGGACAGGCCCAGGGGAATGCCGACGGAGGTGAAGATACGTTTGCTGTCCACACCACTGGCGTCCAGCGCCCGAGCGATGGCAACGGTGTAGCTGCCGATGGTGGTGGGCTGCAGCGCTTCCTCGCCTGCGGCCGGTGCGTCGCCGGGTCTTTTTGTCGTCGAACCTGACATGGGATTGCCTGTTGAAAATGCGATTGTCGATACTCGCTCCGGGCAGCTTGCCGGTCAATCTGCCGGTGGTGCCTTGCTCCAGATGTGCCGGTGCTTGGCACGATCGTCACCTGCGCCGCTGACCGTCGAATTCGTTCTATTGACCGGTGGCGAAGCGCTCTTCTCCTGACAATGCAGTGAAGTTGTGCATCGGATAAAGAGAAGAACGCATGAACGAGAACACGGTATTCGATTACATCGTAGTTGGCGCAGGTGCTGCCGGCTGCGTCGTCGCCAGTCGCTTGTCGGAAGATCCGGACATTCACGTCTGCTTGCTCGAAGCGGGCGGCCCTGATACTCACCCGTTAGTGCACATGCCGGCGGGGATCGCCGCCATGGTGCCGACGTCGATCAATAACTGGCAGTACCAGACCGTACCCCAGTCCGGCTTGAACGGCCGGATCGGCTATCAGCCCAGGGGCAAGACGCTGGGTGGCAGTTCATCGATCAATGCCATGGCCTATCACCGCGGCCACCCTGAGGATTTCGATCGCTGGGCGGCATTGGGCAACCCAGGCTGGAGTTATCAAGACGTATTGCCGCTGTTCAAGCGCGCCGAGCACAACGAGCATTTCAACGACCCGCTGCACGGCCAGAATGGCCCCCTCAACGTACGCTTCCATACCTCCCCCAATCCGTTCGGTGAAGTTTTTGTCGAGGCCGGCATCCAGGCAGGCTATCGCGCATGCCCTGATCAGAACGGCGCGACCATGGAAGGATTCGGACGCGTGCAGGTGATGCAGAAGGATGGCCAGCGCTGCAGCGCGGCCCGGGCTTACCTGACACCCCATAAGCATCGGCAGAACCTTCGCATCGAAACTCACGCCCACGCTACCCGTATCATTTTCGAGGGCAAGCGCGCGATAGGCATTGAGTTCCTGCAGAACGGTGTAAAACGTTCATTGCGCGCCCGCCATGAGGTGATTCTGAGTTCCGGAGCGTTCAACTCGGCGCAGCTGTTGCTGCTGTCCGGAATCGGTCCCAAAGACGATTTGTTGAAACTGGATATCCCGGTACTCCACGACTTGCCGGGTGTCGGGCAAAACCTTGTGGACCATATCGATTACGTGCACTCATTCCGTGTCAAATCCCGCCGCCTGATGGGCCTTTCGTTTACCGGATTGTGGGACATGACCAAAGCCGCAGTCTGCTACTGGCGTCGTCGCAGCGGTCCGCTGACCAGTAACTTTGCCGAAGCGTGCGCCTTCATCAAGACCTCACCGGAACTGCCTCAAGCCGACATCGAGCTGGCGCTGACCATCGCCATGTTCGCCAATCACGGTCGTACCTTGTACAGCGGGCATGGCTTGAGCGTGCATGCGTGCCTGCTGCACCCAAAAAGCATCGGGCGCCTGACGCTCGCCAGCACCGACCCGTTGGAACCGCCACTGATCGACCCGGCATTTCTGACGCATCCCGACGACATCAAGACGCTGGTCAAAGGTTACCGTGTCATCCAGCAAATCATGGCCACCCCGGCCTTCCAGGCATTCAATCCCAAGGATGTGATTGCAATGCCCATGAACACCGATGCGGAGATCGAACAGGTACTGCGCAATCGCTCCGACACGCTTTATCACCCGGTGGGCACGTGCAAAATGGGTATCGATGCCATGGCCGTGGTAGACCCGCGTTTGAAAGTCTACGGCGTGGAAG
>Ga0075432_10000502_pt1 | contig 11734 bp, 8 predicted proteins | sample RhiMethybrSRZTD1_FD_72781 | JGI IMG/M metagenome (GOLD analysis project Ga0075432, IMG submission 72781) | Populus rhizosphere microbial communities from Tennessee, USA - Rhizosphere MetaG P. TD hybrid SRZTD1 | ecosystem: Host-associated > Plants > Roots > Rhizosphere > Soil | place: USA... | reverse complement strand
ATCACGCAGATCAGAATCAGGTTGGCCCAGAAACCCTGCAGGCGCGAGGCGGCGTAGGCGATGGGGAAGCCCATCACGATCGACAGGATGGTCACCATGAAGCTGATCTTGAAGGTCAGGGCGAAGGTGTCCCAGTAGATGGTTTCCTGGAAAATCCGGATGTAGTTGGCCAGGGAAAAACCTTCCTCGGTCTGGACCGACTGTAAGGCCAGCCAGCACAGCGGCATAATCAACAGCACCACCACCATCACCAGCGCGGGGGTGAGCAGCAACAGCATCGAGGTGTGTTCCTTGCGTTCTTCGCGGGCCAGGGCGTGTTCGCTGGTCAAAGGCAACTGGGGCTGGGGCTGGGGCTGGTCGCTGGAGTCGGGCATGGATTTGGCGAGATAGGCGTTTGACATAAAGACCTCTCGTCACTGCAGGGGGCTGGAGGGAATCCAGCGCTGGCGGACAGTGCTGGTGGCAATTGTCCTCGCGGACTGCAAGGTGCGGTGCTCGGATAGTGTCATGTAAAGAACTCCCAATGGTGGGCAGGTACTTAGGGCGAGCGCGAGTTGTCTGCACAGGTCACTCTGCGGGACCCTCAGGCCTAATGTACCGGGATGCCAACGAACGAAGCGGGTGGAATTGGCCGGTGCCGAAGTGCTTTATGTCGAAATCGGGGAGGCAGACGGCATGTCCTGCGCCGAGGCGTCTGGCCGGTGGCGCAGCGACAATCGGCCATTATTTTTTCTGGACAAAGGCCAGCCAGCGCTCTTCTGCCTTGACCCCATCCTGCGAGGCCCACCATTGCGCCGAGAGCAGGGCCTGGCGGGAGATGTTTTCGGGGGCGGACGGCAGCTTGGCTTCGCGCTGGGCCGGGATCACGCCGGTCTCGAATGCCGCGGGATTCAGCGGGCCGTAGTCGATGATCATCGGTAGCGCCGCCTGGAGCTTCGCATCGATGGCTTCGTTGACGAACTTCATGGCCGCCACCTTGTGCGGGGAACCCTTGAGTACGCACAGTGAGTTGGTTTCCAGCACGCCCTGGTTGTAATCGAAGGCCACCGGCGCACCGGCGGCCTGCACGGCGGTGATACGGCCGTTCCAGGCCTGAATCATGTCCACTTCACCGTCGCTGATCAGCTGCGCGGACTGCCCGCCGGATGTCCACCAGGTGGCAATGTCGGGCTTGATCTGTTCGAGCTTCTTGAAGGCGCGATCAACGTCCAGCGGGTAGAGCTTGTCCACCGGAACGCCGTCCGCCAACAACGCGATTTCCAGGGTCGGACGCGGCAAGTTGCGCAGGGAGCGTTGGCCCGGATATTTCTTTGTGTCCCAGAAATCGGCCCAGGTTTTGGGTACGTTGTCGCCCTTGAAGGCGTCCGTGCGATACGCCAGCACCGTGGAGTAACTGATGTAGCCGACGCTGTATTCGTCCTTGAGGCTATCGGGTAACTGCGCGGCGTTGGGAATCAAGGATAGGTCGAGCTTCTCGAACAGGCCTTCGGCCTCGCCTCGAATGCAATCCCCGGTGGGCAGGTCGACCACGTCCCAGCTGACTTTGCCGCTTTCGACCTGGGTCTTGATGATCGGGTAGGCCTTCGGTGAACTGTCCTGCTTGAGCGTCAGGCCGAGTTTTTTCGCGGCCGGCTCGAGAATCGCCTTGCTCTGTGCTTCCTGATAGGCACCGCCCTGGGAAACGAATGTGATGTCCTCGGCCATGGCCTGGGTGGCGCCACCGATTAACAGGGCCAGGCTCGCGAGTTTGAAAGCTGTGGTGCGCAATGTGCTCATGGAAAGACTCCGAATGGTTGGCAGATTTCTTGGGCGAGCTGTAGGTTTTGTTGTCGGTCGCTCTGCGGGACCATGAAGGTCTAATGTACCGGCTTGTCCATGAAGGAAGCGGCTATAAATTTGCGGATGAAAAGTTGTTTATTGCGAAAATCGGAACGGTCACGGTATTTCGTGCGTCGAGTGCGGGGGAGAGCGTCGAGAGCGTCTCGTCCGTAGCGGCTCCGCTGGGGTATCTATCCGATGCGGTATTTGGCGTGGCGTTCCGGCGTGTTAACGGTCAATCTCCGGGGCGGCATCGGCGTGGGGCGTCTATCTAGTTTGTGGGGCGCGGGCTCATGCGGACGCTCGCAAATGTCGATTCGTTTCGTGCCTGGTCGAACGCTGTGACCGGTTGCACCCATCACGGTTGAGCGATGGCAGGCATGGCGGGCTTGCGACTGGCGCCTGAGCTGCAGCGCTCGTCGCTCGGCGATACACCGAAGTACCCGCGATAGCATTCGGAAAAGTGGGGTGTGAATACAAAACCGCAGGCGGCCGTCAGCTCGATGATCGACATCGACATCGACATCGACATCGACGTTTGCATGAGCAACTGCCGCGCTCGAATGAGGCGTAGCCGCAGGTAATAACGTGATGGTGCGCAGTTCAGGTATTTCTGAAGCGAGCGCTCCAGCTTTAGACGTGACAGGTCCACGTTTGCACGAGGTGATCCAGATCGGTCGGTTCCTCGAGGTTGGCCTCCATCAACGCGACGATTTCCTGCAGTTTCGTTTGATGGGTGTCCAGTACATGCTTGAGCGGCACGCGCTGATGATCCTGTTCGTTGATGCACTCGTAGACGAAAGTCTCCGATATGTCCGCAGACAATTTGCAACCGTGATCGCGACTGATCGGGTGCAGCATCATATCCATGGGCGCCGTTCCGCCAGAGCTGGTGAACCGGCTGCGGTCGAGGATAAACAGGCTCGCGCTCATGCTGATTCGCGGGAAAGCCTCCTGCATGCGCCTGTAATGTGGGGAATGGTTGCCGCGAGGTGCCCGTGGCGGCTAAAAACACAGAAAATGAGCGGGTGACCTGATTGTCTTTGATCAATTCACCGCTTTCAGAATCGCTGGGGGCTGAAGTCAGCCAGAAATACATGACGCTCTTAAGATGAGATACAAAAAGACGCGACGGGTCCCGGCTGGAATCGGTTGCTGGCTCCCTCAAATATGCGTTACGGGCGCAGTCTAGTCCGATTTCTGCCCACTTTCTCTACCGTGGTATCAGTCTCACTAACCCTAGCCAATGACTGTTGCGACGTTCACTGAGCGCGTTGCGCTTCAAGTTGGCAATGACCCATAGGGGACGCTCAATCCGTACAAGAGCATGACGTCGCCCGGCTGCACGTCCCAGCGCGATCTCAGGATCAGCCCATGCCCCTCCAGCGCGAGACTCACGGTCACTTCACCGTCGTTGCTCGACAGGGTTGCACTGACCTTCTCCTGTTTGGAAGGCTCGATTCAGGAGATTGTGGCGCTGGCTTGCGGGATCTTCGATTTCATTACCCAGCACTGCTCATCGATCGATTCACCTCTCTGGTGAAAGGCGAAGTACTGTGGCGGGCTGGGTGACATTGCCTCCAGGGCGCGACGTGGTGGCAACCCACCCATGCCGCGGCTTGATGGAACAGCTTTCCCTGAGCAGTCAGTAGGGGGAGGCGCCACTTGCAGGGGGTGCCGATAAAGCGCCGAGACCGAAGTCGTTGGCCAATCCGCGGGTCGCCCGTGCCAGCAGCGTCAGATCGAGCCCTACTGCGACGAAGGTGGCCCCCAGTTCGAGGTAGTGCCGTGCGAGTTTGGCATCGCCTGTCAGAGTGCCAGCGGCTTTGCCACTGGCAACGATGGTGCGTATGGCTTTCTCGATCGCCTGCTGCACTTCAGGGTGCTCAGGATGCCCACGATGCCCCATTGAGGCGGCCAGATCAGCCGGCCCAATGAAAATGCCGTGCACGCCTTCGACGGCGCAAATGGCTTCAAGGTTCTCGAGTGCAACCCTGGATTCAGCCTGCACCAACAAGCAGACATCGTCGTTGGCCGTCTCCAGGTAGTCCGTGTAGCCTCCCCAGCGCGAGACACGAGCCGCCGCTGCACCTACGCCTCTTGTGCCTTGCGGCGGGTAGCGGGTAGCGGCTGCCAGAGCGATGGCTTGCTCGGCGGTATCGACCATTGGTACGAGCAACGTTTGAACGCCGATGTCGAGCATCTGTTTGATCATTGCCGGATTGCCATCGACGGTGCGTGCCACTGGATGGGCCGGATAAGGCGCAACGGCCTGCAACTGTGCAAGTGTGCTCCGCACGTCATTTGGCGCGTGTTCACCGTCGATCAGCAACCATTGGAAGCCTGCTGTGGCGCAAATTTCGGCGCTGTAGGAATTGGCCAGTGAAAGCCAGAGACCGATGACCTTATCGCCTCGCGAAAGCGCGGTCTTGAACGGATTTCCCATGATTGCCTGTACTCCTCTGTTGTGTTTGTCGGAACTAGTTCAGGCCGCCCTGACAAAGGTATTTGATGTGCATGTAGTCCTCCAGGCCGTAGCGTGAACCCTCACGGCCATAGCCCGACTCTTTGACACCCCCAAACGGTGCGGCCTCTGCGGCGAGAGCGCCTTCGTTGATGCCCACGATGCCCGATTCCAGGGCCTCGGCCACGCGCCAGACGCGTTTGACGTCCCGGGTATAAAAGTAGGCCGCCAACCCGAATGGAGTGTCGTTGGCCAGGTCAATCACTTGCGCTTCAGTCGTGAACCGGAAAATCGCTGCGACGGGGCCGAATGTCTCTTCATTACAGAGCTCCATTTGCGGGGTCGCATTGATCAACACAGTGGGCGCGTAGTAGTTCGGGCCGTCTGCGAAACCCTCGCGGATGCGTCGACCGCCAGTGGCGATTTCTGCGCCTTTTGAGACAGCGTCATCCACATGGCGAGCGATCTTGTCGACGGCTCGCGCATTGATCATCGGACCGATCTGAGAATCGCTATGGGAGGCTGGCCCGACTTTCAGCGCGCTGACCCTTGCCACCAGCTTTTCAACGAATTGGTCGTGCACAGCGCTCTGCACATAGATCCGGTTGGGGCACACACAGGTCTGACCGCCATTGCGAAACTTGGACACCATCAGGCCGTCCACCGCAGCGTCGAGGTCCGCATCGTCAAAAACAATGAATGGGGCATTACCACCCAGTTCAAGCGAGCACTTTTTCAATGTGTCGGCCGACATTCGGGCCAGGTGCTTGCCCACTGGCGTCGACCCTGTAAAGGTGATCTTGCGCACCCGTGAATCAGCCAGCCAGGCGTCTACCACTTCGGGTGTACGCTCCCGCGAAGCGGTGACGATGTTCAGCGTTCCTGCCGGAAAGCCTGCTTCCTCAGCCAGGCGCACAAGTGCAAGGGACGTCAGTGGCGTGTCTTCGGCCGGCTTGCAGACGACGGTGCAACCTGCCGCCAGTGCTGGAGCGATCTTGCGGGCAATCATCGCCGCCGGAAAATTCCAGGGCGTGATCGCAGCGACCACGCCAACAGGTTCCTTGATTGCAGTCATGCGGCGACCCGCGACTGGTGCCGGGATCACATCGCCATATGAGCGCGTCGCCTCCTCGGCAAACCACTCGACATAGCTGGCGGCGTAGACCACTTCGCCGCGCCCCTCTGCGAGGGGTTTTCCCTGCTCCAGCGATATCAGCCTGCCCAGATCCTCCTGATGCTCAAGAATCAGATCGTTCCAGCGTTTGATCAGTTGCGCGCGCTGTTTGGCAGGGGTGGTGCGCCAGGCTGCAAAGGCCGAATGAGCGGCATCGACGGCTTCACGCGCGTCAATGGCGTTGCTGTCGGGCACTTGGGCGATATAGCAGTCGTCGGCCGGGTTGGTGACAGACAGCAGCGCCTCTGGAACTCTGGTGCACCAACGGCCACCAATGAAATTCTGCGTTCGAATCAGGTCGTTGCGGGTCAGTTTCAAGCTCATGCCGAGGTTCCTTGAATGTGTGCAAACGGGTTGGATCAGCTGACGATGCCCAGGTGCCAGGGCACGAACTCGTGATCCCCAAGCCCCAACAATTCGCTCTTGGTCGAGGCGCCTGAAGCGGCCTCCAGGATGTGCTCGAAGATGCGCTCACCCATCTGCTCAACCGACAGCTCACCGTCAAGAATGAGGCCGCAATTAATGTCCATGTCTTCTTCCAGACGGGTGAACATCGGGGTGTTGCTGGCGAGTTTGATCGTTGGCGCCGGCTTGCTCCCGAACATCGAGCCCCGTCCCGTTGTGAAGCAAATGAGGTTGGCACCGCTGGCGATTTGACCGGTTGAGGCAACAGGGTCATAGCCCGGTGAATCCATGAACACGAACCCGGCCTTGTCAATCGGCTCGGCGTACTCGTACACCGCCTGCAACGGTGTCGTGCCGCCTTTCATGGCAGACCCCAGCGATTTTTCGAAGATATTGGCCAGACCACCGGCCTGATTACCGGGGCCTACGACGCCATTGAACTGGCCATTCTGACCTCGCGTGTATTCTTCCCACCAGGCCAGGCGGTCCAGTAGCTTCTGGCCCACCTCGGGACTGATCGCACGTCGCGTCAGCATGAACTCCACACCGTGGATCTCGGGTGTCTCGGACAGAATGGCCGTGCCGCCATGACGCACCAGAATATCCATCGCAGCCCCCAATGCCGGGTTGGCGGTGATGCCTGAAAAGCCATCGGAGCCGCCGCATTCCAGTCCGATTTTCAGGTGCGCCGCACTGACCGGGACACGCTTTATATCGTTGGCTTCGGGCAGCATCGCTTCGATCGCTGCAATGCCTTGAGCGATGGTTGCACGCGTGCCGCCGGTATCCTGCATCACGAACGTGCGCAGATTGCGATCGGGCACCAGATGCTGAGAATCGACGAGGCTGGCCACTTGGTTTCGCTCGCAACCCAGTCCGATGATCAGTACAGCCGCCAGATTGGGATGGCGGGCGTACCCGGCGATGGTGCGCTGCAGCACGTCGAAATGATAACTGGGGGACGACATGCCACACCCGCTTGTCTGGGCGAATGCGACGACGCCATCAACGTTCGGGTAGGCGGCGAGCCGCTCGGGCGTGAAGTGTTCGGCGATCTTCTTGATCACGGTCGACGAGCAGTTTACCGACGAAAGGATTCCAATGAAGTTGCGCGTGGCAACACGGCCGTCTGCTCGCACGATGCCCATGAACGTAGCGCGTTTATCGGGCGCTACATAGTCCACCGGGCGCACATCCTCACAGAAGCCAGGGTCTCGGTTGAAATCGATGAGTGCGATGTTGTGGGAATGAACGTGCTCGCCCTTGATGATATTGCGCGAAGCGACACCGATGATCGTGTCGTACTTACGCACGGGTTCACCGGCCATGATGTCCTGCGCAGCGATCTTGTGCCCGGCCGGCACTTGCGCCCGGACGCGTACCCCCAGTTCAGGCAGCTCGTCACCAAGGCCGATCAATTGGCGAGCGACGAGGACGTTGTCGTTGGCGTGTAGACGTATCAGTCTGTGAGTGGCATGGGTCGTGGTAGTCGTCATGAAACAATCCTGGCGTCCAGATTACGGCGGTGGAGAAGGTGAAACGCAGGCGTTATCCCTGCGTAGCTCATCAGGCATCAGCGGCTATAGGGGTCATTCAACACCTGAGAGGATGTGGTGGCGTGCCGAGGCTCCGTCGGCTTGGACGCGACGATGGGTTCGACCTTCTTCAGCAGGAATGCGTAGTTCAGGATGCCTAGCATTCCGAGCACAGCTGAGAAGACCAGAGCCATTTTGAACGACCCTGTCGAGGCAACGATGAATCCGGTGATCACCGGCCCCAGTACGCCGCCGAAGTTCGCAACCATGTTCTGCAATCCGGCCACGGTCGAGGTCATGTTCTTCGGCGCGACGTCACCCGGCAGAGCCCAGACTTGCGAAGCCGCGACGGTGGTGCCGGCCTTTGCAATGCACAGCAAGAGGACAGTGAGCCCAACCGACGTGGTCAACGGAGCCAGTCCGATGCACAGCGCCATCGAGAGACCCACGATGAGAAACAGTTTGCGTGTCGCGGTGAGCGACAGGCGTCCACTGTGGACCACCCTGTCGGAAAGCCACCCGGCAGCGATCTCGGTGAAGAGGCCGCAAATCAGCGGAAGCGAGGCGACCATGCCCATCTGAAGCAGGCCCATTCCCTGTTCCTTCACCAGGTAAGTGGGCAGCCAGGTGATGAAGAAGTACGAGATGTAGTTGATGGTGAAGAAGCCCAGGCACATCGCCCAGATATTGCGGTGCTTGAGCAGTTCGTACCATTTCATCGCAATCGTGGCATCAACACCGTGCTGCTGGGTCTGACCACCCCGGATGTATTCCACCTCGGCTGCGTTGGCGCTTCTGTGTTTCTCTGGTGTGTCCGAGAAGTACCACCACCAGATCAGGCTCCAGACGAGGCCGGTCAGACCCACGATTGCAAACGTCATGCGCCAGTCGAAAGTCATCATCAATGTCACGATGAGTGGCATCGCCACGGCACCGCCGAATTTCGAGGCACTGTCAAAAAGCCCCGAAATGGTTGCCCGTTCCTTGTCCGGGAACCACTTGGACGCGATCCCGGCATTGGCCGGATAAGCGCCGGCTTCACCGACGCCGAGTGCCACTCGCAGTCCGACCAAAGATGCAAAGCCAGTCGCCAGCCCTGTCGCAGCCGTAGCGAGCGACCATGAGCCTACGGCGATGCCAAGCCCCATTTTTTGCCCGAATTTGTCTGCCACCCAGCCAGCAGGAATTTGTAGCAGAGCGTAGGACCAGAAAAATCCAGATAAGACGATACCCATCATCTCGGGCGTCAGGCTGAATTCTTTGACGAGCTCAGGTGCTGCGACTGAGAGAACGGTGCGATCGATATAGTTGATGGCGATGGCAAACCACATCAGACCTGCCACAACCCAACGAGCGTTGGATTTCTTGCCTTGATTCACCACGGCGTTACTTAGCGGTTTTGTGGTACTTGGAGTGCGCATTGCTTGTCTCCGGTCATTGTTTTTGTTCTTCGATACTGAATCGTCGTTACATTGCTGAACAATGAATAAGTGGACATACTTCATAACGGTTTCGACATATACGCTTCTTCTGCCGGAGATAAAGCAGGTGAGTGACATCGATAGAGTTTTGCGCTCCAACCTCAAACTCAAGCATTTGCAGCTTGTCGTTGCGCTGGATGAGTTCCGCCATTTGGGGCGGTCAGCGGAATTTTTGTCGCTTACCCAACCGGCAGTCAGCAAGTCGCTGGCGGAAATCGAAAAGATGTTCGGACTTGAGTTATTCATCCGCTCTACGCGAGGCACTCGGCCGACCGCCTACGGCGAGCAAGTTGTCCGATTTGCGCGCTCGGTGCTTGTGGATTTTGACCGTACCTGTGACGACATCGCTTCAGTCGCCAGTGGCGGAGCCGGTCGTATCCGCGTCGGCGCAATGGTCGTCGCCACACCTGGATTGCTGGTAGGAGCCGTCGGCCGCCTCAAGGTCAGCTCGCCACAGACGACGGTGTCGATCGAGGAAGGTGATCTCACGCGCCTGTTGCCGAGGCTGCGCACAGGCGAGCTCGATTTCATCGTGGGCCGACTGGAGCCGGGCTATAGCTCTCCGGACCTTGAAACAGAGGCGTTATACGCCGACCCCATGAGGGTTGTCGTCGCCGCCGATCATCCACTGGCCACAGTGGCCCGACCCGCCTGGCATAATCTGGCGGCGCTTCCCTGGGTCGTTCCCCCAGCGTGGGCATCCTCGCGGGTCAAGCTGAATCAGATGTTCTACAAGCATAAGCTGCAACCCCCAGCTGACATTATCGAAACCTCTTCTTTTTTGGTGACGATGACGTTCATGAGGAAAAGAGGGTGCGTCTGTTTCGTCGCGAGTGAGGTCGCGCATTACCTCGAATCCGTAGGCCTTGGTCACACCTTGCCGCTGGAGGTGCCGATCGAGTTACCGTCGGTGGGCATCATTCTGCTACGTAACGGGCTGAGAACCCCCGTTGCCAGCACCCTCATCGACGCTCTGCATGAACAGGCCATGGACATTAGAGGTGAGACTGCGCCTGAGTGAATGTGCATGCGGCGGCTGTACCGAGAATCTGGTGGCTGTGTTCGAGAGCGTCGACAGCGCAGAGCGAGAAGAGCGTCTGGCTCAACAGGTCGTAGTGGAACAAGGGGTCACGCCAGCACGATCACTCTATGACGCGCTGCGTCCCGCATCTCGAAACCTCGGCGAGGTAGACCTTGAGGCATTTACCCGAGGGGGGCGCAAAAAGTCGTGAACAATCTCAGGAGTATCTCGGACGATGGCATCCGCGCATGGTCTACCCGCGACCGTTCGCTTCTGGCCCAGAGTGTGTAAAAACGCTCTGACCTCATCGCCTTGGATCATCGACCTTCGTTGGCTCAGCGATCGCACGGTCAATGCTGCGGGTCGCATCGGTCAGACCTGGAATACGTCAACGCTGTTTTTACAGCCTCTGAGATGGGCCAAAATCAGCCTTTTTCAGGCCGTCAGTGTTTTCATCAAACTGTGAGCACCGATGATTTTCATAACCCGTTTCAAGTTGTAGGCGAGAACATTCAAGCTCATCTCCGCACTCACCCCGGCCAGTTTTCGCGTCAGGAAGTGCGTCGCACCCATCCATTGTTTGAGCGTCCCGAAGGGATGCTCAACAGTCCGTTTTCGGACTCCCATCATCTCCGGTGCTTTGCTCAACCGAAGCTGCATTTCCTCTAAGACGGCTTCATGCTCCCAGCGTCGAATTCGTCGCTCCGTGCTCGGCGTGCACTGTGCTTTCAACGTGCAGCCCTGGCATTTCGAACTCCAGTAACGGTGCAACTTCAGGCCTTTTTCAACGTTGGTGTAGCGCCAAATGAGCGTTTCACCAGTCGGACAAATGTACTCGTTTTTGGTCGTGTCATAGATGAACGCATCGTTATTGAAGCGCCCGTCAGCCTTGGCTCCAGAGGTCATCGGCTTGGGCGCGTAGGCGGTGATGCCTGCATCGTGACAAGCCAGGATTTGTTCGCTTTTGAAGTAACCTCGGTCAGCCACTACCGACAACGTATCTGACGCTAACGCCTCGCGGGCCTGCTTGGCCATCGAACTGAGTTGATCGCGGTCGTAACCGACGTTGCTCACCTCATGGGCAACGATCAAATGGTGCTGCGTATCGACCGCTGTTTGCACGTTGTAGCCGACGATTCCCGTGCCGCGCGTCATCATGGAGCGAGCGTCTGGATCGGTCAGTGAGACTTGTTTATCCGGCGATTCATTGAGCTGGATTTCGATCGCCTGAAGCTTCTTCATTTGAGTTTTGAGCTTGGCGATTTTCTCTTCCAGCCGCACGGCACTGGGCTCGGAAGCTGTTGGTTCTTGCCGATCGGCAGCATCGAGTACCGTCAGGTAACGGTTGATGCTCGATTCAATTTTTTCCATCCGCCGCTTCAGTTTGGCGCTGGTGAAATTGCGGTCGCGATTGTTGACTGCCTTGAACTTACTGCCATCGATGGCGACCAGATTTTCTCCAAACAGTCCCAGCTGCTGACACAGCACATCGAACTGGCGACAGACGCCTCGGATGGCCTTGCTGTTGTCTTTTCGGAAGTTGGCGATAGTCTTGAAATCCGGCATCAAACGCCCGGTCAACCACATCAGCTCGACGTTGCGTTGAGCTTCTCGCTCCAAACGTCGGCTCGACTGGATGCGGTTGAGATAACCGTAGATGTAGATCTTCAACAAGACCGAGGGATGGTAAGCAGGTCGGCCAGTGTCGGCTCGAATAGCACCGTCAAAACCCAGTTTGACCAGGTCAAGTTCATCGAAGAAGACATCGACTACACGCACCGGATTGGTATCGCTGACGTAGTCGTCGAGGCTCTCGGGAAGTAAGGTACCTTGGCC
>Ga0075432_10000499_pt1 | contig 11756 bp, 14 predicted proteins | sample RhiMethybrSRZTD1_FD_72781 | JGI IMG/M metagenome (GOLD analysis project Ga0075432, IMG submission 72781) | Populus rhizosphere microbial communities from Tennessee, USA - Rhizosphere MetaG P. TD hybrid SRZTD1 | ecosystem: Host-associated > Plants > Roots > Rhizosphere > Soil | place: USA... | reverse complement strand
TCTTCCAGCTCCCCTTCGACCAGGTCGCAGAGATCCTTGGCAAGCCGTCGGCGACCTGCCGTCAGCTGGCCAAGCGGGCCCGTGCCAAGGTGGCGAGCGGCCCCCATACCACCGAGCGCGAGATGCTGGACCACGAGCTGCACAAGATCTCACACGTCTTCCTCGCAGCTTGCGCCAACGGCGACCTCCAGGCGCTCACCGCTGTGCTGCACGATGAGGCCTGGGGTGTGGCCGACTTCACCGTCGGCGATCCGCCACAGCTCCGGCCGCGGCGCAGCAGCCAGCAGGTTCAGCGCGGCGCCGACCGCATCGCCAGGTCACTGTTGCGATACTTCGGCGCCAACGTCACCCTGGTCAGCGCACCCGCCGCGTCGGGTGTTGCCTTCCTGGCATTTCTGCACCGGCGGCCGTACGCGACCATCACCGCCTCGATAGAGGACGGGCTGCTGACCAACCTGCATGCCGTCGTCAATCAGGACGCGCTACGCAGAGCCAACTCGCCCACTTCTCGAGCGAGAGAATGACGGCGAGCCGTACAGCTTCGAGATGCCTAGCCCGCTGATGAAGCGGTGCCCAGCCACTCGATGCAGTTCTCTCTCGACTCCTAATGGATAGCTCTGCTCGGGGCAGATCCGCGGGCGCCGGCTACACCAACTTTAAGGTCCGAAACTCTCCACAAACGGTCAACGTCGTTGGTCCCATCTGGGCGTTGTGCGCTGCCGGCGGCGCACTCCTCGGGTGCGAGAGCATTCCTCGTACCCAGGTCTATCAGCGTCTCGGGCGCGGGCAGCGGCGTGGAGGCGAACGGCCGGCTGAGCTTTCGCTTCTCCTGTGACATCGGTTCTCGGGGGCCGCCGCTGCCGGTGCCGGCGAGTTTCCCGGATGAAGGTCATTGGTGGCATTGCCGAACTTGCCTCGTGTGATCCAAGGCGGCGCTGCGCACCCCGCCGCCGCTCCGCGTGTCCTCGCTTCGCTGGGGGCCGCAGCCCGCCGTGCGGTTGAACGATCGTTCCCGGGGCTCGACCGGATGGACCTCCTGATTTCAGTCGAACCCAACCCCCTCAATCGACGCACGTCATCGCGGTTGGTTGCCACGTCGCGTCGGTGACCTAGGGGCGTGGACGGTGCAGGCTCAGATGCGAGCAGGAACCTTCCTTGGGGGGTGATGTCGGAGAGGTTGGCGGACGTCATGACTCCTCAAAGCCGGACTCATCGAATCTGAGCACATCAGCATTCTCGGAGATGGTGCGGATCTTGCTTTCGTCGAATCCGGCGTCCATTGTTGCTTCGATCTCGATGGTGACCCGAAGTCTGACGTTCGGCGAAGATGCGAGATGCGCAAGGATCTCGTCGTTGACTACCACGAGCGTCGTGTCCGTGATGTTGATCTGGAAACTGTCGTCTGACGGAAGCACGAGCCCGCGGTAGCGTTTTGCGTCCGCGTCGTACCCATCGGCCAATGCGAAGCCGTCGTGTTCCCAGAGCAGAGGTGGGTTGCGGAGGCCCGCGATCAGCACCGAACGGTCTCGCAGCCGCGGCATGTATGCATAGGTGGCGTATAGCCGCCACAGGTCACCGACTGTGAGATGCCCAGGAACCCAGAGCGGCTTGGCCGTCGTGTTGAGGACGTGGCGGATGGCGGCGGCCGCCTGTTCGGCCGAAAGGGCGCCATCGCTGCTGAGCCGTTTGGAGACGCGTTCGGCCAGGGACGTCGCCTGGCCTTCCGCCTTGGTCGCGGTGATCGTGATTGGCTGACCCTCGGGAACGAGGACCCACTGGTAGGTCCCCAGGAGCCGCGCTGCCGCGGTCTCGCCGGCCTGTCTCTGCTTTTCTATGGCCTGATTCTTTTGGTTCTGGGTGAGGTCCAGATCCTCCTGTTTCGCCAAGACGTCAGACCAGCCCAAGTAGTCGCGAACGGCGATGTCGAGCTCGGCCATCCGGTCATCGTCGGCAGCCAAATAGACCAGCATGTTGCGGTTCACCCGGTTGGCCGTGCCGCGGTTCTCGGTGGCCTTCTGCGCGAAGACCATCGCGGTCGACTCGGACAGGTTCCGCTTGTGCGTCGCCTTGGGGTGCAGGATGATCAACCGGGCCTCATCGGTGTCGGGGATGTCGCCGGTCTCCTCGGGGCAAGACGTAGACGCCGGCGAAGGCGCCTCGGCTGCGGCCCTGGTCTGCAAGCCGCCGGACGATCTCGGCCCAGACGTCCTCACGGTGCATCCGCTCGGCTTGATCCTTGGCGCGACGCGAAATGTTCGCCTGGAGGTCGTACCAGTACTTTCCGGAGCCCGAATAGAAGTACGTAGCCCTGTCTCCGAGCTGGGTGAGGGCAGAGTGGAAGGTGGCCTGCGTTGCGGGCGTGGAGCCAGTGCCGTCGCGGTCGACGAATGTCATCGATGGCTGCTAAAGGCCTGTCGGCAAATGTGGACCGTACGGCTCTCTTCGAGCATGCGGATTTCGGTCGTCGCTGAGCTGGACGTCGAGAGCGCGTGGACGCTGTTCAGCGGTCAAGGCTCCGGGGCAGCTTGCGCGGGGCCGAAGACGACGACTTACCGGGGCAACTCGGTGGTTCGCGCGGAGCGCATTAGCTGGGCCCGCTGCTCACCACGCCGGTTTCGTACGCGTAGATCACGGCCTGCACGCGGTCGCGCAGGCCGAGCTTCATCAGCACACGACTGACGTGTGTCTTCACCGTGGTCTCGGACACATACAGATCGGCCGCGATCTCCGCATTGGTCAGCCCACGCGCCAGCAGCTGCAGGGTCTCCCGTTTCCGGGCGGTCAGTGACGCCAGCCGCTCGCGGGCACCCGCGTCGACGGCCCGTGGCCGGTCTAGGAACGACTCGATCATCCGCCGGGTCACGGTCGGGGCGAGGAGCGACTCGCCCGCGTGCACTGCCCGGATGCCAGCCACCAGCAGCTCAGGCTGCATGTCCTTGAGCAGGAACCCACTCGCCCCAGCCTTCAGCGCCTCATAGACGTACTCATCCATGTCGAAGGTCGTCAACATCACCACCCGCACCCCGCACGAGGCGTCGGCCATGATCCGTCGTGTTGCTGTGATCCCATCGACTCCCGGCATCCGTACGTCCATGAGGACGACATCCGGCCGCAGCGCTGCCACCTGTGCCACAGCCTCGTCACCATCCACGGCTTCACCCACGACGTGCAGATCCGGTTCGATCTCGATGATCATTCGGAAGCCGGTCCGGACCAGCGCCTGGTCGTCGACGATCAGTACTCCCATCGAGGCCGCCGGGTGACCGTCGGCGGCACTCATGTCGAGCTCAACGGCAGCGTCGCGACCAGCTCGAAGCCACCCTCCGGCCTCGCCCGAGCTACGAGCGAACCGCCGTACACCGCAACGCGTTCCCGCATTCCCAGGAGTCCGTTGCCCACCTCTGCCCTCCGAGCCGAGCCCACCGGATCCTGACCGTCGTCGCGCACAGCCAGCTCGATCCGGTCCGTCCCGTAGTTGATCACCACCTCGGCGCGCCCCGGATCTTGCGCATGCCGCAGGGTATTCGTGAGCCCTTCCTGCACCAGCCGGTATGCCGTGAGGTCCAGGCCCGGCGCCAGGTCACGCGCCACCCCGGTCACCGAGAGCGCAACGGGCAAGCTCGGTGGCGACTGGGTGCATTCCCAGCCGTCGGGCGAGCACGCCGCGGTCTCGGCGTGCTCCTTGCCGACGTGAGCCGAGGCCGTACGCAGTGGCGAGCTCGGCGTTGGCGTAGGTTGAAGCGGCCGTCACTCCAGCAGCCAGGAGGCGTCCCGATGAGCGAGTCCAGTGGACCCACCAACTGGAATCAGAAGATCATCGAAGAGTTCCGCGCGAACGCAGGCAAGGTCGGCGGCTACTTCGCGGGTGCGCACATGATCCTCATCCACCACATCGGGGCGCGCTCCGGCACAGAGCGTGTCAACCCACTCAGCTATCTGCCCGACGGGGACGACATGATCATCGCGGCGACCAAGGGGGGAGCTCCGACGAACCCGGATTGGTACTACAACCTCAAGAAACACCCTCGTATCGCGGTCGAGGTCGGAACCGCGACCTTCCCGGTCGCTGCGACAGAAGTGACGGGAGAGGAGCGCAACGAGCTCTGGCGTCGGCTCGTCGAGTTACGACCGGGATTCGCTGCGTACGAGACGAAGACATCTCGCGTCTTTCCGATGTTCAGGTTGACGCGCCTCTCCTAGCCACGCTGGAGTCAGCTCGGAGGTTCCGTTCAAATACGAATCCGGCTGCTAGTGGGAATCACGGCTCACGTGATGTCCGGTGGAGCCGACAAGAAAGTCGAGGTCGGCGCCAGTGTCGGCCTGTCGTACGTGATCTATATAGAGCCGCTCCCAACCGCGTACGGGATTGGCAAAGCCCGCGAGGGTGGCGACGTTGGGCCGGCGACGCCGCAGCTCCTCCTCCGATACTCCTAGCGTCAACCTCCGGCCGGGTACGTCGAGGGTGATCTCATCTCCGGTCTGCACCAATGCCAGCGGTCCGCCGGCCGCGGCCTCGGGCGCGACATGCAGAACAACAGTTCCATAGGCAGTGCCGCTCATCCGGCCATCGCAGATGCGCACCATGTCGCGTACGCCGTGCTCGAGCAACTTCTTCGGCAGTGGCATGTTCGAGACTTCTGGCATCCCGGGGTAGCCCTTGGGCCCGCAGCCGCGCAGTACCAGCACGGTGTCGGCATCTACATCGAGTTCGGGATCGTCGATGCGCACGTGGAAGTCTTCGATGCTGTCGAAGACCAGAGCGCGTCCGCGGTGCTGGATGAGCTGCGGGGAGGCGGCTGCGGGTTTGATGATGGCGCCGGCGGGGGCGAGGTTGCCGCGCAGCACCGCGATGCCGCCTTCGGTTAGCAGCGGCTCGCGTCGAAGCCGGATCACCTCGGGGTCCCAGATGGGAGCGGCGTCCAGGTAGTCGACGAGTGGACGCCCAGTGACGGTAACGGCCGTCGGGTCGAGCAGATCGCGCACCTCCCGCAGAACTGCGAGCAGCCCGCCGGCACGGAAGAAGTCATCCATCAAGAACCGGCCCGCCGGCTGCAGGTCGACCAGCAGCGGCACATGTGAGCCAATCCGATCGAAATCATCGAGTGTCAGGTCGATACCGAGCCGACCGGCAATCGCCAGCAGGTGCACCACGGCATTCGTCGACCCGCCTACAGCTGCCATCGTCACGATCGCATTGGCGAACGAAGCATGCGTGAGGAAGGTGCTCGGCCGCCGATCGGCGGCGACCATCTCGACAACCAACCGTCCGGTCCCGTGGGCGGCTTCGAGAAGTCGACTGTCGGCCGCAGGTGTCCCGGCGACACCTGGGACAACCATGCCGAGCGCCTCGGCGATAAGCGCCATCGTGGACGCGGTGCCCATGGTGTTGCAGTGCCCCCGGCTGCGGATCATGGCCGACTCCGAGCGGGTGAACTGCTCCGCGGTAAGGGTGCCCGCCCGGACCTCCTCCGACAACCGCCAGACGTCGGTGCCGCATCCCAAGACAACGCCGCGGAAGGTGCCGGTCAGCATCGGCCCGCCGGGCACCACGACAGCGGGCAGGTCGACCGAAGCGGCGGCCATCAGCAAGGCCGGGATGGTCTTGTCGCAGCCACCGAGCAGCACCACACCGTCGATCGGGTTGGCCCGAAGCATCTCCTCGGTGGCCATCGCGGCCATGTTGCGCCACAACATCGCGGTGGGCCGGAGCAAGGTCTCGCCCAGCGACACCACCGGCAGCTCGAGCGGGATGCCGCCGGCCTCGTACACACCGTTCTTCACCGACGCGGCCACCTCGGTCAGGTGGGCGTTGCACGGGGTGAGGTCCGAGGCAGTATTTGCGATTGCGATATGCGGTCGGCCGGTGAACGCGTCGCCGGGCACCCCGCGACGCATCCACGCACGGTGGATATAGGCGTTGCGATCATCGCCGGCATACCAGTGGGAACTCCGCAGCCGGCTTCCGTCGTTCGACGAGGTCATGGTTCCTTCCTAGTCGAGGAGGGTCGGCTCGTCGAGGCGCGGGGAACGGCTCGCTGGCGGCGAAATAATGACTGCGATGACCAGATGGACCATGCGCGCGTACGTCCTGACCGGGCCGGGGAGGGCGAGGTGCAGGAGGCGCCGGCCCCGATGCCGGCACCCGGCGAGGTCGTCGTCAACGTCGAGCGAGTCGGCGTCTGCGGCACCCATGTGGAGTTCTTCACCGGGGATATGGCCTACCTTCACCAGGGGCACGCGTCCTACCCGATACGCATCGGGCATGAGTGGGCGGGGACGGTCGCCAGCGTCGGGAACGGGGTTGACCCGGCGTGGGTCGGCCGCCGCGTAATGGGCGACACCATGCTCGGCGACGGCACCTGTCGCCGGTGCCGAAAGGGTTACCAGCACGTTTGCGAGAACCGGCAGGAGGTCGGCGTACGCGGCGGGCGTCCCGGCGCCCTGGCCGAGCAGCTGGCCGTACCGGCCACGTCATTACACGCACTGCCCGACTCAGTCGACCCCGTGCTCGGTGCGTTGGTGGAGCCTGGCGGCAACGCTTTTCGTGCCGCACACGCTGCGGCCCTCACCCCTGGAGACCGGGCGCTGGTGCTCGGCCCGGGAACCATCGGACTGTTGACCGCCATGTTCGCGCGCGCTACCGGCGCTGAGGTGCATCTGATGGGTCGAAGCGAGGAATCCCTCGCGTACGCCCGCAGCCTCGGGTTCGAGCACGTATGGACCGCGGACAACCTCCTGACCAGCCCTTCGACGCGGTAATCGATGCCTCCAACGCCGCGCACCTTCCTGCTCTGGCCCTCGACCTGGTCGAGCCGGCCGGGCGCGTGGTCTACATCGGCCTGGCCGGCAACCCAAGCCATGTCGACACCCGGACCTTAGCTATCAAGGACGTCACGGCGGTGGGCGTTTTGTCAGGCTCTCCTGCCCTCGACGCCACCATCGCGGCGTACGCCGGCGGTGCCGTCGATCCCGGCCGCTTGTTGCCGCTACCGTCGGCCTCGAGCAGGTCAGCGCCGTGCTCGCCGGGGAACGGCCGAAGACGGCCGGACCCGGGCCCAAGATCCATGTCGATCCACTGCTCAGCTGACAGGACTCCGACATGACACTGATGCCTCGCACCGGACATAGCGTGGCTAACCTCTTAATAAGCGCTTGATCTGCCCAAACGGAGATTGTGTATGAGACTGCGAGCCCGAGTCGGCGGCTGGGGGAATCAGCAACCCCGGACCCGCGCACATCCCAGGTTGATCTCATCGGCCGACGACCAGGCTGCGCCCATATACATCCTCGGAGAGCCGCGGCCAGAGGCGCCGGCCACAGCCTGCGAACCGCGCCTGTCGGCGCGCCACCCAATCCCGCTGGAACGTCAAGGCCCTGCAGACCCGACGAGCGAAGGGAGGCAGCATGAGCGCTGAGTTGTGGGGGCTGGTTCTCGCCACCTTCGTCGCGTGCGTGGTTGAGATGGTCGAGGCCACGACCATCGTCATGGCTATGGGCTTCACCCGAGGTTGGCGATCGACGCTGGCCGGGGTGGGCGCGGCGATCGGGGTACTGGCGCTGGTGACGGCGCTCGCGGGCTATGCCCTGACGACCTGGCTACCGGCGTCCGCCCTGCAGCTGATCATCGGAACCCTGCTGTTGATCTTCGGGCTGCAGTGGCTCCGTAAAGCCATCCTGCGCTCGTCGCACCGCAAGGCGATCCACGACGAGGACGCGATCTACCGCGACGAGGTTGAAGCGGCCCGGGCCGCCGAGTCAACGTCCGGCCAGTGGGACATGTTCGCGTTCATCGTGTCGTTCAAAGGAGTCCTTCTCGAAGGTATGGAAGTGGTGTTCATCGTTCTCACCTTCGGCCTCAATGCACACAACATCCCGGCCGCCAGCGCGGCGGCTGCGGCAGCGATCGTCGTCGTCCTGATCGTCGCGATCGCGGTCCGCCGCCCACTATCGATGATCAACGAGAACCTCCTCAAGTACGGAGTCGCCCTCCTCTTGTCGTCCTTCGGAACCTTCTGGGCCGTCGAAGGGCTTGGCATCTTCCGCGCCGGCGGCGGCAGCATCGAGTGGCCTGGCGGCGACCTCGCGATCCTCGTCTTGATCGCCGTCTGGTTCATCCTCAGCCGCGCCTATGTGATCGTTCTCCGCGAGCGCGCACCGCGTCCCCAGCCCGCGACGACCGTTAAGGGGTAGATCATCGTGAAGTATCTGAAATCCTTCGGGTCCTTCTGGTACGACTTCATCATCGGTGACGACTGGAAGATCGCCGTCGCGGTCGTGCTGGCCCTTTCGTTCACCGTCGTGCTGCTGACTACCACATCTCTGGACGACCACGTCGTCGCCGTCCTCGGCGGCGCCGCGGTGGTGATCGCATTCGCGATCAGTCTCGCCATCGACGTGCGGGGCAACAGACAATGATCGATGAGCAGGGGCCACAGGGTCCGTACCGCGCGGCCGCGGGCGATCGGATCGCCGCCTACGCCTACGTCCCCGCCTACCTCAACGGGGAACTACGTGACCCCCCAGCCTTTCCCTGCACCTGGAAGAAATCGACAGAGGTGCTGGTCTCGGCGTACCGGTCAGTAGTGGCTGAGGCCGTACGCCCGTTCGCTCCCAGTTCGTCGCCGACGGTCACTCGACCGGGCCGGAGGTAGGCCGCCCTCCATCGCCCGGATGAGATTGCCGCTCGGCGGACTGTTAGAGCAAGCTCGCCAGCGGGATAGCCGGATCAGCGAGCTCGTCGGCGTTGATCGGACGTGCTGACTGGATCAGTCGCTCGATGTCCTCGGCAACATCCCAGATGTTGATGTTCATGCCGGCTTGGATCCTCTGCTCGTAGAGCCAGAAGACGATCACCTGACCTGAGTCTGCGTATCGGCGGAAGATCACCCGGTCGTAGCCCGCCGGGCCGATGTCACCGGTGTATTCCATGCTGAGGTCGTATTGATCGGTGAAGAAGTACGACGATCGTACGTCGACCACATCTTGACCGAGCATCGCCTTGGCGGCGACGGCACCTTGACGTCGGGCGTTCGCCCAGTGTTCGACCCGGATGTGTCGCCCAAGCCGCGGATTGTATGCGTCGGCGATGTCTCCTGCGGCGAAGATGTCCGGATCGGACGTGCGCAGATGCTCGTCGACGACGATACCGTTGTCGATCTTGAGACCCGCCGCTGCGGCGAGCTCCGTACGCGGAACGGCCCCGATGCCAACGATGATCATGTCGGCGTCGATCTTGGTGCCGTCGCTCAGCACGACACCGGTCACCGCCCCACGTCTGCCGGTCAGTTCGACAGGCGTCGTCCGGTAGCGCAGCTCCACACCATGGCTACGGTGTAGCTCGGCAAACATGGGTGCGACCTCGCGGCCGAGGACGTGCTTTAGCGGCATGTCACCGCCCTCGAGGACCGTGACGTCGAGTCCTGCAGCGCGAGCAGCGGCGGCAGTTTCCAGTCCGATCCAACCTCCGCCGATGATCACCACACCTTTCGCTCGGGCGAACTCGATCTTGATGCGGTCACTGTCCTCGACGTTGCGCAGGTAGTACACACCGCCCAGATCGGCGCCTGGCGCGCTGAGGCGGCGGGGTTTGGAGCCGGTGGCTAGCAGCAGCTTGTCGTAGCGCAGTTGAGTGCCGGTGGCAGTAGTGACTGTCCGCGCGGCCGGGTCGAGCGAGGTCACGGCATCGCCCAGAGACAAATCCACGCCATGTTCGGCATACCAGGACTCGGGGTGTACGAAGATGCTGTCGCGGTCAGCATTGCCTTGGAGGTAGTCCTTGGACAGTGGAGGGCGTTCATAGGGAACGTTGGGCTCCTGGCCGAACAGCGTGATGTTCCCGTCGAAGCCTTCCTCGCGAAGGGTCTGAGCGGCAATGGCGCCGGCCATGCCGCCGCCGACAATGATGAAGCTGGATTTGTTGTTCATGAATGGGCCTTGTCGTGGGTGGCGATGAGGGTGAAGAACTCGGCGCGAGAGGCGGCGTCGCTGCGCAGCTGGCCGTGTAGTGCCGAGGTGACGGTAGTGGCGCCCGGTGCTTGGACGCCGCGTACGGTCATGCAGAGGTGCTCGGCTTCTACCACGACACCCACACCGCGCGGTGCAAGCTGATCTTGGAGCCAGTCGGCCACCTGTTGCGTCAGCCGTTCCTGCACCTGGGGGCGGCGGGCGAACAGCTCGACCACGCGAGCCAACTTGGACAGGCCAAGAATCCGCTCTCCAGGCAGGTAACCGACGTGAGCTACGCCCATGAACGGCAGCAGGTGATGTTCACACACCGACTGCACAGGAAGCGAACGGGCGATGATCAACTCGTCATATTTGGCGTCGTTGGGAAAGGTGGTCAACTCGAAGGGACGCGGGCTGAACATTTCGGCGTACGCGCGTGCCATCCGAGCCGGCGTAGCGGCCAGGCTTTCAGTGTCGAGGTCCACTCCGAGCGCGACGAGGAACGCAGCTGCCGCCTGCTCCGCCGCGGCCAGGTCCGTTCCGGCCTGCGGTTTGACGACATGAAGGGCGGTTCGTGGAGGAGGCTGAGCTAGGTCGGCGCCGTTCAAGCTGTGTGCAACCAGTGGTTCGGCACTCACGAGGCTGGCCCATCTGTCATCTCATTGACCTCTCTTGTAAAGGACACTAACGTTGACGTTAGACGAGGTAAAGTCTTTCGTCAAGAGATTTGTCTTTTAGAAAGCGAGAGTGCATGCCCAGAGATGATCTTGCGGAGCGTGTGGCCGATGTCGCGGCACTCGCGGACCCGGTCCGCCGTGAGCTCTATCTCTACGTGAGCGCCCAACACGGACCGGTCAGTCGAGACCATGCCTCCGATGCCGTTGGAATCGCACGACACACTGCGAAGTTCCACCTCGACAAGCTCGCCGAGGAGGGCCTGCTCGAGATCAGCTTCAAGCGACTCTCCGAGCGACGGGGCCCGGGCGCCGGCCGTCCGACCAAGCTTTACGCCCGATCCAGCCGGCAGCTTTCGGTGATCTTGCCGGAACGCCAATACGACGTCGCGGGACATCTGCTGGCCAGCGCCATCCAAGATGCGTCGAAAGATGCTGCTGCGCACACCATGTTGGCCGACGTCTTGAAAGCTACGGCTGGGAATTGGGGCCGCGGTCTGGCAAATCGAGCCCGGTCAAACGCCGGCGCTCAACCTAGCTTTGAGCGGCTCCTCGCCTGTACCTGCCAGGCTTTAGCCGAGAACGGGTACGAGCCACAGCGCTCTGAAGGCACCGTCGTATTGCGTAACTGCCCATTCGATGCGCTCGCCCGAGAGCACACCGAACTAGTCTGCGGAATGAATCTCGCCATCATGACGGGCGTCACGGAGGAGCTGGAGGAGACTTCGCTGGTCGCCCGACTCGAACCCACGCCCGACCGCTGCTGTGTCGTCTTGGTGCCGACAGAGGATGTCGCTGTCCGCCCAAGACAGGCGTCTCGTGACTGACTTGTGACAAGGAATCTACTGCCGGTCACAGAGGGTCTCGCTAGCGTGAGCTTCAGTTACGGCCTCTCAGACGCCGTAAGGAGTGCCGATGGCCGACGGGACACCAGGGGCGAGGATGAGCGAGGTCAGCAATCCGTTGCTGGAGGTCCGTGGCCTGGTCAAGAACTATCCGGGCGTACGCGCGCTGGATGGCGTCGACCTGACCGTTACCAGCGGCCAGGTGCATTGCCTCATCGGCCAGAATGGCGCAGGCAAGTCGACCCTCATCAAGTGCGTCTCCGGACTCGTCGAGCCGACGGCGGGCGAGGTG